>Ga0075429_100006356_pt1 | contig 10223 bp, 10 predicted proteins | sample RhiMetdeltSRZDD3_FD_75295 | JGI IMG/M metagenome (GOLD analysis project Ga0075429, IMG submission 75295) | Populus rhizosphere microbial communities from Tennessee, USA - Rhizosphere MetaG P. deltoides SRZDD3 | ecosystem: Host-associated > Plants > Roots > Rhizosphere > Soil | place: USA...
CAGCGGTGAGCCGACCGGGTCGACCATCCGCAATCCGGCCATGGAGACACGGTCAGCCGGCTTGTCCATGTTCTGCTTGCCCACTTCGAGCCGCCGCGCGAACAGCGGCGAGAACAGCTCCTGCTCCTGGCGCGGCCCGCGCGGATCGACGACGGCCCAGGCTTCCCATGAATGAAGATGGGCCGCGGCGACAGCCAGTACCACCGCCAGACCCGCAGCTCTGATCGCAGCGTGTTTCATGTCGGCCTCCATTGCTCGGCATGCAACGAGGCCCTGCAGGGGGTGCCGACATCGGGCAATACAAGCGGCGTGCCACGGGATGGACAGGCGGGCAGGGGGATGCGCCCGTCACGGTTCGATGCGGTGCCAGCCTCAGCCGCGTCATGGCGTGGCACTGTGAGAAAGCCGCCCTCGCCTGCCGCGCCCTGTCCTACCGTTTCATCTCGAGGTAGGAGGCCACACGCGCCGCGATGTCGCGGGCCGACATGATGTCGCCGATCACGGCCAGCGAGACCGCGCCGGCCGAGAGCACCTCCTGCGCGCGCGCGATGTCGATTCCACCGATGGCGACCAGCGGCAGGTCGATGGCCTCAGCCGCCTCCTGCACGGCCCGCAAGCCCACCGGTTCCCGCGCGGCCGAGGCGTGGGAGGTGGCGAACACGGGACCCAGGGCGACGTAGTCCACAGGCAGGCGCGCGGCGGCCACGGCCTCCTCGACGCTGTGCGTCGACCACCCAATCAGCGATCCAGGGCCCAGGATTCTGCGCGCGTCCGCCGCCGGCAAGTCCCGCTCCCCCAGGTGGACACCGGAAGCGCCCGACAGCGCCGCCACGTCGGCGCGATCGTTCACCACCAGACGCGCGCCACCCTCCGAAGCGACCCGCACCGCGTCGCGGACGGCGGAGAACAGCTCGGCGTCGTTCATCGTCTTCTCGCGCACCTGGACGAGGGTGGCGCCGCCCCTGCAGAGCAGACCCACGATCGCCGCGTGAGACAAGCCGCCGGCAAGGCCCCGATCGGTGATGGGATACAGCAGCGGGAGTCCGATCATGCCTGACGGCTCGACATGGCTCAGGGAAGCCAGCGGTTCAGGAACTTGGTGGAGATGTTCCCCTTCTGGAAATCGGGGTCGCTCATGATCCTCAGGTGCAGCGGGATGGTGGTCTTGATCCCCTCCACCACCATCACCTCGAGCGAGCGTTTCATGCGGGAGATGGCCTCATCGCGGTTGTTGCCGTAGGTGATCAGCTTGGCCACCATCGAATCGTAATAGGGCGAGATGCGGCAATCGGAATGGACCGCCGTGTCGACCCTGACGCCAGGGCCGCCCGGCGGGTGATACGACGTGATAAGGCCCGGCGACGGGGTGAACGTCACCGGGTCCTCGGCGTTGATCCGGCATTCGATGGAGTGGCCGCGGAAGATGATCTGATCCTGCCGGAAGGACAGAGGCATTCCGGCCGCCACGCGGATCTGCTCCTTGATGAGATCGATTCCTGTCACCATCTCGGTCACCGGGTGCTCCACCTGGATGCGCGTGTTCATCTCGATGAAGAAGAACTCGCCGTCCTGGAGCAGGAACTCGATCGTGCCGGCGTTCTCGTATGACACAGATCGCGCTGCCGTCAAGGCGGCCTCGGCCATTTTCTGCCGCAGCCTCGGGGACAGCGCCGTGGATGGGGACTCTTCCACCAGCTTCTGGTGCCTGCGCTGGATCGAGCACTCTCGCTCTCCGAGATGGACGATGTTGCCCTTGCTGTCGCCGAGGACCTGGAATTCGATGTGCCGCGGATCGGCCAGATACTTCTCCATGTACACATCGGGCACGCCGAAGGCCGCGCGAGCCTCCTCCCTCGCCACCGGAAAGACCCGCGTCAGCTCCTCCTCATCGTTGGCGATCCGCATTCCCTTGCCACCGCCGCCGGCCACCGCCTTCACGATGACCGGATAGCCGATTTGGCGGGCCAGCCGGGCCGCCTCGACCTCGTCGGGCACCGCGCCGTCGCTTCCCGGCAGGATCGGCACGCCGGCCTTGGAGACCGTCTCGCGGGCCCGGGCCTTCTCTCCCATCAGCGTGATGACGGTCGGCTTGGGACCGATGAATGTGATCTTGCACGCCTTGCAGACCTCCGCGAACGCCGCCGATTCCGCCAGGAAGCCGTAGCCGGGATGGATGGCTTCGGCATCGGTGATCTCGGCCGCCGCGATCACCGCGCCGATGTTGAGATACGATTCGCGGCCGCGCGCGGGACCGATGCAGACGTCCTCGTCGGCGAACTTCACGTGCAAGGAATCCTTGTCGGCCTCGGAATGGACCGCCACCGTCCGGATGCCCAGCTCGCGGCACGCCCAGATGATGCGCAGGGCGATCTCGCCCCGGTTGGCGATCAGGATTTTCTTGAACATGTCAGGAGGAGATGACCCGAATGCGGAAAAGAACTTCCCCGTACTCGACCGGCTGGCCGCTGGACACTGGAATGTCAACAACCTCGCCGGCGACCTCCGATTCGATTTCGTTCATGAGCTTCATCGCCTCGATGATGCAGATGACCTGGCCCTTCCTCACGATGTCGCCGACCTGCACGAAGGGCGCGGAGCTCGGATTAGGAGTGCTGTAGAAGGTGCCCACCATCGGGGAGGTGACCTGGAAGATATCCGCGGCCGGCGAAGGCGCGGCGGGGGCGTGCGCCGGCGCGGCCTGCTGCAGCGCCGCCGGCTGCTGGGCGCCGGCGTGCGGTGTCGCGCCGTCCAGCGGCGCGAATGCACCTGGCAGCGCGCGCCCGTTCTCCTTCACGAGCTTGAGCTTGAAGCCTTCACGCTCGATCTCGAACTCAACGAAGTTCGATTTCGAGATGTACTCCATGATTTCCTTGATCTCTTTGCTGTCCACGCTTCACTCCAGGGTCCAGCGATCCTTCGGCGTCGGCGTCATGACACGGTGGCCGGTCTCGGTGACGACGACGATATCCTCGATCCTGACACCGCCCTCCCCGGGCTCGTAGATTCCCGGCTCAACGGTCAGCACCATTCCGGGCTTCAGCGGCTGCTCCGAGCCCGGCCCGACGCGGGGAGCCTCGTGAACCTGAAGCCCGACACCGTGCCCGGTTCCATGCCCGAAGCGGCCGGGCCACACGGCCTCGTCGATGAAGCTGCGCGCCGCGGCGTCGATGCGGCCGGCCGTGACGCCCGGTTTGATCGCGTCCACGGCTGCCTGCTGGGCCCCCAGGACGGCATGATAGAGATCCCGGGCCCGCTTTTCCGGCCGGCCCATGAAGACCGTCCGGGTCATGTCGCTATGATATCCCCTAAACCGCGCGCCGATGTCAAATACGACGAATTCGCGCTCCCCCAGCCGGCGATCCGAGGCCCTGCCGTGAGGCAGCGAGGATCTCGCCCCTGAGGCGACGATGAGATCGAACGCGAGGTCCTCCGCGCCGGCCTGTTTCATCCTGAACTCGATTTCCAGCGCGAGGTCGCGCTCCACGGCGCCAGGCTTCACCAGGGGCAGCGTCTGCTCGAAAGCTTCCGAGGCGATGTCGACCGCCCGCTGGAGGAGCTCGAGCTCATCGGCGTCCTTGACGATTCGGAGCCCCTCCACGAGCCCGCGACAGGGCACGAGCGACGCGCCCGGCGCCTCCTGCGCCACGGATCGGAGCGTCTCCCAGACATCATAGGACACACCGCCGGCTTCGAATCCCACGCGTTTCGTTCCCGCGCGCCGCGTCGCGACGCAGGCCGGCACGCCCCCCGCCACCTCGATCTCGAACCCCTGCGTCTCCGAAGCCGACTGCTCGGCATACCTCGTGTCGGTGACGAGGAGGGCGGTGGCTTCGGTGATGAGGAGGGCCGCCGAGGAGCCGGTGAACCCCGAGAGATACCGGACGTTCTCGAGGGTAGTCACGACCAGGCCATCCACGCAGGACGGCGCCAGCAGTCCGCGCAGGGCGTCCAGGCGTGAGCCCGTCTCAGGCAAGCGGCCCACCGCCCTGTATCGCGTGAAGCCAGCGGCTCAGGACCGCGATCTTTTTCTGCCGCGCGGATTCGGCGAGGTCGGGGCGTCCCGCCTGACGCGCGATCTCGGAAAGCCGCGTGGCGGCCTCGACGTTGGAAGGGTCGCCCTTCAGGATGATCCGGTAGACCTTCTCCGCCTTCTCCAGGTCGCCCTGCTGCAGGTAGATCTCCGCGAGCGTCGGCGTGGCCAGGACCTCGGAATCCGAAGGGTCCGCGCCCGCGCCGTTGCCATCTGTCGGACGTTGTTCGTCGACGGGACGTTGTTCGTCGGCGGGACGGGGCTCCTCGGCCGCGGCGTGCAGTTTTGCCTCCAGCTGCTCGATCTTGCGCCTCGCCTCGGCGTCGTCGGGGTAGAAGGCCAGGATCGCCCGGAAGCGATCCAGCGCCCCTCCCACGTCTCCCTGCTCCATGCAGATTTCCGCCAGCACGCGGCGCGCCACCAGGTTGTCGGGAGCCTGGGCCAGCACCGCTTCCATGGCTTCGGCTGACTGCTGCGTGTGCCCCATGTCGAAATAGACGCGGCCCAGCAGCACGCGCGCCGACAGGTAGGCCGGATGGCTCTTCAGACCGCGTGCGCAGACGTCTGCGGCCGACTGGAGCTGTCCCGCGTCGTAGTATTCGCGGGCCAGATCGAGGAACAGCCGGGACGCAGGCTCGGCCGCGAGCTTGCGTTTCAGGTCGGCGATTCGCGGTGATTCCGTGGGTGTCTTCTCAGGCATGGCAGCGTCGTTGTACGTTGGCAGAAGCGGCGGCATGGTAACCGACCCGGGCCGGCGCGCGCAAGCGAAACAAAAAAGCCCTCGCCGCATCGTCCCTGCGAGGGACCCGGCGAGGGCTGTTCGACTCTCAGACGGACTGTCGCCTCAGGGAACGTCCACGAAGGTGAATCCCACCAGGACCTCGTTCGTGCTGACGGGATCGCCTCCGAGCGTCTCTCCGTGGAACTTGACGCTGCAGATGTCGGCGCCGACACCGAGAAGGCCGACGGTGTTCGCTTCCTTGTAGGTGCCGCTCGCGAGCACGACCTCGACATCAGCGGTCGCTCCTGCCGCCACTGGTACGGCGGCCGGCTGGCCGGTGACATCCAGCGTCCCGTTCTGGCACTTGACGTCGAAGCTGAGCACCAGGATGTCGCCGCCCGAGCCCGCCGCAGCCCCGTTCGTCAGGCCGAAGGTGACCTTGTCATCCGGAGTGGGGTTGTTGGGGTCGCTGCTCGGCGAGACATCCGCGGTTACCGCGCTGGGCGAAGCGCTCGTGATCGAGAGCCTCGAGCCGGCGCTGGACAGGTCCTCGTCGCTCAAATGGTCGCACCCGCAGAGGATGCCCAGGGCGACGAGCGCCCCTGAAAGACAGGTGAGCTGTTTGAACGACAGTTTCATCTGCGCATTCTCCTTAGATGTTCTTCACGATCTTCGGTGTGATGAAGACCAGCAGCTCGGAGGAAGCCTTCTTGTTGACCCTGTTCTTGAAGAGCCAACCAAAGAACGGAATCTTCCTCAGGCCGGGTATCCCAGTCTCGTTGTCCGTCTCCTGCAGCTTGTAGACACCGCCGATGACGGCCGTCGTGCCGGTTCGCACGAGGATCTGAGTGTCCACGCTTTCGGTGACGATGCCGGGCACGTCCGATACGCTGATCGTGGACGACGGCTGGTTGTTCTCGACCTTCAGCTTCATGATGACCGTGTCCTCCGCCGTGATCTGCGGAGTGACGATCAGCCGGAGCGACGCCGGAACGTACTGCACGTCGACCTCGGTCGCCGTCGTGGTCACGACGGGGATTTGCACGCCCTGCTCGATGGTCGCCGACTGGTTGTTCTGGGTGGCGATCTTCGGCGAGGAGAGGATCCTCACCTTGCCGTCCGCCTCGAACGCCTCCAGCGCGATGTCGAGCGTGATCGTATCGGCGATGTTCCCGAGCATCAGACCGATCGTTCCGGCCGACGGGAAGCCGGGCGGTGCCGTATTCACATCGGCGTTGAAATCGACCCGGTGCGGGAACCTGTACGGGTACGGATTGCCCGTGGCCGGGCTCCTCGTCGTCGCCACGCTCCAGTTGATGCCCAGGTCCCGCTCGTAGTTCCGGATCGCCTCGACGATCCGGGCCTCGATGATGACCTGAGGCGTCTGGGTGTCGAGCGCGTCCAGCAATCCGTTGTATGCCACCATCTTGTCGGGGATGTCCGAGATGATGAGGGTGTTGGTCCTGATGTCCGCCACGATCTTGCCGCGGTCCGTCTTGACCTGCTGGAGCACGGTCATCGCGTCTTGCACCTTGGCGTACGACAGCGTGCGCGTGAAGGTGACCGGGTCCACCGCCTGCTCCTGCGCTTGCTTGAGGGCCCTCAGGTCTGACGCCTCCTGCCGCAGCTTCGAAGTCTTGGCGATGCGGACCACGTTCTCCTCTTCGATCGCGTCGAGACCCTGGTTCTTCAGGATGACCTGGAACGCCTGGTCCCAGGGAACCTGGTTGAGACGGATGTCCACCTTGCCGGTCACGTCCGGATCCAGGACGACGTTCATCTTCATCACGTCGGCGAAGAAGAACATCACCTCGCGCAGGTCCGCGTCGCGGAACGCCACGGAGATCTTCTCCCCCCGGTACTGGCGCCTGCCGCCTGCGATCGTCTTGCTCTCGTAGGCGCTGGAGGGAAGCGTCGTCATGTTCATTCCGCCCGAGGGCGCTGTCGAGCCGGAACCCTGCATGGGACGGGCGTCGGCCCTGTCGAACAGCACCACGTCGCGACCCGACGTGTCCCTCAGGCTCGAGGACGCCGGCCGCACGGGGCTGGCGGTGGTGTCAGCGGTCGGCACCGGCATCAGCGGCTGGGCCGCCTCGGGCTCGGCCGACGGCTCCGCCGCCATGGGGGCGGGCTTGGGCGAAACCGTGTCGCCCGTTCCGGCCGCCGACGCTGTCTGGACCGTCCCGGAAGCATCCGCAACCTGCGGAGCGCCGAAGCTCACCGCCAGGCTTGTGCCCGAGGGCTCGATCTTGTAGCTGGCATGCTCGTTCAGATCGAAGACAACGCGCGTCACCTTCTCGGGGGAGTTGCTGAACTGTGACACCCTGACCTGGTCGACGCCGCCCGCGGCCACCGCGATCTTCTTGCTCTTCACACCGTTCTTCACGCCCAGCACGTCCACCACGAGGCGCGGCGGATTGTCCAGCTCGAAGGACTTGAACTCCATGGTGCCGTCGCCTTCCAGCAGAATGGTCGGCTCGTCCTTGCTGGTGACTTTCACCGCCGTGAGCAGCGTGGCAGGAGTCGCTTCCGCCGCCGGGACCGCCTCCGTCGTGGCCGGCGCGGAGTCGCTGCCGGTGCCCGTCGCCGCCGGCTCCATGGCCGCCGGTGCCGGCTCGCCCTGCGTCATGCCTGTGGCCGTCGAGACGCCGTCGAGATAGATGACGATGTCGTCGCCCTGCGGCTCGATGCGAGTCGCCGCGGAGGTGCGCCCCACCAGCTCGATCCGCGCATGCGCGGAACCGCTGCGCGACTCGACCTGGCTCACCTCGACCTTGGCCAGCTGAGGCGTTCCCACCTCGATGACCGACTGGACCGCGCTGGCGTCGGCATCCGGCAGCTCGAGCACCAGCCTCGTGGTGTCTGGATCGTAGGACGTGTAGCTCAGAGGATGGTCGCCCCTGATCGTAACGACGGTGCCTGCCTCCGAAGGCTGCGCCGTAATCGATTCGATGTGAGTGCCGGCGGTCGACTGATCCTGCCCGGCGCTCGCCGCGGCATCGGGCACGCTCTGCGCTTGTCCGGTGTTCTCGGGCAGCGGCGCAGAGGGCTCGGAAATCCGCGGATTAGCGGCGCAACCAAGCGCGCAAAGGGTCAGGAGCGTGGCTCCGACCATCCTCCCCCATCTCATGAGCGTCCCTCCTTGTTCAGGTTCAGACCTTTCTCTACATCCCGGAAAGGCTTGATTCGGGTGGGATCATTGATTCGCTGCCTGAAGACCACGAGCCCGCTGTCAGGATCGATCTTGCGGACCTCGCCGTCGTAGAGCTTGTCGCCCTCGTGGAGCGTGGTGCCATACCCGTCGGGCCCGATGACCAGCGCGACGTTGCCGTTCTTGCGCGTCAGCACGCCAATCACGGTCACATCCTGGATGAGCCAGCATTCCATCCCCTCGCCCTGGCACACCTGTCCCGACATCTGCGCCTGCAGGATGTCCTGCGGGGACAGGAACGGGTCGCGGCGGTCGCCGGGGTCGTAGGTGAAGACGTTGCCATCGGACGAGCTCTGCTCGTCGCGCCGGATCTGCTCGAGAGCCTTCACGGCCGAAAGATGATTCGGGTCGTTCGCGATGACGGTCAGGCCCCCTTCGGATGTCGTGGATGCAGGCGCGTTGGGCTGCGCCGCGGCCGGCGTCTTCTCGGGAGCGGGCTTCTGGGCGGACGGGTTCATCTGCCCGCCGGCGGCCTTGCCGGAAGCGGCGGCCTGGGCCCCCGCGACCTTGGCTTTTGCCTTGCCGGCCGTGGTGCCGCTCTGGGCCGCGACGGGAGTCATGGCGAAGCCCGACATCAGCATGGCCATGAGGGCCGCGAGACCCGTCGAAACACGATTGCGGTTCAATGCTCCACTCATGACGCGCCGCCCTCCTCTACCGGCTGCTCCACGTAGACGAAGGTGGCGGCCGTGAAGGACGCCCCGATCGACTTCTGCAGCCTCTCCGGGCCGGTGTTGGCTCGAATCCCCATGCCGCGGACGTTCAGGATGCGATCGTGCTTGCCGATCACGTCCAGGAACCGCCCAAGGTCGTGGTAGTTGCCCAGAATCTCCATGTTGTAGGCGTATTCCTTGTAGAAGTCCTCGCGCTTGATGCTCGCCTCGGACAGCGTCTTGATGTTGAGGTTGAATCGGCCGGCCTGGCTCTCGAGCCACTTGATCAGCGCGCCCGCCTCGGGCTCGGTGGGAAGAATCCGCCTCAGGCTGGCCAGCTGCGTGTTCAGCCTGTCGGTCTCCGCCTGAAGCTCTGCGCGCATCTTGGCGGCCTGCTGGCCCTCCTGGATCTTCACATTCAGCTCGTCGAGCTCGTGCTGCTTGGTGTCGTTCTTCGCACCCATCTCCTGGAATCCGGGATAGAAAAAGTGCGCGCCCGCCACGATGCCGACGCCCAGGGCGGCGAAGACCACCAGTTGTCCCCAGAATGGAAGCTTGTTCAGCATTTCAGGTGTCTCCTCCGTCCTTCGTCCTACTGACCCTGCTGGCCCGTGGCAGGCGGCTTGCGCTGCTTTCCGCCCGGCACGAACCTCGCCGAAAGTGAGAACGTCACGTCGTCGCGATCCGCCGTGTAGCTGATCTTGCCCACGTCGGAGAAGTACGCCGATGCATCCAGGTTGTTGTAGAAGTTCGCGTAGGCGTTCGGCGTGGTTGCGCGTCCGCTGAAGGTGAGCTGGTTGCCCGATTCCTGCATCGAGATGAGCCACAGGAAATCAGGCAGGTTGCGCGACACCTCGTCGAGCAGCCTCACCGGCACCTGCTGGTTGTTCTTCAGGTTCGTGATGATGTCGATCTGCTTCTGGAAGGCGGCCTTCTTCACCTTGAGGACTTCGATGGCCTTGCGGTCGTCCTCGACCTTCTTGAGCTGCTCGCGCGCCGTCTCCAGATTCTGATCCAGCCGTTCAGACTCTGCGCTCAGGCTGTAGTAGCGCCAGCCGGCGAAGGCGACCGCCAGACCGAGGATCACCACCAGCAGGGCATTCTGGCTGCCCCCGAGGCCCTCCACTTTCACAGAGGGGGCCTTCCGCACGGGATCTCGCTTGGCGCCCGTGAGAAGGTTTACCTTGATCATTTGTCGCCCACCTTTCTGAGTGCCAGGCCCACCGCGACCGCGGCCGCGGCCGTCATCGGCTCGAGCCGGTCGGGCGGGAAGGCCCGTTCGTTGATCTGGATGTTGCGGAACGGATTCATCATCTCCACCTGCGTGCCGAACCTCCGGCTGAGGTAGGACATGAGGTTCGGAGTCCGCGCGGCTCCCCCGGTGATCTGGATGAGCGAGACGGGGTCCGACGCGGAGGTGGCCTTGAAGAAGTCCAGGGTCTTCTGGATCTCCGTGCCGACCTGCTCACTGACGGCGTCGAGGATCGCGATGACCCTGTCGTGCGGCACGCCCACATGCTCGCCCCTCTTGGCCGCCTCGGCCTGGTCGAAGCTCAGATTCAACTCCTTCTGGAGCGCGTCGGTGTAGTGGTTGCCTCCCACCGAGAT
>Ga0075429_100006357_pt1 | contig 10223 bp, 9 predicted proteins | sample RhiMetdeltSRZDD3_FD_75295 | JGI IMG/M metagenome (GOLD analysis project Ga0075429, IMG submission 75295) | Populus rhizosphere microbial communities from Tennessee, USA - Rhizosphere MetaG P. deltoides SRZDD3 | ecosystem: Host-associated > Plants > Roots > Rhizosphere > Soil | place: USA...
GAAAACGCATAAGCATGTTTTTCATCGGCAGGATTATCGGTTTTACTCACCAGTGTCCAGTCATTCTTTTCAATAACAGGGAAATAAGTGTCTCCTTCCAAATCTGCTTTAACTCTTGTCATATAAATTTTATTTGCCCGGCCAAAAGCGATCAGATAGATCTCGCCACCACCAATGATAAAAATTTCTTTATAATTAAGTTGCTCTGCAAGCGCAGCAGCGGCGTCCACACTATTTACAACAGAAACACCATCACTTTTCCAACCGGGTTGTCTCGTGATCACAATATTCTTTCTTCCAGGCAATGGTTTGCTGCCCATTGACTCAAAAGTTTTTCTTCCCATCACTACTGGCATGGCCCAGGTAGTATTTTTAAAAAATTTCATATCCTTTGGCAAATGCCATAGCAGTTGATTGTTTTTACCGATCACGTTGTTTTCGGAAGCAGCGACGACAAGCGAGATGATCATAATAAACCCCAAACCCCTAAAGGGGCTTTTAAAAAGTTAACAATTGAACGAAACTACTATGATTAATTGAAAGTGTAAATCTAAGTTCCCCCTTTAGGGGGACAGGGGGTTACACAGCAACGGGAGCTTTTATCGCCGGGTGACACTGATAATTCTCAAGCGTGAAATCCTCAAACTTAAAATCAAATATATTCTTAACTGAAGGATTCAATTTCATTGTTGGCAACGGATATGGTGTTCGGCTCAATTGAAGCTTTACCTGCTCGATATGATTGTTGTAGATATGAACATCACCGAATGTGTGAATGAACTCACCGGGCCCAAGATCACAAACCTGCGCGATCATTAATGTAAGCAATGCATAAGAAGCAATATTGAAAGGGACACCAAGAAATACGTCGGCACTTCTTTGATAAAGCTGGCAACTCAATTTTCCATTTGCCACATAAAACTGGAATAACGTATGACAAGGCATTAAAGCCATTTCAGGAAGATCAGTAACATTCCAGGCACTCACAATTAATCTTCGGCTATCCGGGTTGTTTTTAATTTGCTTGATAAGATCCGTTATTTGATCAACAACTTTTCCGTCTTTTCCTTCCCAACTTCGCCATTGTTTTCCATACACCGGACCAAGCTCGCCATTTTCATTTGCCCATTCATTCCAAATACTTACTCCATTTTCTTTCAGGTATTGAATATTGGTCTCCCCTTTCAAGAACCAAAGCAGTTCATGAATGATGCTTTTGGTATGAACTTTTTTTGTGGTGACTAATGGAAATCCTTTTTGAAGATCAAACCGTATTTGATGACCAAATGTGCTAATGGTACCGGTCCCCGTACGATCATGTTTTTGTACCCCCGTGTCAAGAATATGCTGAAGCAAATTAAGATATTGTTGCATGGCCGCAAGTTAGGAGAAAGCTGTGAGCCATGAACTATGCCCCTTAAGGTGTGAGCAAACTGTGCAGTAAAAAATACCCCGGCAAACTTCAATTTTGATACCTGGATCGCAGTTTTCACCGGGGTGGCCCAAAACCCTAGGTCTTTTATTGTATTGCCGATTCAGTCAATTGTTCGGTATTTTCTTGTGAATAGACAGGCTTCAAAGTTATCACAGGGGATTCAGCTATCTCCTCTTCAAAAACATCGGACAGCTTTTTATGAAAGCCTTTTAATAATGCAGTATTCTTTTCGAGTTTTCTTTCAAGCTCTTTTTTTATTTCGTTACTCACTGCTAATTGCTCGTTAAGGCTTCCGATAAGCTTGCTGTTGCTCTCTACTACCAATGTAAAATTCTCATTTTGTTCGAGTGTTGTTTTTAATGAAGCTTCCAATTGTGCGGCCTGATCCGCCGTGGATTGTATCTTTTCTTTCAATTTTATTATTTCCTGCTCTTTTTCATTTATGCCTGATTGAAATTCCTTTTCTGATTGTTGTTTTATTTCCAGTTCTTCTTTCACTTCCATGAATTTTATACCAAGTTCACGGAACTGTTGCTCGACAAGATGATGATTTTTGATCCGCTGTTCCAACTGTTGTTGCAAAAAGCCGATCTGTAATTTTTTCTCCTCCAAAACATCTCTCAAATATTCCTGCTCACTAATTCGTTTTTTGAGCTCAGCTTTTTCCGCTTCCCATTTTTGAATAACAGCGGTTGTTTTATTATCATCAGATGAATAGGCAACCAATTGCTCGCGTAAACTATTATTATCTTTTTCAAGATTCTCATACGCCTGGGTTAGCTGTGTTAACTCGTCGTACAACTCTTTTTTCTCCATCTCATGCTGATGTTTTATACTCTCGATCTGTTCGTGTAAAGCTGGTTGCATATGTGTTTGTATCGTTTCCATAGTTTTATTTTTATTTGTATTAGAATACTGTTGAATGTTTACATGTAATCTTTCATATTTCCTGTTAAGAATCTCATAGTCTTTTTGAATAGCCATGTACCGCGCCTTGCTGTGAAAAAGATTATGAATAATTCCCTTTACTTCATCTTGACTTCCCGGCAAATAAACGCCCTGTGGCAATAAAGAAAAATCATCATAACCGGCATATTGGGTGGCATGGTTTTCAACTATCAATTGATCCTCTTCTTTTTTACCGTTCCTTTTTTTATTCCTGAAATGAACCAGAGTTGTAATAGTCATCCCGATAATTATTGCAGGTATGGCTATCCAAAGTAATATCTGAAGAAACTCTAAAAAAATAACCATCCACGCATCTGATAAAAATACCATAGCAAAATTTTAGGGTAGAAATGGATTCACCTCTGACAAAAAATTTTAATGACTGATCTTATGAATTCTCAGTGGAGTGTGGGATGGCAATAAAAATTATTACTGGCTAGTGTTATCCAAATCCCCTATAGAGCTTTTCCTATTTATATGTGTAAAATCTTCCTCATATTCATCAAGAATAATACCAAAAGGCTGAGTAAAAGGCCGATCAGTAATTTTTAGGGAATGGTTTTTTCCACAACCGCCTTGGTGCATTGAGTTTTGTGAGACGATATCATTTAAAAACAATGACTGCTACAGTAGTTGTCATTTCATTTCAGCGTCAGTATCTCCTAGTAATAGTCTACCATTAATGCGCAGGTAAGCAAGGGTGACTATTTTATTTCCACAATCCAATGGCCAAACGATCCAAACTCCTTCAGACTCTCTCTCCGTCACAAAATTCCCTGTTTCATATTTGTCACAGGCTTCCATGTTCCGGGCGATACGTTGCATCAGTTCAGCCGCCTGGTGGCGTTCCGTAGAATCATTTATGTTTAATGCTGTTCTCCATCTTTTACTTTCATCATCGCCGCGATACACAAGATGCGGCCCAAACTCATCCAGATTATTCGATTTAGCTGCCGCGACCAGCTTTGATGATAATTCTGCGATTTCTTTTTTAAACGCTGGCTTACTCATTTCTATCCATGCTTTGGCTTCATTAGTTGCCCTTAGATCTTTATCCTGCATCGAAAAAGCTCTTGTCGGATTTGGTATCTCCAAAAGGATCGTTTTACCAGTTTTTCTCGAAACGATAAATTGGATGTCATCCCATACATTTCCTTTGTATTCATAGTTGACAACCATGCCTTCTGAAGTTTCATCATTGGGAAAGGGATCATGATAAACCACTTCTTTGATCGTTACTTTATTCAGATCGATCTTTTTATCCACCACATTGAAAATAGTATTTTGCCATGCCTGTTCTATCCGTTCATGGCTTTCTTTCAAAAATTTTTTTATCTCTTCATCGGTTCTTTTTGGCATTTTATCACTAATTGAATTATAAAATTCCCGGTCAGGTAAAAAATTTTTTAATGCATTAAAATCATTTTTTTGCATGGAAAGAATGAATGCATCTTCCAGCTTCTTTGGCTCGTTATCACTGCATGAAAAAAATAAAAGAAAAACAAATGCTGATAAAAACAGTTGGCGCATAAAATGATTTTTGATAATTAAATACAATTATAACCCTCTTCTTTTTATTTCTTTATCTATTAAGGTAAGTTCACGACTGGTTTGCCCCCCAATAGACGTATTTTCCTGTGCACGCCTCATCAGGTAAGGTATTACATCTTTAATGGGACCAAAAGGAAGATATTTACTTACACTGCATCCTGCCTTTGCCAAGTTAAACGTAATATTATCACTCATTCCATAAAGCTGGCTCCAATGTACATGCGGATGGTTCAATGGCAATCCTTTTCGTTGCAGCAATTGCACGGCAAGCATATTGCTGTATTCATTATGCGAAGCGACCACCAGTGATATTTTATCAAGATGATCGATGCAAAATCTTACGCCGTCATTAAAATCTTTATCGCTGCTTTCTTTAGTTGGCTGAATAGGCGACGGGTAGTTCATTTCAGCAGCTCTTTTTCTTTCTTTTTCCATATAAGCGCCGCGAACCAGCTTGGCGCCAAGAATAAACTTTCTTTCAACAGCAGCATCATAAGAATCTTTTAAGAATTGTAAACGATCGTGACGATAATGCTGAGTGGTATTATATACAATGCATTTTTCTTTGTTATAAGTATCCATCATTAAAATAGTAAGTGCATCAACCGGGTCCTGTATCCAGGTTTCTTCTGCATCAACAAATACACCTACACGCCCTTTAGCTGCAGTTTCGCAAATACGGAGCATTCTTGTTCTTACACGATGCCACTCTTCTCTTTCATTCGCCGGGAGATCGTCAACAGCCTTTAAATATCTTTTCATCAGGCTCCCCTGGTTCTGATGGATCATTGCATCCATCTTTTCCAGCAACGAAAACCTTGCAAAGCCTGTAACTTTAATACTCATGAAAGGAATGTTCGGCTGAGTGGATGCATACTTTATCACACGGATAAATTCATCACAGGCATGATCAAAATTATCCTCACCTTCTTTTCCTTCAACACCATAATCAAGTATTACCCGAACTCCATATTTTTCGAGCTTGTCCGCTATGGCAACATTTTGCTCCAATGTTTCTCCGCCAACAAATTGCTTAAAGATCGTTTTGCGGATCAATGGTTTTACAAAAGGGAGTTTCCATTTTACGGCCGCAGGTGTCAATTTCGTTCCCAACTTCACTAACCAGGACTTTCCCATCATGGAAAAAAGAAAATGAGCCCGTTTTAATTCATTGTCTGATTTGTAAGCAAAAGCATATTCTGTATTATCAAAACTAATTACCGGCTGTGGCTCCATAGCAATCTGTTGTTTCTTTGAGTAGGGGCAAATGTAAGGGGAAAGGCACAAGATTCAAGGTATAAGGTACAAGGAACAAGGTACAAGGCACAAGAGTCAAAATACAGATACATAACCAGTGCAAGTATTAACATCCTGAACCTTGTGCCTTGTACCTTGTACCTTCGCTTGTATCTTTATAAAAAAATTCATGGAAGCAAAAAAAGCAGCCGACAGCCTGGTAATAATGACCGAATTAGTGTTGCCTAACGATACCAATACATTTGGAAACCTGATGGGAGGCCGTTTAATGTATTGGATGGATATCGCTGCTGCGCTTGCTGCTATGAAGCATTGCGGAGCGCCGGTTGTAACAGCTTCCGTTGATAATATTTCTTTTGAAGCACCCATTAAGCTCGGTAATGTTGTTCATATTGAAGCAAAAGTTTCAAGATCATTTAATACATCTATGGAAGTGCATTTAGCCGTTTGGGGTGAAGATGCCATTCATCAATACAAGTATAAAAGCAATGTTGCTTATTACACTTTCGTTGCTCTTGATCCAAATGGAAAGCCAAGACTTGTGCCTCAAATGACGCCGGACACCGAGGAAGAAAATAAATTATTTGATGGCGCTTTAAGAAGAAGACAACTGAGATTAATATTAGGGGGAAAAATGAAACCTGGTGACGCTACTGAGTTAAAAGCTTTATTCGTTAAGGATTAATAGACAATTGAAAATATGCAATAGACAAAATATCCACGACTCTTGCCAATTGTCTATTGCCTATTGCAGATTACTGACCTTCGACCAATGATGCGGCCCTTTCATCATGTATTCCTTGCTCTGTTCAATAGCATCCATGATCTTTTTCATGATCTCTTCTGCCGGTGCATCATAATCTAATTGTAGTGGTTCTTTAAATCGTACAGTTAGTGCTACACCTTTCTTTTTAAATTTCAATCCTTTTTTATTGAAAGCTCTCCAGAACCCATTTATTACAACGGGAATTACGATTGGTTTATTCCTTTTAATGATCAATGCGGTTCCCTTTCTTCCGGGAGCGAATGGTTTTGTTGTGCCTTGTGGAAATGTGATGACCCAGTTTTCTTCCAAAGCTCTTTCTATTTTCCTTGTATCAGACGGATCAAGACCTTTACGTTTTATTTTGCTGTCCGGGTTCCATGTTCGTTTTACAGTGATGGCACCGGCTAATGTAAAGAACCTGCTGATAAAGCTTCCTCTCATTGTTTCTTCCGCCGCTACATAATACACTCTTGTAAAAGGATTCAACAAATAATACGGAAGACCAAGCCGATTCTTCTTTCCCCATTTTACGGCACAGAAAATATGAAGAAACGTAATTACATCAGCAAAATAAGTTTGATGATTGCTTACAAAAAGAACATTCTGCTTTGGAAGTTTACTGATATAGTCAGTGCCGGAAATTTTCAGCCTATTTATGATCATCAGCCCGGGATAAGAAACGATGCCAACAATGGCATACACGATCGAGCGCAGAGGTTTTATATGTTTTAGTCTTTGAATAAATCCCGGCATTGGGGCAACAATGTTTACTCAAATTAAGAATTTGTAAACAAAGTTTTGTGGTGATGTTGGGTTTCTTTGTGTAAATAGTCTTTAGCCTGCATCAAATCAAAAAAAATTATTTATGAAACAGCTAATCATCATTGCCAGCATTATTTTTATTGCAACAGCAACCAATGCACAGCAAGCACAGCCTTTTATGGCAAACAATCCATTTCCTAAAACTATAACAGTAAACGGCAGCGCCGAAAGGGAGATAATTCCTGATGAGATCTATGTAAATATTGAATTAAAAGAATACCAGAAAAAAGGGGAGAATAAAAAAGATATTGAAACAATCAAAAAGTTTTTTCTTGAGGCAAGCAAATCTGTGGGCATCGCTGACTCGGCCATCAGCATTGTTTCTTTTACAGGAGACAATCCTTATTTCTGGAAAAAGAGAAAAAAAGATCCAAATCTTTTTACCGGCATTATTTACCAGGTAAAATTTAAAAGCAGTGAACTGATGGATAAACTGGTGGAGAAATTGGATGACGAAGCCACGCAAAGTTTTTTAATCGTATCAACTAGTCATAGTAAAATAACAGAATACAGAAGACAATTAAAAATTGAGGCTGTAAAAGCTGCTAAAGAAAAAGGAATTTACCTGACAGAAGCGGTCGGGGAGAGATTAGGTGAAGCAATAACGATCAAAGAACCCGGCGAATTCTTTCCCCGCATGTACAAAGAAAATCTTATGTCTAATACCTTTATTTCATATGGTGTAACCGACAGACCGCCGTCAATAGACGAGAAGGCACAGGAAGTAGATTTTAAAAAAATGAAATTGCGATTTGAAGTGGAAGTGGTGTTTGCTCTTAAATGAAGTGGTGTTTGCTCTTAAATAATGTTCAGTGGAATTACCAAAGCACAAGAGTCCCGACGATAAATGTCGGCATGCCGCCAGAAGCGTCGGCATGCGACGCAACAGAAGCCAAATAGAATTACCAACACTTGTTAACCAAAAATAAAATGGCCTAAAGATTGCTGCTCAAACTTCAAAGAGCTTTTTATGAGAGCCGAAATTCATGATAAGATCCCTTTGAAATTCAAGCTCCTTTTAGCAGCATCAATCGGATTATTAGCAACAGTAATTGCTTTAGGCGAATTGGGAATCATTTAAGGAAAGGATACGTTAAGAGCATGAAAAAAGTCCCCCGTTAAATCGGGGGACTTCATATTCTTTGCTCAATTCAGAACAGGAAATCTATTACTCACTTTTGGGAGGTTCTTCCGCACCACCGCTTTTCTCTTCTTCTTTCAACTTAGCCTTGATCTCAGCCAAAGCCCCAAGATCTCCTAAAGTCGCTTTCTCCACTTTCGCCTGTACATTCTTCACTGCTTTGCGAGTTTTATCAGCTTCAACTTTTGCTTCTTTGCGGGCCGCTTCTTTCTCTTCCACTTTTGCCTGTTCCCATGTACGTGTATGAGAGAGAACGATACGCTTTTCATTTCGATCAAATTCGATCACCATGAATTGCGTCGTTTCATCTGCAGTTACACTCTTTCCGTCTTCCTTTGCCAAATGACGATTAGGAGCAAAGCCTTCCAATCCATAAGGCAATTGAACAACTGCCCCTTTATCATCACGACGGGTAACAGTTCCTTCATGAACACTGCCGATAGCAAATGTTTCCTGCAGGCTGTTCCAGGGATCTTCTTCTAATTGTTTATGGCCTAATTGAAGTTTGCGATTGTCTTTATCAATGCTAAGGATCACAATATCGATATGCTCGCCAACTTTTGTGTATTCGCTTGGATGATTGAAACGCTTCAACCAGCTCAAATCGCTGATATGGATCATACCACCAATGCCGGGAGCTAATTCAACAAACACACCATAAGGAGTAATATTCTTTACTAAGCCCTTATGACGGCTTTCAACCGGGAATTTTGTTTCAATATCATTCCAGGGATCAGGTGAAAGCTGCTTGATAGAAAGACTCATCTTACGATTAGCTTTATCAAGTGTTACGATCTTAGCTTCATGCTCATCCCCAAGCTTGAAGAATTCTTTTGCATTGATCGGTGTATTGGCCCATGTAATTTCACTAACGTGAACAAGACCTTCAACACCTGGTTGAATCTCTAAGAAAGCACCGTAGTCTTCAATATTGACCACACGACCTTTTACAATATTTCCTTCAGTAATTGCTTCCGGCAACACATCCCACGGATGCGGAGTGAGTTGCTTTAAACCAAGGCTGATGCGTTTTTTCTCATCATCAAAATCAAGTACCACCACATTGATCTTCTGATCAAGCTTTAATACTTCTGAAGGATGAGAGATACGTCCCCATGAAATATCGGTGATGTACAACAGACCATCGAGCCCGCCAAGGTCCATGAATGCGCCGAAGTCAGTGATGTTCTTTACTGTTCCTTCAAGCACCTGGCCTTTTTCAAGCTTACTCATGATCTCTGCACGTTGTGCTTCGATATCACTTTCAATAAGCGCCTTGTGAGATACAACTGCATTCTTAATGGCTTCATTAATTTTCACCACCTTGAATTCCATTGTTTTTCCAACAAACTGATCATAATCCGTTACAGGCTTCACATCAATTTGTGAACCCGGTAAGAATGTTTCCATTCCAAATACATCAACGATTAATCCGCCTTTTGTTTTGTTAGTAACCAGACCCGTGATAACCTCACCGGTTTTGTGTACTTCAACAATACGTTCCCATGCGCGGGTAATGCGTGCCTGGCGACGGCTAAGATTCAGGTGACCTTCTCGGTCTTCCTTTTCTATAACCATCACTTCCACTTCATCACCAACTTTCAATCCTTGTAAGTCACGGAACTCGTTTAGGGAAACAAGACCATCACTTTTAAATCCGATGTTCAATACAACATCAGTTTTTGTAACGCCCACAACAAGTCCTTTGATCATTTCACCATCGGTGATCTGTATAAAAGTGTTGTCATACACTTTCTCATACTTTTCTTTTTCTTCCTGAGTGTAAGAAGTGACGTTACGCTTGTCAACACTCCAATCGAAATCATCATGAGCAGAAGGAGCTTTCTGCTCAGTTGTGCCGTCTTGCGGCACTTCGGCTTGCGCCTCCTCAGGTAATTTTGTTGTCGCTGTCGTCGCCTGGCCATCGCCACCAGCAGACTCCTGTGCATCAGCGTTTAGTTTAAAATTTTGTTTGAAAAACATGATAAATATCCCGGAGTTTTATCCCGATAGTTTTCGGGGCCGAGGGCGGCAAAGATAGGGCAAATAGTTCTGAGTTAGGAGTTCAGAGTTAAGAGTTTTTTGATGATGGACCCAGCTTTAAGACCTTGATTTGGCAGCCGTTGCGTCGCACTCTTGTACACCTTGTAATCCTATTCAACAATCGTGAGTCGTGAGTCGTCAGTCGTGAGTAAATCTTCATGAGACTTGAGAATACCTCACGATTCACGTCTCACGTCTGACGAAAAAGCAATCGTCTTTGCAGCAACCCACCCACTCGTCCATGCATGTTGAAAATTAAA
>Ga0075429_100006363_pt1 | contig 10217 bp, 8 predicted proteins | sample RhiMetdeltSRZDD3_FD_75295 | JGI IMG/M metagenome (GOLD analysis project Ga0075429, IMG submission 75295) | Populus rhizosphere microbial communities from Tennessee, USA - Rhizosphere MetaG P. deltoides SRZDD3 | ecosystem: Host-associated > Plants > Roots > Rhizosphere > Soil | place: USA...
AGGGCCTGGTGATCGCCGCGCGCCAGCGCCTGGCGGCCGTCGGCGACCAGGCGCTGCGCCTTGATCATGTCGCTGCAGCGCGCGATGTCGGCGGCTGCCGACTCGAACTCGTGCTCCCACACCCGCGGGTTGCGGAAGAACGCCGCGTTGCCGAGCCGGCGCAGGAGCCGCATCTGGCGCTCGAGCTCGGCCGGATCGCGCGCGGTGCGCGCCTGGTCGACCGCCGCCAGCACCTCCTCGAGCAGCTTGCGCTCGGCGTCGGTGCCGAACATCGCCAGCTGGTGGGCCGCCGCCACCGACCACTCGCGGGCCTCGGCGTCGAGCTCCGGCCACTTGCGCGCCAGGTCGGCCTCGACCAGCGCGGCGTCGACGTCGATCAGCGTCCGCCGCGCCTTCTGGGCGGCGTCGGCGTCGCCGCCGTGGGCAGCGTCGATGTCGCGCTCGGCCTCGGCGAGCCGCGACTCGACCCGATCGAGCCGCTCGATGACCTGGCCGAGGCCGTGGCGGAACGCCTCGGTGCGCAGCTCGACCAGCTGGCCGCGCATCTCGGCCAGGGCGGCGTCGAGGGCGTCGGGCGCCGCCTCGGGCACCAGCAGGTGGGCGACCTGCTCGAAGACCTGATCGATCGCCGGCACCAGCGCGCGCGCCGTCATCCGGCCGCCGCGGTCGAGCTCGATCGTGACCTCGACCCGGGCGCCGGTGGGCACGGTGTCGCGGATGGTGTCGCCGGGGATCTCGAGGGTGCCGACCAGCCGGCACAGGTGCGCCTTGGCGAACTCGCCCTGCACGATCGGGATGCGCAGCACGCTCTCGGCGGTGCCGCGGGCGACGGTCTCGACGGTCTGGTGGCTGAAGGTGCGCCGCGCCGGCAGCGGCGCGCCGCGCTCGAAGTAGACCTGGACGTGATCCGACGCCAGGGCGACGCCGATCGTCCGCGACAGCGGCGGATCGCCGATGGTGAGGCCCTGCACGATGGTGAAGCTCGGCGGATCGACCGCGACCGGCGCGCCGGTGGCGTCGCGGGCGTCGAGGGCAAAGGTCGACGCCCGCCGCGGCACCAGGCTGGCCATCGTGACGAAGCCGCCGTCGGCGCCGACCGGCGCGTCCGGGCTGGTCCAGCTGCCGTCGCCGCGGACGACGCGCACGCTCGCCGGCGGCGCCTCGCCGACGAAGCGGCCGACCACGTGCGGGGTCAGATCCGACGACACCGCCGGGTACTGCAGCCACACCCGCCTGCCGGTCGGCGCGCTCTTGCGCGCGGCCCGGCCGTCGAGCCCGGCGGTGGCGGCGTAGAGGGCGGCGCCCTGGGCGACCAGGGTCATCGGGTCGAGGCCCTCGGCGACGGCGGCGTCGAGGCGGGCGGCGACCAGCCGCCGCACCAGCGGCATCACGGTCGGGCCGCCGACGAGGACGACCTTGCCGAGCCGGCCGGGGCCGAGGCCGTGCTGGGCGAGCAGCCGCAGGCAGACCTCGAGCGAGCGCTCGACCAGGGGCGCGCACAGCGCCTCGACGGTGGCGCGGTCGAGCTCGAGATCGACGTCGATGCCGTCGCCGACCTCGAGCGGCCGGGCCAGGGCGACCTGGGCCCGGTCGGCGCGCGACAGCTCGATCTTGGCCTCCTCGGCGGCGACCCGCAGCCGGCGCAGCGCCGCGGCGTGGCCGGGCTCGGAGCGCTCGAGGCGGACGGTGCCGCGGTCGGCGAGGCGCGCGGCCAGGTGCTCGGTGACCGCCCAGTCGAAGTCGCGGCCGCCGAGGAAGTTGTCGCCGTCGTGGCCGACCACGCGGAGCAGGCCGTCGCGGGTCTCGAGCAGCGAGGCGTCGAAGGTGCCGCCGCCGAGGTCGTAGACCAGCCAGGTGCCGACGCCGTCGTCGTCGGCGCGCCAGCCGGCGGCGAGCGCCGACGCGATCGGCTCCTGCAGGAGCTCGACCCGCTCGAAGCCGGCCAGGCGCGCCGCCTCGCTGGTCGCCGCGCTCTGCGGCAGCTCGAACAGCGCCGGCACCGAGACCACGGCGCGCTCGATCGAGACGCCGAGCTGGTCGGCGACGTCGGCGCGGAGCGCGCGCAGGAGCTCCGCCGACAGCTCCTCCGGCTTGCGCGAGACGTCGGCGGCCGGAAACCGGATCGCCTGGCCGGTGCCCATGAGCCGCTTGAACTCGGTCGCGGTGTTGGCCGGATCCTCCTCGAGGAAGCGGCGGGCGCGCGCGCCGACGGTGGTGCGGCCCTGGCGGTCGACGCGGACCACCGACGGGGTGACGGTGGCGCCCTGGGCGTTGCGGACCACCGTCACGTGCTCGCCGTCGAACACCGCGGCGGCGGAGTTGCTGGTCCCGAGGTCGAAGCCGGCGTACAGCGGCCGACGAGCGGGATCCGGGGTGGGGGCGGGAGGCTGCTCGGCCATCGGGCCAAGCGTAACACTTCGATCCCGCCGGCTCCCTCCGGTTGAAACTACGGGAGCTTGCGAGAAGCGCTAGCGCTGGCGATAGACGATGAAACCGCGGGTGGGATCGTACGGCGACACCGCGACGGTGACCCGGTCGCCGAGGACGACGCGGATGCGGTGACGGCGCACCTTGCCGGCCAGCTTGGCGAGGACCTCGTGTCCGTTCTCCAGCTTGACGCGGAAATTGCCACCCTTGGCGATCAGGACGACTTCGCCCTCGAGGTGTACGAGCTCTTCCTTGCTCACGCGCTCTCCTGTTTTGCCCAGTAGGCTAGGAGCCCGGTTGATAGCACCGAACCGGCTCCGGGAAAAGCGGCCCCGGTAGCCCAGATGCTAGGGTGCCTTCGTGGACCGCCAGGCACCCCGCGTCCAGAGCGACGAGCTCGACCTCTACATCCGCACCTACTACTCGCTCCTGCGCTCGTCGGGCGACGTCCGGGTCCGCGCCTTCGAGGAAGCCCACCTGTACTCGCGCTCGAGCCTGCACTCGGGGGCGATGTCGGTCGATCCCGACCTGGCGGCCTTCGCCTACAGCGCGGCCCGGCTGCCCGACTGCATGCCCCAGATCCGCCGGGTCGTCCTCGGCCAGAGTCCCGCTCAGTTCGAGAAGGCCCGGTTCCCGGTCGGGCTGTGGCAGGCGGTCAAGACCCGCGGCCGGCGCCGGCCGCTCCGCTGGGACGGCGGCGACAACCTGGCGGTGTTCGTCGCCTCCGCCTCCGACATCGACGACCTGGTCCCGATCGTCACCGCGTACCAGATCGAGTGGAACAAGCTGCGCGACCGGCTGGCCGAGCCGGCGGCGGCGGCGCTCCCCGAGCCGGAGCTGGCGGCGCTGCTCGGCACCGACGTCGACGGCCTGGCGTTGCTGCGCGCCGCCCTCGGCCCGCGCTGGCGCGACGGCCTGGCCGACATCGCCAGCCGCGAGTGCGACCTCATGATCCGCCTGCTCGGCGGCAGCTTCCGCGAGTACCAGCGCTCGGCGCAGCGCTGGTGGCGCGAGATCGAGCCGGTCTACATCGGCGAGGGCTCGCGGCCGGTCTACTTCGTGTCGTCGAACAGCCACTCGCTGGCCAACCTGCTCGGCGGCTACGCCAACGTCCACCGCGAGCGGATCCTCGACTTCATCCGCCGGGTCAACCCGGAGGGGCTGGCCGCGGTCATCGACAAGGCAGCCGCCGCCGGCGACGACGCCACGGTCTGGAACATCCTCTACTACGCGCTGCGCGCCTACCTGCACGAGCCGGGCGCCGCCGACGCGCGGCTGCGCGAGGTCCAGGCCCACGACGGCGCCGCCGGCATCCGCGCCGTGCAGTCGCCCGGCCGCATCGACGTCGACGCCCAGGTCATCGAGCTGGCGCGCCTCGATCCCGGCCGCATGGATCCGCGGGTCGCGCTGCCCGGCATCGAGCGCCTGCGCGACAGCCGCGCCCTGCTCATCAACATCGACTACCCGCTCGGCATGGCGGCCTACCACCACCTGGCCGCGCTCGCCCTCGGCGTCGACGAGCTGCTCGGCATCTACGTCATGGGCAAGGCGGCGACGCTCAACGGCCGCGTCGGCGACGTCATGATCTCGAAGGTGGTCTACGACATCCACTCGTCGAACACCTACCTGTTCCGCAACGCCCTGGCCGCCGCCGACGTCCAGCCGTACATGCGCCACGGCACCGTCCTCGACAACCAGAAGGCGCTGACCGTGCGCTCGGCCTACCTCCAGAACCGCGAGTTCATGGACGGCTTCTACCGCGAGGGCTACACGGTGATGGAGATGGAGGCCGGCCCGTACCTGTCGGCGGTCCACGAGATGGCCAACCCGCAGCGCCACCCGATGGACGAGATCGCCAGCCTCGGCGACGGGGTCGACCTCGACATCGGCGTCATCCACTACGCGTCGGATACGCCGTACTCACGGCGGCAGAGCCTCTTGTCGAAGAGCCTGTCGTACTTCGGCGTCGAGAGCACCTACGGCTGCGCGATCGCGATCGCGCGCCGCATCTTCCGCCGCGAGCTCGAGCGCCTCTCCTGAGGATGGTCAGGGCAGCTCGACGACCGTGACGTTGAAGTAGTCGTTGGCGTCGGTGTTGGTGGCCGGGCCGTCGGCGACCGACAGCGTGTGCTCGCCGGCCGCCGGCTTGGCGATGAAGACCGCCGGGACCAGCGCCTTGTGGCTGGCCGCCTCGGTGGTCACTGAGCGCAGGCTGCCCAGCGCCTGGCCGTCGAGCTTGAAGGTCGCCTCGATGGCGCCGCCGGCGCTCGACCAGGCCGAGCCCGAGGCGAAGACCAGGAGCTGGCCGCCCTGGGTCGTGATCCGCTTCTCCTGCGGCAGGTCCTGGGCCTGCTTGAGCAGCTGGGTCACGACGACGTCGTTGCCGAGCTCGAGCCAGAGGGCGCTGATCGGATCCCAGGCGTCCCAGTGGGTGACGCCGGTCGGGACCAGGCGCAGCTGGTGGCGGCCCGCGGCGGGCGCCAGTACGAACTGGCCGGGCACGAACTGCTTGTGGCTGTCGATCTCGTTGCTGAAGGTGACGATGGTGCCGGCCGCCTGGTTGTCGACCAGCGCCTGCAGGCCGATGGTCGGATCCTCGTTGGTGGTGCGCCAGCCACTGCCCGACAGGAAGAGGATGCCGGGGCCGCCGCCGGCGACGAACGGGGTGTCGTGGGTCTGCACGCCGGCCTCGCCATCGGCGATCCGGCTGACCTTGGCGGCGTCGCCGAGCTCGATGACGGTGACGTCGACGAAGTTGTTGCCGTCCATCACCGTCTTGGCGATGGAGTCGACCTTGGGCTCGATCGACAGCGTGTGGGTGCCGGCCGGGAGATCGAGGACGAGCGTGCTGCGCGCGAAGACCTTGTTGCTGGCGAACTCGTTGGTGGCGGTCTCGCAGCTGCCGACGTAGGCGTTGTCGACGAACAGGTTCATGCCCAGGCCGTAGAAGGTGCCGCTGGTGCGGCCGGAGCCGGCCGCGACCAGGAGCACGCGGCCGCCGGCGGTGGTGAACGACTTGCGCATGGTCGCGGTCGCCGCCGCCATCTCGAACGGGCGTTCGGCCTTCACGACCGACCGCGCCCTCGGCGTGCCGCCGTCGTCGGTCGGGGTCGAGTCGGGCGGCGTGTCGCCGTCGACGGGGGGCGCGGCGTCCGGGGTGCCGGAGATGCCGCCGCAGGCGGCAGCGACGAGCGAGAGCGAGGCGAACAGCGACAGCGGTCGGGACATTTTCGGCGCGCACGCTAACACGCGGCCGAGAAACCGGACCTGGCACCGGATGGCACGAAGCCCCGTCGGTGACGGAGTGAACGCGACCGCGCCTCTGACTGTTCGATCAGTCGTGGCGTCAGTCGACTCGTGGCGCGCGCGGCGCGAACGCGTTGTCGCGATAGAAGCGCAGCTCCGCGATCGACTCGCGGATGTCGTCGAGGGCGCGGTGGACCTCGTTCTTGACCGGGCGGCGATCGGCGACCGTCGGGTACCAGCGCTTGACCAGCTCCTTCACCGTCGAGACGTCGACCATCCGGTAGTGCAGGCGGCGATCGAGCGCGGGCAGATAGCGCCGGATGAACCGGCGATCCTGGTGAATCGAGTTGCCGGCGAGGACCGGGCGCACGCCGCCGGCGACGTGGGCGTCGACGAAGGCGACCGTGGCGACGTCGGCGTCGGCCTCGGTCACCGTCGACGCCTTCACTCGCTCGACCAGCCCCGACGCGGTGTGGTGCTGCGTGTTCCAGGCGTCCATCGCGGCCAGGATCTCGTCGGGTTGGTGCACCACCAGCTCGGGGCCCTCGGCGACGATCTCGAGCTCGCCGGTGGTGATCACCGCGGCCAGCTCGATGATCCGCTCGCGATCGGGATCGAGGCCGGTCATCTCGAGGTCCATCCAGAGGAGGAGATCGCTCATCGCGGCCACGCTATCACGCTATGCCGCCTTGCTCGTCGGGCCGGCCGGGCCACTCGGGCCCTGCTTCATGACCCGGGCGATCTCGTCGCACTCGTCGGTCTTGGGCAGGCCCCAGCCGGGGGCGTAGTTGAACACCTCGCGCGCGCTCCGGCACGAGAAGCGATCGTCGAGGATGTCGATGACGTCGAGCGGCACCAGCGCCGGGTGCGGGTAGCCGCAGGCGTGGGCGAGGTGGAGCAGGTCCTTGCGCAGGCCGGTCAGGTAGTTGGCGAGCCGCGCCGACTTGAGGGTCGGATCGAGGCCGCGCATGAGCCACCGGTTCTGGGTGGCGACGCCGGTCGGGCAGTGTCCGGTGTGGCAGCGCTGGGCCTGGATGCAGCCGATCGCCAGCATCGCCTCGCGGGCGACGTTGAGGAGATCGCAGCCCATGGCGAGGGCGAGCAGGCCGGTCTCCGGGAAGCCGAGCTTGCCGGAGCCGATGAAGACGACGTCCTCGTGGACGCCCTCCTGGGCGAGGGCGCGGTAGACCGAGGCGAACCCCAGCTTGAAGGGCAGGGCGACGTGGTCGGCGAAGACCAGCGGGGCGGCGCCGGTGCCGCCCTCGCCGCCGTCGATGGTGATGAAGTCCGGGGCGCGGCCGGTGGTCCGCATCAGGCGGCCGAGCTCGTGCCAGAACGCCATGTCGCCGACCGCCGACTTGATGCCGATCGGCAGCCCGCTCTTCTGCGCCAGCAGCTCGATGAAGTCGAGCATGCTGTCGACGTCGTGGAACGCGCTGTGCGCGGCCGGGCTGGCGCAGTCGACGCCGACCGGGATGCCGCGGATGGCGGCGATCTCGGGCGACACCTTGGCGCCGGGCAGGAAGCCGCCGACGCCCGGCTTGGCGCCCTGGCTGAGCTTGACCTCGATGGCGCGGACCTTGGCCGAGGCCAGCGATTCGGTGAAGCGCTCCATCGAGAAGGAGCCGTCGCGGTTGCGGCAGCCGAAGTAGCCGGTGCCGACCTGCCAGATCAGCTCGCCGCCCTTGCGATGGTAGTCGGAGATGCCGCCCTCGCCGGTGTTCTGCAGGGCGCCGCACAGCGCGACGCCGCGGTTGATCGCCTCGACGGCGGCTCCCGACAGCGAGCCGTAGCTCATCGCCGAGGTGTTGACGATCGAGCGCGGTCGGAAGGCGCCGGCGCGGCGGCGGTGGCCGCCCAGGACCTTGGCGCACGGCAGCGCGTAGGTCGGATCGTAGTCGGCGCTGCCCGGGTGCGGCGAGGTCAGCGGGAACGCGCTGTGGCGGACGATGATGTAGTTGGGCGAGCGCTCGAGATCGTTGTCGGTGCCGAAGCCGAAGTAGGTGTTCTCCTTCTTCGCCGACGAGTAGACCCAGCGCCGCTGGTCGCGCGAGAACGGCAGCTCCTCGTCGTTGCTGGTGACGATGTACTGGCGCAGCTCGGGACCGACCGCCTCGAACAGGTAGCGGAAATGGCCGACGATCGGGAAGTTGCGGAGGACCGCGTGCTTCTTCTGGGTGACGTCGTAGATCGTGACGACCGCCAGCGCCACGAGGATCGCCCCGAGGATCCAGGCCCAGACCAGCATGGGTGGCCTAGGATATCGCGGGCGCCCACTGTAGAGTCACCTTTTCCGAACGAGAGTGAGGTCCCCGATGTCTGCCGCCGTCGCCGCCGACGACAAGGTCGTCTCCATCCACTACACACTCAAGGACGATGACGGCGACGTCATCGATTCCTCCTCGGGCGGCGAGCCGCTCGACTACCTGCACGGCCACGGCGGCATCGTGCCCGGCCTCGAGGCCGCGATCGCCGGCAAGAAGGTCGGCGACAAGTTCCAGGTCGTGGTGCCGCCGGCCGAGGGCTACGGCGAGCCGTCGGGCGCGCCGCCGCGGCCGGTGCCGCGCGACGCCTTCCCCGACGAGGTCGAGCCCGAGGTCGGCATGCAGTTCTTCGCGCAGGGCCCCGACGGCGAGCCGACCCCGGTCTGGTGCGTCGAGGTCGACGACGACGTCATCATGATCGACTTCGATCACCCGCTCGCCGGCCAGAACCTGCACTTCGACGTCGAGGTCGTCGGCATCCGCGACGCCACGTCGGAGGAGATCGACCACGGCCATCCGCACGGGCCGGACGGCCACCACCACCACGGCCACGATCACTAGCGAACGCGGGCGGAGGGCGGCGCCTGCGGGCCGACCATCACCGCCCACTCGTCGCGGCCGAGATCGCGCCAGATGTGGCCGGTCGAGAAGTCGCTCTTCTCGAGCAGCGCGCCGCACGCCTCGCACGCCAGGTACGCCACCTGGTAGGGCACGTCGAGGAACGGCGTGCCCTGCGGGGGCGGCGCCGGGTAGCTCAGCATCGAGCGATCGGTGCGGGCCGCCCGCTCGCCGCAGCGCGGGCACTGCTCGCGCGAGAGCCAGCGCAGGAGGCCCACTATTGACCGCCCCAGTAGCGGATCGGGCCGGTGTCCATGTGGACGAAGCCGCTGCCCAGGTAGAGGCCGACGCCGCCCATGCCGCGCGCCCGCGCCCAGTTGTGCAGGGCGCGGATGGCGACGCCGGGCAGGCGGAAGTCGACCGCGTGGCCGAAGGTGTGCTGGCTCTCGCGGGCGACCTCGTGGCCCTTCTTGCGCAGCATCAGGTTGTACTTCGGGTGGCGGAAGCCGGACACGATGTCGACGCGGCGGACCGCGAAGTGGCGGGCGGCCTCGACCAGCGTGCCGATCAGGCGGCGATCCATGTCGGCCGGCTGGTTGGTGAAGTGGCAGCGCAGGAAGCGATCGACCAGCAGCGGATCCGGCGCCCGGCCGTCGGCGTCGAGGGCGATCCACTCGTGGGTCCAGGTGTTGTACAGGCTGACCACCGGCGGCGGCGGCCGGCCGACGCGCGCGGTGATCGGTGCCGGCCGCGGCTTCGGGGCCAGCTTCTTGGCCGCGAGGTACGCGGCCTTCTTCGACGCCGGCGGCGGCGGATAGGCCTCGCTCGGCGGCGCGGGCACGGTGACCGCCTCGCTGCCGGCCGGCTGGGGCAGGCGCGGCACCGGCGCGCCGGCCTGGTCGTCGACGCGCCCGGTCGCCCGCATCGGCGGGCCGGCGGTCACCCGCGGCACCAGGTCGGCGGGATCGTCGGGCTCCGACACGCCGGCCGCCTCGCCGGGCTCCTCGACCGAAGCGTTGATCTCGGCGCCGGCGTCGGCGGCGCTGGTGACGCGCGGCACCGGTGCGGCCTCGAGCTCGCGCGCCGCCGGCGTGGTGGTGTCCGCCAGGGCAGGGCCGGCAGCCAGCGCGAGCGCGGCGACCAGCACGGTCCTCATGACGAGGCCCTTCGCCCGATCGAGACCAGGCCCTCGTTCATCGAGCCGGAGCGGAAGCCGGCGAGATCGAGCGCGACATAGGTGAAGCCGAGGCGCTTGCCGAGCTCGACGATCCGCTCGCGCAGGTCGGCGTCGACCAGGCGCGGCAGCTCGCCGACCTCGAGCTCGAGGCGGGCGATGCTGTCGTGGTAGCGGACGCGCAGCTGGCGGAAGCCGAGGGCGCGCAGGCCGTCCTCGAAGTCGTCGACCTGGCGCAGCCGCTCGGTCGTGATCCGGGTGCCGTACGGGAACCGCGACGACAGGCAGGCCAGCTGCGGCTTGTCCCAGGTGCGCAGGCCGAGCTCGCGCGACAGCGCGCGGATCTCGAGCTTGGTGAGGCCGGCGTCGACCATCGGCATGATCGCGCCCTGGTCCTTGGCGGCGGCGATGCCGGGGCGGAAGTCGCCGAGGTCGTCGACGTTGGTGCCGAGGGCGACCACGGCGATGCCGAGGCGATCGGCGACCGGCCGCGCCACCGTCATCAGCTCGGTCTTGCACATCGCGCAGCGGTCGGTCGGGTTGTCGGC
>Ga0075429_100006364_pt1 | contig 10216 bp, 7 predicted proteins | sample RhiMetdeltSRZDD3_FD_75295 | JGI IMG/M metagenome (GOLD analysis project Ga0075429, IMG submission 75295) | Populus rhizosphere microbial communities from Tennessee, USA - Rhizosphere MetaG P. deltoides SRZDD3 | ecosystem: Host-associated > Plants > Roots > Rhizosphere > Soil | place: USA...
CCTTCCACATGCACACTATCCCTTCCCTTGCTGAGATAGAGACGGACCTCGGCGGTCTCGCCGCTCTTGAACCGGCGATGGAAGAATGGGGCGCTGTCGTACTTTTCCGAATCCCGCTCACGAATGCTCAGGTCCATGGTGCCATCGCCGTTCCGGCGCGCCACGGCGACTTCGTCCTCCTTGGTCGTGCGGACGTCCACGTCGCGCGCGTAGAAGCGGTATAGCCGGTCGGCCTCGTTCGGCAGCCCGTCCCGCCGCTGCTTGAGCGTCGTCGCCATACGCTCGCCGTCCAGCTTGTAGTACTCCGGCGGCAGCCGATGGACCGCCGCATCGATCACCGAGTCCGTCAACCGACCCTGGATCTCACGAGCGGACGATTCCCAGACGGACTGCGGCAAGCCGACCAGTAGCCGGCGATCGAGAAATCGCGGATTCCAGGTGATGCCGACGGACGACGGATAGTCCTTGCCAAAATTGACCAGTTGGGGAAAGCCACCGGCCCGCGCCACAGAGAGTAGTAGACCGTCGTAGCGCACGAATGCCTGATCGCGGTCGTACGGAACCGGCAGCCAGGGCGCATCCTTCCCCTCCTCCAGCTTGATCCAGCGCCACTGCTTCTCATGGCGATCCCAATCGCCCAGCAGGATGTCCATGAGACGGGCTTTGAGAAATGCGACCGTATCGATGTGTTCCCGGGGATCCTTGCCGAGCCTCTCGAACAGCTCCTCGGTATCAGCGACCTTTACGGCGCCCTCGAAACCCGGTGAATCATCATCACCGGTCGTCGGCCGTTCCTCGAGAGTGCCGACCACTCCACCGAAATCGCTGAACTCACCTAGTGCCGGATCGTGCGGCATGACGAAGAGCTGTACCGACGCGACCTTGACGCCGACCGCTTCGAGCAACGGCCCGATGACGAGGGGGCCGGCCGGATGCCCAGCACTGATCTGGTCGTGGAACATTCGGTCGGCGAGGGTGTTGCGAAGTTCCGGAGGTAGCAGGGGCGATGGATCCTTGTCGACCGACCGGAATGCCCATTTGCGGCCGTCCCCGCTTTCGAGATGCAGCGATTTGGTTTGCTTGCCGCCGCCCCGCCGGACCGGCTTCAGGCCCCCGGCGTAGGTCTTGAGATCCAGCACCGGGATCTCGATGGGCGTGGCCCAGAGGTCGCGGTAGTGATTGCCGAAGAAGAAGCGGTGGAGCCCACCCTTCTCGTACTTGGGGTCCACGGCGACCCTGACTGTCGAGCCGGGTGTCAGCGAGTCGCGCGGCGACTGCGCCACCAGCGGGGCTGCTGCTAACGCACTGCCGAGGACCAGCGTGATGGGGCGTATGCGCATCATGTCCTCCAGCCTGTTCATTCGAGCCAGGCGGAGAATCGCTCCAGCGAGCGACCCTCCCGATCCACGGCGAGCACGCCCAGGCGTTCTCGACCGTCGGTAAGAAACTCTACCCGCATGTATCCGGCGTCCTGGGAAGCAAACTGGGTCTCCGGTAAGCGATTCACCGGACCCTCATGCCCAAAGATGCCTGCTCCACTGACAAGCAGCCAGCGGGCGCTCAGGCCTTTGAGGACCTGGAGATTGTGGTCGTGCCCGTCGGCCCAGACCAGCGGCGGATGGTCCCGCATGGCTCGTTGAAGCATGTCCCGCATACGCTGATTCAGCATTCCGGCCATATCCTGATTCGATACTCCGCTCTGCCGCGCGATCGGGTAGGTCGATCCGATACCCGGAAGCGGGATCCAGAGCCAGGGCTTCACCACCCGGAGGGGAAAGAGGTACGACTGGACCCCGAAGTACCCTCCGTGCTCGCCTCCAGTCGCCAGCGGGTGATGCGCAGCGACCACGACCTTGCGGTTGCCGGCCGATGCGAGATCAGCCTTGAGTGAGTCGGCGACAGCACGCTCATTGGCAGCGCGGCACTTGGAGTCAGGTCCGACCGGCCGAGGGCCTCCGTGGAGCCACCACTGTGTATCGAGCGCGATCAGGCGAACCCGCTCGCCAAAGTCTACCACGGCCGGACCGGGGCACCCGTCCACCGGAAGAAGCTCGACCTCCGGTGCACCGCGGCGCGCGATCTGCCGCCCCTGCCGCCGCATTGCATTCCAGCCATCCGGCCCATGCTTCGCCCAATCGTGGTTGCCGGGAACGAAAATCCCCCGCGCTCCCGCGGCCTTCACGACGTCCACCTGCGTGTCGAGCCGCCGCTCCATCTCGGTTCGGTCAGGCGCAGCCGAATCGGGAAGTCCGCGGGGATAGACGTTGTCACCCAGAAACACGACGACGCGCTGACCGGGAGCCTTCGCCAGCTCAGCGCTCAGTGCTTTGAGAACCGGCTCCCCGCCGGGCGCGGGTGCTCCGGCGTCGCCGATGAGAAACATGGTGAGCTCGACCGCGTTGGGCGCCGGTCGCGGCACCGATGACGGGCCCGCCCCGGCGCATGCGGCGACGAGGCCGAGCGCGACGATACCGAATCTCATCGAAAGACGCGGAGGTAGACCTGGCGGTGCAGACGGGCCAGTGCTGCCCGATACTCGGGGTCTTCGCGAGCCCGATCGAACAACGCCGAATCGAGCACACGGAACTCGACCGGGTTGGGAGAGACGGCGTAGCCTCGCTCCAGCCACTGTACCGCGCGGCGCGTATCGCCCTGCTGGCCGTAGTAGGCCCCGAGCAAGCCGAGTTGGAACACGCTCAGGTAGTTGCCGGCGGCGTACGCAGTGCTGACGGAGTCCGCAAGCCCGGCCGCCTCAGCCCGCCGTCCTGCCGCCTGGAGGCACATCGCCCGAATCTCGGGGAATGCGCGCAGGTCGAGAGCCAGGCAGCGGTCCGGCTGTCTCTGCTCTAGCAAGGCGACTGCCTCGATGGCGTAGCCCCCGACGAACTGGGAATCCAGGCTCAGGGTCCGGCGGCTTTCGTTGACCGCCAGATCGTAACGCCGCGCTGCGAGCGCAACGAGCGCAACAGCCGTGTGCATGGCAGGCGACAGTGGATCCAACTGGACGGCGGCGTCCGCTTCGGCCTGGGCCTCGGCGTAGCGTCCCTGCCGCGCGAGCGCGAGGGAGTGCACGATGCGGGTGTTGGCTGAATTGGGCATGCTCGCCATGGCGCGACCGATATCGGCCTCCACCAGAGAATCGGGTGCCCAGGCGTTGAGCCGGATGGTCGCGCGCGCGAGATAGCCGGCGGCAAGATTGGAATCCAGCTGAAGCGCACGTTCCACATTTGCCAGCGCCCGCGACAGAGTGGCGTACAAGTCCCCGCTCCGTGCGATGGCGACCATCTGCTGCTGCGCCTTCGAGAGGCCGGCGTACGCGGGCGCGAACCCTGAATCGGCCCGGATGGCGTCCTCGAACGCTTTGATGGCCCGCTCGGTGCTCGCCAGGTTCACTCTGGCCACCCAATAGCTGCCCCGGAGGTAGGCGTCGTACGCGGCGCTGTTTTCCGGAGCGGCGTGGGAGTCCGCGGGTGCCGGTTCGATGGCGGGCACGGTCATGGCGAGAGCCGACGCCACCTTTCCGGCGACGTCAGCGCGGAGCGAGATTGCGTCCTTCAATTTTTCGTCGTAGGACTGAGCCCAGAGATGCGCATCATTGGTTGCGTCGATGAGCTGCAGCGAGACCCGGATTCGATCCCCCGCCCGCTGAACCGAGCCCTCGAGTACGTGGCGCACGCCCAACGTTTCTGCGATCTGGGGAACGGTCAGGCCCTTGGAGGCAAGCGCGACGACCGAGGTTCGCGAAATGACCTTGAGGTTCTTGATCTGAGCCAGCTGGGTAATGATCTCTTCGGTGAGCCCCTCACTCAAAAAGGTCGATTGACTGTCGTGGCTGTAGGCCACGAGCGGCATCACCGCAATGGTCGAGCGATAGGCCGGTCCGGCTGAAACCGGGGGATCCCTCCCAACGGGCGCTGCGGTTGGCTCCGGCCGCGGGGGCTTAGCATTCTTGCCCCAGGGAAACAGCGTGGTGGCTGCAAGCGCCAGCGCAGCCAGCGCGGCGGCCGCCAGCAGCAGCGCACCCGACTTGCTGCCCCGGCGCTCGGACTCATTTCGCTCCTCGATCGCCCGCCGGACTCCGCTGGCGGCGGCGCGGGCGTATGCGTCCGGAGGTGTGGGGCTGGTGGCAACCGCATTGGCTGCCACCACATCGAGCGCGCCGGCAAATTCCTTCACCGTCTGGAACCGGTCGTTCGGCTTCTTGGCGATGGCCCGGTCCACAGCCTCGATCAACTCCTTGGGCAGCTCCGGACGGAACTCGGCAACCGACGGAGGCGGCGTCGCCACATGCTGATTGATGACGACGCGCGCCGAGCGTCCCATGAACGGCGGCCGGCCGGCGAGCATCTCGAACAGGACGCATCCCAAGGAGTAGATGTCGCTCCGGCCGTCGACATCGGTCCGCCCCTCGGCCTGTTCGGGGCTCATGTACGCCGGCGTCCCGATGGGAAGACCGGCCATGGTGAGCGCCTTCTCGCCGCTGGTCTCGATGGCGCGTGCGATGCCGAAGTCGGCAACCCAAGCATGGCCATCCGCCACCAGGATGTTTTCCGGTTTGATATCGCGATGGATTACGCCATGCCCGTGCGCGTAGGCCAGCGCATCCGCCACCTCACGAGCGATCCACACAGCGCCGGTGACGGAGAGAGGTGGCTCGTGGCTCAGGCGAATCCGGAGCGACTCGCCCTCGATGTGCGGCATGATGTAGTACACCAGGCCGCCTTCCTGGCCCGACTCGATCAACGTGAGGATGTGGGGGTGCTGGAGGCGGGCAGTGATTGCGATTTCCCGGAGGAACCGCTCGACGCCGATAGTACTGGTGACGTTGGGGTCGAGCAGTTTGATGGCGACCGCGCGTCCGTGGCGGAGGTCCCGGGCAAAGAACACCGTCGCCATCCCGCCCTGGCCCAACTCACGTTCGAGGGAGTAGCGGCCTTGGACGATGGGCTGGAGTCGACGACGGAGTTCCTCGGTGGCGTCCGTAGTCACCATCCCCTTTGCACTAGCTCAGCTCCACCCGCGCCGAGCCGAGCCGCTCCCGCAACTGCCACTCCAGCACAGAGGCGGGAACCTTGCGACGTAGTCGCAGCCGGTACTCGAGCGCCCGCTCGCCGTTCTGACCGGCCACGACGCCGGCGAACCGCCAGGCTTTCGCCTGGGTGGCGAGGACGGATTCGGCAGCGGGCCGAAGTGGTTCAGGGTCCCCGGCGTACACCCGTAGAATCGTGTCCAGCGGCTTTTCCGTGTGCACCGCGGGCCGCTCGCCGGTGATCGTCGAGTCACGTTTTCGGAGGCGTCGTGCCCGATCGGCCAACACATCGAGTTGTTCGGGCGAGAGCGAGCGCAGCACCTCGCGTTCCATAACTGACACGAACATTCCGGTGCGGTTGGCCGCCGCGAGCTGACGGGCCCGTTCCAGGCGCGAGCGGGCCCGTGCCCCTTCTAACGCTGAGGGGGAACGGCCGAAATCGCTCCAGGCGAGCAGCAGGACGATCAGATTGAAAATGAGCGACACCGCAAGGGCGACGGTAATGATCTGGACGCCCGCCGCGAGTCCGATCACCATGGCGAGGAACACATAGACTGCGTCTTTGGTGTCCCGCAGGGTACTCCGGAAGTTCATCGCTGCTACGATGCCGGCCAGGCTGAACGCGAGCGCCAGGCTGTTCTTGACCAGGATCACCACACCGGCCACGACGGCCGGTAGGATGACGAGGGTTTGAACCGTGGACTGCCGGTACCCCTTCTTTTGCCGAGTCATGGTGTAAATCCAGGCCACCGGCAGCATGAGCAGCGTCGCACCCACCATTGCCAATCCGGCAGCGAGCGCGGGCGTAAGCGGCACCTGGCCGGGTGCCGCTGTGCCTCCGGCAGGCTGCTGGGCGATCGCCGATAGATCCCCGTGACGGCCCGGCAGCCGGGTCAGCTCGTCCATCCGCTCCGCGCTGAACAAATGGCTCAGCTGGTCCGGAAAGAGCCGGATGAGCAGCATGGTGCCGGCAATCAGAAGGACGTAGTAGGCGATCACCCGCGCGACCGGCATCTCGCTGAGTCGCTCGAGCGCGGACCGCCCAACCGGCATCGACATGGATCTCCTCCGGGGGCGCAAGATAGGATGGTATGAGAATTTATAGGGGCCTTTGGCCGTTGGCCATTAGCCATTAGCGATTACCTTCCTACCTACTTCAACCCCGACCCGCCATGTCCTTCAAGCCCGAACCAGTCACCCCAGGCACCGTCCTTTACTGGGTCGGCCTGGCCGTCCTTCTAATTGGCGTTGTTACGGTGATTTGGAACGTGGTGGCGAACCCGCCCCCGGGGATCTAGACCGGTCCGATCGGTCCAACGTTGCTAAAGGTGGAACTCGAGCAGGTCTTCGGCTGGCCGCTCGCGACGTTCGTGCTCGCGGTGAGTAATAACCGACTTGGGAGGCACGCTGTGGGTGAGCCAGACGTTGCCTCCGATGATGCTGTCGTCACCCACGATGGTGTCGCCGCCCAAGATCGTGGCATTCGCGTAGATAACCACGTTGTTTCCGATCGTCGGGTGCCGCTTGATGCGCGACAATTCCTTCCTGACGGCTGCCGCCCCTAGCGTCACGCCCTGGTAGATCCTCACCCGGTCTCCCAGTACCGCCGTTTCCCCGATGACGATGCCGGTTCCGTGATCGATGGCGAACCGGCTTCCGATCTGCGCGGCCGGGTGAATGTCGACCCCCGTTTCCCGATGGGCGACCTCAGTGAGAAGTCGAGGAAAGAGCGGAACTTCCAGGTCGTGGAGAGCGTGCGCCGCCCGATACAGCGCGATCGCAAAGAAACCCGGATACGCGAGGATCACCTCGTCCCGGCCATTTGCCGCCGGATCACCCTGGTACATGGCGTCGGCGTCCGCCAGCAAGGCATCGTAAATCGGTGGAAGCCCGGCGAAGAACACATTCGCCTGCCCCTGCCCGTCTTCGAGCATCGGCGCGAGCAGAGCCCGGAGGTGGGATTCCTCCGCGGCGATGTCGGATTGGTCGGTACGAGTGACCCGGGCAAAATGGGGGAAGAGATAGGCGAGCAACGCATGGCCGAACTCTTCGGCCCGCTGACGCAGCTCGAGCGGAAGCCGGTGCGCCCGGCGGGCAGCAGACAGTCGAGCCTGGAATGTTCCGTTCAGGGTCGCGTCGGTCGTAGCCATCTTCTCAAATTAGCGAGAACGGAGCATCCTGTATTGACAGCCGCCGGGACGAGCCACACCTTCGGCTCACTTCCCCTACGCCGCTTGGAGGATCAGATGTCCGCTCCGTCGCCGGTCCCTCCCCCAGTGCCCGCTACCGGAACCGGCCTGACGCCGAACCTCGCCGGGGCGCTCGCTTATCTGCTGGGTCCGATCACCGGGATCATCTTCCTCATCCTCGAAAAGACCAACACGTTCGTGCGATTTCACGCCATGCAGTCCACCGTGCTGTGGGTCGGATGGGTCATCGCCAGCATCGCGTTGTCGATCTTGAGCGGCGTAGTTCCGGTGATCGGGTGGATATTCGGATTGGTCCTCTCGATCGTGATGAGTTTCGGCGGCTTCATCCTGTGGCTGGTGCTCATGTGGAAGGCGTACCAGGGCCAGGAATGGGAGCTACCGATCGTCGGGCCGTTCGCCCGCAAGCAGGTCAGCGCTTCGACGTCGGTGTAACACTCGAAGCAGCGCGGCCCCGGGACCAGATCTCGTCGCCGCGATTGCTGTCGGGATACCCGTGCTCCGGGTCGATCTCGACCTTGGTGATGGCCGGCTTGGCGGCCACTTTGAGGGTGTAGCGCTTCTCGCCCCCGAACCAGACGCTGACGGGCACCATCACCCGCTCTACCCCACCCCCCTCGCGCGTTATGGCGAGGGGGACTGGCATTATCGCCTTGCCCCGGTTTTCCATCACGATTGCGGCTGAATCGCCCTCGATTTGTACTGTGTCGAGAGCGAGATCGAGTTTCCAGGTCTCGAAGAACCATTCCTTCCAGAACCAGGACAGATCCTGTCCGGTCACGTTGTCGAAGGTGTTCCAGAAGTCCCAGGGCGTGGGGTGCTTGCCCAGCCAGCGCCGGCCGTACTCCCGGAATGCTTTCTCGAAAGTTTCCCGCCCGAGCGCCTCCCGGAGCGCGACCAGCACGGTGGCCGGTTTCCAGTAGGCGGCGATGCCGTAGCTCTGATCGTTGCCGTAGCGATCGGCCGGCTTCATCATCTCCTCTTCGTACCCTGCCTGCGCGCCGCGAAGGTAGTAGTCCCGGTTCCGCGCCTCATCGTCGAAGCCCTTGAAAAAGTCTGCCATGGCCTGGGACTGGTCGTACTGGGTGAAGCCCTCGTCCTGCCAGCCGTAGCGCTTTTCATCCGAGCCGACCATCATCGGGAACCACATGTGACCGATCTCGTGCGTCACCACTTCGTAGAGAGATAGGCTGTCGTAGGTTCCGCCGATGCAGGTGAGCATGGGGTATTCCATGCCGCCGCATCCTTCCGGTCCGTCAACCGCGGTCATGTGCGGATACGGATACGGCCACAGCTTCTTCGAAAAGAACTCGACTGAGTGCCGACCGTAGCGGGCCGCCTCATCCCAGTATGACCGCACTGCTTCGGGGCGATAGAACGCCGATACCAGCGACGAGCTCGTGATCTTGCCCTTCGCGCTGTCGGTGACGGCTCGGGCTGCATCCCACAGGTACCTCGGCGACGTCCCCCAGACGAAATCCCGGACGTTTCGGGCGGTCCAGTGCCAGGTCAGCTTGCCGTCGGCGCCTTTCGTCGTGGCGACGCTGTCTGCCTTGTCCTTCTCTGTGACTACGTGGACGATGGTCGTGCCGGTGCGCGCCGAGTCGAGCCGAGCAAGGGTTTGGGGCGTGAAGACCTGAGTCGCATTCTCGAGTGTACCCGTTGCATCGAGCAGCCAGCCCGTGGGCACAGTGAGCTTGACGTCGTAGTCGGCGTAGCCCATGTAGAACTCGCCCCGACCCAGATACTGATCGATCTGCCAACCGTTCACATCGTCGTAGACCGCCAGCTGGGGATACCAGTAGGCGATGAACCAGACTTCGCCATCCTGACCTTCCCGTGGGGCCGTTTCCGACGGGACTCGGAACTGCCAATCGAACTCCATCACCAGCGAATCGTGCGGCGCCAGGGCCTTTGGCAGCCGAAGCTCCATGATGGTGCCGGTTACCGTGTAGCCCGGCTCGGTGGGCTTGGCCACCGAGCTCAGGATCTTGCCCTCGGCCATCACCCGATCGAAATCGATGCCGCCGAGCTTCGGGGTCTGCTGATTTCGCTTAGCCTCTTCGCGAAAGAGATTCTGATAGGCCTGGACATACACCACGGGAAGCGAATCGGGCGACCGGTTGTAGTAGACCACACGCCCGCGGCCGGTGAGCCGCTTGAGCACAGGATTGAGCTCGGCCTCGAGCTTGTAGCTGGCATATTGTTGCCAGTAGTTGGGTCCCGGCGCACCGGTCGTGGTGCGGGTGCCCTGCGCGATTGCGTGAGCCCACCACTCCGGTGCCTCAAGGCGATACGCGGCGGGGATCCCGCCCGCGGACGTGGGCGCTGCCGGCGCCTCAGTGGCGGCGGAGCCTTCGGCGGGAACAGGGGTGGTAGACGGCGCTGACGTGCGGCCGGAGCTGCACGCCGTGGCGAACACCAGGCCGGCCCAAAGCCGGATCCGACCTCGAGCAGAGACGGTCATAGGGAATCGAAAGAGGGGTCCAACCAACCTACGGTCGCGCCGGTGGCTGCGGTTTCGACTGGGGCTGCCGGGTCGCACGGACGCGCGGGCCCGCGCCCGCCAGACGGCGGGAAGGCGGCAAACATAGGGAGGGAACTCTAAACGGTACCGCCCGAACAATGAACCGCGGCCTCAGTCTCGGTGCCGCGGCAAGTTCATCGTGCAACGCTGCGCCCCACCCGGGTCTTCTCTCCGCCGGGACTGGCCCTGAGAGCCGACCCGATCAAACGCTGGGGCTCGAGTCCGCTGTCACCGGCGCCGTTCCCACTCGAGCAGTGCGCGCTTTCGCGCTATTCCCCAACGGTATCCAGCCAGATTGCCGTCGCCCCGTACCACCCGGTGACACGGCACAATCACCGATACCGGATTCGTGGCGCAGGCGCGGCCTACAGCCCGGGCTCCTCGAGGAACTCCCAGCGCCTCAGCGACTTCGGTGTAGGTTCGAGTCTGACCGGCCGGAATAGCGCGCAAATG
>Ga0075429_100006365_pt1 | contig 10216 bp, 8 predicted proteins | sample RhiMetdeltSRZDD3_FD_75295 | JGI IMG/M metagenome (GOLD analysis project Ga0075429, IMG submission 75295) | Populus rhizosphere microbial communities from Tennessee, USA - Rhizosphere MetaG P. deltoides SRZDD3 | ecosystem: Host-associated > Plants > Roots > Rhizosphere > Soil | place: USA...
CTCGATCGTTCGCGCCGGCGCCGTGGCCGAGCGCGCGACCGCTCGGGTTCCTGGGCCAGGCAGGCTCTCAGACTTCGGTTGGCGAGGTGATTCGTCGGGTCTCGCCGGGCGACATCGTACTGGAAGACTACCGTCCCCTTCCGCTCAACCTCGAGTGGCGCCTTTCGGAGCTGTATTGGATTACCGAAGGCGTCCGGCCCTTCATCACCGACGCCGTGCCCTATTCAATCAACAACGACGGCGCCGCGTCCGCCGCGGCGGCGGCGGTGCTCTTTGCAAATTGCACGGACGCGGCGCCCGGGCAGGATGCGATTCACGTGCTGGAAGCAGGCGCCGGCACTGCGTTGTTCGCGCGATATCTCCTCGACGAGTTCCGGGATCTGTGCCGTCGCCACGGTCGCGACTTCTACGATCGGCTCGTGTTCCATGTCACCGATCGGTCGGCGCACAGCGTCCAGCACTGGAGCGCCTGCGGGGTCCTGGCCGAACACGGTGCACACGTCACAACTACCGTCTGCGACGCCGAGACCCCGGCGCCCGCCATCGAACGACCGCTCCGCGCGGTGTTCGCCAACTACGTGTTCGACTCGCTGCCGGCCGCCGTGCTGCGGCGGACGGGGGAGACGTGGCAGCAGTTGTGCGCCCGCGCGACCGTTCGCGCAGATGTCGCCAACGCGATGGGTTTCACGCATCGCGCGGACCGGTTGCGACAGGCAGCGCGGCCGGATCGGACCGAAGAGCTCACCGAGTTGCTGCCGCTCCTGCCTTTCCTGGATATCGAGATGGCGTTTCTCCCCATCAGGGACGACGCCCTGCCCGGATGGCATCGCGAGCTCGCCGTCGCATACCCCGATGCCGCCGAAGGCACGATCGTGGTCTACAACTACGGCGCGCTTCGGTGCGTGGACAACCTGCTGCCCCGGCTCGATGCGGCGGGGTTCCTCCTCATCCGCGACTATGGCAACACGGTTGATGGCCAGCCGGCTCCTGCCGCAGGCCCGCAGCGCTTCGGCGGCGCGACTGCCGTGCCGCTCGATTTCGTGTGCCTCGAACGCCACTTGCGCGCCCGGTCCGCCAACGTCGTCTGTGCGGGGGAGGAGGGTCCGCTCCACACGCGACTCGTCGCTGTCGCTCTGTCGGCCGAGACCAGGCGTATCTTCATGGAGCGCTTTGCCCCATCGACGCCCGAGACATGGACCCTGCCGGCTCTCGCACGTCAGTATGCCGAACAGGGGCTGATCCGCGAGGCGCTCGATCTCTTTCGCCAGGGGATCGATCGCTCACCCCGCGACTGGCGGCTCCTGGGCGACGCCGCGCGCTTCGTGTCGAGCGATCTCCGCGATCCGCAGGCCGGCCTGGAACTGGCGAGGGCGGCGGTCCAACTCAATCCTTGGTACAGCCCCGTTCTCTGGAACGTGCTTGGGGACTGCCTCGCGACCCTCGATCGGATGGACGAGGCGCACCAATGTTACGAGCAGGGGCGGCAGTTGCACCCCGCTTGCGTCGAGACCCACCTGCGGCTGGCCAGATCGTGGCTGCGACTCGGCGATCCGGCGCACAGCCTCGAGGCGGTGGCTCACGGTCTCGCCTCCGACGCCGACGACATGCATCGCCACCACCTGCTCGAGTCGCAGCAGGCGGCCATCGACGCGCTCTCGCGTGAGCGGATCGCGCAGCGCGAGACCGCGTTCAGGCGTCGCGCGAGGGCCGTCGCGGTGGATCCGAACCCGGATGCAGTTTGACGGGAGGGATGATGGAGACCCTGACACTCCAGCAATCGACGATTCGGGGAACTGTCCTGGGCAAGGCTGTCTTCTGCACGCTCCGGGGTTCGCCCGCCGGTCTCCAGCTGGCTGCCGGCAGCTATCTGCTGCAGTCACCTCAGAACAACCCTGTCTACGGTCTCGTGATGGTGATTGAACCGCTGACCAGGGCAGCTGAGGCAGCGACATCCGCCTTTGACAGCTTTCGGAAGGCGCAGGCCACGGCGCCGGGGAAAATCGCTCTCGGGCCACCCGCGAATCCATCCGCCGTGAAATTCACGGAGCCGGCAGCTCACAAGGCCACGGACCCGGCGGCCGTCAAGTTCACGAACCCTTCGGCGGTCAAAATGACGGACCCGTCAGCCGTAAAGTTCACGGACCCATCGGGGGTCAAAATGACCGACCCGTCGGCCGTCAAGTTCACCGACCCGTCGGCGGTCAAGTACAGCGACCCGTCGGCGGTCAAGTTCACCGACCCGTCGGCCGTCAAGTACAGCGAACCATCGGCGGTCAAGTACAGCGAACCATCGGCGGTCAAGTTCACAGGCGCCGCGGCTCACAAGTTCACGGACCCCTCGACGGTCAAGTACGGCCCCGCTGCCGCGGTTGCGACCCTCGGGCTGCCGCAGGGCGCCCCGGCCATCAAGTTCGACACGGCCGCCGGGCAGGTGAATCAACCGGTGGTGATCAGCGAGCGCAGCATTGCCGGCAATTCTTTCCAGGCGACAGCGGGATTCAGTGATCTGGTCGAGGTCGTCCAGCGCGCGGGAGCCGTCAAGCTCGTGGTGGTGTGAGCGCGTCGCTTCGATCGAGCAGTCGCGTGTAGTCACCCGACCAGCGCAGGAACTGAAGCAACGTCGGAATCAGGATGTCGCCTCTCAGGGCTGACGCGCGAGCGGCGACCGCGCTGGTTTCGAGCAGGAGCTCGAGGCCCGCGCGCGAGCTGCGATTCGCGGCCACCCATCGCTCGACCGCCTCTTCATCCGCCAGCTCGAGCCTGCTGCACAAGCTGGATGCACGATCGACGAGGTGTCCTGCGTCGACGGAGGATCCGTCTCGCCGGAACTCCTCAATCGCGAGTTGCCAGCCCAGCGCCGCGGCGACACAGCGCTCCCGAAGCACGGGATCGTGCGAGAGCGCTTCCAGCACCCGGGCGTCATCGTCCGGGACACCGATCTCGGCGGCGCGGATGCGCAGCTCGTGCCACCACAGCGAATCCTCGAACACGAAATCTGCCGGCCGTGCTCCCGGCTGGGCGTCGAGACACGCGCGCATCGCCCGGAGCATGGCCACCGCGTCGTCACGTTTCTGGTTGACGGCGCCTGCCGGCAGCCATCGGCGAAAACGTTCGAGTGTCGATGCCGGGACACCTTGCTCGTGAGCGAGCTCCAGCACGCGGACATAGGTCCGCTCTGCGTAGTACAGACTCCGCGCGATGCGGACCATCGCTGCAGCCGACTCTTCTTCCAGGACCTTGGACGAGCGCCCTTTTTCCACCGTGGCGCGAATGTTCACCATCGCGTCGGATCCCACGCGATAGCCGGTGTCCTCGGGGCCATGCACGACTGCAACTTCATCGTCGTCTTCGATCAGGCCGTCGCGGTACGCCTCGAAGATCGTCCCCACACCCACCATCCCGAATGGCGCAAGCTCGGCGGCGCGTAGCGCTCCCATGCTCGCGCTGCCGAAGACGTGGATGCCTGCGTTGAGCGCCCACAGGATCTCCTTGTGCCAGACGGCGGGCTGGCGCTCGAAGTAGCCGTCGATGATGCCGATCGCCCGCGGGCGCTCGAGCGACACGCGATACACGTCCCCGTGCGCCACCGGCGGCAGGCACACCGCGTCCACGAGGGCGCGGATCTCGTCTGCCGGGATTGTCGGCCCGGCAAAGACCACCGCGTTCATCGCCCTTCCTCCACGGAGCGCGCGACGGGATGGCGGTGACCTTCGTCGTGCAGCCCGGGAACGATCACTCGCACGACGGGGATGCCAATCTCCGGTCGTGTCAGATCGACGACGACGACGCGATCGCAACCGGCTCGCGCGATCGCGCCGAGCAGCCGCGTGAGATCCTCCTCAAAGGAGTCGGACTCGACGGTTGGAACGCTCGCGAACTGGATGCAGCCCCGATCCGCGGCCTCGTAGCGCCAGCGCGCCGAGTTGGCCGGATCGCGCCACGCCGCATAGCTCGCCCGGCCCATGTCGTCCCGGGAGCCGGCAATGATCGTGAGACGGCTCTGCGCGGCCTCCGTGAGCGCCCGCAGCAGCGCCACCTGCCGTGTCGGGTGACACCCCATCCCGCGTGCGCTCGAGAGCATCCGGTTGGGATCGTCGCCGTGCTCGGCAATCAGGCATTCGAACGCGGCGAAGCCGACGTGGCTGGTGACGTCCCAGACGGCGACGTCGACGCCGGCTCGCCCATAGCGTTCGAGAACCGCGAGGCAATCGGCATCGTCGACGGTCCGCAGATCCAGCCGGCGCGCTTCGCGTTCGTCATCGCGCCGCGCGGCGAAGCGCGCGGAGGCGTCGCGCTCGACGATCTCACAGAGGGCGTGGCTCACAGCTTCGAGCACGTGGTTGCCAGACGCGAGGCCGGTACTCGATACGGCAAAGCCGACGAGGTCCCACCGCATCCGCGTGGTGTAGGCCGTATGAACGAGCTGAAATGGTACCCACACTCGTTCATGGCGGAGCCAATCGTCGCCCGCGATCCACAGCAGCGGAAGGGTGGTCTGAAAAGGCCGAACGAGCGAGAGCGGCAGCCGCAGGGGATCGACCACGACGTGGGTCTGGCGCAGTTCGTCGTAGCTCGCGAGCCGGAGCGGCCCGGTGACACGCTCGGCGTGGTAGCCCTCGATGGATTCCATCGCAGCCGACACTTTGGCCGAATCGAGGTCGAGGCCTTTGCCCTGGGAAACCGACAGTGACCGGGAGCACGGACGCACCGACATGACGACCGGGATCCCGATCGTGTCCAGGCCGGTGACATTCGCCAGCCTGGTGATCCCTATCTCCGGCAGCAGCGGCTTCAACCGGGCCAGCGTCTCCGCCGGCGGGATCGTGCGGTGCGTGCCCCGGACGTACGTCTTCGGGGTGCGGCCGCTCAAGAACGGCTGACCGTCGACATTCAGCTCCAGGGGCAGCATGAGGCGAGAGTGTAACGCGGCCGCCGCTCCGGCTCGCCCTGGATTACCGCGTGGAAACGTCCGCGGTCTGACGCCAGCTCCACAGGAACAGCAGGCCCACGACGAACAGCGGTCCGGCGATCACGGCAATCCAGTCGAGGCGGCCGCGTGCGAGCGCCGTGGCATACAGAACCGCCACGGCGATGAACACGATCCCCCCGATCCAGGGCCGGCGCCAGGACAGCAGAACGATCGTCACCAATATCAGGGCGGGTAGCAGGTGAATCGCGAAGTCGGCCAGCGAGCGAGCGAGGTTCTGGCGCTCGTCGAACGCGTCCAGCGCGAACAGCCCGAGGAACAGGCAGAGGGCCAGGCCGAGCAGCCGTGGAGCCCACACTAGCAGTTGCGTCGAGGTCGGGCGCATGACAGCCTCCGGATGGCGAACGAGCTATTCAACGTCGCCAATTGTTCCTGCTCGCAGGCTACTGATAATGAGCGCAGCCTCAGAAACCCTGATTTAGGCTGTTCGACTGCCTTTGCCGAGACACTCGATCCCTTCCCCACGGACTGGTGCGTCCGCCGCATTCGACCCGAGGGACCGCAGACTGTAAGTCTTCCATGATTCGCGGTGGCGGATCTTTTTCGCACCTGCGCTGAAATTTCCCCGGCAACGAGCCTGGCTATGGCGTCGGCACGAGCACGAACAAGAGAGCCAGGAGATCAAGAGAGGCGCGCGCCTGTCGCCGACGTCGGAGAGGCTTCACCGATTCCGGACGGCAAGGGTCATGCGTGTCGAGTGACGGAGGCCGCGCGGCGACCGGGAGGTATCCATGCCGATGCTTGCATCACAGCTCGTAGAGGGACAGGTCGCTCGCGGGTTCGAAGGCGTGCGCGACGCGTTCGAGGAGAACTTCACACGGCGGGGCGAGCTCGGCGGCGCGTGCTGCGCCTATTACCGCGGCGACAAGGTCGTCGATCTCTGGGGCGGCAGCCGGAACAAGCTGACCGGCGAGCCCTGGACGCAGGACACCATGGTCGTCATTCACTCTGCGACCAAGGGCCTGGCGGCGATGACACTCGCGATCGCGCACTCGCGCGGCTGGCTGGATTACGACGGGCGAGTGGCGACGTACTGGCCCGAGTTCGCGCAGAACGGCAAGCAGGAGGTCACTGTCCGCCAGCTGCTCGCGCACCAGGCCGGCCTGTTCGCCTTCGACGAGCCCGTGGATCGGAACGTGGTCGCGGACCCGGATCGGCTGGCAGCGGTAATGGCTCGGGCCAGACCGGCATGGGAGCCCGGCACGCGACAGGCCTATCACGGGCTCACGCTCGGGTTCTATGAAGGGGAGCTGATGCGGCGCGTAGACCCGCGGCATCGCACTCTGGGGCAGTTCTTTCAGGACGAGATTGCGACCCCTCTCGCAGAGGACGCCTACATCCGGTTGCCCGGAGAGATCCCGAACGACCGACTGGCTACGCTCTCGCCTCCGGGCCGGCTCGAGATGCTGGTCGGGTTCCGTCCGCTGCGACTCATGTTCGAGGGCATGAAACGCGGCTCGAACATCTACCGCGCGCTTGTCGTGAATCCGGGGACGTCGGTGTACCTCGACGAGCGACGTGTGTACGCGCGCAACCTGGAAGTGCCGGCCGGTGGCGGAGTCTCCACCGCACGCGCTCTCGCGCACGCGTACGGCGTCTTCGCCAGCGGAGGACGCGAGCTGCGGCTCCGGCAGGAGACGCTGGATTTACTTGCGGCTCCGGCGATTCCTCCGACGCACGGGTTCTATGACGAGTGCCTGAAGGGAGAGGTGCAGTTCTCGCTCGGCTTCATGAAGCCATGCGAGAACTGGCGCTTCGGTGGTCCGCGCTCGTTCGGCTCTCCGGGAACCGGCGGCGCGCTCGGCTTCGCGGATCCCGAGGCGGGCATCGGATACGGCTATGTGACCAGCCGGATGGGCATGACGTTCACCGGCGATCCACGCGACGTGGCCCTGAGAGAAGCGCTCTATTCCGCACTCCCTGATTCGTGAGCGCGCTGTTCGGCGTCTCGTTTGAGCGGCTTCAACGAGAGCAGCCGGATCAATCCGATGCCGGGTGAGGCGAAGGCCCAGTAGCGACGGAACCGCGCGCGGGCAGCCGCATCCGTCGCACCGGCACGGGTCTCGGTCCGGAATATCGATGTCTGTTCGTCGACGGGATCGGCACGCAGGGTCCACGCGATCTTGACGAATCCCGGCTCCGAGAAGGAGGCGAAGTCGTCTGGCGGCACAGCGCGAAACGTGACATTCGCCTCCCACGGCCTGGTGACTGCGCCTACGACGACCTCGCGGCCCGGGATTTCGGCGAGGACACCCCATCCAAGCGCCCGCGTGGCCGCGAGCAGGCCGCGAGGCTGAGGACGGTCGTCCGGGCTGGAGCGAAGGACCAGCTCGCGTGTCCTGAAGATCGTCCGCACGAGCGGCAGCCGCAGGAGGTCCTGCTCGCGTGCGGCACGCAGCGTGACGGCGGCCGGCGCATCAACCCGGATGTGATGACGCTCCACGATGTCGTAATCGGGTACGAATCGATCCAGCAGCTGGTCACGTTCAGGCCCGGTGGCCTGGCGGATGCGTCCGTATCGATACCAGGCGACGGCCGCGTACGCGGCGTAGGCTCCCGCCGCAACGCCGACACCAGCGGCCAGAATGCTCGCTTGCGAATGAAGCCGAAAATGTCTACTCATGAAGATCGCCTCCACGGTTCGCGCAACAGCGCGATCGCCAGCACCGCGATCCAGAACATGTACGCAATGACGCCGAGGCGCTCCCAGGCGCCCGCCCCGGGCGTTGGCAGGTTTGCCTGGATCCCCGCGGCATAGGTCCCGGTCATCGCCCCACACGCCAGCCCGATCACCATCGTCGCGATGGAGTAGAGGCGAAAGCGACTCCCGAGTATCGCGGTGCCCAGGGCGGTCTCGAACAGGAAAAAGAGACCCGTCACGGCGGCCCACGCGATGTGCAGCGTGTCCGTCAGTGTGCCGCCGCCGGCGGCGAGCACCTCGCGCTGGTGCATCGGCGGCCAGATCCAGCCAAAGAGCGCATGCGTCATCAGCAACCCGCCGAGCACGCGTTGTGACCCGCCGGGAGCCGCCGTTCTCCACACCATCCATCCGAAGGCGATCATCAGCACGCTGTACACGGTGCCGAGCAGAATCCAGAGCGCCCTTGTAGGAGCACCGATCGCGGACAGCTCGCTGATGGTGTGCGAAGTGGCGCTGTAGCCATCCCAAAGCATTCCGACCGCGAGCGTCATCGCAATGTACAGGCTGGCGGCGACAATCCCGCAGCCGAACAGGATCTGACGGAACGGGTTGACCGCGAGCGCGTGATGTCTTTCCCGTGCAGCGGATAGGCTGGTAACGGCGGGCATCACTGTTCCCATTGAGTGCTCACTCCTCCTACGCGATCGCCTCCACTCCGGCACTGGGTCCTGTCGACGGACCTCATGGTTTTTCACTTGGACCCACGCGATCGCCTCCGCTCCGGCGGCAGGTCCTGTCGCCGGACAGCCCCACTTGGTGCTCGGCGCAAAGCGCTTGTCACGGGCGTCGCCTGCGCGCCAAGCGGGGCGCCCCGTCCGGCGCCACCCGCCGCCTACGCTCCGGCTCGACGATCGATCGCGACCGACTGTGCATCGCCGATCCTCAGAACCGCGCGAGTAGCGTCATCGAGCCGGAGCGTAGGACGACGGGTGGCCGCCGACGGGGCGCCCCGCCCGCCGCGCAGGCGCCTCTCCCGTGACAAGTGCACTTGGCGCCGAGGACGGGTGGGGCTGTCGGCGGACAGGACCCGGCGTCCGGAGCGGAGGCGATCGCGTGGCAAATAAACAGAATCACTGTTCGCGTTCCTCCATCAGCGTGGCGGCTTCGGGACCTCGACCCAGAACCAGCCGCGAATCTCCCCCTGGGTGAATCCGACTCCCTTGTCCGCCGGATATCGCTCCGCCAGCACCGTCCGCACGGCCGGATCGAGCTTGTCAGCGGGTCCGTGACAAGAGGCGCACATGGGCTGCAAGGCGATCGGCCGAATCACGCCCACCGCTGATCCGAGATCGACCGCAAACCCCTCGACGTCGCGTGCCCGTCGCCCGGCGTTCGCGGTGACGAGTGGAGCGGCCCATTTGGGCGGGACGTTGGTTGGATTCCGCAGCCGGTCGCTGGTCCGGCCGGCGGCGACTCCTTCGCCCTTGGCGATTCGCTGAATCACTCCAGTCACGTCGATATGGCACGAATTGATCGCGAAGGCCGGCCCGCCCTGGGCCAGCGCGTTCGTGAGCTCCCTGCGCAGCGCATCGTGCATCGAGAGGATGATGAGATCCGCGCGAGACACGTAATAGCGGATCTCCGCCGGCGCGCGCGAGATCGACCAGGTGTCGGAGGGCGGGACGGTCCTCACCGCCACCGTCATGCCGAACACCAGCGCTGCCACGTATACGGCTCGATGGCTCGTTCGCATGTTCAGCATCAGGTCGAAGACCATGGTCATGTCTCCGCCACCCAAGGTGCAATGCGAGTGCCTCGCGGGTGCGAGCCGTGTCGCCTACGTCGTTATGATCGCCGTGGGACATTTCCCCAGCGCGTCGAAAAAATCCGGGTCGGCAGCCGCTTCCGATTCGAAACGATCAATCGTGGAGCGTCAACACGGCGCACTGTGCCTCGCGGATCACGTGGTGCGTCGTCGATCCGAAGAACAAGAGATCCGCCGCGCGCCGGCCGCGCACACCGAGAACGATCAGGTCAGCGCTAGCCTCCTGCGCGAATCCGAGAATCTCCCGATAGGGCGCGCCTTCGCGTACCAGCTCGGCGACGCGGCAGGTCGCGCGAACCGGGTCGGGAACCATCTGGTGCAGGCGGGACGTCGCCTGCTCGATCCAGGCGTGAAGATCAATCGCGGCCGGAGGTGCGAAATCGGCATAGAGCGGATGCGTCTCGATGATGTGCACCAGCGCCAGGGCCGCCTTGTTCGGCTGCGCCAGCGACATCGCATAGTCGAGCGCGACCCGGGAGCTCTTCGAAAAATCCACGCCACAGACGATCCGCGTGAACGGGACCGGGCCGCTCGCCATGGCGTCAGGCACCTTCGGAGGAACCGTCATCACCGGGCGGCGGCCCTTCCGCAGGACCTTCTCCGCCGTGGAGCCGAGGAACAGGCGCTCGAATCCTGCGCGGCCGTGAGTGCCTATCACCACGAGGTTGGCGCCGAGTTCATCCGCCTGCGCCAGGATTTCGCGATAGACCTCGGAGCCTTCAGTAACCAGCGTTTCGACCTTCACGCCTGGCACCTGCTCGCG
>Ga0075429_100006369_pt1 | contig 10214 bp, 8 predicted proteins | sample RhiMetdeltSRZDD3_FD_75295 | JGI IMG/M metagenome (GOLD analysis project Ga0075429, IMG submission 75295) | Populus rhizosphere microbial communities from Tennessee, USA - Rhizosphere MetaG P. deltoides SRZDD3 | ecosystem: Host-associated > Plants > Roots > Rhizosphere > Soil | place: USA...
ATCGCGAACGCGATCGCCTCGCGCCAGATCGCAAGAGCGATCAGACGGCTTGAAGGCGCACTTGGCAGATTCGGCGATGCGACCGGCAGACTCGCCGACGGCCTCGGTCAGGCCGCCCGCGGCGCCCAGCGCCTCGCCGACGGCAGCGGACAGCTGAGCAACGGCCTCGGGCAACTCGACGCCGGCGTGCAGGCGCTGCTCAATGGGGTGGGTGGGGTGGGTGGGTCCGGTTCACGCGGCGGCGCGCGGGCGCTGGCCGACGGGCTGCAGGCGGCAGCTGGCGGCACAAGCCGGCTCAACCGCGGGATGCAGCAGATCCTCAGCGGCGTCGTGCGCGTGCGCACCCGCGCCGAGGACCAGCAGGCCGCGCTGCGCCGCGGCGGCACCGACATTGGGGAGGCAATCGGCTCGGGCTACTTCGTGCTTGCCGCGATCCAGGGCTCCGACGAGCGCGCGCAGGCGAACACTGGCTTCGTGACGAACGTCGGCGACGGTGGCGGCACCGCCCGCGTGATCGTGATCCCGAAGGCCGGTGTGTTCGATCCTGCCAGCGCTGACGTGGCGCAGCAGCTGCGTGAGGAGACCCGGCGCACGGCGCAGGAACTCGGCGCGGAGGACGCGATCGTCGGCGGTCCGGCCGTGTTGCTGCAGGACTTCGACGACGCGACGAGCGCGCGCTTCCCGTGGCTTGTGCTCGCGCTCGTCGCGATCACCTTCCTTGTGCTGCTAGTCCTGTTCCGCTCGCCGGTGCTTGCGCTGTGCGCGGTGTTGCTGAACCTCGTGACGGTGGGCGCCGCGGTGGGCGTGCTCGTGATCTGCTTCGGCGGCGACGCGCCGCTGCTCGGCGGCCCCGGCTACCTCGACGCGATCGCGCTCTCGGGCATCTTCGCGATCATCTTCGGACTCTCGATCGACTACGAGGTGTTTCTCATCACCCGCCTGCTCGAGGGCCACGAGCGCACGGGCACGACCGAGGGCGCGATCCACTACGGGCTGAAGAAGACCGGCACGATCATCACCGGCGCCGCCTTCATCATGGCGGCGGTCTTCCTGTCGTTCTCGGTCTCGCCGGTCACGAACATCCGCCAGTTCGGCATCGGGCTCACGGTCGCCGTGCTGCTCGACGCGACGGTCGTGCGGTTGATCCTGCTGCCCGCGCTGATCCACCTGTTCGGCGAGCGCACGTGGCGCTCGCCGAGGTGGCTGCCCTCGCCGCCTACGCGATGAAGCGCGGGCAGGTGAGCTGGACCGTTCTCGTGCTGTTCAGCGAGCTGTCGGCGTAGCCGTAGAACTGCTGGAAGCTGAACATCCCGGACGGCGGGCAGGGCGGGATCGTGAACCAGAAGAGCGTTCTTCTCTGGCGCTTAACGCATCTGCCCTTCGCGTTTCTCCTCAGGCATTCGCCCTTCTTGAGTGTGAGGCCGCTTGTCGTCGCGTTCAGCTCGGCGAGGCTGACTGTGAGGCCGTTGATGTCGCCCGGCGGCAGGTCGAGGCGATAGCCGTAGAGGCCGTCCGGCGTCGGATCGTTGAAGAAGTTTGCATTCAACGCGACGTGGACGCCGGTGAGCACCTCGAACGTTCTGCGCTTGACGATCTCCTGGTCCTCATCAGCCGCGCCGAGGACGGTGAAGCCAGCCACCGCGCCCGGCTCGGTCGCCTTGCTGAAGAAGACGACGAACGTGCCGCGGATCAGCTCGTCGAGCTTCGGCGAGACGCCGCGCGCGTCGACTCTCACGGTGCCGCTGCCGATTCTCGCGCGATCGCACGTCTGCGCGTTGGCGAGCGCTTTCTTGACGCGCGCGCTTCTGGCGTGCCGCGTCAGGTATCTGATGAACGGCTTGAGGTTCTGGACGCGCTTCGTGAACGGCGTGCCGCTGAAGTCCATCGTGTCGATGTCCGTGCGCAGCTTCGGGCCGTCGCAGTAGAAGCGTCTGTTGAGGAACTCTCTGCGGATGGTCGCGCCCTTCGGGATGCGCAGGTAGTTGGAGGTCGGCGACGGCGGGACGCCGCCGGTGGTGTCGAAGACCTGCGCATGGAACAGCAGCGTGAAGCGGCCGCCCGGCTTGATGTTCGTGACCTGGAAGCTGAACTGACTGACCGGCTCGGCCTGCACGACGGCGGGCGCGGCGAGCGCCAGGCCGGCGAGGGCGAGCACGAGGAGGATGACCTTCCGCTCGATCCGCATGCAGCGAGGTTAGACGAGCGCGTTTCTCGGTCGCGCCGGTGGCGTCACGTCTCAGGTCCGCATGCCGACATGACGCCGGAGAGCGGCGGCGGCGCGCCGCCAATCCACTAGCCTGGCCTCGCTCCTGCGCGTCGATCCGGGAGATGTCCCCTTGCCCGCTCGCCTTCGCTTCCTTCGTTCCCTCTGTGCCTGCGTGTTCGGCGCGCTCGTGCTCGCGGTGCCCGCCGTGGCGTCGGCCGCGCAGGAGCGGCGTGTCACGGCGGATTCGGCGGCGACGACGACGCCTGCGCCGGGAGCGGCGGTTCCCGGCGCGTTGATCGTCGTGTGGAAGCCAGACGCGACGCGCACGGATCGCCTGACCGCGCGCGCCGACGCCGATGCCGGATTCGTGCGCACGCTCGGCGACCCGCGCTTTCAGCTGCTGCGCGCGCAGGCAGGGCAAACCGTCGGCGATGCGTTGACGGCGCTGCGCGCGAACCCGAACGTGCAGAGCGCCGCACGCAACACCTACGACGTCCCGCAGGCGACGACGAACGACCCGCTGTTCGGGCAGCTGTGGGGGCTGCAGAACGTCGGCGCGGGCATCGGTGGCTTTAGCGGCGCGCTGCCCGGCGCCGACGTGAACGCGCTCGCCGCGTGGGACCGCACGCGCGGCACGCCCACGACCGTGATCGCGGACATCGACTCCGGCTACCGCTTCGACGCGCCCGACCTCGCCCCGGTTGCATGGACGAATCCCGCCGACCCGGCGAACGGCGCGGACGACGACGGCAACGGCATCGTCGACGACACGCACGGCGCGGACTTCGTCGGCAGATCGGTGAACGCGATCGCAGTCGACGGCGATCCGACCGACGACAACCTCAATGAAGGCGGCCACGGCGTGCACACCGCCGGCACGATGGGCGCCGCCGGCAACAACGGCATCGGCATCAGCGGCGTCGCGCAGGACGTGCGGATCATGCCGCTGCGCGTCTGCAGCTGGTTCACCGACACCAACTTCTTTGACGGCAGCGACGACTCGGGGACGCTGTGCCCCGCCGACGCGCAGATACAGGCGATCAACTACGCCGGCGCACACGGTGCGCGCGCGGCGAACATGTCGCTCGGCGGTACCACACCGAACACAGCCGTACGCGACGCGCTCGCCAACAATCCGAGCGTGCTGTTCGTGATCTCCGCCGGCAACGACGGGCAGAACAACGACCCCGGTGGCGTGCCGCACTACCCGTGTGCGTACGACCCCTCGACCTCGGGGATCGCCGGCGCGGTCGACAACGTGATCTGCGTCGCGGCGACGGATCAGGCCGACAACCTCGCCGCCTTCTCCGACTTCGGTGCGAGCACGGTCGATGTCGGCGCGCCGGGCACTGAGATCCTCAGCGCGTTTCCAGTCGACGCCCCGCCGTCGTTCAGCGACGACTTCGAGTCGAACCCGTTCAGCTGGAGCGCGACCGGCGCCGACGGCGGCTTCAGAAGAACGAGCGAGGCGCCGCTGACGTCGAACGGCATGACCGACACGCCGAGCAGCGCGCCGAGAGCGGACACGGAGATCGCCTCCACTTCGCCGGCGATCCCAATCCCCGCCGGCTACGGCGCCTGCTTCTTCCGGCAGAGGCGCACGGTCGTGGCCCACCTCGGCGGCTCCTACCAGTACGAGGTCGACAGCGACGGCAGCCCGGTGTTCGTGTCGGACAGAGTCACCACCTCGGGCACGTTCGAGACGATCCCGATCCCCGACGTCGCCGGCACGAATTTGACCGTGACGGTGCTCTACAGCTCGGGCTCGACGCCGCCCCCGACCGACGGCGTCTGGCTCGACAACCTGTCGGTCTTCTGCCACGCGCCACTCACGACTCCGCCCGGCTACGACTTCCTCGACGGCACCTCGATGGCAGCGCCGCACGTGACGGGCGCGGCGGGACTGCTGTTCTCGCTCAACCCGTCGGCGACGGCCGCGCAGGCGCGCGCGGCGCTGCTGGCGACCGTGCATCCGCTCAGCTCGCTCGCTGGCCGCACGACGACGGGCGGGCGCATCGACGCGGCCGCCGCGCTCGACGAGATCCGCCCGCTGGGCGAGACGACGATCGCCAGCCGTCCGGGCGCGAGAACGAAGTCGCGCAGCGCGACGTTCGCGTTCGGACGCTCGGATGCGGCGCCCGGCAACACGTTCCAGTGCCAGCTTGACGGCGGCGCGTTCACGCCGTGCAGCAGCCCGGCGACGTACACGGTTGCCGGCGGCAGACACACGTTCGCCGTGCGCGCAACCTCGCCGCGCGGCGTGCTCGTCGATCCCACGCCCGCGGCCGCGAGCTGGACGGTCCTGCAGTGCAAGGTGCCGAAGCTGAAGGGCAAGACGCTCAGAGCAGCGAAGCGGGCGCTCAGAAGAGCCCACTGCAAGCCGGGCAAGGTGCGCAAGCCGAGAGCGAGACACGAGACCAGCGCGCCGACGCTCGTCGTGCTCGCGTCCAAGCCGAAGCGCGGCGCGGTGCGCGTGGCCGACACGAAGGTACGCGTAACGCTTGGGCCGAAGCCGAAGCAGCGCCGGCATCGCTAGCTCCAGCCGACCGCGCGCACGAGCGTGAGCGTGAGCACGCCGACGAGCGCGACGACGGTCGTCCAGGCGATCGCCGAGGAGGTGAGGCGCAGGTCGAGCCCGGTTGCGTGCCCGACCAGCACCGTGTTGACGCCGACCGGCATCGCGGCCATCACGTAGAACGGCGCGGGCACGTCGATGAACAGCAGGCCGACGACGAGCAGCACAAGCGAGACGAACCCCATCCGCAGCAGCGTGACCGCCGCGATCGGGGGCGTCAGCGGCGGCGGGATTCGCAGCATGCCGTCCTTCGCCTCGTCGCCAAGCGTCACGCCGACGACGAGAAAGCCGAGCGGCAGCAGCGCGTAAACGGCGACGTGCGACGGCGTCACGAGCCACTCCGGCGCCCACGCCTGCGGCACGAGCAACGCTGCGATCACCGCCCACAGCACCGGGTTACGCAGCAGGCCCGTGCGCAGCTGCTCGCGCAGGCCGCCCTCGCGCGCGTGGCCGAGGCGGGCGCCGACGCTGTAGCTGCCGATCACGAACATCGGCAGCGACACGAGGCCGTCGTAGGCGACCGCCTGCGCCAGCTCCTCGCGGGAGAACAGCGCGGCGATCAGCGGCAGGCCGAAGTAGGCCGTGTTTGCCTGGATCGTGGCGACGATCGCCGCGCCGGTCGACGCGCTCGGCAGCACGAACGGCCCCCGCGCGAGTCGCCACATGATCACGCCGGCCGCGGCGATCGAGGCGGCCGCGATCGCGATCGACAGCGTCGCGTCGAGCGACAGCTGCGCGCGCGCGATGTTGACGTAGGCGACGAAGGGGACGAGCACCCACAGCATCAGCTGCAGCACCGCGAGCCGCAGCCGATGCGCGAGTGCGTTGTCGCGCCGCTCGACGGCCACGCCGACAGCGGTCGCGACGATCACCGTCAGCACGATCCACAGCACCGCCGGAATCCTGGCACGTGCAGATCGGCACGGTCAGGTGGACGGCTGGCGTCGGCGCCGGCCGCAGCAGGCTGAGCAGAAGTGCCGCCAGCGCCACGACGGCGCTCAGCGCGGGCGCCCACGTACGGACCGCCTCGCGGCGGCCGCGCCTGCGCGCGCGCTCGTCGGCGCGCCGGCGTGCTGCGGTCTGGGTCCGGCGTCTGTTCCGTCCTCTCGACATCGCCTCACGCAGGATGAGGCGGCATCAAGCGGTTTCAACCCCTGCCGCAGCGGCGATCTGGAGTCTTTCGCGGTCGCGCATCGCGTGCCCGCGCAAGGTGTGCACGACGCGCGGCAGCGGCCGCCACGAATGGCGTGCTGCGGCGTCCCTGAGCGAGCCGCGGCCGGTTCGCGGCGATCGCGACGCAGCGCGGCAATCTGCGGCGAACTGCGACAATTTCCGGCAAATCGTGGGAGGCTGCTACCGCAATGGCCCCGACGAGAGATGCCTTGCTGGAGGACTTCGCGGCGTTGCACGCGGCCGGTGGTCTCGGGTACTGGGTCATCTACGACACGCCGCTGCCGGCGATCGAGCAGCTCGCAGCCGTGCAGCGCGAGCTCAACGGGACGCGGCGCCGCGAGGACGTCGCTCGCGTGATCAGGGCTGTGCTCGAGCGCGCGATCAAGGAGCTCGAGCTGCCTGCCGAGCGCGCCGCCGCGCTCGAGCTGTTCGGCATCAGCGATGAGGCTCGCAGGCTTCGGGTGAGAAAGTCGCGCATCATGCGGGCCGCGGAGGCGTGGGGCCCGGTGCACGAAAGCACGTATCGCCGGAAGTACCTCAGAGGGACCTTCGGATTCGTCGCCGACCGGCTGCTCGACGACGAGGACGCTCCCCGCCAGGCGGGGCGCAACGACGACGGACGCCCGCCCGAGCTCGACGAGCGGTCAACGCTCGATGAGATCGTCGAGGGCCTTCAGCTGCTGCCCAAAATTGATGTCTACGCGCTCGCTTCCCTGACGCTCGGCAGACTCGACGTGGACCTGCGAAAGCGGTTGGCCGGCGCCTACCACTCGCTGCGCTTCGTACACGAGCACCAGACGTTTCTCTCCTACGACTCGGAGCTCGAGCTGCGCGAGCGCGCCTACGACCACGACAACGAGGACTGGCTGTACGTGCTCGCTCGTCGCGACCTGGGCAAGGACGGGTTCGTTCAGCAGGAGGGCTGGGATGACCACGTCGGGTGGCTGCGGGAGCACGTTCGGCCGATCTCTCCGCCGCCGCTGCTCGTCGGACGGCTCTGCACCAATACGTCTGGCACGGGCGACGAAGACGGCGTCAAGCAGGTGCGCGTGGTCATCGCGAGAAGCTACGACGCCGCTGTGCAGGCCGCCGGCGAGCTGTGCTCGATCCACCGCAGCGGGACGCTCTTCTACTTTCCGCAACGACTCCTGTCCGGCTTTGAGCCGCTGAAGGACTTGCGGTACGGCATGACCGTGTCGCGCTCCCATCGCTACGCGATGGTGACGGTCCCGCCGACGGTGACTCCGCCCTCGATCTGGGTGCGGGAACCGTCCGCGTTCGTGCGCAACTGCCTCGAGCGAGCGTCGAGCTACGATCGCGCAGCCGGCGACATGCGCGCGATCGTGAGCGCGTCTGACGTGTACGTCGAGCAACTGCGCGCCGCGTTCGAACAGCTGATCGCGAGCCAATACGCGCGCAGCATCCCGTGTGGGGCGGAGCTCCGCGCTGCTTAATCAGGTTTCGCGGCCGTCGACGAGGCGCTTGAACTCGACGACGACGTTCTGGTACGGCGCATCGCCGAGGTTCAGCAGCCGGTGCCCGACGTCGCGCCTGCGCTGGTGGACCGCGCCGCGTGGGCCTTCGGGCTGTTCCTCGATCGTGCCGTCCAGGAACTCGCAGCGCGCCGGCCCCGGGCGCGTGACGACGAATGCATAATCGCAGTCGTGCTCGTGCCAGTCGGTCGCCTCGCCTGGCGCGAGGTCGAGCAGCCACACGCGCGTCAGCTCGTCCTCGTAGAGGAGCCGCGTTCCGGCCGAGCGCGCCGGTGTGCGGTCAGGCGCCACCGGCTGCGGGCGCCGGGGCGCCAGTCGCTGCGGACTGCTCGTCACGCTGGCGCGCAAGCCACTCGCGCACGAGGTCGGTGTGCTCGCTGCTCAGTGCGCCGGTCGTGTGCGCGACCGCGAGCGCGGTGTCGATCGTCGTCAGCGACCGATGCCGAACGCCGGCGCGCTCGAAGTCGCGCTGCGCAGCCGGCATGCCGTACGTGACGATCGTCAGACACTCCTCGACGCGGTAGCCGGCGGCGTGCAACTGCTCGGCCGCCGCCACAAGGCTGCCGCCCGAGAACGCGAGGTCCTCGACCAGCAGCGTTCGCGCTCCTGCAGTGGCGAGCCCCTCCACGGCCTGCTGCCGGCCCCATCTCTTGGCGCCCGAGCGCACGTACATCATCGGGAGGTCGAGCGCGTCGGCGATCCAGGCCGCCCACGCGATGCCGGCCGTCGCGGTGCCGGCGACCGCTTCCGGCGCGAGCGCGCGTGCAGCGGCCACGAGCGCGGCGACGACGACGCGGCGCGCGTCCGGAAATCCGAGCAGGCGCCGGTTGTCGACGTAGACGGGACTTTGCACGCCGGACGTGAATGTGAAGAAGGGGTCCGTGCGGAATGCGACTGCCTCCGTGCGCACCAGCAGGCCGGCGATCTCGTCCGCCAGAACGTCCTCGGCTGTTCGGTCGCTGTCTGGGCGCATGAGCAGGACGCCGGGTCGCTGGACCGCGGCGCCGGGCGAGTCTACACAGCGATCACCCCCCGCTATCCGCATCGGCGACCGGTGTACTACGCTGCCGCCGTGATGTGGCTGTTGCGCCACGCCGAGGCGGAGGACGCGAACGGGCGTCCGGACGCCGAGCGGCCGTTGACCGAGAAAGGACGCGCACAGGCGCGCGCGGCAGGGGCGGCGCTGAAGGCGCTCGGCGTATCGCTCGACGCATGCCTTGCGAGTCCGCACGTGCGCGCGCGCGACACGGCGCTGATCGCGTGCGAGCCGCTCGGGCTCGAGGTGCGGCTCGCGCCCGAGCTGGCCGGCGGGCGCTTCGATCCCGAGCAGGTCGCCGCCGGCTTCGGCGCCGAGGTGCTGCTCGTCGCGCACAACCCTGATGTTGCGCAGGCGGTCTACGACTGCACCGGCGCGCGCGTCCGGATGAAGAAGGGCGCGCTCGCCGGAATCGCCGACGGCGAGCTGCACGTCTTCCTGCGGCCGCGCGAGCTCGCCGCGATCGCGGCTAGCGCTCAGCTGCCCGCTGAGCGACCGCTGCCGGACTGATCATCGCTTCCTGCGCGGCGCGCACCGCCGCCTGGACGCGGTTGGTGACCTCGAGCTTGAGCAGGATGTTCGAGATGTGGTTCTTGACGGTGTGGCGGCTGATGAACAGCTCGCCGGCGATCGCGTCGTTGTCGAGCCCGGCGCCGATCAGGCGCAGCACCTCCTGCTCTCGCTCGGACAACACGGAATGCGGCGCCGGACCTTCACCGGCGCCGATTGCGCGCAACCGCTGCACGAGCGCTGCCGCGACCGTCGGCGCGATCAGCGTCTCGCTGGCGGCGGCGGCGTGCACGCCTGCGAGGATCAGCTCCGGCGGGGCGTCCTTGGACAGGTAGCAGGAGCCGCCCATCCGCACGACCTCGACCGGGTCGTGGGCGGCAGGCGTGCGCCCGAGCGCGAGCAGGCGCGTGTCGGGCGCCTGCTCCTGCAGTCGGCGGATCGCTTCAATCGGAGTCAGACCCGTCGTCGACAGCGTGTCGGGGTCGACGATCGCGACGTCCGGCGCATGCAGCTCGATCAGCCGCATGCCGGACTCAACCGTCGTCGCCTCATCGACCACGACGATGCCGTTGACCTCGAGCAGTTCGCGGAGACCGTTGCGGAACAGCGAATGACCGTCGACCAGGACGACGATGAGCTTCGGCATGACTGAGCGCCTTGACCTAGGCCTGTTGGACGGTCGGATGGCCGGCAGCAAGCTCCAGTACGGCGGCCCGGTCGTGCGCGCCGAGGCGCCGCATCGTCTCCGAGACGTGTCGCCGGACGGTGACGGCGGAGATCCCGAGCCGCTCGGCGATCTCGCCGGTCGTCAGCTGCTGACGCATCAGCTCGAGCACCTGCGACTCGCGCCGCGAGAGCTGCGTCCACCTGCCGTTGGTGGCGCGGACACGGCGCTCCCGCGCCAGCGCGCGCAGCTCTTCGATGACGCGTCGCGCGGCGGCGCGCGGAAGCGGCGCCTCGCCGTCGAGCGCGGCCCGCATCGCGCGACCGAGCGCATCGGGGCCGGTGTCCTTATGCAGGCAGCCGGCCGCCCCGGCGCGCAGCGCCTCGATCAGTCCCTCGTCGGCGATCGACTCGAACAGGACCACGACGCGCGTCCCGGGCCTCGACGCGGCGATCTGGCCGACCGCGGCGATCGCTCCCGGCAGCCGCGCATCCAGGAGGCAGAGGTCCGGGGACCCGGCCTGGGCCGCGCGCACCGCTCCGCTCGCGTCAGCCGTC
>Ga0075429_100006372_pt1 | contig 10213 bp, 9 predicted proteins | sample RhiMetdeltSRZDD3_FD_75295 | JGI IMG/M metagenome (GOLD analysis project Ga0075429, IMG submission 75295) | Populus rhizosphere microbial communities from Tennessee, USA - Rhizosphere MetaG P. deltoides SRZDD3 | ecosystem: Host-associated > Plants > Roots > Rhizosphere > Soil | place: USA...
ATACCCGTCACCCGCGTCGAGAACTACTGCGCTACCGGGACCGAAGCGTTTCGCGGCGCGGTCTACGCGGTCGCATCGGGCGCTATCGACATCGCCCTCGCGCTCGGCGTCGAAAAACTCAAGGACACCGGCTACGGCGGGCTGCCGCAACGCGGCCGGGGCGGTCTGAACAACTTCTACTGGGCGAACCTCTCCGCGCCGGGCTCGTTCGCGCAGCTCGCCGCCGCGTACCGCGCGAAGCATCGGGTCGATCCGAAGGACCTGAAGCGCGCGATGGCACACATCTCGGTGAAGAGCCACGACAACGGCGCGAAGAACCCGAAGGCGCATCTGCGCAACCGCATCACCGAGGAAGACGTGCTGAACGCGCCGATGATCGCCGAGCCGCTCGGCCTGTACGACTGCTGCGGCGTCTCGGACGGCTCGGCCTGCGCGATCGTGACCACGCCCGACATCGCGCGCGGCCTCGGCAAGAAGGACCTCGTTGCAGTGAAAGCGCTGCAGCTGGCGGTCTCGAACGGCCAGGAAGCCCAATTCGACGGCTGGGACGGCTCGTACTTCGCGACCACGCGCGCCGCGGCCGCGCGCGCCTACAAGGAAGCCGATATCGCCGATCCGAGAAAGCGCGTCTCGATGTTCGACGTCCACGACTGCTTCTCGGTCACCGAGCTGGTGACGATGGAGGACCTCGGCATCTCTGCCGAAGGCAAGGCGATCGGCGACGTGCTCGACGGCTTCTACGATGCGTCGGGAAAGATCCCCTGCCAGATCGACGGCGGGCTGAAGTGCTTCGGCCATCCGATCGGCGCGTCCGGCCTGCGTATGATCTACGAGATGTACCTGCAGCTCGGCGGCCGCGCCGGCGAGCGCCAGCGTGCCGACCCGGTGCTCGGCATGACGCACAACCTCGGCGGCTTTCCGAGCCAGAACGTCTCGTCGATCACGATCGTCGGGCGCTACGGCGCCTGAGCGCAATGGCGGTCGCGTTTCGCCGCCTGCAGTCCTCCTTCTTCGCCGAAGCAGGACCGATCGCGCTGCGCGAAACCTTCGATGACGGAACGCTCGCTGCGATCCGCGCGGGAATGGACGAGCACGCGGTGCTCGTGTTCCACGACCAGGCATTCACGGACGACGAGCAGATCGCGTTCGCTCAGCGTCTGGACGGTAAGCTGCACGCGAAAACCGGGGCCCGTGTCGTTGCGCAGAACCGCTTCGGCAACGAGGCGCTGACCGACATCTCGAACGTCGGCGCGAACGGCCAGCTTCTCGCCGCCGATGACCGCCGCCGCGAATATTCGCTCGGCAACCGCCTGTGGCACACGGATGCATCCTTCGAGGATCCGCCCGGGCGCTACTCGATGTTGCATGCGCGCGTGATCCCGAAGCAGCACGCGGATACCGAATTCGCCGACATGCGCGCCGCCTGGGATGCACTGGATCCAAAGATGAAGGCGCGGATCGAAGGTCTGCGCGTGCACCATTCGATCGCCTACTCGCGCCAGGTCCTCGGATTCGAATTCTCCGCCGAGGAGGCAGCAAAACTCCCCGGCGCCGTCCATCCGCTGGTGCGGACGATTCCGCGGTCAGGCCGGCGGTCGCTCTATCTCGCCTCGCACGCGAACCGCATCGAAGGCATGGGAGTGCCCGACGGGCGGCTGCTGCTGCGCGAGCTCACCGAGCATGCGACGCAGCCCGCCTTCGTCCACCGTCACCGCTGGCGCGTCGGCGACCTCGTGATCTGGGACAACCGCTGCACGATGCACCGCGCCACGCCGTTCGACGATTCAGCCGAGCGGCGCGAACTGCGCCGCGTCACGACGCTCGATATCGCCTAGCGCCCGGCGAAGTCGCTGCGCCGGTTCTGCGCCCACGCCGTCTCGTCGTGCCCGCCGGCGCGCGGCTTTTCCTTGCCGAAGCTCACCGCCTCGATCTGCTCGGGCTTGACGCCCATCAGCACCATCAGCCTGGTCACCGACTCGGCGCGTCGCTGGCCGAGCGCCACGTTGTACTCGCGGCTGCCGCGCTCGTCCGTGTTCCCTTCGATGGTGAGTCGTCCCTTCGGGTTTGCAAGCAGCCAGCGCGCATGAGTCTCCACCAGCGCCCGGTACTCGGGCTTGACGTCGTACTGGTCGAACTCGTAGTAAACGCTGCGCTTGAGATCGGGACGATCGCCGTCCGTTGCGCTACCCTTTCTTGAATCGGTCGCACTGCCGATCTGCTGCCCCGTGCCGGTCCCGCTGCCGACTATGCCCGTAGTGGTGCTCTGCCGGGCGGTGGATATCGGGGCCGCGGCAGCGGTCGGACCCTGTTCGGATTCGGGGGTGCTCGCACATCCACACAGGCCGCCCACCACTGCAAGAATCGCAAATGGAACAGTCATCCTCATCGTTGCCTCCCGTTCTTTGGTTCGCTCCGCGGCATACCGTTGCCCCGGCATAACCCTTTGAACGAGCCTGCGCGTAAAACGGGTTATGGCCGCGATTCTTATAATCGCCGCTCAGCGGAGGGGATGTCATTGGGACCAAGACGGTGCTTCACGAGTCTGGCTGCGCTCTGCCTCGTGGTCGCTGCTGCGGCACATGCGCAGGACCTGCCGGCGCTGATTGCGCGCGTGGCACCGGCCGTCGTCGTGCTTTCGGAAGACGGCGCTCCGCGCGGCAGCGGGTTCGTCGTTTCCGCCGATGGAACCGTCGTCACCAACCTGCACGTGATCGCGCGCATGAGGCAGCCGCGCGTCACGCTCGCGGACGGCAGGGCGTTCGACCAGGTTTCCGTCATCGGCTATGACAAGGAGCGCGACCTCGCGATCCTGAAGATCCCGGCGTCTGGGTTGCAGACGCTGGCGCTCGGCGCGTCGCGCAAGGTGAAGGTCGGCCAGCGCGTGGTCGTCTTCGGAACACCGTGGGGACTTTCCGGCACGACGACGGCGGGAATCGTCAGCGCAATCCGCCGCCACCCGAAAGTCCCCGGTGCGCTGCTGCTGCAGACGGATGCGGCGATCAATCCGGGAAGCAGCGGCGGGCCGCTGGTCGACGCGGCGGGGCGCGCCGTGGGCGTGGTCGTCAGCATGATCCACAACGCGCAGAGCCTGGGATTCGCCGTTCCCGCCGACGAGCTGCGCCCGCTATTGCGATCGAGCGATTATTCGCTCACGCCGGACGAGCTGAGACGATACCTGCTGCTGACGGACTGGGCGCCTTCGATGCTGCCGCGGCGCTGGCGCGCGGAAAGCGATTTCTATATGGGCACGGCCTCGGGGACGATCTACGAGCTGGACGGCAAGGACGATTCGATGCGGCTCACGCTGCTGCGCCCCGCCGCAGAGGCATGGCTGGGGTCGAAGCTGGTGCTTTCGCTGCTCCGAAACGGTCGCGGATACGATGGCCAGTCGAGCGGCGAAGTGAGCTGCGAGACGCTGCGCGCATCGCGCAGGATCGCCTGGCGGCAGGACGAGGCGCAAATCGGCGAGCTCTCGCTCGAGCGCATCGAGCTGAGCTTTCTCGCACCCGCGCTGCCCGACCCGCAAGGCGACTGCCAGCTCGAGTTCAGGCGGCATCGCGTGACGCTGACTGCGGTCGGCGAGGCGGATGCGGCGCCGGCCAGCGGCGAAGCTCAGTATCTCGACTCGATCCGCGCCCGCCGGGCTGCGTTCGAGCAGCGCCGCGACCGGCTGCGTCGCGATTGTCCCGACGTGCGCGCGAAGCTCGCGCGCGATTGCGTGCAGGTTACGCAATGGAACGAGAGCAGTTGCAGGAATTTCGACGATCTCGCTGCGGTTTGCATGCGAGAAGGATTCTGAGCGTCAGAGAATCGTCACGCCGCCGTCGGCGATGATCGTCTGCCCGGTGATGAAGCTCGCCGCTTCGGAAGCAAGGAACACCGCGATGCCGGCGATCTCGTGAGGCTCGCCCAGCCGCCTGAGAGGGGTCCTCGCCTCGCGCTCCGCGCGGCGCTTGTCGTCCTCCCACAGCGCACGCGCGAAATCGGTCTTGATCAGCCCGGGCGCGATTGCGTTCACGCGTACGTTCTTCGGCCCCCATTCGGCGGCGAGATTGCGCACCAGGTGGTGGTCGGCGGCCTTGGAGATGCCGTAGGCGCCGATCACGGTGTTCGCGCGGAGGCCTCCGATCGAGCCGATCGTGATGAACGAGCCGCCGCCGCGCTCGGCCATGCCGGGAATCGTCAGGTTCGCGAGCCAGAGCACGCTCTTGACGTTGTTGGCGAAGATCTTGTCGAATACCTCGTCCGGGATCTCGGCGAGCGGTCCGTAGTACGGATTGGAGGCGGCGTTCGCGACCGCGATGTCGATGCGGCCCCAGCGCTTCACCGTTGCATCGACGATTGCCTTCAGCTCTTCCTTGCGCGACACGTTGCAGGGCTGCGCAAGCACTTCGAGCCCTTCGCGCTCGAATTCCGCGCGCACTGCGTCGCACGCTTCGGCCTTGCGACTGCAGACGGCGACCTTGGCGCCCGAGCGGGCCAATTCCTGGGCGATTCCCTTGCCGATGCCACGCGTCGCGCCGGTGATCAGCGCGACTTTTCCTGTCAGGTCAAACAGTTTGGATGCCATGTGGGGGTTTCACTATGTGAAAATCGAATCGGATAATTTGACAGCGGACCCCGAGCGGTTGGAATATCGAAACGCGAAACAACGTTTGCCGGTCACCGTCCCCCGCCACCGAAGGAGAGTAGCGCCATGGGCGCACCTGATCCCGCCACCCTGTCTCCGCCGGAGCCAGTGTACAGCTACGAGCACGATGGCGACCGCCAGTTCGCGACGACGCTCGCGCGCGGGCTCGAGGTGCTGCGCTGCTTTACGCCGCTCGAGCCGATGCTCGGCAACAAGGAAATCTCGGTGCGCACCGGCTTGCCGAAGCCGACAGTTTCGCGTCTTACGTACACGCTCACCAAGCTCGGGTACCTGCGCCACAACCTCCGGCTCGGCAAGTACCAGCTCGGCTCGGCGGTGCTCTCGATCGGCTACCCGCTGCTCGCTTCGATGAGCGTGCGCCAGATCGCGCGGCCCTACATCAAGGAGCTCGCGGACTATTGCAGCGGCTCGGTCTCGATGGGCATCCGCGATCGCCTGAGCATGGTGTACGTCGAATCGTGCCGCAGCGGCAACGGCATCGCGACGCTACCCGACATCGGCACTTCGGTGCCGCTCGCGCAGGCGGCGATCGGCCGCGCCTATCTCGCGGTGTGCACGCCGCCCGAGCGCGAGGGGCTGCTCAACCAGATGAAGGTCAAGGAGCCCGAGATGCTGCGCAAGTACAAGCCGCAGATCGACAAGGCGGTGGAAGACATCCGCACGCGCGGCTTCTGCGTGTCTCTCGGCGAGCTGCGCCGCGAAGTCTATGCGGTGGGCGTACCGATGCGCCGGACGATCGACGGCGAGATCGTCGCCTTCAACTGCGGCGTCCCGGCGTTCGTGCTGAAGAAGGGCCAGATCGAGGACGACATCGGGCCGCGCCTGGTCGCGATGGTGCGCAACATCGAAGGCGCGCTCGGCATCCACTAGGGAAAAATGGGGACGGACCCCATTTCTCCGTTCCTCAAGAAATGGGGTCCGTCCCCATTTTTCACGAGTAGGTAATCGACTCGCTGCGACCGGGCCGGTCGAGGTGGGGAACGTTGTTGAAGCTCACCAGGTGAAGCGCACGCTCGTTGAAGCGTAGCTCGCTGACGCCGCTGTTTCGCGCCTGCAGGTTGAGATCGATCATCTTGCGCGGCGCGACCCCCATCAGCGTGCCGAGCAGCGCCGAGATCGGCCCGCCGGAGCTCACGACGAGTACCCGCGCAGCGCCGGGTCGGCGAGCCGATTCGAGCGCCGCATGTGCGCCGGAAGCGAAGTCGGCGAAGCGCAGGTGCCCTGCGGCTTCGAGCACGCCGTCCGCCCAGGCATAGAGGACCTCCCGCAGCAGCCGGAAATGCTCGCGGCGGTCGGCATGGCCGGGCGAATAGCCGACCTCGTTCGCCTTGGCGTATGCAGCGACCAGCGATTCGGCGCTGTATTCATCGAGCCCGGCCTCGATCTCGGCCGCAGGCGTCCCGCGACACGCCTCGGCGATTCCCTGCAGCGTCTCGCGATGCCGGCGCAAAGTACCCGTGAGCACGCGATCGAACTTCATCCCGCGCTCTGCGAAGTATTCGCCCAGCCAGCGCGCCTGCCGGTGCCCGAGGTCCGTCAGCCGGTCGTAGTCGTCGGTGCCGAACGACGCCTGCGCATGCCGCACGAGATAGAGTTCCGCCATGTCCCGGTTCCGCTTGTTAGGATAGCGCAACGGGGAGGAACCACTCATGAGCCGAATTGCGGTCGCGCTTTGCGCAGCGGTGCTCGCGGCGGGCGCACACGCCCAGCAGTTTCCAATCGCAGGCAAGCCGATCCGCTTCATCGTGCCGTTTCCGCCTGGCGGCCAGACGGACATCCAGGCGCGCGCGATCGCGCAGAAAGTCAGCGAATCACTCGGCGGTCACGCGGTGATCGTCGAGAACAAGGCCGGCGGCTCCACCGTGATCGGCGCGCGCGAGGTACAGAAATCGCCGCCGGACGGGCACACGCTGCTCTACACGATCGCCACGCACGTGCAGAATCCGCACCTGTTCAAGGTGCCGCCGTGGGATCCGTTCAAGGATTTCACGCCGATCACGGCCGGCGCGAAGTCGAACACGATTCTCACCGCGCACGTTTCGATGCCGTTCAACACGGTGAAGGAGCTGGTCGAATTCGCGAGGGCCAATCCCGGCAAGCTCAATTTCGCGTCGTTCGGCGCCGGCTCGAGCTCGCACCTCAACGGCGAGAAATTCAAGCGGCTCGCGAACATCGACATCGTGCATGTGCCGTACAAGGGGAGCGGCGACGCGATGAAGGACCACCTGTCGGGCGTGGTGCAGATCTTCTTCGACGGGCCGACCACCGCGATCAATAACGCAAAATCGGGCAAGGTGAAGCTGATTGCGACCGCGTCCGAGACGCGCTCTGCTGCGCTGCCGGACCTGCCGACGATGCGAGAGCAGGGCTACGACGTCGGCCTGTGGGGCTACCTCTGGTTCTGGGGCCCGCCCGGAATGTCGAGCGCGACGATCGACGCCGTGTACGCGCCGCTTGCGAAGGCGATCCTGCATCCGGACGTGAAAGACCTCTTTGCCAAGGGTGGCTCCGAAGCCGCCGGCATGCCGCCCGCCGAGATGGTGCGTGTCGCGAAGGATCTCTACGAGCGTTGGGGCGCCGTGATTCGCGAGATCGGCGTGCAGCTGGACCAATGATGGGTCCGCTCTCTGGAATCCGGGTCATCGAATTCGAGGCGATCGGCCCCGGGCCGTTCGCCGGCATGCTGCTCGCCGACATGGGCGCCGACGTGATCCTCGTCGACCGCCCGGCGCCCGGCGACCTCGGGCTCAAGCGCGAGCGCTGGAACGACGTGATGATGCGCGGCAAGCGATCGGTGACGCTCGATCTGAAGTCCGCCGGTGGAGTCGAAGCGGCGCACGCACTGATCGAGCGCGCCGATGCGCTGATCGAAGGCTTTCGCCCCGGCGTCATGGAGCGCCTCGGGATGGGCCCGGACGTGGCGCTGGCGAAAAACCCGCGCCTCGTCTACGGCCGCATGACCGGCTGGGGACAGGACGGGCCGCTCTCGCAGCGCGCCGGCCACGACATCAACTACATTGCGCTCGCGGGCGTGCTCGCCGCGTTCGGTCGCCACGGCGATGCGCCGGTTCCGCCGCTCAACCTGATCGGTGACTTCGGCGGCGGCGGCATGCTGCTGGGTTTCGGCATTGCCTGCGCGCTCGTCGAGACGCAACGCTCGGGCAAGGGCCAGGTGGTCGATGCGGCGATGGTCGAAGGCGCGTCGCTGCTCGCAGCGATGTTTTCCGGAATGCTCGCAGCCAAGCGCTGGAGCGAGGAGCGCGGCGCCAACATCCTCGACACCGGCGCACCCTGGTACGACGTCTACGAGACGAGGGACGGCCAGTACGTCTCGATCGGCTCGATCGAGACGAAGTTCTACGAGGAGCTGCTGGTGCGGCTCGGGCTCGCGGGCGAAGCGCTGCCGCAGCAGCACGACCGCAACGGCTGGCCCGTGCTGCGCGAGCGCTTCACGAAAGTGTTCAAGTCGAAGACGCGCGCCGAATGGTGCGCGGTGTTCGAAGGCTCGGATGCGTGCTTTGCGCCGGTGCTGACGTTCTCGGAGGCGAGGCTCGATCCGCACAACGCCGCACGCGCGAACTTCGTCACCGTGGCGGGCGTCGAGCAGCCCGCTGCCGCCCCCCGGTACTCGCGCACGCCGGGCGGCGTGCGCCGCGCGCCGCCCGAGCGCGGCGAAGGAGGCCGCGCTGCGCTCGCCGACTGGGGCTTTTCCCCGGCACAGGTCGAGCGGATGGCCGCGCTCGGCCTGGGCTGCCAGTGAGCACGCTCGAAGGGCTGCGGGTCTTCGATGTCTCGAACGTCATCGCCGGCCCGTTCGCCGGCGCGCTGCTGGGCGATTTCGGCGCCGAGGTGCTCAAGGCCGAGCTGCCGGGCGGCGGTGACGCGCTGCGTACGATGCCTCCGCACAAGGACGGCAAGTCGCTTTTGTGGAAGGCGGTGAATCGCAACAAGCGCGCAATCACGCTCGACCTGCGCAAGCCCGCCGGCCAGGATCTGTTCAAGCGGCTGCTGCCGCGCTTCGACGTGCTGATCGAGAACTATCGGCCGGGCACGCTCGATCGCTGGGGACTGCCACGCGAGACGCTCTGGAGCCTGCAGCCGAAGCTGACGATCCTGCGTGTCACCGGTTTCGGGCAAACCGGTCCGTACCGCAACTACGCCGGCTTTGCGCGCCTGTTCGAGGCGTACTCCGGCCTTACCTACATCACCGGCGAGCCCGATGGCGCGCCGACGCATCCGAGCTACCCGATCGGCGATCCGATCAGCGGCGTGTTCGGTGCGTTCGGTGTTCTCGTCGCGCTCGTCCACCGCATGAAGCACCCGGAAGCGCCGGGACAGGAAATCGACCTGTCGTGCACCGAGGCGATGATGCGCCTGCTCGACGGGCTGCCGATCGAGTACGAGCAGCTCGGCCTGGTGCACCAGCGCACCGGCAGCTCGAACGCGTTCGTTTCGCCGGCGGGCGTGTTTCGCAGCGGCGATGGCGAGTGGGTCACGTTCACCGCCGCAACGCAGAGCGTGTTCGAGCGCTTCTGCGCACTGATCGGGCGTGAGGACCTGGTCGCTGACCCGAGGTACGCCGACAACCAGTCGCGCATGAGCCATCTCGACGAGCTGAACGCGATCGTCGCGCAATGGATCGGCGCGCGCCCGCTCGCCGAAGTCGTCGCGCGGCTGTCCGCAGCCGGGGTGTCGGTCGCGCCGGTCTATTCGAATCGCCAGATTCTGGACGATCCGCATTTCCGCGCGCGCGGCTCGATCGTGCACGCCAAGGACGAGGATTTCGGTTCGGTCGCCGTTCCCGGCGTCGTGCCGAGGCTCTCGGCGACCCCGGGCGAAGTGCGCACTTCGGGTCCTACGCCAGGCGCGCACAATGCCGAGGTCTACGGCGACTGGCTCGGGCTCTCCGAAACCGAGCAGCAGGCGCTGCGCGCCGCGGGCGTGATATAGAATCCGCCCGCGCTTTTCGTCGGGAGGTCCCATGTTCGGCCGGCTGATGCCCCGCGAGGGCAATTTCTTCGAGCTCTTCAACGCGCACGCAGACAAGATCGCCGAGGGCAGCCGCGAGCTTGCAGCAATGATGACGACGTTCAGCGAGCTCGAGCTGCACGCGCAGCACATCGACGGCGCCGAACGCGCGGCGGACAAGATCACTCACGAAGCGATCACGCTGCTGCACAAGACGTTCATCACGCCGTTCGATCGCGACCAGATCCACCTGCTGATCACGCGGATGGACGACATCCTCGACCTGATGCAGGACGTCGCCGAGTCGGTGGTGCTGTTCGACATCCGCAAGGTGACGCCGGAGGCGAAGCAGCTCGCCGAGATCTGCCAGATGTGCTGCGAGCGCGTACGCATCGCGGTGCAGCTGCTCACCAATCTGAAGCAGACCGACGCGATCCTCAAGACGTGCCAGGAAATCGACCGGCTCGAGTCCGACGCGGACCGCGTGATGCGTGCGGCGATGTCGAAGCTCTTTCGCGATGAGCCCGACCTGAAGCAGCTGATCAAGCTGCGCACGATCTACGAGCTGCTCGAGACGATCACGGACCGCTGCGA
>Ga0075429_100006375_pt1 | contig 10211 bp, 6 predicted proteins | sample RhiMetdeltSRZDD3_FD_75295 | JGI IMG/M metagenome (GOLD analysis project Ga0075429, IMG submission 75295) | Populus rhizosphere microbial communities from Tennessee, USA - Rhizosphere MetaG P. deltoides SRZDD3 | ecosystem: Host-associated > Plants > Roots > Rhizosphere > Soil | place: USA...
GCCCCAGGCTCCCTGCTGGCCGATCCGGTTTCCGCCGTGTCGCTGTCGCTGGGCCTGCTGTTCGGCACCGCCGGTCTGCCGCACATCATGATGCGCTTCTTCACCGTGCCGAACGCCAAGGAAGCGCGCAAGTCGGTGTTCGTGGCGAGCGGCTTCATCGGCCTGTTCTTCCTCGTCGTGTGCCTGCTCGGCCTGGCGGCCATCGTGATCGTGGGCCAGGACCCGCAGTTCTTCGAGAAGGGCGTGGTCGGCGGCACGCTGATCGGCGGCAACAACATGCCGGTCATGCACCTGGCCAAGGCCGTGGGCGGCGACCTGCTGCTCGGCTTCCTCTCGGCCGTGGCGTTCGCCACCATCCTGGCGGTGGTGTCGGGCCTGGCGCTCGCGGGCGCCTCGTCGATCGCGCACGACCTGTACGCGCGCGTCCTCCGCAAGGGCAAGGCGAGCGAGGTGGACGAGATGCGCGTGTCCAAGCTCGCGTCGCTGGCGCTCGGCGTGGTCGCGGTGGTGCTCGGCATCCTGTTCGAGAAGCAGAACATCGCGTTCCTCGTCGGCCTGACCTTCGGCATCGCCGCGTCGGCCAACTTCCCGGTGCTCGTGCTCTCCATCTACTGGAAGGGCCTCACGACGCGCGGCGCGCTGATCGGCGGCATCGTCGGGCTGGTGTCCGCGGTGGGCCTCGTGGTGCTCTCGAAGGCGGTGTGGGTCGTCGTGCTCGGCAACGCGCAGCCGGTCTTCCCGTACGAGCAGCCGGCGCTGTTCTCGATGCCGCTCGCGTTCTTCTTCACGTGGCTGTTCTCGGTGACCGACCGCAGCGCCCGTGCGAAGAAGGAGCAGGCCGCGTTCCAGGCGCAGTTCGTGCGGGCGCAGACGGGGATCGGGGCGGCGGCGGCAGCGTCGCACTGAAGAATCGCTGACGCGATTCTTCAGTGGGTCTTCAGAACGGTGCGAGGAGGACCGGCAAAGCCGGATCCTCCTCGCAAGGGAGGTCGCGCTGCGTGTTACTTCGCGCGACCTGAGGACGCCGGGTACATCCGTCCCCGGCGTCTTGCCATTCACTCAAAGGAGAAGCGACCGATGTCGACCTATGCCGCGCCGCTGCGCGACATGCTGTTCGCGATGAAGGAAGTGGGCGGGCTGGACGCGATCTGCGCCCAGCGCGCCGACGACGAGATCACGCCCGATTTGGTGGCATCCATCCTCGAGGAGGCCGCGAAGTTCGCGGCCGGCGTTCTCGATCCGCTGAACCGTCCCGGCGACGTGCAGGGCGCGCGCTGGAACGCGGGCGCGGTGAGCGCCGCCGACGGCTTCGCGCAGGCCTACGCGAGCTTCTGCGAGACGGGCTGGAACGGCATGCCGGCGCCCGTCGAGTACGGCGGGCAGGGCCTGCCGCACCTCGTGTCCACCGCCGTGCTCGAGATGTGGAAGTCGTCGAACATGGCCTTCAGCCTGTGCCAGATGCTCACGCTCGGCGCGGTGGAGGCCATCGCGCACCACGGCAGCGACGCGCTCAGGCAGCGCTTCCTGCCGAACATGGTGGCCGGCCGCTGGACCGGCACGATGAACCTCACGGAGCCGCAGGCGGGCTCGGACCTCGCGGCGCTGCGCGCCCGCGCGGTGCCCGAGGGCGACCACTACCGCGTCTTCGGCAACAAGATCTTCATCACCTGGGGCGAGCACGACATGGCCGAGAACATCGTCCATCTCGTGCTGGCGCGCCTGCCGGACGCGCCGGCGGGCGTGAAGGGCATCTCGCTGTTCCTGTGCCCGAAGTTCCTGGTGAACGACGACGGCTCGCTGGGCGAGCGCAACGACCTGGCGTGCACGTCGATCGAGCACAAGCTCGGGATCAACGCGAGCCCCACCGCGTCCATGACCTTCGGCGAGCAGCAAGGCGCCCTGGGCTGGCTGGTGGGCGCGCCGCACCAGGGCCTCGCGTGCATGTTCACGATGATGAACCACGCGCGGCTCAACGTGGGCCTGGAAGGCGTGGGCGTGTCCGAGCGCGCGTACCAGCACGCGCGCGCCTATGCGTTCGAGCGCGTGCAGGGCCGCACGGCGCTCGGCGGCGCGACCATCGCCGGCCATCCCGACGTGCGGCGCATGCTGATGGACATGAAGGCGTGCGTCGAGGCGATGCGCGCGCTGGCGTACTTCTGCGCCGGCCAGATGGACTGCGCCGAAGGCCATGCCGACCCCGCGGAGCGCGAGCGCAGCCAGGCGCTGGTGGAGCTCCTCACCCCGATCGTCAAGGGCTGGTGCACCGACCACGCGCTCGGCATCGCCTCCGACGGCGTGCAGGTGCACGGCGGCATGGGCTACGTCGAGGAGACGGGCGCCGCGCAGTACCTGCGCGACGCGCGCATCACGACGATCTACGAGGGCACGACCGGCATCCAGGCCAACGACCTCGTGGGCCGCAAGCTGGTGCGCGACGAGGGCCGCACGATGCGCGCGCTCATCGGGCGCATCGACGCCGACGCCCGCCGCCTGCTCGACCGGCGCCACGAGACGCTGGCCGAGATCGGCACGTCGCTGCATTCGGCGGTGGGCTCGCTCGCCGACGCGGTGGACTGGCTGCTCGCCAACGGCGCGTCGCGGCCCGAGCGCTGTGCGGCCGGTGCGGTGCCGTTCCTGCGGCTGGCGGGCACGGTGGTGGGCGGCTGGCTGTCGGCGCGCGCGGCCGAGACCGCCGCGGCGCAACTGGCCGCCGGCTCGCCGGACGCGTCGTTCCTCGACGCGAAGGTGAAGACCGCGCGGCATTTCATGGCGCACGTGCTGGTTCAGGCGCCGGCGCTGCGCGACGTGGTGGTGGGCGGGGCGGACTCCACGCTGGGGCTGGCGGACGGGCAGTTCTGAGCGCCGGACGCATCGCATGACGCCGCGTCGCCGCCCCCGTGGCCGGCGCGACAGGGAGCGCCTGGCGCGCGATGAGGAGCCTGCGCGGCAGACGGTCTTGCCCCCTCGCCCCGCTCGCGGGGAGAGATGGTTTTGCTCCCTCTCCCCGCTCGCGGGGAGAGATGGTCTTGCTCCCTCGCCCCGCTCGCGGGGAGAGATGGTTTTGCTCCCTCTCCCCGCTCGCGGGGAGAGGGCGGGGTGAGGGGCGGCTGCAGTGCAGCGACGAATGGCCGCTGGAATGTCGCTGCGCGATGCCGCGGTGGCCTCGTGAAGGGCGCGATGTCCATGCAGCCGGTGCCCCGGCCGACTTCGTCAGCCCCAACGGTCTCTCGCTGCCACGCTGCCCTTCGACAGGCTCAGGGCGAACGGACGAGCGGCGGCGGCTTCTGCCGCGCAGCCATCCTAGATGGCCTCGACGCGATGCCCCAGCAGCTCCGCGAGCGAATGTGCCGGCCGCAGCGACGCATCGAGCTGCTGCGCCCGCGCCATGAGCGCCCCGCGGTCGCGCGCCGGCCCGCGATAGGCCGCGAGCACCGCGCTGTCGTTCACGCGATACGCGTCGACCTGCGGCAACGACGCGCGCATCGCCGCCAGCAGGCGCGGCGTGTCGACGATCGGCGTGTACACGTTCTGCATCGCGACGCCCCCGGGCGCGAGCCGCGCGGCGACGACGGCGAAGAAGCCCGCGTCCATGAGATGCGCGGGGATCGACGCGTCGTCGTAGGCGTCGAGCATGACCACGTCGAAGGTCTCGCGCGACGCCTCCAGCCAGCGCCGGCCGTCCTCGATGTGCAGGTGCAGCCGCGGATGCGGCGCGAGGCCGAAGTGGCGCGCGCCGAGCTCGACCGCGTGGCGGTCGACGTCCACCGCGTGCACGACGGCCGACGGGAACGTGCGCACCGCGTAGGCCGTCATGTTGCCCGCGCCCACGCCCACGTGGGCCATGCGCGCATGCGGCTCGGCATAGACGGCGCCGAGCATCATCAGCCGCGTGTAGGGCGCGGCGAGCTCGTGCGGACGGTCGAGGTCCATCACCGACTGGTAGACGAACCGCGTGCCGGGCCCGTACGCGAGATAGCGCTTGCGGCCGAGCTCGACCACGGCGAGCCGGCCGAAGGGCGTGTCGCGCTCCTCGATCACCCGCATGCCCGCCCAGCGCAGCGCCTGCGTGCGCGCCGCGTCGCAGCCGGCGAGGGCCGCGCCCAGCGCGCCGAGCCCCAGCGCCGCCGCCGCGCGCAGCGCGGTGCGTCGAGGAAGGCGCGGGTCGGGAAGCGGCATCGCCGGATTCTCGACCTTGCGCGGCCCGGCGCCGCGCGCCTTCACAGCCAGACGCCCAGCGCGCGCTGCACCGACCCGGGCGCCGTCAGTGCCATGAAGGCCAGGCCGGCCACCGCGCCCGCGACGTGCGCGTCGTGGTTCACGCGGCCGGCGCGGCCGCGCCCGGCGAGCACGCTGTAGGCGAGGTAGGCGAGGGCGAACAGCGGCGCCGGGATGGGCACCGGGATCGGCAGGATGAACAGGGACGCGTTGGGGAACACGACGATCGAGGCGAACACCACCGCGAGGATCGCGCCGGATGCGCCGAGGCTCGCATAGCCCGGGTCGTTGCGGTGGATGATCCACGTCGCCAGGCTGCTCGCGAGCAGGCCGACGACGTAGAGCGCGACGAATGCCGGCGTGCCGATGTGCCGCTCGAGGCCGAAGCCGAAGGCCCAGAAGGTGAAGGCGTTGAACACCAGGTGGACCGCGTCGGCGTGGACGAACCCGCTGGTGACCAGCGTGGCGTACTCGCCGCGGCGCGCGAGGCCGTGCGGGCGCAGGAGGTTGCGCTCGACGAGCCGGGGGGCGCGGGTGAGGCCCAGCGCGCTCATCACGACGATGGTGGCGAGCAGGAGGGTGGCGGCGGGGGCGCCGGCGGCGAGTCGGATCAAGGCCTCCATGGCCGGCCCCCACGCGCGCTCAATTGGGCACGCTGATCGTTCCCGCGCTCGCCGCGATCGCATTGCCCGCCGCCGGCGACGCCGCGATCGCCGGCACGTTGGCGATCGTGATCGCGGGCGCGGCGCCCGGCGTGCCGCCGCGCGGCGTGGTGCGCACCACCTGGCTCGGCGGCAGCGCCGCGCCGTTGCGCAGGCGCGCCCACATCAGGTCCATCACCTGGATGAAGTAGTGGTGCACCGGCACGAACAGCGTGTCGTAGCCCTGCACCCCGCCGCCCGCGGCGTTCGGGATGAAGGCGTCGAAGTGCTGGCCGTTGACGATCTCGTAGTAGCGCACGTTGCTGCCCGCGCCTTCGACGAGCGAATTGAACGCGACGTAGGCGCGCGAGGCGTGGTTCACCGGCACGAGCGTGTCGCTGCGCCCGTGCACGATCGCCACCGGCTTGCGCTGCAGGTTGCCGGTGAGCCGCACCTCGGCGAGGCCCGCCTGCACGCGCTGGCTGGCGGAGGCGGCCGCGCCGGCGAGCGCCGCGCCGGTCACCGGGTCGGCGCCGGTGACCAGGCTGCGCAGGCACAGCATGCCGTCGAGCGCGCCGTCCATGCGGTTGGTGGAAGGCGACACGCCGAGGTGGTAGAGCCGCGCGCCGCCGACCGAGTCGTTGTAGACGACGTCGGCGCCCGTGTTGAGGCCGTTGCTCGTGCCGAAGAGTTGCGTCTTCGACGCGGCCTGCGCCGCCACGTTGCCGGTGGCGTCCACGTTGGCCAGGCTGAAGCCGCAGGCGTTGTCGGCCACCGAGAAGCGGCCGTACGCGTTCACGTAGCCCATCGCCACGTACACGTCGGCCAGGCGGTAGTGCGATGCGTGCAGCGCATTGGCGAGCGGGTCGGCCCACCCGTAGGCCTGCATGCGCGCGAGCGCGTCGTCGGCCTGCTGCGCGGTGGTGGCGCCCGTCACCAGGCCCTTGTCGGCGAGGCTCTGGCAGCGGTTCGTCGCGATGGCCTGCAGCTCCTGTGCGCCCACCTGCGTCAAGGCGGTGCCCAGCGGCGCGGTGCCGAAGCCCAGCCATCCCGGGCGCACGCCGCCGGGCGCCTGCGCGCCCGCGGCGATGGCGGCGCACGGCTCGTAGATCATGCGGAAGGTGAAGTAGTCGATCAGCGGCTTGCCGGCGTTGGCCACCGGCGCGCCGGCGAAGTTCACCGTCACGCCCGTCATGCCGCCCGGCTGCGCGTTCGGCTCGGCGACCGCGACGGCGTCGATCAGGCCCTCGGTGTCCTGCTCGGCGGCCTGCAGCGATTCGGCGCCGCCGTTGGAGATGGACGACGCGATGACGGTCGTGTTGCCCGGCACGATGCGCACGATGCGCCGCCCGTTCTCCGCGTCGAGCGTGGGGAACTGCTCGTTCAGCGCCCAGAAGGCGAAGCGCAGGCTGTCGAGCACGTTGCGACCCCAGTCCCGCTCGGGGTTCTGCTGCGAGTGGATGTGCTTGTACGCGATGCGGTCGGGGAACGCGGCGTTGAAGGCGGCGAGCGTGGTGCTGCCGAGGTCCGCGGCGAACAGCGCCTGCGACCCCGCGCTCGCGCGCGCGACCAGCCGGCCGTCGGGCAGGTTCACCAGGTCCGCGGCGAGGTCGTGGTAGCCCGTCCCCTTGCCGGCATCGGTGTACGCGACGGCGCAGCCGCGCTTGAGTCCCCATTCGCCCGCCGAGCCGATGGCGCCGTACACGCCGCGCGAACCGGACGAGGGCGCCGCGACGATGCACGGGTTCGCGGGGTCGAAGCTCGCCGGCACCTGCACCATCAGCGTGACGTTCTTGCGCGCGGAGCCGTCGTCCGCCAGCGCGATGTATTCGGTGCCGGCGATCTTGCCCTCGGAGGCGGTGGCGACGCCGTCGACCGTCACGTTCGGGCCGTAGAGCACGCCATAGCCGCCCGCGGCGGTGATGTCGAGCACGGCGCGGTAGTTGGCGTGGATGGCGCGCCGGCGCAGTTCGGCGGGCGTCGGGTTGGCCGGGTCGGCGAAGGTGGGCGCGGCGGCGGCCAGGCCGGTGCGGCCCAGGCCCGCGGTCAGCAGGTCCTGCGTGGCGGCGGTGTCGCCGTTGCCTGTGCCTGTCGCGTCGTACGTGGTGACGCTCTGCAGCCGCACTCCGGCCGGCAGGGGCAGCGCGTCGATCTCCTCGTCGCGGCTGCCGCACGCGGCGAGCGCGGCGGCGGCCGACAGCACGGCGAGCACGTGCGCGGTTCGTTCGAATGGCATCGGGATCCTCTTTCGTCGCTGGCGTGAGGCGACCGACTGTAGGGCCGGGTGGGCGAACGGGCATGCACGCGCTGCCTAGGGGAATCCATGACCGCCGCGGCGTCGCACGGGCACGTTCGCGATGTCGTCGCCGGGGGCGCATCGCGAACGTGCCGCCGCCACGCGGATGCGGACCGCCGCGCCGTTGCACCGACGCGCGCGGCCTGCGCACAATCGCGCGATGACTTCCGTCCCGAACGTGCCCGCGCCCGGCGTGCGCGTCGCGCTGGCGCTCGCCGTGGCGCTCGGGGTGGCCGGCTGCGCGCCGCTCGCCCGCCCCGCCCGCGACGACGCCATCCGCATCACCATCCTGCACACCAACGACCATCACGGCCGCTTCTGGCGCAACGACGACGGCGAGTACGGCATGGCCGCGCGCAAGACGCTCATCGACGGCATCCGCGCCGAGGTGAAACGCTCCGGCGGCCACAGCCTGCTGCTCGACGGCGGCGACGTGAACACCGGCGTGCCGGAATCCGACCTGCAGGACGCCGAGCCCGACTTCCGGGGCATGAACCTGCTCGGCTACGACGCGATGGCGGTCGGCAACCACGAGTTCGACAAGCCCCCGTCGGTGCTGGCCAGGCAGCGCGGGTGGATCGGCTTTCCGATGCTCGCCGCCAACATCTACCAGGACGGCCGGCGCATGTTCCCGCCGTACACCGTGTTCCGCCTCGGCGGCGTGCGCGTGGCGGTGATGGGCCTCACCACCGACGACACCGCGAAGCTGGTCAACCCGGCCAACGTGCGCGGCATCGAGTTCCGCCGGCCCGCCGCCGAGGCGGCGGCGCTGATGCCGCAGCTCCGGGCGAACGCCGACGTCGTCATCGCGGCCACGCACATGGGCCACTACGACGACGGCAACCACGGCAGCAATGCGCCGGGCGACGTGGAGCTCGCGCGCAGCGTCGCCGGCTTCGACCTCATCGTCGGCGGCCACAGCCAGGAAGCGGTCTGCATGAAGGCCGAGAACGTGAAGGACCGCGCGCACGTGCCGGGCGCCGCCTGCCGGCCGGACCGGCAGAACGGCACGTGGATCGTGCAGGCGCACGAGTGGGGCAAGTACGTGGGCCGCGCCGACTTCGAATACCGCGCCGGCGACTTCAGGCTCGTGAAGTACGAGCTCGTCCCGGTCAACCTCAGGCAGACGGTGAAGGCCGCGGACGGCAGCGAGCGCAAGGTGCCGCACGCCGGCGAGATCGCCGAGCATGCCGGCATGCTGGCGCTGCTGAGGCCGTACCAGGACCGCGGGCAGGCGCAGCTGGGAGTGCCGGTGGGCCGCAGCGACGCCCGGCTCGCGGGCGACCGGGGCGCGGTGCGCAGCGAGCCCACGCCGCTCGGCGTGCTGGCGGCGCGCGCGATGATGGAGCGCGCGAAGGCGGACTTCGCGGTGCTGAACGGCGGGGGCATCCGCGATTCGCTGCCCGCCGGCCGGATCACCTACAAGGACGTGCTCAAGGTGTTTCCCTTCGGCAGCACGCTCGGCGTGGCCGAGTTGAGCGGGCGCGAGGTGCTGGACTACCTGAACGCCGCCGCGCGCATGACGCGGGGTTCGGGCGGTTTCGCGCAATTCGCGGGCGTGCAGCTGGTGATCGAGGACGACGCGGTGGCGAGCGCTTCGATCGGCGGGCAGCCCGTCGAGCCGGGCCGCACCTACCGCATGGCGATCAACAGCTTCATGGCCGCGGGCGGCGACGGCTACCCGCCGCTCGCCGGCCGCGCGAACTACGTGGACACCGGGTTCACGGATGCCGACGTGCTCAAGGCCTACGTCGCCGAGCGCAGCCCGCTGCGCGCGGCGGACTACGCGCCGGGCGGGGTGACGCGGCGCTCGCGCGACGTCAGTAGACGAACACCGGATTGACGATCGCCTGCACGCCGCCCGTGATGCGCGCCGGCCCGAGCGTGAACAGGCCTTCGTACACCCCGTCCTTCACCGCCTCCTCGGCGTTCACGTTCTCGAGGATGTAGATGCCGTTCATCGGCAGCAGGATCTGGTGCACGTGGAAGACCTTCTTCGGGTCCTCGAACGGCAGCACCTCCAGGCCCCAGGTGTCCGAGCCCACCATGGCCACGCCAAGCGACGCGAGGTAGTGCGCGCCCTCCACGCCGAGGCCGGGCTCGACGGAGCCATAGCGCTTGTCGTCCTTGCCGATGAGCTGCGTCCAGCCGGTGTAGAAGATGACGACGTCGCCCTTGCCGATCGCGCGCAGGTTCTGCCGCTTCAGCGCCGCCTCGATCTGCGCGCGGTTGAAGGCGGTGCCCTCGGGCACGGGGTTCTGGCCGGTGAGGCCCGCCATGTCGAGGATCACGCCGCGCGTGGCGATCGCCGGCACGTTCTCGATGCCCAGCTTCTTCAGGCCGCCGGCGGTCACGATGTCGCTGCCCTTCAGGCAGTTGTAGTACATGCCGTCGATGCCGATGTGGCCCAGGCCGTCGAGCTGCGAGCCGATGCCGACCCATCCCATGATGATGTCGTCGTTGTAGTTCGTCTTCGTGTCGCCGAGCGTGCGGCCGTACTCCTGCCCCGGCGTCAGCACCGTGACCGAGAAGGTGCGCGGCGGGAAGGCGGGCGTCCGCGCGTTCGTCTCGATGCCCATTCGGATCGCCTTGCCGCGCCTCACCAGCTTGACGGCCTCCAGCGTGTTCGCCGTCGTGACCTGGTTCAGCGCGCCCTTCTGGTCGTCGGGTCCCCATTTCGACTGGCAGCCCGGCGCCGCCGTCTGCGCCTGCGCGGCCGTGGCGAGGACGATGCCGAGCATCGCGGCCGGCAGCTGGAGTCGTTTCATCGGGTCTCCCTTCGTGGACGCGGTCCGCGGGGCACAGCGACGCACCGATGCGGACCGGACGCCCGGTGGGTCGCGCCTGACTGCCGAAGGCGGCGCGATCATAGGCCCGCGGCGCCGGTTGCGCCGGCGGGAACACAATCGGCGCGGTGAACCCCGCGGACCCCATGCGCACGCTCGTGACCGAGCGGCTCACGCTCGAACCGCAGGTCGCCGCGCATGCCCCGGCGATGTTCGAGGTGCTGCGCGACCCGGCGCTCTACCGCTTCGAGCAGGAGCCGCCGGCCTCGGTCG
>Ga0075429_100006376_pt1 | contig 10208 bp, 8 predicted proteins | sample RhiMetdeltSRZDD3_FD_75295 | JGI IMG/M metagenome (GOLD analysis project Ga0075429, IMG submission 75295) | Populus rhizosphere microbial communities from Tennessee, USA - Rhizosphere MetaG P. deltoides SRZDD3 | ecosystem: Host-associated > Plants > Roots > Rhizosphere > Soil | place: USA...
CTGGTCATACCTGGCGCTCAGCCCCGGCGCGGCCCGGTTGTTCCGCTACCTCGGCCTGCATCCCGGCCCTGACCTGACCGCGGCCGCGGCCGCCAGCCTCACCGGTCTGACCCCGTCGCAGGTACGACCGCTGCTCGCCGAGCTCACCGCGGCGCACCTGCTCATCGAGCCTTCACCCGGCCGGTACGCGCTGCACGATCTGCTCCAGGCGTACGCCGCGCACCTCACGCAGAGCGTTGACACCGACCGGCGGCGGCAGACCGTCACCCATCGCGTTCTCGACCACTACCTGCACAGCGCGTACGCGGCGGACCGGGTACTGGTTCCGGGCCGGGACACAATTCTCCTGGCGGCGCCGCAACCGGGAACGACGCCCGAGCAGTTCGCCGATCCCGAGCGAGCGCGAAGCTGGCTCACGGCCGAACACGCCGTACTGATGGCCAGCATCGCGGCCGCCGTGGCCACCCGGTTCGACTCCGCCACCTGGCAACTGGCCTGGTCGCTCAACGACTTCCTCGATCGGGCCGGGCACTGGTACGACCGGGTGACCGCCGGCCGCGCCGCCGTCGCGGCGGCCGAACGGCTGGCCGACCCGACCGCTCAAGCGCAGTCGCACCGCAACCTCGCCGCCGCCCATACCCGGCTCGGGCAGTTCGACGAGGCGCACGTGCACCTCAGGCACGCCCTGCGCCTGACCACCGAAACCGGCGACCTCACCGGAGAAGCGCACACCCACATCGCTCTCGCCTACCTGTGCGGGTCGCGGAACCAGCACCCCGAGGCCCTGCGCCATGGGCAACAGGCCCTGCACTTATACCGGACGACCGGCCACCGGCCCGGGCAAGCGCGCGCGCTCAACACCATCGGTTGGCAGCACGCTCAACTCGACGAGCACCGTGACGCCCTCACCGCCTGCCATCAGGCCCTGGCTCTGCACCAGGAACTCGACGACCGATCGGGACAAGCAGCCACCTGGGACAGCATCGGATATGCCCACCATCACCTCGGGCACTACGACCGGGCCGTCGCCTGCTACCAGCAGGCACTCGGCCTGTTCCGCGGCCTCGGTGACCGTTACTACGAGGCCGACACGCTCGCCCGCGTCGGCGACACCCACCAGGCCGCCGGCGCCTACCGCGCCGCCCGCTGGGCGTGGCGACACGCCCTGACCATTCTCGACGAGCTGCGTCATCCCGACGCCCGGCAGCTCCGCGCCAAACTCGACGCGGCCGAACCGAGCTCAGCGGGCCCTCGGAGAGACGCCTAACCGTCGGCCTCACCGTTGGTACGGATCCCCGCGACGAGCGCTTCGAGGACGGCGACCTCGCGGCGCAGTGCCTCGCGACCGCGCCGGGTGAGCCGGAGCCGGGTACCGGCCACCGGCAGTGGGATCATTGACCCCGTGACCCGGTTGTACGACGCCGCCGAGGCGTACGAGATCGCGTTCAGCTACCGCGACCTGGCCGGGGAGGCGGATGCCCTCGAGCGGTGGTACGGGCGCCGGCCGGGCTCGGTACTCGAGCTGGCCGCGGGTCCCGCCGACCACGCGCTCGAGTTCGCCGCGCGGGGTGTACGCGCCGCCGCGCTGGATCTCTCGCCGGCCATGTGCGACCGCGCGCGGGCGAACGCGGTGCGCCGCGGCGTGAAGCTCGACGTCCACGAGGCCGACATGACGAGCTTCGCGCTCGACGACTCGTTCGACCTCGCGATCTGCATGATCGATTCGATCGCGCACGTGCTCACGCTCGACGCGCTCGTCGCGCACCTCGCCGCCGTCCGCGCCCACCTGACCGAACAGGGCTGCTACATCGTGGAGACGAGCCACCCGGCGGAGTACCTGGCGCACGCCAAGCGGGTGGAGACCGAGTGGGCGCAGGAGCGCGACGGCCGGCGTGCGTACTTCCGCTGGGGCAACCCGGAGGACCGGATCGATCCGATCACCCAGGTGACCCCGTACCGTGTGACGATCACGCTCGATGGCGTACTCGTTGCGGACGAGGTGGTACCCAACCGGTTCTGGACGCCGGACGAGCTGGACGCGGCGGGGCGCCTGGCCGGGCTGCGAACGGTCGCGCGGTACGGGGACTTCGCCGGGCTCCCGCTGGCCGACGAGCGCGCGTGGCGGCACATCGTCGTATACCGCGCTGTCGAAGGGTAAGTATTATGCACCAGGCCAGAACGTGAAGAGCGCCATACCCCCAACTTCGCGTGACCGGTCCGGGCGCCTAGCATCGGCCACATGACACCCGGAGAGGGGAGCGTGCTCGACGAGATACTCGCCGGAGTGCGAGAGGACGTCGAGGCGCGTACCCGGGCGGTCCCGTTCGAGAAGGTCAGGGAGATGGCGGCCGCCGCTCCGCCGCCACGCGACGCGTACACACTGCTCCGCGCGCCCGGCGTCGGGGTGATCGCGGAGGTCAAGCGGTCGTCGCCGTCCAAGGGCCAGCTCGCGGAGATCCCCGACCCGGCCGAGCTCGCCGTGGAGTACGCGGCCGGCGGTGCGCGGTGCGTCAGCGTACTCACCGAGGGCCGCTGGTTCGGCGGCTCGCTCGACGATCTCGCCGCGGTCCGCGCCGCCGTCGACGTGCCGGTGCTGCGCAAGGATTTCGTCGTCTCGTCGTACCAGGTGCACGAGGCGCGGGCGTACGGCGCCGACCTCGTCCTGCTGATCGTGGCCGCGCTCGACCAGAACGTGCTGACCGGGCTGCTCGAACGCGTCGAGTCGCTCGGCATGACCGCGCTCGTCGAGGTCCACACCGAGGACGAGGCCGACCGCGCGCTCGCCGCCGGGGCCCGCGTGATCGGCGTCAACGCGCGCAACCTGCGTACCCTCGAGGTCGACCGCTCGGTCTTCGAGCGCATCGCGCCCGGCCTCGCCAGCACGGTCGTGAAGATCGCCGAGTCCGGTGTGCGCGGCCCGCACGATCTCATCCGGTACGCGTCCGCCGGTGCCGACGCGGTGCTGGTCGGCGAGGGCCTGGTCACCCACAAGTCACCGCGCGACGCGGTCGCCGAGCTCGTCAACGCCGGCAACCATCCCGCGACGCCCCGGCCCGTCCGATGACCATGTCCGCGGCCGGCCTCCTGCCCGACGCGACCGGCCACTTCGGGGTGTACGGGGGCCGCTTCGTCCCCGAGGCGTTGGTCGCGGCCCTGGACGAGCTGGACGCGGCGTACCGCCACGCGCTCGCCGACGAGGCGTTCCAGGCCGAGTTCGCCCGGCTGCTGCGCGACTACGCGGGTCTGCCGAGCCGGCTCTACGACGCGACCCGGCTGTCGGCCGAGGTGGGCGCGCGGATCCTGCTCAAGCGCGAGGACCTGAACCACACCGGCGCGCACAAGGTCCGCAACGTGCTCGGCCAGGCCCTGTTGACCGTCGGCATGGGCAAGCCCCGGCTGATCGCGGAGACCGGAGCCGGCCAGCACGGCGTGGCCACCGCGACCGCCGCGGCCCTCTTCGGGCTGGAGTGCGTGGTCTACATGGGTGAGGAGGACATGCGGCGGCAGGCGCTCAACGTCGCCCGCATGCGGCTCCTCGGCGCGACGGTCGTGCCCGTGACCACGGGGTCGCGCACCCTCAAGGACTCCATCAACGAGGCCCTGCGCGACTGGGTGTCGCATGTGGACAACACCCACTACCTCCTGGGTACGGTGGCCGGCCCGCACCCGTTCCCGGCGATGGTGCGCGACTTCGCGCGGGGCATCGGGGTGGAGGCCCGGCAGCAGTGCCTCGACCTGACCGGCCGGCTGCCCGACGCGGTGTGCGCCTGCGTGGGCGGCGGGTCCAACGCGATCGGCATCTTCCACGCGTTCCTGCCTGACGAGTCGGTCGCCCTGTACGGCTTCGAGGCGGGCGGCGACGGCGTGGCCACCGGCCGGCACGCGGCGAGCATCGCCGGCGGCGCGGTCGGTGTGCTGCACGGCAACCGGACGTACGTCCTGCAGGACGAGGACGGCCAGACCGTCGAGTCGCACTCGATCTCGGCCGGGCTCGACTACCCGGGTGTCGGGCCCGAGCACGCCTGGCTGCACGACACCGGGCGGGCCACGTACGAGGCGGTCACCGACGCCGAGGCGATGGACGCGTTCGGCCTGCTCTGCCGTACCGAGGGCATCATCCCCGCGATCGAGAGCGCGCACGCCGTCGCCGGTGCGCTACGGGTCGCGCGTACCACGCCCGGCGCGACGATCGTCGTCAACCTCTCGGGCCGCGGCGACAAGGACGTGGAGACGGCCGGAGCCTGGTTCGGAGTGCTCGGTGTTTGACAAGGCCCGGGTCGAGGGGCGGGCGGCGCTCGTCGGCTACCTCCCCGCCGGCTTCCCCACCTATGACGGGGGTACGCAGGCACTGCGCGCGATGGTCGACGCCGGCGTGGACGTCGTCGAGGTCGGCCTGCCGTACTCGGATCCCGTCATAGACGGGCCCGTCATCCAGCGGGCCGGCGAGATCGCGTTGCGCAACGGCTTCCGTACGGCCCATCTTCTGTCCACTGTGGAGAGTGTGGCCGGGACGGGTGTACCGGTGCTCGTCATGACGTACTGGAACCCGGTCGAGCGGTACGGGGTCGACCGCTTCGCGCGGGACCTGTCCGCCGCGGGCGGGGCCGGCCTGATCACGCCGGATCTCATCCCCGACGAGGCGGACGAATGGGTGGCGGCCGCCGACACGTACGGGTTGGACCGCGTGTTCCTCGTCGCCCCGTCCTCGACCGACGCGCGGGTCGCGATGACGGCCGCCGCCTGCCGCGGGTTCGTGTACGCGACGAGCGTGATGGGCGTCACCGGTGCCCGCGAGCAGACGTCCACGGTCGCCCCGGCCCTCGTCGCGCGCGTCCGCCGGGTGACCAACCTGCCGGTCGGCGTGGGCCTGGGTGTACGGGACGGCAGCCAGGCGGCGGCGGTCGCCGCGTACGCCGACGGGGTGATCGTGGGGAGCGCGCTGGTGCGGTGCCTGCTGGACAGCGACGACCTGGCCGCCGGGGTGGCGGCCGTGCGGGATTTGACCGCCGAACTGGCGGCGGGAGTACGCGCAGGCGGTTAGCTGGCCTGTGCCGCGAAGACGCTCACCTGCGCCGGAATGGGCGCTTCGGTGCCGTCTGTCGCGTCCGGAATCTCCGGCCCGGCATCGCGCTCGACGCGGCGGAGCACGCCGGACCGGCCGGCGGTGGCGTCGGCGACCGCGGCCCGCGCGGTCGGCGTCAGCGGGTGCGGCAGCATGTCCGGGTCGTGCCAGGAGAGCCGGCAGATGCGGCTGGGCGCGTTGACGGTGACCTCTACCCCGTCCAACTGGGCCCGGAAGACGTGCACGAGCACGTCGGGAAGATCGTCGCCGCACGCGTCGCCGGTCAACTGGTAGATACCGACGAGGTCGACGACCTCGGTCTGGACGCCGGTTTCCTCCAGGACGTCCCTGATGACCGCGTGCACCGGGCTCTCCGCGCTGCGGATCTTGCCGCCCGGCAGGCTCCAGAGTCGATGTCCTTGGCTCTGCTGGCAGAGCAGAACGCGGCCGCTGGCGTCGGAGATGACGGCGGCGACCGCCGAGGTGAGCGGGCTCATGAACGCCAGCCTACGGGCGGTCGAATCCGGCGGGAAGGCATTGTTCACACCTCGCATAGACCTGGCACCGACCGGGGCGGGTCTTCGATGCCAATCAGCGGTAGCGTGTGCACCCGTGAACCTAGCCTCCATCCCCAGCCCGACGACCGCGGTGTGGCATCTCGGCCCGGTACCGATCCGTGCCTACGCCCTGTGCATCGTCGTCGGCATCATCGTCGCCTGCCTGGTGACCGAGGTCCGGATGCGCCGTCGGGGCGCCCCGAAGTGGGCGATCCTGGACATCGCCGTGTGGGCGGTGCCGTTCGGCATCGTCGGCGCGCGCATCTACCACGTGCTCACCTCGTGGTCGGACTACTTCGGTGCCGGCGGCGACCCGGTCAAGGCATTGAAGATCTGGGAGGGTGGCCTCGGCATCTGGGGCGCGGTGGCTGGCGGCGCGATCGGCGCCTGGCTCGCCTGCCGGCAGCTGCGCATCCCACTGACGTTCGTCGCTGACGCGCTCGCGCCGGGGCTGCCCCTGTCGCAGGCGGTCGGCCGGCTCGGCAACTGGTTCAACAACGAGCTGTACGGGGGGCCGACGACGCTGCCGTGGGGCCTGCGAGTCCACCCTATCGATCCCGCAACCGGTCGGGCGGAGACCGACGGCCAGGGCAACGCGCTCTCGTTGCCCGGCTTCTACCACCCGGCGTTCCTCTACGAACTCCTGTGGAACCTCGTCATCGTCGTCCCGGTCGTCCTGATCGCCGACCGGCGGTTCAAGCTCGGCAAGGGCCGGGCGTTCGCGCTGTACGTCATGGCGTACACGCTCGGCCGGGCGTGGATCGAGGCGCTACGCGTGGACAAGGCGATCGAGTTCAACGGGATCCGGTTCAACGTCTGGATCTCGGCTCTCGTCTTCCTCGGCGCGCTGATCTACTTCGTACGCGTCAAGGGGCCGCAGGAGTTCCTCGTCCCCGAGGGCGACGGATTCCGGGTGGTGACCGAGGACGAGTACGCGGCCTACCAGCGCGGTGAGCTGACCGCCGTCGAGACCGAGGCACCCGCCCTCGTCGACGAGGACGCCGGCGGGGGCGATGCGCCGGAGGCGGAGACCGACTCCGATCCACCGGTCGCGTCCGCGGCGGACGAGGCGCCCGCGGCGCCCGCGGCCGACGAGCCCGTGGCCGATGGACCGGTGGCCGATGCTCCGGCGGCGGACGAGCCGGTGGCCGACGCACCGGCGGCGGACGAGCCGGTGGCCGCGGACGGTACGACGGGTACGGACGAGGCCGACGACGCGGTCAAGGCGCGCTCCGGCGACGACCGGTAGCCCGTCCTGATGCGCTCGGCCGTCGTGGTCGGCGCCGGCGTCGGCGGTCTCGCCGTCGCCGGCGCCCTCGCGCGTACGGGGTGGGAGGTCACTCTCCTCGACCGGGCCGACCGGCTCCGGGCCGACCCCGCCGCGCTGTTCCTGTGGTCGAACGGCGCGCGGGCACTCCGTACGCTCGGGCTCGCCGACGGGCTGGACGCGATCTCGTGGCCGGTGGAGTACGCCGGCCTGCGCCGGCCCGACGGCCAGTGGCTCGTCCAGCCCGACGCGGCCGGCGCGGCCGAGACGCCGTCGGTCGTCCACCGGGAGGACCTGCACGACACGCTCGTCGCCGGCCTGGGCGACCGGATCGACATCCAGAACGGGGTCACCGTACGCACCGTCCACGCGCGCGGGGACGACCGTCCAGCGGTCAGCGACGGGCGGACCACCTGGGAGGCCGACCTGGTCGTCGCCGCCGACGGGGCCGACAGCGCCATCCGGGGGCGGCTCGCGCCGGACTCCCGGCTGGTGAGCGCCGGCTGTGCGGCGTGGCGCGCGGTGATTCCCTGGTACCGCGCCCCGGCGGTGCCGCCCGACCGGCTGCCGGGCGGCGAGACGCTGGGCGGGGGGTACCGGTTCCGCCACGCCACGCTCGGCGTCCGTGGCTCGGCGGGTGCGGCCACCCGCGGCGGGATCTACTGGACGGCCACCGTGAACGGCGCGCCGCGACCCGAGGCGCCGGTGACCCAGCTCCTGCTGCTACGCCGCTGGTTCACCGGCTGGCATTCGCCGATCGGGGAGCTGCTGGCCGCCACCGAGCCGGACGACCTCGTCCAGCACCCGGTGACCGAGCTACGGCCCCCGCCGTCGAGCTACGGCTTCCCGTCCGGGCCGGGCGGGGTCGTGCTCCTGGGCGACGCGGCCCACGCGATGCCGCACCACGTACCGCACGGCGCCTGCCTCGCCTTCGAGGACGCCGCGACGCTACGCACCCTGGTCCGCGACGCCATTCCGGGGGCGGGGCTGCGGGCGGCGCTCGACGCGTACACGGCGCACCGCCGGCCGCGCGCCCTGCGGCTGCTGAAGCTGTCCCACCGCGCGGGCGGCGTCCTGCAGGCCCGCGGCCGGTTCGCCGAACGGGCGCGGGACGCCGCGATCGGGCAGCTCTCGACGCGGGTGCTGGACGCCGCCACCGCGGTGGCGACGAGCTGGCGCCCGCCGCCGCCCCCGCGCTGATCCGCGCCGCGCTGGGCGCCCGGCGCCCGCCCCCCCGGCCCCCGGCCCTCCGGCCTCCGCGCAAGATCGCCGTTTCGGGGCGCGACGTGCAGTCGCCCTGCGTAATCGCACCGCTAACGCCGATCACGTCAGGGTGGGCGATCACCGGGCCGCGGACGTGATCGCCGTCTCCGGTACGGATCCGCACTCCGACTTCGCGATCGCACCCGGGACGGCGATCTTGCCCGGGGCGGCCGAGCGCGCAAGGGCCCGCTCAGTTGCCCGGCGGTTGGCCCTGCTGCTGGGCCTGCTGCGTGGCCTGGCGGGCCTGCTGGCCGGCCTGTTCGGCGGCCCGCTGGACGTCGGCCGCCGCGGCCTGCCCCGCCCGGGGCTGGTACGCAGGCTGCCCGAACGTCTGGTTGGTGGCCCGCCGCGTGGCGTTGTCCCGCACCTGCGCGGCGGCCTTCGAGCCCTCCGACTCGACCCTGGTCAACGCGCGCTCCCACCGCTGGGTCATGGGCCGGACGAGGCCGCCGCCGATGCCGACGACCGCGATGCCGCCGAGCGTGGCGAGCGCGGTGATGAGTACGGGCAGCGTGACGGTCGTCGCGACGCCGACCTGGTTGAGGCCGGCGATGATGCCGAGCGCGACGATCAGGATCTGCACGACGCGGGCGAGCGTACGGCCGTACGAGAGCCCGTTCAGCGCGTTGTCGATCAGGTCGAAGACGGCGTTCCCGATCGCCGCCGCCACGACCACGATCACGCACGCGACGATCAGCCTCGGCAGCCAGGCGACGACGGCTTCGATGAGGTCGCTGACCGGGTTCGGTCCGAAGACGCCGAACGCGAGCTGCAGGGTGAACAGCAGCAGGCCGTAGTAGATGATCTTCGCGACCAGATCGGACGGCCGGTACTGGCCCGTCCAGCGCCGCAACCCGCTGCGCTCGGCGACCCGGTTGAAGCCCACCCGGTCCAGCAGGCGGTCAGCCAGCCGGTAGAGCGCGCGCGAGATGAGCCAGCCGATCAGCAGGATCACCGCGAAGATCACCAGCTTGAGGCCGATATTCACGGACCGCTCGACGGTATTGCTCACCGTGTCGCCGATGTCGACGGCCAGAATGTCGGACATCGCCCCTCCTCGTGGAGCTTGTACGGGCCGCTTCGTCGGTCAGCCCCTATCGAGCGGATCGTAATCCTGAATTCGGATTATCACTGACAAACGCGTATTTCGGTGGGTCATCCGGCGTACGAGTGGCCGGCGAGGATACACCGTCCCACCTGCTGGTATGAAGATCACATTGGTGGACAAACGGGTTCGGCAACGTAAACTCATCTCACCCACCAGGGCCGACGTCGTCCCGCACAGGCATACGAGTGACGACGAGCAAGGAGGCCGGTGGCATTGCGCAACCCTCCCCCTGCCCAGGGCTTGTACGACCCGCAGTACGAACACGACTCGTGCGGAGTCGCCTTCGTCGCCGACCTCGGCGGCACCCGTACCCACGATGTGGTCGCCCGCGGCCTCGCGGCGCTCCGCCGGCTCGACCATCGCGGCGCGCGCGGTGCCGAGCCGGACACCGGCGACGGCGCGGGGATCCTGCTGCAGGTACCCGACGAGCTGTACCGCGAGACGGTCGACTTCCCGCTGCCGCCGCCGGGGGAGTACGCCACCGGGCTCGTGTTCCTGCCGGTCGGCGCGACGGACGAGGCCCGCGCGGTCACCGTCCTCGAGAAGTACGCCCTCGTCGAGGGCGCCGAGGTGCTCGGCTGGCGGGAGGTACCCGTGCAGCCGCGCGGGCTCGGGGCCACCGCGGCCGCGGCCCGACCGCGTATCCGGCAGGTGTTCCTCGCCGCGTACCGGCTCAACGACGGCGAGCGGCTCACCGGGCTCGACCTCGACCGCGTGGCGTACTGCGTGCGCAAGCAGGTCGAGCGCGAGACGAGGGAGCGGGACATCGCGGCGTACCTGCCGTCGCTGTCGTCGCGCACGATCGTCTACAAGGGGATGTTGACCCCCGACCAGCTGGTGTCGTTCTTCGCCGACCTCGGTGACCCCCGGGTCCGCAGCGCGATCGCCCTCGTGCACAGCCGGTTCTCCACGAACACGTTCCCGTCGTGGCCGCTCGCGCACCCGTACCGG
>Ga0075429_100006379_pt1 | contig 10206 bp, 7 predicted proteins | sample RhiMetdeltSRZDD3_FD_75295 | JGI IMG/M metagenome (GOLD analysis project Ga0075429, IMG submission 75295) | Populus rhizosphere microbial communities from Tennessee, USA - Rhizosphere MetaG P. deltoides SRZDD3 | ecosystem: Host-associated > Plants > Roots > Rhizosphere > Soil | place: USA...
AAAGTGCTTAAAGTGCCAAGCAAACGTGGGCCCGATGTAATAAGAACTGTGTTGAATGATTATAAAGCAAATGCAACAGACAATGAAACATTTTTGAACTATAGTCAACGCAATGGTGATAGATACTATTATGAACTATTAAAACCATTAGCAAGTCTGGAAACATTGCAGGCCGAGGATTTTATCGACTGGGGGCAAGAGGAAAAATTTACGACCGCAATTGGTGTTGGTGAATGTGCTGGTGTAATGATTGACTTGGTAGCAACACTGATACTTGAAGCCGAGGAAAAGATCACAGCCAGTGAAGAATGTCTTGCAAATAATAAATGGGCTGATGCGATTTATAATGCTTATTCGGCACAGGTACATACGGCAAAAGCCCTGCTGTTACAGCAAGGAGTACAATGCAATACCCAACATGGAATTTTAAAAGACTTCGATACTAATTTTACCGGAAAAGGATTGTACCCGGCAGGAAATTTTAAGGCTTCGGTAATGCGAATGAATGATGTGGCCCCCTCTGAAAGTTTTGCAATTGAATACTTACAACAAGCTAAAGAGTTTATTGAATTCGCAAAAGTTTTTCGTGAACAGACGGTGTTGGCGGAGAAGTAATCAATTAGCTTTTTTACCACAGAGACACCACGGCACAGAGTAACACGGAGTCTTTGTGTCACTCCGTGTCTTCGTGCCTCCGTGGTTCAAATTTTTACCCTCCAATCATAAACTTCTCCGTACTCTGCCAGCCATTACCATAAAAAGTTATCAGGTATGTTCCTCTGCTCAAAGCCGGGATTGCAAGCTGTGTAAACCCTCCACTGCCACCGATATCTTTTTGCATCACCTGCTTCCCGTCAATTGATACAATATTGATGCGCTGTACAGGCAAATACATTTCAAGATTCACTGTATTGCCTTCTACAATTGTCGGATACAATCGTACCGGTCTTACATCTATACCTCCTAATAAAAAAACTGACGTGTTAAAATAACGGCCGTCCTTTTTCTCCATCCGGATGCGATATAAAAAAGTTCTTGCATCCTGCGTTTGATGTTTTAAGGTATAAATACCGGTGACCGGAGTCACCTCACCTGCAGATTGGAAATTGATTCCATCGCTGCTATATTCAACAATAAATTTCCGGGTATTCTCTTCCGCAGCTGCCTGCCATTTTATTTCATTATATCCAATCATTTTTGCCGCGCTGAACTGATAGATCTTTGCAGGTACAGATTGTTGAGCCGATATCTCAGGATGCGTATCATCTTTTTTATCGATAATATGTTGCTGACTGTAAGCAGAACTTATAAGGGTGGAAAATCCTGCTGCGATTGGAAAGGTGGCTTTTACTAATTGTAAAATCACTTTCCGCATAGTTGTAAGCTTTTGTTACTACGCGTAGGACAAATACAATGCCCGTACGGCGTTAACAACATTTAGCGTATGAACCTGAATGAATTAAGAATTAGAAATTAAGAATTAAAAATTGTGTTATCACATTAAACTTTTAACTTTTGATTTTGACTCTTACTTCTTTAATATCTCGCCCAATTTTTAAAAGTCTCACGCCTCAAAGATGTAATACCAAAAGTCCATTGAAGGAGATTCCCACGTCCGGGATGTGAAGTTTCTGCAGATATCTTTTAAGAATTTTATCCGACAACATTTTTTTGCAATCCCGGTATTTCCATTACGAGTTTTTCACTGTAAGCACTGGCAGGTGTTTGATAACCGGGCGTGAATTCTGCCTGTAATATTTTTTTTACAATGATCAATGCGCTGTGTGTAGTTAATGTATATCCTTCAGGGCCGCTTAGCCGCACAGTAGCTGTTTTTCCTTCAGCATTCCTTACCTGTCCCCATATTAAGCTACTAGCATTATTCCTTTGTTGATCATTCGGGCCGGCTGGTCTGCTGTTAATTTTATTTTTAATGTACCTGCGGATAAAATTTGTCCTGAGTAACCAGTTAAACAAAGGCTGTAGCTTTAATACGCTATATATTTTTTTGGAAATACCGGTATAGGTTTCAATATCCGGAATGCCGGTAGTAAAATAAGCGGTAGAAATATCACCCCATGGAATACTCATCACAAATAATTTTTTTGGACCGAAGTCGATCCACATTCCTTTTTCTCCGAGCGGCCTGCGGATAATTTTTCCATCTTTTCTTACAGCGCCTTTTTCACCCAATCGAGCAGCCATGGTCGTAGCAGTACCATGAGATACCGCGCCGCCAATTGTTGCAAACGCCAATTGCAAGCCAATAGCATCCGGCAATAATTTTTTTAATTGCAGGGCTACGCAATCAGTAGGCACTACATCAAACCCTGCACCTGGCAATAACATGATGCCGGCTTTCTTCGCAGCATCATCATAGCGCTTTATCATTTCAAATACTGCGATGTCTCCATTGATATCTATATAATGTGTTCCTGTTTGCAAACAAGCTTCTACCATTTGCTTTGCAGTATAATTAAAAGGACCTGCGGCATGTATCACTGCTTTCACTTTTTTTAATGCAGATCGCAAAGCAGATTCATCATCCAAATCAAATATTGTGTAAGAAAGATTTAGTTTGCTTGCAAGCGGTTCTATTACTTCTTTTCGACGACCTGCAAGAATAGGTTGCAAATTATAATGGTGGGCATACCGTGCAATTAATTCTCCGGTGTAACCGTTGGCGCCATATAACAGGAAGGAGTTGGATTGCATTTTTTAAAAGTACAAAGTAACAGGGACCCCTTCGAAAATTTCTTGCCTGCTGATCCCGGAGCGCCTTAACTTATATCTTTAGATAAAGTTGCCGGAAGTTTTTATCGTTTCGTTTATAGCCTTGCGCATGCAAAATTTTCTACCCCGTGGTGAATGATTAACTTTGGTTAGTAAAAAAACCGTTCTTCTTTTACAAATCTGTTCCGGTATCTTAAACCGGAGGTAAAATTTATGATCATGAGAACGGCAAAACTGATATTCACGTCCGGATTGTTTTTATTGCTATTGTTTCGGCAGGATTATACTAAAGAACGTGAAGCAATGGTAAAAACTCAAATCCAGGCAAGGGGCGTTAAAGATTCTTCAACGCTTGCTGCCATGCGCAAAGTACAACGCCACAAATTTGTCGCTTCAAACCAGGCGTCTTCTTCTTACAATGATAGCCCTCTTCCGATTGGCTATGGACAAACTATTTCGCAGCCTTATATTGTTGCCTATATGACGGAGATTATAAATCCAAAATCAAATTATACTGTGCTTGAAATAGGAACAGGTTCAGGATACCAGGCAGCCGTATTGGCTGAGATAGTTCGTAAAGTATATACAGTGGAGATCATTGATAAGCTTGGCAAGGAAGCTTCCAGCCGTTTAAAGGATCTCGGTTATAAAAATATTGAAGTAAAAATTGCAGATGGTTATAACGGCTGGAAAGAGCATGCGCCTTTTGATGCCATTGTAGTAACCGCAGCTGCAGAATACATTCCTACGCCGTTAAAGGAACAGTTGAAGGACGGAGGCCGAATGATTATTCCTGTCGGGTCTCCTTATATGACACAACAACTAATGCTGATAGAAAAAACAGGTAATAAATATCGAACCACCAGTATGATGCCGGTACGTTTTGTTCCATTTAAAAGAAGTCAATGAAAAACGGGGCATCAAGTTACCGTTTTCGCCTGATGGTTGCTACGGCCCTTCTTTCTATTGCATTGATCGCTTACCAGCTTGCCATCATTCAATTGCTTTCTTATGTGCAATGGTATCATTATGCTAACATGGTAATTTCAATAGCGCTACTTGGCTTTGGTGCCGCCGGCACCTTGCTTTCATTAAAGCGCAACTGGTTGCTGAAGCACAGCAATACCCTGCTGCCGTTGCTAATGATGCTTTGTAGTTTTATGATGGCCGCCGCTGTTGAGTTTGGCCGCAGCAGCTTTGCCCGTTTCGATTCCTATTTATTGTTTGCTGACCGCACGCAGTGGTTCAAACTTTTGATCTCTTCTTTATTTTACTTTATTCCTTTTATGCTCGGTGCACTTGCCCTGGGAATTGTATTCATAAAATATGTTCAGGAGATCGGGAGTTATTATTTTTCAAATCTTGTTGGTTCAGGTATCGGCGCGGTACTGGCTGCTTTGCTTGCATGGTATTTTTTACCTGTCACGCTTCCCAACATCATGTCTTTGATAGCTATGATCGCCGGGTTAATATTGTTCTGGTGGAGAAAACAATGGTATGTAATTGTGCCTGCATTAATAGTAACAGCGTTTATTTTTTACAGGATAATAGAACCGGCTACCGTTAAGTTATCGGAATATAAGAGCCTGAGTCGTACGATGAATTTACCGTCATCACGCATTAGCATTCAAAAACCCGGGCCTTACGGATTGGTACAGGTTGTATCGGCCGATGCATTGCGATATGCACCCGGTTTGAGTCTTGCTTTTAACAATGAGGTCCCCGTTAAGAAGGCCATATTCAACAATGGAGATTGGTTTGGTCCTGTTGACTCATGGAATGTAAAAGATAGTTTTCACCTGCTGGATTATACAACCATGGCAGTTCCTTATCTTTTAAAAAAAAGAAATAAGGTCCTTGTTCTGAATGCAGGTTCAGGTTTGCATGTATCACATGCACTTAGTCATGGCGCTTTGCGGATCGATGCCGTGGAGCCGCATCGTGGAGTTCATCACCTTTTATTAAAAGACCTTGCTGAGGATAACGATTCACTCTTTTATTTTAAAGGAGTAAAGACGCATATTACCGAACCCCGTAGTTTTTTATCTGCCGCCAAAAATAAATACGATCTTATTCAGCTTCCTGTTGTTGGTGCATTTGGAGGAGGCACCGGATTATATGCCATGCGGGAAGAATACACGCTTACGAAAGAAGCATTCTTAAAAATGTGGGATTTGCTCGAAGAAGATGGAGTGATGAGTATTACTGTATGGATGGATTATCCTTTCCGGTATTCACTAAAAATTACTTCTTCATTAGCTGAAACATTACGCAATGCCGGTATCACTGATCATCACTTGCATCTCGCTGCTGTACGTAGCTGGGGTACCATAACCTTTATTTTAAAAAAAACAGCTTTCTCGGGATCAGATACATTAGTGATTCGGAAATTTTGCAACGATTATTTTTTTGATCCTTTATGGCTTCCGGGTTTAAGAACTGAAGAACGTACCGTCTATAACGAAATGAGTGATTCTTCATTTTTTGTTTATGCTGATGAATTGTTATCCGGTAACAAGGAAAAGTTATACAACGAATATGGTTTTCATATCCGGCCTGCTACTGATAATAAACCTTATTTCTCCCAGTTTCTAAGATGGAAAAGCTTGTCGCAGCTTGCCGTCATTTTTGGTTCTCAAACGGTCTCATTCATTGAGCTTGGCTGGCTGATAGCAGTTGTAAATTTTTTAATGATTTCGTTGCTGGCTGTTTTCCTTATCCTGTTACCACTCTTGAAACAGGGGCGGCGTGGAAGTAACAAAGGCTGGACAGTTCTTTACTTCAGCGGTCTTGGAGCAGGATATATGCTTCTGGAAATTGTTTTGATTCAGAAATTCATTTTATTTTTTGGCAACCCTGTTTATGCCGCTGCTTTTGTAATTTGTTCTATGCTGTTATCATCCGGTGCCGGCAGCTATTATTCATCACGGCTATTGCCTACCCGTATAGTAATGAGAAAAATACTGCTGCTGATTTTTTTGATCCTGTTGCTCTATACATTTTTTCTTTCACCACTGCTCAGCCTGGTTACGGGTTATCCTGACTTTCTTAAACTGTTTATTTCATTACCACTTGTCGCTTTTCCGGCGATCCTTATGGGAATGCCATTTCCGCTTGGCCTGCGGGCATTGGCAAGCACTGGGGAAAGAAATATTCCGTGGGCCTGGGGAATCAATAGCTGTGTGTCGGTGATCAGCGCTGCACTGGCAGCATTGATTGCCGTGGAAGCCGGGTTTTCTATTGTAATTTTTTTCGCAGCTGTTTTTTATGGAGTAAGTATGTTATCAACGTATTTGTTGAAGATTTGATATTGGCACAGTTTTTCTATAGAGAATGAAAAATCAACTATGAACAATTTCTGGAGATCTATTATTGCCGGTTATGCCGGGTGGAAATGGGGAGGTGGTTGTCTTGGAGGTATTGTTGTGTTTTTAATCGTTTTTTGGCTATTAGGTTATATTCAATGTTGATGTGTGAATAAGTGTTGATATTTTTTCTCATAATTATAAACTTATTTGAGATCACGGCGGGCAAGGAGGTGACAGATTTTGTGCCCGCTGTGGTTGTCTTCTAAAGAAAAATAAACTTTCACCGCAAGGACGCAAAGGATAGTTAAGGCGCAATACATTGCGTCTTTTGTTTTTCTCTTTGCGTCCTTGCGTGAAAATTGGTGAATAGATTGTTGCAGTACAAGAGTGCGAATTTTCCACCGGAAGATTCGAAGGCAACTAAAGTTCAATAGTGGCCATACACCCGGCTTCATAATTATTCATAGTCTCCTGTTTGGTATAGTTTGTGCAAAATTGTTTGCAACATTCTTTAATAAATTCATCTTCAATGCCCGAAACAATTCCTGCACTTAGAAAAAGCACATTAAAGAAACTGGCACAGGATCCTGTTGCTACTGCTAAAGCAGTACAACTTGTTTATGTAAGCTGCAAAGATGAAGGGATCGGAAGAGTAAAAACCGGCAAAGGATTCAAATACGTATTTCGCAACAAAACAGTAAAAGATAAATCAACATTACAACGCATCCGCTCATTGGTGTTGCCACCCGCATGGCAAAATGTTTGGATATGCCAGATTGCTGAAGGTCATTTGCAAGCGACAGGATTTGATGTACGTAATCGCAAACAATACCGATATCATCCGCTGTGGAATGAATTGCGGAATAAAACAAAGTTTTATCGCTTGCCTGAATTAGGAAAACTGTTACCAGCTATTCGTAAAAAACTTGAAGCCGATCTTGCGTTACCGGGATTGCCAAAAAATAAAGTGCTTGCTGCTGTAGTAAGCTTAATGGAAAAAACCGGGATCAGAATCGGAAGTGAATTTTATGAGAAACTTTACGGTTCATTTGGCTTGACCACATTAAAAGATAAGCATGCCGAAATAAAGGGAAGCCAATTGAAATTTTGTTTTCGTGGGAAGAAAGGCGTTGAGCATACGGTATCACTAAAAAGCTACAAATTGGCGAAGATTGTTCAGAACTGTCGTGATATACCCGGTAAAGAATTATTTCAATACATCGATGAGAACGGCAATCGTCAATCCATTGATTCAGGAATGGTAAATGATTATATACGTTCGCTGGCCGGTGAAGAATTTACGGCAAAAGATTTTCGTACCTGGTGTGGAACAGTTGCTGCATTGTCTGCAATTATTGAAAATGGCATTGGAGAGGAACTTGATTCTAAAAAGAAAGTTATCACGGTATTAGATAAAGTATCGCAGCAACTAGGCAACTCAAGAACTGTTTGTAAGAAGTATTATGTGCACCCATCATTGCTCGAAATGTATGAACACGGTAAGTTAGAGAAATGGTTAACAAAAAAAGAAAACGGATCATTAAGTGAAACAAAGCTGTCACCGGTCGAAAAAACACTTGTCCAGATTTTAGAAAGTCTTTGACAAACTACTACTGCTTTGCGGTTGCATCCATCGATTGCAAACCTGACGCTTTATTCCAACCGCTCTCAATTGCCAATAATCGTGATTTTCTTGAAGGATGGGTCTTTGACTCTTTCACCTTAGCTATATAATGCATTACATGTTGAGATTGTACAAGCGTAGCACCAAGTTTATGTAGAATAAATCCTGCAAATTCATCAGCCTCTAATTCCAATTCCGGAGAGCTGCCTCCCTTGCGAATAGTATGACCATTTAAATGATGACCTACTTCGTGAGCAAGCAAAGCCACCACTGTCCATCTGTTTTTTGAAATAGTATTAAGCGTTGTAATGTATGTTGGATTATATAAGATCAATCTTTTTCTATGTGAGATGGATGCTTCAATATTAAGCACATCAGCCTCTCTGATTTCAAAATCAGTTTGTAAACCCGTCGTATTTAGTATTTGTCGCAACATGTCCTGTATATCAAAAGCATTAATCAAAGAAGCTTTCCTCATTGATGTATCAATCGGAGTTTTTAGTTCGACTACATTGTTGAGGTGGTGTGCGAAGCTAAATGAGACAGTTGCAATAAAAACTGCAAGAAGCGTGGCTTGTTTCATGAATTTTATGTGTTAGAAAAGATTAAGAATCAAATTTAACGGGATTCATAATATGACAATGAGAAATTATTTAAGTTCAATGTTCCTACACAGAAGCAAACTACAGATGTTGTCACGGTTTTGGCTGGCATGGTTGTGGCGCAAAATTGTAAGGCTACCATTTTTTTAATTCTAAAATTGAAACACTATGAAACTAAAAACTTTTTTAGCAGTAGCAGTAATTGCATTCTTAGCTGCCTGCAGTTCAAGTTACCGGGCAACTGATACTGGGATTGTGATATCGACTGAGGCGACAAGGGCTTTTGAAGCTCAGTATCCCACAGCTACCCAGGTAGTTTGGAATAATTATGATCCAAATGTTATGATCTTGAATGATTGGGAATTGGCAGGATGGACTGTAATAGATGCCGATGACTATGTTGTTCAATTTGATATGGACGGGGAAAAATACTATGCATGGTATGACACAAATGGGGACTGGATAGGCTCTGCAATTGCTGTAAGTGATCTTACAACATTGCCAAATATGGTAAGCGATGCTATCAAAGCCAAATATCCAGGCTATATTATTACCAGTGCTAACAAGGAATTTCATAAGGACAGGATTGCCTACGAAGTAGTTCTAAAAGATGGAGATACTAAGCAGGTTGCCCTTATTGATCTCAACGGAGTAGTACTTAAATCAAAAATGAAATCCTAGTAATAAATAGTCTGGATGATTATAAGCTGTGACAGTGTCAATCGTCACAGCTTCTTTTTATATCGACATTCCAGCATGTTCTGGCATGTTTGCTGCATAGTTTACATGCTCCGCCCGGGGACAGCAAATGAAAAGCTTATGAAAAGTCTTTTATTCTCTTGCACATTGCTTTGTCAATTGGTGTGCTTTTCACAACAAAACCCTGATTCCATAAAGATCAATGCTAATGTTGCCCTCGCTGCTGATACTGTAGACCTGTTGAAGGATACTACTGACCCGAGACCACGCAATTTTTATGGTGATCTTAAAAATGATGATCCGAAATACAATCGCAGGTATTCAATGGGTCTCGTACTGGCAAGAGTTACCAGTTCCAATGTTTTTGGATGGGCATATAGTCGATATGTTATGAAAGAAGAATGGGCGCAGATAAGCATCAAATCCATAAAAAATAATTTTAAATATGGGTGGGAATGGGATAACGATAATTTTGGAACAAACTTTATTATTCATCCCCGCGCGGGCAGTGATTACTTTAATGTAGCCCGAAGTAATGGGTATAATTTCTGGGCCTCTTTTCCCTTTGCACTTATCGGCAGTGCTCAATGGGAATGGCTTGGAGAAAATACAAGACCATCCAAAAATGACCTGATCAATACGCCGATCAGTGGTGCATTTTTGGGTGAGATACTATATCGCATTAGCTCAAACATTTTAGATGATAGAAAACGCGGCCGTAATCGGGTATGGCGCGAAGTTTTTGGGGGTGTAGTAAATCCAACAAGAGCATTGAATCGTTTGACACAGGGAAAGATGAGCAGAATAACTCCTTATGATGTTTATCAGCAAGAACCATTGAATGTGACCCTAAGTGTCGGCGCACACAGGGTAAATGAGAATAATAAATTTGGAACAGGCAGCACCAATGCGATCGTTAATCTGCAATTAGATTATGGCGATCCGTTTGAAGTGAGAAGCAGGAAGCCTTTTGATGTATTTCGACTGCGATTAGAAAGTAAATATGGCGATGATAAAAGAATAATTGATAATGTGCTTGGCTATGGATTATTGTTTGGAAAAAATCTTTTGCAGGGAAATAATGGAATGCTTGCTGGCGTCTTTCAGCATTTTGATTATTGGAACAATAAAGTATTTGAATTGGGAACTCTTGCCTTTGGACCAGGTATTATTTCGAAAATAAAACTTGGAAAACGGTCAAATCTATATTCAGGTTTACACGTTGCCGGCGTACCGATAG
>Ga0075429_100006380_pt1 | contig 10203 bp, 11 predicted proteins | sample RhiMetdeltSRZDD3_FD_75295 | JGI IMG/M metagenome (GOLD analysis project Ga0075429, IMG submission 75295) | Populus rhizosphere microbial communities from Tennessee, USA - Rhizosphere MetaG P. deltoides SRZDD3 | ecosystem: Host-associated > Plants > Roots > Rhizosphere > Soil | place: USA...
CGACGGCTTTCTCGAACGCGTACAGGGTGTCTCCGGGCCAGATCCCATCTCCACCTTGGTGGGCAATCACAAGCGGACGCGAGATATTGCTGTAGTAATTCTTTGTAGGCGCGTCGGGCATAAAGCTGGCGATCAGTACAAGGCTGAGGAAAATCGCCAGGATCATCAGCAATAATCGTGGATGCTTCACCGTGATCTCCTTGAAGGAATTTTATGGACGAAAACCATAATTGACTTGACCATGCCAGATGATCTCGTCAAGCTGGAAGGGATCGGTCCCAAAGTCGCCAGGGTTCTCAATGATGCTGGTATTACCACATTTGAAGCTCTGGCGCGCGCAAATGTAGCAGACATTCAGAAGGCCCTCAACGCGGCGGGACTGCAGATGATGAACCCCGCGGGCTGGATCGAACAGGCAAGCCTCGCTGCTAAAGGAGATTGGGAGGGGTTGGAACGGTTACAGGGTGAGCTAAAGGGTGGAGGGAAAAAGTAGACAAAATAAAGGGCCCGATGAGTCCTCATCGGGTCCTGGTTTTTATCATAAATAGCGGGCGATTGCCATGAAAACCGTGGCGAGTACAATGGCGATTGTAGAAGTCATGGAAAAGGTAGCCTGTCGTTTTTGAATTGTCTGCATTTCTGCGAGCTGGCTCGGGGAGGGCTTTCCCTGCATTTGCGCGCCAAGCTGTGCCATCGCTTTGGTCGTGCGTCCAACCATGATGCCGAGCACAAAGCCAATCACGGCGAATACTGCACCGATTCCAAGTCCCATTGCAAAACTGGATTGAAGCCAGGCGGTTCCGGCTCTCGCATCCAATCCATACAGAATGGCGCCCGCCAGAATTGTCGATCCGGCCGCAGCGGCCATTCGATTGCTGAACTTCAGATTGTTCATCAAATGCGCAACGAATTTTTGCCCCGGTTCTCCAATAGCGCCAATCGTGGGACCAATGAAAAAGGTCATAATCAGGGAGCCCCCAACCCAAAATACGCCAGCCACAATGTGGATGATCCGAAGCAGCCATATCAGGTAAATCATCATCTTCTCCTTTGGAAAGTTGAATTCGGACATGATAACACTTAATTATGAAAGCTGTTGCGCCGCATGGAGCCCGGGTATGGCGCTTACGCGGGGACGACAGATGAGGATGGGGAAATGCAATATTTAAGACAAAATTCACTTGTTTTGAAAACAGTCGCCCCTTATATTGGTAGGGACGTTCGAGAGCTCCCGGGCGTCCATGATGCCCAATCCAATACAGAAAGGATAGTTATGAAGCGCACTGTAGTTTTCATCTCTCTGCTTGTCGCGGTCAGTCTCGTGCTCGCCGGATGTGGAGGCGGCTCGAAAGCTGCGAATCATCTCGCTGCCATCAAACAAGCAGGTACGATCAAGGTCGGTACCTCTGCCGACTACCCACCGTTTGAATCGGTGGACGCAAGCGGGAATAAGGTCGGTTTCGATATTGAATTGATGACGGAAATTGCCAAACGTCTCGACGTGAAACTTGAATGGGTGGATATGCCGTTCGACAGCCTGATCGCGGCGGTACAGGAAGGCAAGATCGATGCATCCATCTCCGCCTTCAACTATTCTGAAGAGCGCGATCAGACGATCGATTTCTCTGATGCGTATTACACCTCCGAGGACGCCTTTACTGTGGCGGAAGGCTTCACGGGCGCTATTGTAGCTCCTCAGGATGTGGCTGCGTTCAAAGTGGGCGTGCAGACCGGCACGACCCAGGATAGCTGGCTGACCGACACGCTGGTTGCGGATGGTGCTCTTCCTGAGGAAAACCTCTTCCGTTACGACCGCGTCGACCAGGCGATGCTCGATCTCAAGAATGGACGGATTGACGTGATGATGTCGGACTATGTCCCCGCCCAGGCGCTGGCGAAACAGCTCGGCGGACTGGAGATCGTCTATCACGGTGTGCTCTCGAGTGGACCCATCAACATTGTTATCCCGGATGCAGATGCCGAGCTCCAGCAGGCGATCAACGCGATCATCAAGCAGCTGCAGGATGAAGGTTTCATCGACCAGCTGGCAGTGAAGTATTTTGCCGAATAAATATTAAATCTCGCAGGGATAGGCAGCTGCCTATCCCTGCGAGATTGTTCATGATGGGCAATTTCTTCTCTTACATCCTGCAGGGCACGGCCATCACGGTTGGGGTAACGCTGGTTGCGCTTCCCTTTGGATTCACGCTTGGCTTGCTCATGGCGCTCGTCCATACTTATAGGGGAACGATCTTGAACCGCGCAGCTGCGGGGTATAGTCTTTTGATGCGCGGTGTTCCCCCGATCGTTTTACTCTTCATTCTTTATTTCATTCTTTCTGGCAAGCTGGTCAATCTCTCGCCGTTCTGGGCAGGTTCCTTATCACTCGGCATCGTGAGCAGTGCCTATCAAATGGAGATCCTGCGTGGCGCTCTGCTCGCAGTGGGAGGCGGGCAAATGACCGCGGCGCGTGCCATCGGGATGAGCCGCCTGCAATCCATCCGTCACATCATTTTGCCGCAGGCGCTGAGGCTTGCGATCCCGCCGTGGTCGAATGAGGCGTCCATCGTCTTGAAGGATTCGTCCCTCGTCTATGCCCTCGGCGTCCCGGAGATTTTGCGCCGCGCCCAACAGCTTTCCGCCACCACGCAGCAGCCATTCCTCGCCTATGGGACGGCGGCTCTGATCTATTTTGTTTTGGTCTTCGCGACAAACCGCCTCCTGGATTATCTATCCGAGCGGACGAAATTACCCTCACACCCGTAATGGAGATGCTCATGCCAGATCCCATTCTAGAGACTCGCAACCTGACCAAGATATACGGTCAGAATGTTATTTTCAGGGACATCAACCTCAAGGTCAATGAAGGGGAAACGGTCGTGATCATTGGTCCGAGTGGGACGGGAAAGAGCACACTCCTCCGGTGCATCAACCTCCTGACTCCCCATAATGGTGGACAGGTTTTCCTGGACGGAAAAGAGATCACAGCGAAGGGTTACGACGAGGAGGAAGTGCGGCAGCATATCGGGATGGTTTTCCAAAATTTTCTACTCTTCAATCATCTGACAGCCCTGGACAATGTGATGATCGGTTTGACCAAAGTCAGGAGGCTGCCAAAGGAACAAGCGAAGGCAAAGGCATTGGAAGAGTTGAACCGCGTGGGACTCGCAGACCGGGCAGATCATTACCCCGGTCAACTCTCAGGTGGGCAGCAGCAGCGGGTCGCGATCGCGCGGGCGCTGGCAATGGATCCACGCGTCATGCTGTTCGATGAGCCCACCTCTGCACTTGATCCGGAGCTCATTGGCGAAGTGCTGGGTGTCATGGAAAAATTGGTGCATGATCGCATGACCATGCTGGTGGTCACACACGAGATGGGATTCGCGCGCGAGGTCGCCGACCGGATCGTGTTCATGGAAAAGGGAAGCATCGTCGAGGAGGGTTCGCCCGATGACCTTTTCTATCATTCCAAACATGACCGCACGCGTGAGTTCCTGTGGAAGATCACCGAGCTGTACGGGAAGAAAGAAAAGGACAAAGCGAGCACAGCGAGTGCGGCATGAGCGATTTCCTTGCGTTCTTCATTCGTTTTTTTCCAGACCTGATGCGTGGGGCAGGTATTACGCTGGTGCTCACAGCACAGGGTTTGGTTGCGGGCTTTGTACTGGGACTGCTGGCCGCTTACGCGCGCGTGTACGGCAGTAAATTCTGGCGCGGACTGGCTGTCGGTTACATCGAACTCTTTCGCGGCACACCTCTGCTCATGCAGCTCTTTATCATCTATTATGGTTTACCGGGGTTGGGCATTACTCTATCGCGTGAGCTCTCTGCTTTCCTTGCGCTGGGATTCAATAGTGGCGCCTATCAGGCGGAATACTTGCGTGGCTCCATCCTAGCCATTGGCGACGGGCAAATGATGGCGGGACGCGCGATCGGCATGTCGCGCTTCAAAGTGATCTGGTACATCATCCTGCCGCAGGCACTGCGCCTTGCCATTCCTGCGTGGTCGAATGAACCGGTATCGCTGCTCAAATCCACGGCAGTCGTGTTTCTGATTGCGGTCCCTGAGCTGATGGCAAAAGCCAAATCCATTGCCGCGCAGACGTACGACCCGATTGGTTCCTATCTGGCGGTTGCGATCGTTTACCTGGCGATCGTCTATTTGCTGGATGCCGCACTGCGCTGGCTGGAACGCGCCTCACGCATTCCTGGCTTTGAAATCGAAGGGAAGAAAGCGTAACTCACGCCATTAACATGAATCGCCGCGATGTAAATCCTGGCGATTTACTTTTTACAATCAAGTGTTCCTCCAGAGATAACGATTGATCCGTATATCGGTTAATCGGAAGCCAATTCGCTTGTAAACAGGAATTCCCATTTCGGTCGAGAAGAGGACAGCATATTGATAGCCCTGTTCTCTAGCCTCGAGTAAAGGCTTAAGCGTGATGGCTGCACCAATCCCTTTGCCGCGTGCAGATGGGACTGTGGCAATTGCATAAATGCTGGCGACACCTGCGCCATTGAAGAGCAGATTGGTGGCAACCGGTTCCTTGTTCAAATAGCCAACGAACAATCTCCATGGTGTTTTCCCAATGCCAATCTTGAGTGTTGCATCTACCCAGGCCTGTCCTGCCCATTCGGGAATTTCATAGGTTTCTATAAACACCTTTTTGAAATCATAAAGTCCCGGCTCATCGGCGATTTCGTTGATGAGAAAGTCTTTTGGAGTCTGTGTGAGCACCGACTCATCCATCCGGGCTAGTTCTGCAACCATGCAGGGTGAACCCTGCTCGGTGGATAAGATGCCCTTTGCCAGCTCCTGAGTCTGTTCTGCCATCGAGATCATGCCATGTTTCGCAAGCCGTTCCTCAAGGTCGTTGGGAGATGAGTCTCCGCCCGTCCACCAGAAGAAGTACGGCGCTCCCTGGGCTTTGAACCACGCAATCACCTCATCAATTGCCGTATCCGCTTCATTGGCGGAGAGGTGAGTCTTCCAGACTCCCTTGAACATGGGATTGGTTGGAAATGTGAGATGGCGGGAGATCGTTTCACCCTCCAACAGCTTTCCTTCAGGCAGGGTTTTTGCCATGGCCCGGAATAAGGCATACAAATTCTCAAACACTGCCAGACCAAGCGCCCTGTCGGTTGCGTTTGTCAGAATGGAATCCTGCATCACGAAATCCTCCTGCGAAGAGCTATCTTAAAATCTGTGCGATTAAGCTGCCGATCAGCCCCAGCCAATACGCAATGGTGTAATAAATGAACATGGGCTGTTTGCCGCCCTTCCACAGCAGGTATGCCGAAATAAAGGCAAGCAGCGCCACCACAAACAGGTCCAGCCCAATTTCCTCAAAACCGAGATTTGCAAAAACCCCCGCCCCAAGGAAGAGGGCATTCAGTGCGAGCAACGCATAATCTGTGGCTGTGATTTGTCCCCGCTGAGGAAAGATGTTTTGCAGAAATAAGATCGCCGCATTGACCATCACAAAACCGGTAAAGAAGACCCAGTGACTGAACTCATCATCATTGAAGATTACGATGCGGCACAGGTCGCTGGTTGTATTGCTCGCGCAGAAACGTTGGTGCAGATAATTAGTCACTTCATGGTCGCCGTAGCTTGCGGCGAGAAGATACAGCCCGACGATGAATACAAGGTTCCATGCGATATGTGATCTGCTTTCGCGCGCAGGCGATTCGTATTCAATTGTCTTCTTGAGAAGGTAGGATGCCACCACACTGATAAGCGGCAGCACGAGCATGTTATTGAAGTCCACCCAGCGCAGGAACTCATTGGGCAGGACATAGCCAAGCGTCCAGGTGCCGAGACGGTTGATGGAAACCAGAATTGCCACGAGCGACTGAATACCGAGTAAAGCGTGAATCCGTTTCACAGATGCTCCTATGAAACCTTACGAAGGTTGATTATTTTCGAATCTGTTTCCTGTCCAGATTTTTCCTACTAACATATCTGACGCAATGTCTCGCAAATGATCCCCCGTGCGGACCAAACCGGCGGCTCTATCCAGAAAGCAGACGAACCTTTTCTTTAGATTTGCCCCATGGATGAGGCGCGAGGCACCTTTGGGTAACATCAGTTAATAACCCGAAGAGCCTGTCAAAGTAACCCGGTTGTTGGAAATTCTCTTTTCGATGTTCCCTGTTCGCTCAAACCTTTGCAAAACCTTCCAGCGCCTGTTTTGCAAGGGCATGCAATTCGCGGTCGGCACGGTTGGCGACGATTTCCTGCAAGGCGCCTGAAGAACGATGGTCCTTCAATTCTCCAAGGGACTGGATCACTTGTTTTTTCACATCACGCTCAGGATCATTTAGCATCTCTAAAAGGATGGGCATGACGCGTCCATCCCTGATTCTGGACAACGCGCTGATGGCATGAATGCGGATCCACATCTCGGGGTGACTCAACGCCTCCACCAATATCTCAAGGGCGGGATTGCCGAATCGAGCCAGGGATTCTGCCGATACCTTTCCCACCTCGTGATGCAGATCATAAAGCGCCATCCCAAGCGGCTCGATGGCACGCGGGTCGCCCAGCCTCCCGAGCAGGGTCGCGGCAAACTTTCGGACGGTACCTTCCTTGTCCTGCAGTGATTCGATCAGCGGATCGACTGCCGCTGTGCCCATTTTTTCAATGGCAGAGAGCAGGTCGCTCGCAGCGTATTCATGTTCATACCACCAGTAGGAGTCATGCAGGGCTTCCATAAGATAGGGGAGCGCGGCAGGATGTCCCGTATTCCCCAGGGCTTTTGCCGCCGCCTGACGGACTTCGATCTTCGGGTCATCCAACAGGACATTTGTGATATCGTCAAACGTGGACGGCTCTTTGAAAAAGCCTAATCCAAGGCAGGCGGCAATCCGGACTTCATCTTCCGGGTCTTTCAGCAGCTGCAATATGGGCTGGATCGCCCGCGCATCACCGATTCTTCCCAGAGCCAGCGCGGCGCGTGAACGCACTGTAAAATACTCACCTTTCAACGCCTCTAACAAAGCAGGGACGGCGCTGCGATCCCTGTTGATGGCAAAGACCTCGGTGAGACGCCCGCGGATCACAGGATGGGCGCTCCCCAGAGTCTTGATGAGCAATGGAGTAGCCGTCGGGATGCGTGCGAGGATCTGTTGATAGTACGGCAGCAGGTTCTGGTCCCGAGTCTGCAGCGCTTCAATCAAGGGCGGCACGGCGTCGGCGCCCAAATGGATCAGCTCCTGAGCGGCGCGCTCACGTTTTGTCACATCCCCAAGCTGTGCGATCAGACGCTTGGCTTCGCCCTGTTTAGATCCCATGAACCAGTCCATTGTTCTATTTTACTGTGAAGTAGATAGGAATTGATAGAAAAGTGGACGGAAAATCTCTGATATAATTTCGCAGTTGCAGAGAGGAAAGCACACCGTGGCGCTTGTAGCGCCATGTATTTTGCCTGTACGTCGCTATCATACTTTGGGAGTAGAGATGAAGAAAGAGCAGCTAGTTGATTTGTATCACCAGATGGTGCTGATCCGCCGCGTCGAAGAACGCGGCGCTGAACTGTATCAGGCGGGAAAGATCGGTGGTTTTATGCACCTGTATATTGGGCAGGAGGCGGTCTCGACGGGTTTGATCGCGGCGCGTGAGCCGCGTGACCGTGTCATTACTGCGTATCGGGATCATGGGGTCGCCATCAATTGTGGGATCCCGGTCGAACAGGTCATGGCGGAATTGCTGGGAAAGGCAACCGGCATGTCAAAGGGCAAGGGTGGCTCGATGCACATGGCAAGCGTCGAAAAAAATATGTGGGGTGGACACGCCATTGTCGGTGGTCATTTGCCGATTGCCTCCGGGCTTGCACTGGGCGATCATTATGCAAAGAATGACAATGTGACGATCTGTATGTTTGGCGATGGGGCGACAAACATCGGTTACTTCCACGAAGCGCTTAACCTGTCCAAGGCCTGGGGTCTGCGCGTGCTCTGGGTCTGTGAGAATAACAAATATGGGATGGGGACTGCAGTCGAGCGCGCATCCGCGGTTCTGGATATTCAACAGAAGGCCGTAGGCTACGGCATGAAAAATGCCCAGGTGGATGGCATGGATGTGTTGAAGGTTTACGATGCCGCAAAAGAGGCTATGGAATACGTCCGCACGGAAGGGCAGCCTTATCTGCTCGAGGTGATCACCTATCGCTACCGCGGTCACTCCATGGGCGATCCGGAACGGTATCGCAAAGCCGAAGAAGTGAAGAAGTGGCAGGAAACGGACCCGATCGGTATTTTCCGCAAGCACTTGTTGGAAAAGAAGACGATCGGTGCCAAGGCTCTCGATGAGATCGATGCGCAGGTGGAAGAGGAAGTGAACAAGGCTGTTGAGTTTGCCGAGACTTCTCCTGAACCCGCGGCGGAAGAATTGTTTAAGGATATTTATGTGGATGTACCAGAGGTCAGTAAATAGTAATCAGTGACCGGGTTCCTGAATCACTGCTTGCTGAAGGCTGATCACTGAATACTGGAGTTACTATGGCAAAAATTACAATGCGCGAGGCGATCTCGCAGGCACTGATGGAAGAGATGGATCGTGATCCGGCTGTCTTTATCCTGGGGGAGGAAGTAGGTGTTTGGGGCGGCACCTATGCGGTCACAAAAGGTTTCTATGACAAGTACGGTCCCGACCGTATCAAAGACACGCCGATCGCAGAGAATGCGATCATCGGCGCGGCGATCGGCGCGGCCATGGTGGGGCAGCGTCCCATCGCGGAATTGATGACGATCAACTTTGCCTTCTCTGCAATGGACTACATTGTCAACCAGGCGCCGAAGCTTCACTATATGTTTGGCGGACAGTTCCAGGTGCCGATGGTGATCCGCGCGGTGGGTGGGGGTGGACGTCAACTGGGCGCGACCCATTCTCAGACGCCCGACGCGATCTTTGCCCATTTCCCTGGACTCAAGGTTGTCTCACCCGGCACGCCCGAGGATGCCAAGGGATTGCTCAAATCCTCCATCCGCTCCAACGACCCGATCCTGTTCATCGAGCACGCGACCATGTACCAGGTGCGCGGCGATGTCCCCGATGGCGAATTTCTCATCCCGATCGGCAAATCGAAGGTGCAGCGCGAAGGGAAGGATGTCACCATCGTAACCTATTCCAAGGGGCTTGAACTCTCCATGAAAGCCGCGGAGGAGCTGACAAAAGAAGGTGTGGAAGCTGAGATCGTTGACCTGCGCACACTGCGCCCCCTGGATATGGAACCTGTCCTGGAGTCATTCAAGAAAACGAATCGTGCCATCATTGTCGAAGAAGGCTGGAAGTCTTATGGCGTAGGTTCTGAAATTGCAAGCCGGATTTATGAAGAAGCGTTCGATTACGTAGACGCGCCGATTATCCGTGTGGCACAAAAAGAAGTGCCGCTTCCCTATAACCGCACCCTCGAGCAGGCTGCGCTCCCGCAAGTGCCTGATATCGTCGCGGCGGTGAAGGAGGTTATGAAGTAATGGCTGAAACAATTAACATGCCCAAGCTTGGCTTCGACATGGCGGAAGGCGTACTCGTCCGTTGGGTGAAGAACGAAGGCGAGAATGTCAATAAAGGCGACGTGCTGGCCGAGATCGAAACCGACAAGGCCACGGTGGAAGTTGAATCGTCCGCGAGTGGCGTTGTTCGTAAATTACTGGTGGAAGCGGGCAGCGTTGTCCCTGTGGGCGATCCGATCGCGGTTGTGGGCTCGGCGGATGAAAAGATAGAAGACGCGCCAGCAAAGGCAGCTGAACCAAAAACCGAGAAGAAGGCTGATGAGCAGCCAGGGCCCGAGCTGAAAACGGAACCCGAAAAGGCTGAAGGCGGGGCGCCGAAGGCAGAAGCCAAGGTGGAGGAAAAGCCCTCTGCCCCTGCCAAGCCGGAGCCCGTATCAACCCCGCAGGAGACTCCCGCTTCCTCCGAGCAGGCAGCCGCACCCGTTCAGGAAGGGCCCGTAAAAGCTTCGCCCCTGGCAAAAAAGATTGCCCGCGATAAAAAGGTCGATCTTTCGCGTGTACAGGGCTCAGGTCCCGGTGGACGTGTGGTCCGTAAGGATGTGGAAGCGGCGCTTGCAGGTGGTCAGCAAGCCGCGCCCAGCCCGCAACCGGCCGCTGTCTCGACACAGCCCGTCGTGGTTACCGCCGAGGACAAGACAGTTCAAACGACCAGGCTGCGCCAGGCGATTGGACGTAGGCTGGTGG
>Ga0075429_100006385_pt1 | contig 10201 bp, 7 predicted proteins | sample RhiMetdeltSRZDD3_FD_75295 | JGI IMG/M metagenome (GOLD analysis project Ga0075429, IMG submission 75295) | Populus rhizosphere microbial communities from Tennessee, USA - Rhizosphere MetaG P. deltoides SRZDD3 | ecosystem: Host-associated > Plants > Roots > Rhizosphere > Soil | place: USA...
GAGCAGCCGAGCAGGCAGCATGCGTAGACGCTGATGACACCGCCATGCGCGATGACCGCGATGTCGTCGCCCGGCGCGTGCGCGGCCGCGATGCGGTCGACGGCGAGGCGCACGCGCGCGCTCACGGCGTCGAGCGGCTCGCCGCCGGGCGGCGGACAGTCGTGCGGCGCCAGCAGCCACGCCTTGTATGGATCGCCGGCCTGGCCGGAGATCTCGTCCACCGTGCAGCCCTCCCACTCACCGAGCGACAGCTCCCGCAGCTCCGGGAGCGGCATCAAAGGCACGCCCGTGCCCTCGAGCGCGATCTCCGCCGTCTCCACCGCCCGCCGGAACGGGCTCACGTAGGCGGCGGCCAGGCGGTAACCGCGCAGGGCGACGCCCAGGGCACGCGCCTGCTCGACCCCGAGCGGCGAGAGCGGCACGTCGGTGCTGCCCTGGAAGCGCCGCTCGGCGTTCCACACCGACTGGCCGTGACGCGCGAGGAGCAGCCTCATGCCGCGCTCAGCGCCGCCGCGCGGGCGGCGCGGAGACGGGCGAGGACCTCGTCGCGCCCGAGCAGCGCCAGCACGTCGAAGAGTGGCGGCGACGCCGTGCGACCGGTCACGGCGAGCCGGCTCAGCTGGGCGAGGTCCACGAGCTTCAATCCCAGCTCCTCGACGAGGCGGCGGTACAGCGCCTCGATGGTCGCCGCCGTGAACGGCTCCACCGCCGCCAGTCGCTCGGCGAGCAGGCCGAGCCGCTCGGCGCCCGCCGGCGTGAAGAGCTTCGCGCGCGCCTTGTCGTCGTAGGTGGCGGGACGCTCGAAGTAGAACCGCCCGACCTCGACGAGCTCACGCAGCGTCTTCGCCCGCTCGCGCAGGGTGTCGAGCACGGGAACCACACGCTCGCTCGGCAGCGGCGTCAGCCCGGCCGCCTCGATGAACGGACCGACCTGCGCGGCCAGCCGGGCGCCGTCGGCGCGCTTGATGTGCTCGTGCGAGAGCCACTCGAGCTTGGTCTGGTCGAAGATGGCGCCGGAGGACGAGACGTTCTTGATGTCGAAGCGCTCCACCAGCTCCGCGCGCGAGAAGACCTCCTGGTCGCCGGACGACCAGCCGAGGCGGGCCAGGTAGTTCACCATCGCCTCCGGCAGGATCCCCTGCTCGCGATACGCCTGCACGGAGGTGGCGCCATGACGCTTGGACAGGCGCGCCCGATCGGCGCCGAGGATCATCGACACGTGCGCGAAGGCCGGCACCTGGTAATCGAGCGCCTCGTAGCAGAGCACCTGCTTGGGCGTGTTCGACAGGTGATCGTTGCCGCGAATGACGTGCGTGATGCGCATGGTCACGTCGTCGACGACCACGCAGAAGTTGTAGGTCGGCGTGCCGTCGCTGCGGACGAGGATCCAGTCGTCGAGCTGCGCATGCTCGAAGCTGACCGGCCCGTGGATGACGTCGTCGACCACGGTGGCGCCGGCCTCGGGAATCCGCAGCCGCAGGGCGCCCGCCGTGAGCCCGCGGTCGCGGCAGCGCCCCGTGTAGCGAAACGTCTCCTTGCGCGCCTCGGCCGCCTTGCGCTGCTGGTCCAGCAGCTCGGGCGGACAGTCGCAATGGTAGGCGCGGCCCGCCGCCAGCAGGCGGGCGGCGTGAGCGCGGTAGAGGTCGAAGCGCTCGGTCTGGCGGTAGCCGGTCGTCGGCGGGCCCTCGTCCCAGTCGAGCTCGAGCCATCGCATCGCGTCGAGAATGAAGGCGAGGTTCTCTTCCGTCGAGCGCGAGCGGTCCGTGTCCTCGATCCTCAGAACGAAGACGCCACCGTGATGGCGCGCGAAGAGCCAGTTGAAGAGCGCCGTGCGCGCGCCGCCGACGTGCAGATGTCCGGTGGGGCTCGGCGCGAACCGCACGCGGACACCGCTGGTCATGGCGCTCAGTAGCGCTCGAAGAGCCGGCCCCAGTCGGTGGCCGCGAAACCGCGGATGCGCGCGCGGCCGACGGTCGGATACCAGAGGAGGTCGTGGTACACGTTCGACGCGAATGGCGCCCACACCATCAGCGGCGAGTGCAGCAAGAGGCGCTTGAGCGGCCGCAGCGGGCCGCGTCGGATCAGCTGATCGCCCCAGATCACCAGGGAGCGGCTGGTCTTGAACCCCATGTTGGTGGCCGCCGCCTCGACGTCACCCACGATCTCGATGTCGCGCGGGTCGGCCACGCCGAGCCCGCGCTCCTGGCACATCGCCAGATAGCGGATCGACAGCGGATCGAAGCCCATGATCCGCGCGGCGATGGCGTCGATAGCGACCTGGTCCTTCGACGCCAGGATCAGATTGCCGACGCGGGGGATCATCGTGCGCGGGCCGGCGCCGTCACCCATGACGGTGCCGTCCATCACGGCGAACACGCCGGGGTGGAGCTCGCGCTGCATGTACATGAGGTCGACCATCACCTCGTGAATGAACTCGTGCGCGTAGTGGCGGACCTCTTTCAGGAGCCCGCCGAACGAATTCTTGATGGCGCCGGTGGTCGTCGTGTGCCCGTGCGTTTTTTGGGTGCATTCGTGAAGCACATTCTTTCCGATGAACATCTTCGGAATCTGGATGCCCTCGGGAAAGATGTCGTTCAGCTTCAGGAGCGGGCTCTTGAACCGATAGACGGTCCATTCCACGTCCGGCAGCGGGGTGAACGACACGCCATGCCGCCCCAGGACCGGATACCACTTGTTGTTCCGGCACCCCTCCATGGGGTCGGTCACGACCGTCTTGTTCTCGACGTGATGAATGCGGCGTCGCTCGTAGCCGTCCGCGAGCAGCGTGGTGAGCACGCCGTCGACCTGCCAGGGCTGGCTCGAGCACGCGGGGAAGTACTTCGTCCAGGAGAGGTTCAGCTTGACGATCAGGTCCTGGTCGCGCGGCAGCACCTGGTCGTACTTGACGAGGCGCATGAGGCGTCCGTAGTCGCTGACGACCGTTTCTGGGCGTGTGCGGAGGACGGCGACCTGGCTGGCCATGATGCTTCGATTCTACCGCAGCGGTATCCCGTAAATGATCAACAGGACGGAGAGAATCCAGCCAACGGTGTTGAGCAGCAGCGCGCGATCGTTGAGGAACAGCTCCGAGGGATTGCCGCCGAGCTGCCGGCGGTAGAGCAGATAGAGGTAGCGGAAGATGCCATAGAGGACGAACGGCAGCGTGGCCGGAAGCAGCTGCGTGTGGAACTTGGCGACCGTCTCGGGCGACATCGTGTAGAGCGCATAGGCGGTGACCGTCGACGCCGTCACCACCGCGATCATCTGATCGAGCAGGCCGGCGCTGTACTCGGCCAGGATCGGACGGTGACGCGCGGCCTCGCCATCGAGGGTCAGGTACTCGTGACGACGCTTGCCGAGCGCCAGGAAGAGGGCGATCAGGATCGTGCAGATCAGCAGCCAGCCCGAGATGTCGACCCCGATGGCCAGGGCGCCGCCGACGGCGCGGAGGACGAAGCCGATGGCGACGGTGAGCACGTCGACGATCACCACGTGCTTGAGGGCGGCCGAGTAGAGGCTCAGCAGGCCCACGTAGGCGAGAGCCACCACCGCGAAGCGCGGCGACAGCGCCGCCGCCGCCGCCAGCCCGACCACGATGAGCACGATCGCGCTCCCCAGCGCGGCCGGGATCGCCAGGAGCCCGGAGGCGATCGGGCGCTCGCGCTTGCTGGGATGCAGCCGGTCCTTGTCGCGATCGGCGACGTCGTTGAACAGGTAGATCGCGCCCGAGAGCGCGCAGAAGATGGCGAAGGCGCCCAGCGCCGGCCACACCGAGGCCGTGAAGAGGCGCTGCGAGAAGACCAGACCGCCGAACACGAACAGATTCTTGACCCACTGCCGCGGGCGCAGCGAAACAACGAGCGCCGACAGCATCAGGCTAGTGCGTCATCGAGACGCGCCACGGTTCGCCGGGGCGCGGCGAGCGCCGGGGGGTATGGGGGGGCCATTTCGGGGCCCCCGATCATCACAAGCGAATGACGTTGGCGCCGGCGTCGAGCCCCCCGGTGGCATTGCGCGTATCGATCAGCAGCGGCGCGTCGGCCGCGATGCGCGTCCAGTCGTAGCCGTCGTGGGCGGTGAGCACGAGCACCACGTCATGCTCGGCGGCGCGCACCGCCGGCAGAGACTCGAGCCGCCCGCCGCCGACGGCGATGACCGGCACGTGCGGATCATGGTAGGCGACGTGCGCGCCCTTCGCGCGCAGCGTGTCGACGATCTCGAGCGCCGGCGAGTCGCGCGTGTCGGCGACGTTGGGCTTGTAGGCGACGCCGAGCACGAGCACGCGCGCGCCGCGCACGGCGCGCGCTCGGTCGTTGAGGGCATCGGCGACCAGCTGCACGATATAGGCGGGCATGTGGCGGTTGATCTCGTCGGCGAACGTGATGAAGCGCGGCTCGTAGCCGGCCAGCCGCACCTTCCAGGACAGATAGTACGGATCGGAGGGCAGGCAGTGGCCGCCGAGCCCCGGGCCCGGCCAGAACGGCATGAAGCCGAACGGCTTCGTGGCCGCCGCCGAAACCACCTCCCACACCGAGATGCCGAGCTTGCGGCACATGATCGCGAACTCGTTGACGAGCGCGATGTTGACGGAGCGGAACGTGTTCTCGAAGAGCTTGACCATCTCCGCCGTCTCGGGCCCGGACACGGGAACCACGCGCGGGGTGATGCGCCCGTACAGCGCGGCCACCAGCTCGCGGCAGGCCGGCGTCACGCCGCCGACCACCTTGGGGATGTCGCGCAGCGTCCACTTCTTGTTGCCGGGATCGATGCGCTCGGGTGAGAAGGCCAGGAAGAAGTCCTCGCCGACGGCGAGGCCGCGGGCGGCGAAGCGCGGCAGCAGGATCTCCTGCGTCGTGCCCGGATAGGTGGTCGATTCCAGCACCACGAGCTGGCCGGTGTGGATGATCGACGCGACCGCGTCGGCCGCGGACACGATGAACGAGATGTCCGGCTCCTTGGATTTGCCGAGCGGTGTGGGCACGCAGATGACGATGGCGTCCGCTCCCTTGAGCGTGCTGACGTCGCTGGTGGCGCCGAGGCGCCCGCTTTGCACGAGCGGCGCCAGCGTCGCCGTCGGCACGTCCTCGATGAACGACTGGCCGGCGGCCACGCCGGCCACGCGGCGCGCGTCGAGGTCGACCCCGATGACGGTGGCGCCCGACTCGGCGAAGGCGACGGCAAGCGGCAACCCGACGTAGCCAAGGCCGATGACGCCGATGGTCGGCGTCGCCGCCAGGCGCGCACGCAGCTCGCGCACGGTGGCGCTCATAGCGCCTTGCACGCGCGGCGCACGGCATCGATGACGCCGGTCACCTCGGCCTCGGTCATCTCGGGGAAGCACGGCAGCGAGAGGACCTCGCGCGCCGCGCGCCAGGCTTCGGGCCAGCGCGCCTGCCCATCCTCGCCGAAGAGCGGCTGCCCGGGCACCGCGCGCGGATAGTGCACCGCGGTGCCGACACCGAGCTCCGTGAGCGCGGCCACCAGCCCGTCGCGATTCGGATGGCGCACCGTGAACAGGTGATAGACGTGGCGGGCGCCCGCGCGCTCGACGGGCAGCTCGAGCGCCAGATGCGCGAGCGCCTCCAGATACTCGGCGGCGATCGCGCGCCGTCGGTCCTCCCACTCGCGCAGCCGGCGGAGCTTCACCCGCAGCAGCGCCGCCTGCAGCTCGTCGAGCCGCGTGCAGTAGCCGAGCTCGACGTGATGATAGCGGCCGGAGTCGCCGTGATGGCGCAGGCGGCGTACGCGCTCGGCGACGTCGTCGCGGGTCGTCAACAGCATGCCCGCGTCGCCGCAGGCGCCGAGGTTCTTGGTCGGATAGAAGGACAGACAGGCGGCGTCGCCCCAGCCGCCGATGGGACGGCCCTGCCAGGTGGCGCCCACGGCCTGGGCGGCGTCCTCGACCACGGCCAGCCCGCGCGCCCGCGCCAGCGCAGTGATCCGGTCCAGCGCGGCCGGATGGCCGTAGAGGTGGACGGGCATGATGACCTTCGTCCGCGGCGTGAGCGCGCGCTCCACGGCGGTGACGTCGAGGGTGAGCGTCTCGTGGTCGACGTCCACGAAGACGGGGCGCGCGCCGGCCATCGCGATGGTCGTGGCCGAGGCCACGAACGAGAAGGCCGGCGTGATCACCTCGTCCCCGGCGGCGACGCCGAGGGCGGTGAGAGCCAGGCGTAGCGCGTCGGTGCCCGAGCCCACGCCGACGCCGTGCCGGGCGGCGCACAGGCCGGCCAGCTCGGTCTCGAGAGCGCGGCCGTGGGGGCCGAGCACGAAGACGCTCGAGTCGATCACCCGCTCGGCGGCGGCCAGGAGTTCGCTCTTGAGCGCGGCGTGCTGCCGCTTGAGGTCCAGGAACGGAATCATTTTTGCCCCCCGGGTGCGATGGCGCCGACACCGACGCTGGTGCCGATGGGCCCGCCGACGCCGAGGAGGTTGACGGCAAAACGGATCTCGTCGTCCTGGCGGGCGCGGTGGACGTATTCTACCGTCAGCGCCCAGCACTGCCAGTGAAAATCGGCGGCCACGCGCGACTCCGTGAACTCGCCGCGGTGCAGGTCCCAGTTGATCTCCGAGCGCAGGGTCATCCGCCGCCAGAACGCCGACGTGAACCCGGCCTGGAGAAACGTGATGTGGCCGGGCTGATCGCTGTAGCGGATACCGGCGTTGGCGATCGTCCGCAGCGGCAGCACCGCCGACACGTCGGCGGTGGCGTTCGGAATGCCGCCGCTGACCGGGCTGTAGCTCACATCACTGCGGAACCGCAGATCGGGTTTCGGCTGCACGATCAGCGTGCTGAAGACGTCGCCCACCCGCTCGAACCGCGTGTCGTAGCTGTGGCCGACGGTCAGCCGCAACATCTCCCACCGCACGGCCTCGGCGTCCGCATAGGCCGCCGTCCGCGCCCGCACGCGGTTGGTGAGCGAATACTCGATGCGGCTCGCGTCCGGGATGTTGTCCACGCCCTCCGTCCACTGGGGGAGGCGATCCTGGTCCCAGCCCGTGATCCAGCCGTAGCGGATGCGCGGCTCGATCGTGTGCAGCAGTGCCTCGGTGCCCCACCACCCGCCCGTACTGAACACGCGGGAGATCTTCGTCTCGAGGTCCACGCCCGCCTCGAGCAGCCGGCGCAGGCGCGCCTCGTCCGTGGTGTCCTCCACGAGCACGTTTCCCCGGCCGATGTGCGTGCCGGTCACCGTTCGATCGTAGCCCGTCAGGCGCCCACCGACGAAAGGTGTGATGGTGAGGTACCCGAGGGGGATCGGGCGGGAGATCTCGGGGTTCCAGTCGACGCGGCTGCCGCTGCTGCCGACGTAGCGGACGAAGTGCACGAAGCTGGCGCTCGACTGGAACAGCAGCCCGGAATCGCCCAGGAACGGCTGCCGCGTGCCGACCAGGCTGATGTCCGGCAGCCGCCACAGCTCCACCGGCCGGCGGGTGGACAGGTCCTGGTAGACGAACAGGTCCGCGACGAGGTTCCACGTGTCCCAGCTCTTGGTGGCGAACACGTGCGATTCGACCCGCTGCGTGCTGCGACGCAGGATGCTCTCGCCATAGTCGCGGATGACGTTGTCGTCCGAGACGCCGTTGGCGTCGATCCGCAGCCACGTGCGATGCCCGAGCGTACGGTCCTCCCGCAGGGCGCCGACGAAGCGCGAGTCGTGGCCCTCCTTCAGGTAAAAGCCCTCGAAGTGCCCGCGGTCGTCCGGGCTCTCGACGTGTCGGAACTCCACCCGCAGCCCGGCGCCACGCTCGCTGTAGTAGAGCGGCGCGATGGTGGCGTCCTTGCTGTCGTCGATCGCCCAGAAGAACGGCGTCTCGCCGTAAAAGCCCTTGTTGCTCGAGTGTCCGAACTTCGGGAACAGAAAGCCGGTCTGCCGCTCGCGGCGGATGGCCGCCGCGAAGAACGGAAAGAACGGCATGAGTGGGATGTTCTTCACCCAGAACGAAGCGCCGGTGCCGTAGAGATAGTCGTTCAGGTCGGCGGTGGCCCGGTTGAAGTGGAACGACCATGCGGGTGGGTCGTCCTCACACGTGGTGAAGACGCCCTTGCGGACCCGGTAGACGCTCTCGCCGAGCCGCTCCATCTGCTCGCCGGCGATGCGGTAGTGGGGCTCCGCCCGCGCCTCGGCCTGATACACGACGCCGGTGCCGGTATTCAGGTTGTACTCGACGCGCTGGCCGGTGAGCTGGTCCTCACCGTCGTAGAACACCACGCGCCCCTGTGCGACCGCCTCGCCCGTCGCCCGATTGAGCTCCACCCGGTCGGCCATGAGCCGGGAGCGCCCCTTGGTGATCTCCACGTTGCCGGTCGCGATCACCCGGTTCTCGGCGCCGACCTGCTCCAGCTGGTCGGCCACGATGGTGACATCACCGCCCGCGGTCCCGATCGTCACCGGGGCCGGTGGCGGCGCGGGTTGCGCCGCCGCAGCCCCGCCGAGCGCCGGGAGGAGCGCCGCCGCCGCCAGCAAGACGCGCCACCACGATAGCGTGCTCAAGTGTCGTGAAAGTCCTCGTCAAGAAAGGGAGCCCATGCTATCAGCCGGCTTTTCGATCGGGCAAGGGTTATCGCCGCCGCCGCCGGCGAGACGCAGCACGTCGCCGACGAGCGCCAGCGAGCCGGCGACACAAAGGATGGGGGTGCGCGGCGCGCTCTCGGCGAGCGCTAGGGCCTCGCCGGCCGATGCCGCTGTCTCGACACGCGGGAGCCCCGCGGGGACGTGCGCCCGCAGCGCGTCGGGGGCCGCCGCGCGCGGGCTGGAGGACGCGGTCAGGATCAGTCTCCGCGTCCGCGCGGTCAGCGCCGCGAGCATCCCGGCCGCGTCCTTGTCGCGCAGGGCGCCGAAGATCAGCGTCACCGCGGCATCGCCGAACCACTCGCCCAGCGAGGCGGCGAGCGCCCGCGCGCCCGCGGGGTTGTGCGCGCCGTCGAGGACGACGTGTCGATCGCCATAGCGCAGCACCTCGAACCGGCCGGGCCAGCGCGCGCGCGCCAGCCCGGCGCGGACCGACTCGGGCTCGACGTCGAGCCGATGGGCGGCGGCGGCGGCCAGCAGCGCGTTGGACGGCTGAAACGTGCCGAGCAGCGGGATGCGCGCGCCGTCGAGCCGCCAGCCAGGTCCGGCGAGGTCGAGTGTCTGGCCCGACAGGTCGCGCGCCGTCAGGCGGACGGACAGCTCCCGTCCCTCCAGCAGCAGCGGGACGCCGGTCGCCGCCGCGCGCTCGCGCAACACGGCCTCGGCCTCGGGGGCCTGCGCGGAGGCAATGGCGACGCCGGCGCGGATGATGGCCGCCTTTTCCCGGGCGATGTCGGTGAGGGTCGGGCCCAGGACTTCCTGGTGATCGAGGTCGATGCGCGCGATGACGCTGACGGCCGGGACGCCGACGGTCGTCGCGTCGAGTCGACCACCGAGCCCGACCTCGAGCACGGCCACGTCGACCGCCTCCCGCGCGAAGTGATCGAGGGCCAGTGCCGTGGTCGCCTCGAACATCGTGGCGTCGACGCGCGCGATCAGGGTGGCGACGGCGTCGAAACCGTCGGCCACGTCGTCCTCGGCGATCGCCTCGCCGTCGACGCGGATGCGCTCGCGGAAGGACACGAGGTGTGGCGAGGTATAGAGGCCGACGCGCCGGCCCCCGGATTTCAAGATGGCCGCCAGCATCGCGGCCGTGGAGCCCTTTCCGTTCGTGCCGCCGACCTGCACGAGCGTGTACCGCTGCTCCGGGCTGCCGAGAGCCTCCAGCAGGGTCTCGATCCGCGCGAGGCCGGGGCGCATCCCTGCGTGCTCGCCGCCGCGAAGGGCGAGCAGCCGGGCCAGCGCCTCGGCGTAGGTCATGGTGTGGCGGGCTGGTCGGCGAAGAAGACGAGCAGGCGTCGCAGGGTGTCCTTCAGATCCTTGCGCTCGACCACGAGGTCCAGCTGACCGTGCTCGAGCAGGAACTCGGAGCGCTGGAAGCCCTCGGGCAACGGCTGGCGGATCGTCTCGGCGATCACCCGCGGGCCCGCGAAGCCGATGAGGGCGCGCGGCTCGGCCATGATCACGTCGCCGAGCATGGCGAACGAGGCCGTCACCCCGCCCGTGGTCGGATCGGTCAGCACCGAAACGTACGGCAGCCGGGCCTCGGCCAGTCGCTCGAGGGCGGCCGAGGTCTTGGCCATCTGCATGAGCGACAGGATGCCTTCCTGCATGCGCGCGCCGCCGGA
>Ga0075429_100006394_pt1 | contig 10196 bp, 5 predicted proteins | sample RhiMetdeltSRZDD3_FD_75295 | JGI IMG/M metagenome (GOLD analysis project Ga0075429, IMG submission 75295) | Populus rhizosphere microbial communities from Tennessee, USA - Rhizosphere MetaG P. deltoides SRZDD3 | ecosystem: Host-associated > Plants > Roots > Rhizosphere > Soil | place: USA...
GTGGCGTTGATCGTCATCGAGGTCGAGACGCGTTCGAGCGGGATCCCGTCGAAGAGCGTCTCCATGTCGTCCAGGCTGGCGATCGACACGCCGACTCGCCCGACCTCACCCAACGCGCGCGGATCGTCGGGGTCGTACCCGATCTGCGTGGGCAGGTCGAAGGCCACCGAGAGGCCGGTCGTGCCTTGCCCGAGAAGATAGCGGTAGCGGCGGTTCGATTCCGCCGGCGTGCCGAAGCCGGCATACTGCCGCATCGTCCAGAGGCGCGAGCGATAGCCCTGTTCGTGCAGCCCGCGCGTGAACGGGAAAGTGCCGGGTTGGCCGATGTCGGCCGCGGGCGCGTCCCGCGGTCCGTAGAGCGGCTCGCGCGGCAGGCCGGAAGCGGTGCGAAATGCCTTCGGCCTCGCCGGCGTGGACTCGTTCGACATCAGAAGGGCACGTTAACATGAAGGTGCGGTGCCAGCGGGGCGTGGGGCGGATCACGGCGCAAGGGCCAGAAAGCCTAAGGTATTTTTTGGCGCAGGCCGGCCTTGACACGATCCGCGCAGGCTCCCCATAATCTCCGTGACTGTTAAGGACGCGAACAAATGGAGCGGATGGAACCCACCAGCAGCGATGCCATCAAAAAGATGGTGCAGGATTTGGGGATCACCCTCCAGCGAACCTTGTCCGAATCCCCCCAGATTGCCTTCTGCCTGAATCGCATCAAGGAAGAGGGTTACGAGGTCTCGCTCGTCATCGAGGCCACCATCGGGTTCAACAAGATGGCGGGACGGGAAGGGGCCGAGGTCGCGACTGTCGAGTTCCGCGTCGAGAAGGGCGAGCCCGCGCGGCTGAAGATGACGCCGCTCGACAAGAAGTTCCTGCGCTCGCTGAAGATCTCCGTCGAAGAAGAAGACGAAGAGTAGCCCCCTAATCCGGACGAGAAGCCGCTCCTTGGGGGGCGAGTTCCCGGATCCGGTAGACGTGCACCTCGGGGCTTTCGTAGATCGGCTCCAGCAGCTCCTCCCACGGAAACCCCACGCCTTCCCCCTCGTACAGGCATACATGCCGTGCGCCGAGTGAGGCGGCCACCGCCTTCGCCTCCCCCGCGCTGGTGGTGAAGAAGAACTGCCGGACGGTGCGCAGGCGGTCGTACACCTCGCGCTCGTGGGCGAACTGCTCGAAGTAGGGGATCACGCGCGTGAAGGGCACGCGCCGGCCCACGAAGACCAGCGGCGGCGCCGGATGCGGCGTGTGGGGCCGTTGCAGCACGACCTCGCCGGGGACGGTGTCGCGAGCCAGCGCGTCCATCCCGTGCAGGATGGCCGCGGGCACCCGATGGGCTCCGGACTGTCGCTTGCGCACGATGAACTCGACGGTGCCCGGCAACGCCACCAGCGCGGCCAGGCCCAGAACGAGAGCCGCCTGGCCCCGGGCGGCGCGCCCGGCCAGGGCCTGCGCGGTGAAGATCCACAACACGGCGCCGCTGGCCTCGAGGAAATAGAACGCCTCGTTGAACGACGGGTCGCCGGCGGGTGAAATGCGGAGAACGAGCCCGAGCGGCCAGCCCACGAGGGCGGCCACCGCGAGCGCGGCGGCGAGCGGCTCGCCCCGCAGCGCGCGGATCGCCGCCGGCACGCCCGCCCAGCGAAGTCCCAGCGAGGTGACGATCCACACGACGGCGAGCAGCACGAAGGCCACGCCGCTGCCGCCGCGCCGGAGGGCGAGCGCGGTGCCGTGGACGAAGAACAGGGGATCGGCGAGGACCTCGACGGTGTCCGCGGGCTGGCCCACGGCGAGCCACGCCAGGGCGGCGAGGACCGCGGCGCCGGCAAGGGCGACCGCCACGCGCGTACGATCGCGGACGAGCCACCAGGCCAGCGCCGCCAGCAGCGGCACGGCCAGGAAGACCTTGAAGAACGGCAGCGCGGCGGCCAGCACGACCGCCAGGCACAGCCAGCCGCGGCCTTCACCGCTGCGGAAACGGTCGAGGCCGATGAGGACGCCCGCGAAGAGCGCGAGGCCCGCCACCTGGCTGTTGGCCAGGACCAGCGAGGTGAGCAGGTTCCCCTTCAGGTGCTCGACCCAGAAGACGACGTTCGGGAACAGCGCGAGCCAGAAGGAGGCGTCCGCCGCGAGCAGGCCCCAGGGAGCTAACGCAAGGGCCCGGCCGCGAAGCCCGGCACGAAAGGCCAGGGCCCGCCACGCCAGCACGAGGGCGATCGCGCCGAGCGTCGGCTCGAGACGCGCCATCGCCGCGTACGGATGAAGGCCGGCCCATCGCAGCGCGGCCGCGCGCACGAGATGGCTGCCGAAGTGATAGCTGAACACGAAGCCGGACAGCCCCGGCACCTGCGGCGGATAGTCGAGGGCCAGCTCCCAGGTCAGTCCCGCATGGAAAGCCGCGTCGGAGACGTACACGGAGTCCATGAGGAAGTCGCCGGACGCGTCGCGCCGATTGAAGCCGTAGCGCGTGAGCGCGAAGAAGACGGCGAAGGCCAACAGGACGGGGAGCGCGCCCGCGAGCGGCGGCCCCTCGGCGGCGGCCAGGCGCCGGCGCACGACGAGGACGAGGGCGGCCGCCACGCACGCCGCCGGGAACAGCCACGCGATCCCCGACGCCAGCGCGATCCAGTACGCCCCGGCGCAGAAGACGAACCCGAGGGGCAGGACCACGGCCGGATCCACGCGCGCGCCGGCGAGGCGCTGGACGGCGATCCCGGGAACCACGATCGCCGCCACGGCGAAAACGAGGGCGGCAACGGCCTCGACGAGCACGGATGCCGAATTCACCACAAAGACACTAAGGACACAAAGGGCCACAAAGAACGGAAAACTTGAAACGTCATCCAAGTCCTCCTTTGTGATCCTTTGTGCTCTTTGTGTCTTTGTGGTTGATGGACGTTGACTCTAGATGCGCGGGTTCAGGGCGGCGCGGCCGGCGTAACGCGACGCCGGTCCCAGCTCCTCTTCGATGCGCAGGAGCTGGTTGTACTTCGCCATGCGGTCCGAGCGCGAGGCCGAGCCCGTCTTGATCTGGCCACAGCTCGTGGCCACGGCGAGATCCGCGATCGTCGAGTCCTCGGTCTCGCCGCTGCGGTGGCTCATCATGCAGGTGTACCCGGCGCGCGAGGCCATGGCCACGCAGTCGAGGGTCTCGGTGAGGGAGCCGATCTGGTTGACCTTCACGAGCACCGAGTTCGCGATGCCGGCCTCGATGCCCTTGGCCAGGATCGACGGGTTGGTCACGAAGAGGTCGTCGCCGACGAGCTGCACCTTGCCGCCCAGCGCCTCCGTGAGGAGCTTCCAGCCGGGCCAGTCACCCTCGCCCATGCCGTCCTCGATGGAGACCATGGGGTAGTCCTTCACCCACTTCGCGTACATCTGCACCATCTGCTCGGGCGTCTTCACCGCGCCGCCGGACTTCTTGAACACGTACTTCTTGCCCTCGTGGAACTCCGAGGCGGCGACGTCGAGAGCGAGGGAGATCTGCTTGCCCGCCTTGTACCCGGCGGCATCGATCGCCCCAAGGATCGTCTCGATGGCGTCTTCGTTGGACTTCACGTTGGGGGCGAAGCCGCCCTCGTCGCCGACGGACGTGGCCAGGCCCTTCTTCTTGAGGGCCGCCTTCAGCGAGTGGAACACCTCCGTGCCCCACCGCAGCGCCTCCGAGAAGCTATCGGCGGCATGGGGGACGATCATGAACTCCTGGAGATCGACGGTGTTGTCGGCGTGGGCCCCGCCGTTCAGGATGTTCATGAACGGCACCGGCAGCGTGCGGGCGTTCGCCCCGCCGACGTACCGGTAGAGCGGCTGCCCCGTGGCTTCGGCGGCCGCCTTCGCTACCGCCAGCGAAACCGCCAGGATCGCGTTCGCGCCGAGCTTGCTCTTGGTGTCGGTGCCGTCGAGGTCGATCATGAGCTGGTCGATGACGGCCTGGTCGGTGGCGTCCTCGCCGGCGATCTCGGCGGCGATCTGCTCGTTCACCGCCGCCACCGCCTTGCGCACGCCCTTGCCGAGGTAGCGCTTCTTGTCCCCGTCGCGCAGCTCCACCGCCTCGCGCGTCCCGGTGGAGGCGCCCGACGGCACCGCTGCGCGCCCGCGGGCGCCGCCCTCCAGCACCACTTCCGCCTCGACGGTGGGGTTGCCGCGGCTGTCTAGGATTTCTCGCGCGAACACGGACTCGATTGTGGTCATGGACTCAGTCCTCACTATGGTTCAAGACATGATGGCGGCGGCAGTCATGAGTTATGAGTCGTGAGTTTTGAGTGAGGCCCCGAGTACGGACATCGGCGACGAGAACGACCCTCGGCAACGCGCGGGCCGGGCGGCGATCGTTCCCGTTCCCGTTCTCGTTGCCGATATCCGTGCTCGGCGACTCACTCATAACTCATGACTCACTACTCACGACTACTGCTTGCCGCCTAACGCGGCACCGACGGCTCCACGAAGCACTCCTCGCCCTCGCTCACCACCACCACCCCCGACTCGGTGACGGTGTGGCGCCGCCGGTCCTCGGCGGGGTCGTAGCCGACGACCGACCCGCGCGGCAGGACGACGTTGCGGTCGAGGATGGCCCGCCGCACCCGCGAGTAGCGGTTCACCACCACCCCCGACATCAGGATCGAGTCCTGGACGTCGCAGTACGAGTGCACGCGCACGCCCGGCGACAGGATCGAGCGGTTGATCTCGCTCCCCGACACGATGGAGCCCATCGAGACGATGGAGTCCAGGGCGTGGCCGCGCCGGCCGTCGTGGGAGAAGACGAACTTCGCGGGCGGGAACTGGGGCATGTAGGTGCGCAGCGGCCACTCGGGGTCGTAGAGGTTGAAGACGGGGTCGACCTGCACGAGGTCCATCGAGGCCTCGTAGTACGCATCCAGGGTCCCCACGTCCCGCCAGTACTTCGACTCCTTCTTGTTCTCGTCCCAGAAGAGGTAGGCATAGACGCGCTCACCGCGCTGGATGAGGTCGGGGATGATGTCCTTCCCGAAGTCGTGGCTGCTCGACTCGTCCTCGGCGTCGCGGCGCAGCTCTCGGATCAAGATCTCGGTATCGAAGATGTAGATGCCCATCGAGCCCAGGCAGAAGCCGGGGTTCCAGGGCACGGAGGGGGCACTGTCGGGCTTCTCGCGGAAGCTCGTGATGCGGCGCTCCTCGTTGACGTCGAGCACACCGAAGCGCCGCGACTCGGCGATCGGGACCTCGATGGCCCCGACGGTCAGCGAGGCCCCGCGGGCGATGTGGACGTCCAGCATCTTGCCGTAGTCCATCTTGTAGATGTGGTCGCCGGACAGGATGATCACCCAGCGCGGCAGCTCGTGCTCGAGCGAGTATAGATTCTGGTATACAGCGTCGGCGGTCCCCAGGTACCAGTTCTCGCCCACCCGCTTCTGGGGCGGGAGGACCTCGATGAACTCCCCCAGCTCGTGATTGACGATGTTCCAGCCCATGCGCACGTGCCGGTTCAGGCTCTGGGCCTTGTACTGGGTGACGATGAAGATCTTCCGGAGGCCGGAGTTGATGCAGTTCGAGAGGGTGAAATCGACGATGCGATAGGCCCCGCCGAACGAGACCGCCGGCTTGGTGCGGTGCCGGGTGAGCGGATACAGGCGCTCGCCGGCGCCCCCGGCCAGAAGCATGGCCACCACGTCGCGCAGGAGGAGCAGGTTCATTCGGGCATCTTCTTCATCTGGCTGTAGTGGAGGAGGTTCCGGTCGTCCCGGTAAACCCTTTGCGACGGTGCGGTAAGAGGTTTTTATAGCACACTATTGACTCGCCCCGGCAACGGGGATAGCTTGAGCTTTGAGCCTGCCGCTCGTGTCACGAACAGGTCGCCGCTGCGCGCCGTGGCGTAAAGGCCGGCCGGTCGCCGGAGTGATTTGCTCCGTCCTGCTCGCCGCCGGGATGGCCGAGGCCCGCGAGCCCGACTTCGGGACGATTGCCGGGCGAATCGAAGCCCCCGGCGGCACCCCCGTCGGCGGCGCTGTCATCTCTGTTTTCGGCAGCGGCCGCGGCAGCTTCACCGCCGTTTCCGACATCGAAGGGCGCTTCTCCCTCGAGCTCCCGCCCGGGCGCTATACCGTTCGCACCCTCGCCGGCGGCTTCGTGCCGGCCGCCGCCCGGCGCGTGCTCGTCGCCTCCGAGCGCGAGTTGCTGCTCGACATCAGCCTCGCCGCCAACGAGGCGGCGGCGTCGCTCGCCTCCACGCGGATCGACCCGGCTTCCGTCAGCGAGCTCCGGTGGCTCATCCGGCACAAGCGCCGCTCGGTCCTCGAGGAGCGCGGGGCGGCGGAGATCCTGACCGCGAACGACCTGTCGGTCCCGCTGCCGACGGCGCGGGTGGAGGGCGCCTGCTGGATCCTGGCCACGCCGTCGAACAGCCGGCCGTCACCGGACCTCGAGAACGATGCGACCGGTGCCTCGGCCGTGGCCCTCGGCGGCGATCTGCCGCGCGGCCACTGGTCGGCGGGCGGCGTGTGGCCCGAGGGCCGCTCCGCCGCCTGGCGCGCCGCCGCCGAGCTCAGCATGAACCCGGGCCCGCGCACGGAGTGGCGGGCCGCCTCCGGCTATGCCGGCCGCGAAGGGATCGGCACGCTGCTGACGGAAGGCCGCTGGCGCATGTCGACGCGGGTGGCCGTCACCGCCGGGCTGCGGTACACCTACGGGCCCAGCGAGCTCTCCGAGCACGACATCGATCCGACCGCCGGCCTCGAGATCTCGCGCCTGCCCGGCCGCGCCCTCCTGACGCTGCGGACGCAGGGCAGCACGCGCATTGCCGGCGGCGATCCGGTGCTGAACCCGGCGGGGCCCCTCGGGGCCGTAACCGTCTCCGGCTCCACGTGGCCGATGAGACGGCAGCGCCGCCACGACGCCAGCATCGATTGGCCGACGCGGTCGGGCTCGATCGGCGTGCTCGGCTTCTCCGAGTCGAGCGAGCCGCGGCCGCGATCCGCGCTCGTGCTCTCGCACCTGGCCTCCCGCGGCGCCGGCCTGCGCATCACCCGCGGCTTCGGCGGCACGGTGCGCGGCAACATGACCTATGCGTGCGGCTGGCGCCTTCCGTCCGCGGACGGCAAGCGCCCGCGGGATCCGGCGTTCCACGAGGTCATCACCGAGCTCGAGGCTCGCCTCGATCGCAGCGCGACGCGATTCACCGCTTACAGCCGCCTGCACCGCGCCGCCTCGTCGGAGCTCGTCAGCCGCTTCGACCTGCAGGTCCACCAGGGCGTGCCGTTCCTCGACGGTCCCGCCCAGAGCCGGTGGGAGGTCCTTCTCGCCGTGCGCAATCTCGTCTACGAGTCCACGGACCCGGGCAGCCTCGACGAGCTGCTGACCGCCAAAGCCCCGGCCCGCGTGGTCGGCGGCATTTCCGTGAAGTTCTAGGCTCGATCCAAACATTCAAAACATCCATTCGGATGGATCCGAAATCCTGAACTCACGAGCTCGCGTATGCGAAAATACGTGTAGTGACTGGGTTTCTGGGCAATTCCAATAGCCCGGACGCGGGCATTCCGCTTGCTTTTCGTGGATTGAGCGGGAGGAAGGCCGTCGTGTCACGCAAGGTCAAGAACGCGGCGGTGCTCGCGCTGGGGTTCCTCCTGGCCAGCCTTGGGATCTATAACGTCATCCTCAAGGCCACCTGGACGCTCATGGACGACGGCGTCTATTGGCGGGCCGGCCCGGGCGGCATCGTGGCGGCGCGGCTCGATCCCGGCGGCCCGGCCGCGCTCGCCGGCCTCCGCGTCGGCGACCTGCTCCTGGCCATCGACGGCGAAGAGGCGCTGTCCGAAGAGCACGTCCAGAAATCCCTCGCGCAGCGCTCCAGCAGCCGCGCGAAGCTGACCTACACCGTCGTGCGCGCCGACGAGCGGCGCTCGATCGACCTGCACGTGCGCCCGCTGCCGCAAGGCAACGTGCGGCTGTTCTACTACCTCTCCCTCGTCGGCTTCTTCAGCCTCGTCGTCGGCACCATCGTGATGCTGCGGCGCCCGCCGGATCGCGCCGCCGTGCACTTCTACGCGATCTGCCTGCTGTTCTTCCTGATGTACTCGACGTCGTACACGGGCAAGCTGAACTTCGCCGACTGGACGCTGTTCTGGACCGACCACCTGGCCGTGCTCTTCCTGCCGGTGGTGTTCCTCCATTTCTGCCTGTCATTCCCCGAGCGGCGGCTGGCCGCCGGACGGGCCTGGCTGATCCCCGCCGCCTACGTGCCGGCCTTCGTCCTGGCCGCCGCCGCCGTCATCAGCCAGATCCTCTTCGTCACCACCGCCGGCGGCGACACCCTCTGGCGTGTCACCGCCGTCGTCGACAAGTGGAAGCCGCTGTACTTCTCCGTCTTGTTCTCCGCCTCGTTCCTGATCCTCGTCGACTCGTATCGCAAGACGCGCCATCTCACCGCCCGCAAGCAGATGAAGTGGCTGGTGTGGGGGACGGGCGCCGGCGTGCTGCCGTTCTTCTGCTTCTACGCCGTCCCCTTCGCCCTCGGCCGCGAGCCGAAGCTGGCCATGGAGCTCGCCGGCTACATCCCGCTCGCCCTCATCCCGCTCGCCGTGGCCTACGCCGTGGTGCAGCACCGGCTGATGGACGTCGAGCTGATCTTCCGGCGCACGCTCACCTACGTCCTCGCCATCGCCGCCATCGTGGGGATCGGGCTGCTGGCGGCGGGCCTGCTCGACGCCCTCCTCGCCGGGCAGCGCGACCCGCACGGCACCATCATCGCCATCCTCTCGTCGATGCTGGTGCTCGTGCTCTTCACGCCGGTGAAGAGCCGCGTGCAGGAGGCCATCGACCGCCTCGTCTACCGCGAGCGCTACAGCTCGCGCAAGACGCTCCTCCAGCTCTCGCGCGACTTGAACGCCGACCTCGATCTCGACCGGCTGACGGAGCGCCTGCGCGACGGCATCACCAAGGCCCTGGGCGTGCGGGCGGGGGCGGTTTTCCTGCCCGGGCCGAATGGCGACTTCGACGTGTTCAGCGCGTACGGCTGCACTACGGAGCCGCGGGCCCTCCCCGCGCAGGGAAACCTCGTGCGGCGGCTGCGCGCGGGCGAGCCCGTGAACACCGAGTCCGATCCGGCCACGTATCCCGAAGCGGCCGACCTCGATCTCGTCTTCTTCTTCCCCTGCCGGGTGGGGGGCGAGCTGATCGCGGTAGCCGCGGTCGGCCTCAAGGAGAACTTCGACCTGCTGAACAGCGAGGAGATCGATCTGCTGCAGGCGATCGCCGGCCACGTCGCCACCGCCTTCATGAACGGCCGCCTCTACCACCGCCTGCAGGAGAAGGCGGTGGAGCTGACGCGCCTGACGGAATACAACGAGAGCATCCTCGAGAGCCTCGTGGCCGGAATCCTCGTCCTCGACCTCGATGGCCGCATCGTCCGCTGGAACCGGGCGATGGAGAGCGTGCTGGCCCTGCCACGGGAGAGCGCGCTCGGAAAGACGCTCGACGACGTGTTCCCGGCGGCGTTCCTCTCTGCGCTGCGCGCGAACCTCGTCATCGACCAGCAACAGCGCGGCACCCACCTCGACCGGCTGCACCTCGAGGCCCCGGAGGTCGGCGAGCTCACCCTCAACATCACCGTCGCTCCCTTCGAGGTCGGCCCCGAGCGGCTGGGGACCATCATGATCCTGGAGGACGTCACCTCCCGCGTGAACCTGCAGGAGCAGCTCCAGCATTCGGAGAAGATGGCCTCGATCGGCCTGCTCGCCGCGGGCGTGGCCCACGAAGTCAATACGCCGCTGGCCGGCATCTCGTCCTACACGCAGATGCTCCGCGAACAGGTGGACAGCGACGACCCGCGCGCCCCGCTGCTCGAGAAGATCGAGAAGCAGACGTTCCGTGCCGCCAAGATCATCACCAACCTGCTGAACTTCGCCCGCGCCGGCACCAGCGACGCCGAGGCCCTCGACGTGAACCACGTGCTGCAGGACGTGCTGTCGCTGGTCGAGCACCAGCTCGAACACGCGCGCATCAAGGTGCGGCGCGAGCTCGCCGACGAGCTGCCGCGCATCCATGGAAACGAGAACCGCCTCCAGCAGGTCTTCTTCAATCTCGTGCTGAACGCCCGCGACGCCATGCCCAAGGGCGGCTGGCTCACCGTGACCAGCCGCGTGCGCGGTCCGATGGTCGTGGTCGAGGTGCGCGACACCGGCGAGGGGATAAGACGCGAGCACCTCAAGCGGATCTACGACCCGTTCTTCACGACCAAG
>Ga0075429_100006395_pt1 | contig 10195 bp, 4 predicted proteins | sample RhiMetdeltSRZDD3_FD_75295 | JGI IMG/M metagenome (GOLD analysis project Ga0075429, IMG submission 75295) | Populus rhizosphere microbial communities from Tennessee, USA - Rhizosphere MetaG P. deltoides SRZDD3 | ecosystem: Host-associated > Plants > Roots > Rhizosphere > Soil | place: USA...
CGCCACGATGACGGCCGACTGGCGATACCCGAGGATGTAGCCGACCGCCAGCAGGGCGGGGGCCAGCTCGACGGCGAGCATCGCTTTCGGCAGCACCGGCAGCGCCATCGACACCTCGTTGGAGACGAGGAACATCAGCGACACGAGCAGCTTCACCGCGGCGCCTACGGCCATCCCGCCGAAGATCCACCGCCCGCCGCTCGACCCGTGCGTCGTCGCACGCAGGACCTCCGCGCACGCGGTGCCTTCCGGGTAGGGCAGCTGCGCATGCTCGTCCACGATCAACAGGCGGCGCAGCGGTATCATCGCGGCGAGACCCAGCACCGCGCCGAGCAGGCACAGCGTCACGACCTGCAGGTACGGAGGCGTGAGCCCCCAGAGGAACAGCGCCGGGATGGTGAAGATGGTGCCGCTCGCCAGGGACGTGGAGGCCGAGCCGATCGTCTGCGAGAGGTTGCCTTCGAGGATCGTGGCGGGTTTGCGCAGGAGCGCAAAGATGGCCACGGTCATCACCGCCGCGGGGATGGAGGCCGACACCGTGAGCCCGACGCGAAGCCCAAGGTAGGCGTTGGCCGCGCCGAAGACGGTGCCCAGCAGCACGCCGGTGATGACGGCCCGAGCCGTGAACTCCGCCACGTCCTTTTGAGCGCCGTTGATCAAATGGGGTCCCGAGTCACGCGAATCCTCCGGCCGGCCCGTCGTGACGGCGATCGGGCGCTCGATGATGCGGCCGGGGGTGCCCCCTCGTCAATACTGAGACTTCCCGGGACCGCCGTCGGGAAACCGGCAGCGGCGTCCGGAACCCCCGACAGTTCGACCGTCCAATGGGAATGGACGGCGCCCACCTTGAACCCTGTGGATGTGTTGCGTGCCGACGTCGTCGATGAAACTGGCGGGACTCCTTGCGGATCAGGAGTTTGCGTCGGGCTCGAAGGCCTGCCAGCCGTTGCTCGCGCGCGTCGATCCGGCGGAAGGCCGCACGAAGGATCCTCTGGCACGGATCGTGCCCCCCAGGTCCGGCGAAGCCAGTCTGTCCATTCCGAGAGTTGTTCCAGAAGGAGGTCTCATGGGCGCAAGGGGAATCGTCGTGACCGCAGGTGAGCGCGAGTTTGCCGAGAGAGTGCACGCCGGCTTTGTGTGCGTGGCGATCGCCACGGCTATTTGTCTCGGCGTGCTGGGATGCGCGAGGCCGGGCCCGGGCACCGCCTCGAACAGCGAGGAGCTGCTGACGCAGCTCCAGGAGGATCGGACTCAGATCGATCAGACGTCGGACACCATGATGAAGCGGATCGAGATGTTCAACGCCTCGCGGCAACCCGGCGAGCGCACCCTCCAGTTCAGCGAGATCTTCACGCAGGACCTGAACCCCGAGCAGCGGGATGTGCTCGACACGCTGGTGCAGCAGGAAAAGGACGTCTCGTACAAGGCGCTGCTGCAGAAGATCATCGCCGACCGGGACGCCATCCGTGATCTGCAGGAGAAGGTGATGCACCTCGAGCAGTCCCTTCCGGACAAGTTCGTCGTGGCCAAGCGCGGAGACACGCACGAGAAGCTCGCAATGGCCTATCTCACCGGCGAAGCCCAGCTTGACGAGGCCAGCGCGAAGGCGCACTTGAAGCAGGTGGATCAGTCCGACGAGCTGCTGGCGGGCAACCAGGTCTGGTTCTTCTACGATCCGCAGAAGGACACCTTCAGGACCTACGTGACCGCCGGCGACGCAGGACAGACGCCGGTCGCGCTGCGCCGGGCCCGAACGCGCACCTTGGTGAAGGAGCGGGACACGTACAAGAAGGAGCGCGACTCCGCGCAGGTGGAGGTCGCCTCCCTGCAGCAGGACAAGTCAGATCTCGAGAACGAGATTGTCACGCGGCAGAACAGTCTCTACTTTCACGCGGACAGCGATCAGAACCTGAAAGAGCAGGGGGTCTTGAGCTCGTTCCTGAAACGCGTCCGCGACGTGAAGGGCATCGAGTACGACCAGTCGGTGAACCTGGCTCAGGAGACGAGCATCGTGCTGAACCCGGGCACCTACGGCCTCGAGCAGATTCGCTCGGTGCGGCTGCTGCCGTCCATCTACCAGGAAGGCAGGGATTTCTCGGTCGAGATCGCGGAGGACCACAGCAGCGCGCGGCTCGTCATCCTCGATCCGGAGGTCTTCAAGGGTAAGGAGGTCCTACTGGCCCTTCACGGCTGAGCTTCATGCGCTCCGCGGGCCGGGTGGCCGCCGGCCCGCAGCGCATCATCCGGCGCGCCGGCGCGGCCAGCGCCCGGGCGCCGTGTCGAAGTAGCCCTCGCGTGGACCGCTGACCTCTCAATCCTCGCGCAAGGCCACCATCGGATCGATCTTGAGCGCTCGTCGGGCAGGAATCCAGCAGGCCAGCAGCGCCACGAACGTCAGCAAGAGGGCGGTGGAGAGAAATGTCAGCGGGTCGGTCGCGCTGACACCGAAAAGCAGCGCCCCCATCAGCCGCGTCAGACCGAGCGCCGTCGCAAGGCCCAGGGCGACTCCACCGAGCGTCAGTTTCATGCCCTGCCCGATCACCAGCTTCGACACATCGCGAGCCTGGGCGCCCAACGCCATGCGAATACCGATCTCTCGCCCGCGTTGCGCCACTCCGTGGGAAATGACGCCATAAAGCCCCGTGCCGGCGAGCACCAGCGCCGCGCCCGCAAAGACGGTCAAGAGCCAGAGATTGAAGCGCTGCACCGCGACCGACGCCGCCAGATACTGCTCCATCGTGCGAATGCTCGAAGCCGGAACCGCACGGTCCACCGCCTGGATTTCGCGGCGCGCCTCGGTCGACAGGGTCAAGGGATCGACCGCCGTGCGGAGCAGCCAGTATTGATTGCTGGTCAGCCAGACCACGGCGTCCTCGTGCGTCTGATGCATGTGAAGGTAGATGTGCGGAAAGGGCTCGCCGTCCAGTCCGATGTGTCTGACGTCTCCGACCACGCCCACGATTTCGACAAGCCGTGGTCCTTGATCGTTGTCATCGATCCTCAAGTGCGCGCCGACCGGGTTGCCGTTGGGCCAGTAGCGCTGGGCGAGGTTCTGGCTGATCACCACCACGCTGCCGGCCTGCGCCGTGTCGTGCTCGTTGAACTCACGCCCCGCAAGCAGGGGAATCCTGAGGGCGCGGAAATAGCCTGAGCTGACCAGACGGTAGTCCGCCCGCAGTGCCTCATCCGGCGCGGCGGCGCGACCGTCGATGGTGAAGGGGATGCTCGCCGACACGCCGCTCAGCGGCAGCGCGGAGACCACGCCCACCGTCTCGACTCCGGGCAGGCTCTCCAGTCGCGGCCGCAGCTTGTCATAGAACGAGGTGGCGGCCTGGCGGTCGGGGTATTGGGCTTTCGGCAGCGAGAGCCGGATGGCCAGGACGTTTCCCGCGTCAAAGCCCGGGTCGACCGACTGCAGCCGGGCAAAGCTTCTGACGAGCAGACCCGCGCCTACCAGCAGCACAAGGGATATCGCGATCTCCGAGACGACAAGCAGGCCCCTTGCCCGGCTCTGGCGCGCACCGCCGGCGCCTCGCCCGCTCTGCTTGAGCTCGTCGTTGAGGTTCACGCGGGTGGCCTGCCAGGCCGGGGCCAGGCCGAAGATCACTCCGGACAGCAGGGAGAGCGCGAGCGTAAACCCCAGCACGCGCATGTCCACGCCAACCTCCGCGGCGCGGGGCAGGGCCGCCGGGCTGAGCGCCAATAGCAAGTCGATGCCGTAGGAAGCCAGCAGCAGTCCGGCCGCTCCGCCCAGGCCGGCGAGCAGCAGGCTTTCGGTCGCTAGCTGCCGGACCAGACGCCAGCGCGTCGCGCCCAGAGCCGTGCGAATGGCCATCTCCCTCTGTCGCGCCGTGGCGCGCGCCAGCGCCAGGTTCGCCAGGTTGACGCAGGTGATCAGCAGCACGACGCCGACCGCGCCCAGCAGCACCCACAGGACGAGGCGGAAGTTGGACACCACCTCTTCGTGCAGCGGGCTGAGCGTCACGCCCAGTTTCTGCGCGTTGGCGGCGGGGAACTGCTGCCGCAGCCGCTGGGCCACCGCGGTCAGGTCCCCTTCGGCCTGCTCGCGCGTGACGCCAGGCTTCACACGAGCCAGCGCGCGCAGGAAATTCACCGACGTGCGGACGCCGCGCCACGGGTCGGCATCGGGCGCCAGCGGAATGGCCAGCTCCGCTTCCCTGATCGGAAAGGAGAATTGCTGCGGCAGGACGCCCACGACGGTGTAGCTGTCGCCGTTCAGCGTCAGCGTCTTTCCCACCAGGAGCGGATCGGCGCCGAAACGCCGCTGCCAGAGGCCATGGCTCAGGACCACGACGCGCTGCAGTCCCGGCGTGTCATCGGCGGGCAGCAGCGTGCGGCCGGCCGCGGCCTCCACCCCCAGCAACTGAAAGACGTTGGCCGAGATTCGAAGACCATGCAGGCGTTCGGGATCGCCCCGATCGGTGAGATTGGCGCTCCAGTTGGCGAAGGCGGAAATGCCGGCAAGGCCCTGGTTCTGATCGCGGAAGTCGAGGAAGTCCGGCAGCGTGAACTGGAACTTGCCGGGCTCGGCACGGCGCGCGGAGACCCATACGAGCTGCTCCGGCTGCCGGAACGGAAGCTGGCGCAGCAGGATGGCGTTCACCAGACTGAAGATCGCCGTGTTGCCGCCGATACCCAAGGCGAGCGCCAGCACGGCCACTCCGGTGAAGAGAGGCTGCTTGAGCAGCATGCGCAGGCCATAGCTCAAGTCCTGCCGAAGATCGCCCAGCACATTGCCGGCGCTATTGCCTGCCCCCCAGACGATTGGTTCATGTTTGGGCGATTCTCCGGCCTCACGGAGCTCATGCCGCAACAACCCGCTCTCGCCCAGCTCCGCGAGGGCCGCCAGCCTGGCTGTATGTTCCGTCGCGCCACTCGCAAGCAGCTCCGCATAGCGATCGTTGAGGTGCTGCGTCAGCTCGTCGATGATGTCGGCTTTGCGTGCGGGCTCGAGCTCCAGGTCCTCGAGGCGCCGCTCGATCTCGTGCTTCCATTCAGACATTGTCCAGCCCCGTGATCTGGTTGATGGCCGCGACGAAGGACTGCCACGTGCTGCGCTGCGTGGCCAGCATCTTCCTGCCATCTTTCGTCAGTTTGTAATAACGCCGCCGGCGCTGTCCGGCCTTCTCCACCCACCGGCCGGCGATCCAGCCTCGCTTCTCGAGGCGGTAGAGCAGTGGATAGAGCGACGCCACGTGGAAGCTCAACGCGCCGTCTGAACGCGTCTCGATCAGTTTGCTGATGTCGTAGCCATGCCGCGGCCGCGCCTCCACGAGCGAGAGGATCAGCAGCTCGGCGCTGCCCTTCTTCAATTCACGGTCGAGGATCCGGGAGTGTATATTCGCCATAGCCACATATTACACAGGCGGATATACAGCGTCAAGCGGGCGGTTGCCGATCAACGCGGCTTGAGCAGCGACGTCCAGTTGGTGACGAGCGTGATCATCCGCTGCCCGTCCGTCGGCGTGTCGAGGTTCAACAGGAAATTCTGGCCGTCAGGAGCCACGTCGTACTGGGTCACGACCGTCAGGTCGAGGAGGTCCCCTGGAATCCTGAAGAGCGGCGTCGCGGCCGCCCCGTCGAACGCGGCGCCCGCACGGATGGGAACGGACATCATCCTTGAATCGGCGGAAATGAAGAAGAGCTCCTTGCCATCGGCCCGCCAGACGGGCGAGTGCCCGCCTTCGGTGGAGATCCGCCACTTCCCGCCGGCCGGCATGAATCCGCGGACGAAGACCTCCGCCCTGCCCGACTCGTTGGAGGAGTAGGCGATCCACCTCAGGTCCGGGCTGAACTTCGCTTGTCTCTCGGCAAACGGGGAGTCGAGCCATGGCTCGGCTTTCTTCGTCTCCGAGGAGTAGATCCAGACATCCGAGTTCGAGAGCCCCGAGCCCTTGGAGCTCTGGAAGAGGATGAACTTCCCGTCACTCGACCAATCGGAGGGCAGGTTGTCGGACCCGTTCGACACGATCGTCTCGACCGCGCCGGTCCCGTCCGAGGGCATCGTGAAGAGATCGCTCCTGCTGGGGAAGTTGCCGAAAAAGAGGATGCGCCGGTTGTCGGGCGACCAGACCGGCGCCGATTCGTTGCGGGGATCGAACGTGAGACGCGTCGCGACGCCGCGCTCGCGGTCGAGAACCCAGATGTCTCCACTGTCGCTCATCGCCTCGCTCTGATCGAAGGCGATGCGCTTGCCGTCGTGTGAGAGACGGGGCGAGAAGTAGTTGCCCGGCTTGCCGATCGTCTCGAGGACGGTTCCCTTGCGATCGACCCATTTGAACTGCCTGGTCAGGATCCCCTCGCCGGCGATGAAGGCCAGAGTGCCCGAATCCGAGAGCGAAAAAAGGTGGCTCTGGTAGTACCCCAGATACTGCACGGCGTCCATCAGGGGGATCGGGTCTCCGGACAGCTCCAGACGCCCGATGTCGAATCGCTGGGCACGAAGCGAGCCGTCCTTCGCGAAGATCAGATACCCAGGTTCCACGTAGCGCGCGTTCGACAGAAAGGGAAGGAGCCGCCGTTCGTCCTTGCCGTCGAGCGTCGACACGAAGACGCCGCTGTTGCCGCCTCCCTCCCAGGTTTCGTTCACCGTGTAGAGGATGTGGCGCCCGTCCGGCAGCAGGCTCGGCTGCGAGAAGATCCGCTTGCCTTGAGTAGCGCCCGGGACCGCCAGGGCCACCGGCGCTCCGCCGGGGGCCGGAATCCTCATGATCGCGACGTACCGGTCGGGCACATAAACGATCGATCCGTCGGGAGCCCAGGAAGCTCCCAGGCAGATGCTCATGGGGACGAGCGCGTCGCTCTGCCCGCCGGCGAGATCCAACTTTCTGAGCATGCCGTTGGCGTAGAAGCCGATCGAGCGCCCGTCGGGAGACCAGAACGGGCATTCGGCGTCTTCGGTGCCCGCGAGAAGTCTCGCTTTCGGGGAATCGAGAGAGCGGACCCAGAGGCCGTTTCCCGCCGACCCGTGAGCCGCAAAGACGATCTGCCGCCCGTTTGGAGAGACCGCCAAGCCCACGAGGTTCGACTGTATGGCGGCTCCGGAGGGCGCGGGGATGGAAGCGATGACAGGGAGCGGCTGCGCTTCCGTCTTGAACATCGCCGAGCCCGCCACCGCGATGGCGGCAAGGGCGGCCAGCGCCGCGACACCCCACGCGACCCGTTCGCGCGTTCGCGTGGCAGCCGGACGTCCCGCCGCGGCCTGGCTCTCGACGGGGGAGGCCCCCCCCTCGGCGATTCCCTCGAGCTGGAGCCTGACGTCGTGCGCGCTCTGGATCCGCTCGTCCGGATCCTTCGCGAGGCACTGCCTCACGAGCCGGTCGAGCGGGTCGGGGCAATCCGGCACCGAGGCCCGGATTGGACGCGGCTCCTCCTTGAGGATGGACGCGATGACCGACGCCTGCGTTATGCCCGAAAAGGCGCGGGTTCCGGTCGCCATCTCGTAGATCAACGCGCCGAGTGCAAAGAGATCGCTTCTCGCGTCGGCCTCCTTGCCCTCGAGCTGCTCGGGGGCCATGTACTGAAACGTCCCCACGATGGCCCCTTCCGCCGTCAGCGGGCTCGTCAGGGTCGGCGAGGCCGTCAGGTTCGACGGCGCCGAGGCGAGGCCCATCCCCTTCGCGAGGCCGAAGTCGAGCAGCTTGGTCCCGGATTTCGTCATCATCACGTTGCTGGGCTTCAGATCGCGGTGGATGATGCCGCTCCGGTGCGCGCGATCGAGGGCGCCTGCGATCTCGATCGCCGCGCGCATCAGCTCGGGGAAGGGGAGCGGCCCGCGCTTGAGACGACCGTCGAGCGTCTCTCCCTCGAGGTGCTCCATCACGATGTAGTCGATCCCTTCGTGGTGGCCGATGTCGAACAGCGTGCAGATGTGAGGGTGGCTCAGGCTGGAGACGGCGCGCGCTTCGCGCTCGAGCCGCTGCCTCAGCTCGGGATGACTGGAGAGATGGGCCGGCAGGACCTTGACCGCAACGAGGCGATCGAGACGCGTGTCCTTCGCGCGGTACACCTCGCCCATGCCGCCGGCGCCGAGCGGCGCGAGGATCTCGTAGGGCCCGAGGCGGGAGCCGGTGGAGAGAGTCATGCCCCGGCGCGACTCCCGGGACGGAGCCACGGCTGCAGGCGCGAGGGAATGGGTGGAAGGCTGGCCATGTCGCGGGGATTCTATCCCGGGATCGCCTCATGTCGAAGGGATTTTCCCCGCGCAGTGCCGTGATACGATGCGAGGGCCGTATGAGCCATGGGCGCACACGAGGAGCCTGCCTCGCCGTTCTTGCGCTGCCGATCCTCCTCGCCTGCGGGCAAGCGCAGGTTCAGGGTCGAGTGGTGGTCGTGGCTCTCGACGGACTGGATCCGGATGTCCTGGACCTGCTGATGCAGGAGCAGAAGCTTCCGAGCTTCTCGGCTCTGCGTCAGCAGGGAGCCTGGGGGCGCCTGCGCAGCCTCAAGCCGCTTCTCAGCCCCGTTGTATGGACTACGATCGCGACCGGCAGAACTCCCCTGGATCACCACATCTCCGACTTCACCGCCCTGGATCGGGCCACCGGCGAGAGAGTCCCTGTGACGAGCAGGATGCGGACTGTCAAGGCGCTGTGGAACATCTTCTCGGATCAGGGCAGAACCGCCGCCGTAATCGGTTGGTGGGCGACATGGCCGGCGGAATCAATCCAGGGAACGATCGTGAGCGATCGGCTCTGTTATCACTTTCTCTTCGAGCAGGGATTTCGCGGGGCCGAGGACACGACCGGCCTGATCTCTCCCTCCGCTCGATTCCAGGAGCTGTCGCGGCTCGTTCGCAGGCCCGCCGACCTGCCCGCCGATCGGGTCGCGGCGTTTCTCGATGGGGAGGCGCCGGCGTTCAGCAGGCCTTTCGAATTCAAGGACGATCTCTCGCACTTTAGATGGGCGCTGGCCACCGCCGAGAGCTATGCAGATATCGGACTTCGGCTGTGGACGTCGGACTCGCCCGATCTGCTCATGGTCTACGTGGAGGCGGCCGACACCGTTTCACACCTGTATGGGCATCTCTTCCGCGCGGGCAAGCTGGCCGGTGAAATCGAGGAGCAAAGGCGCAGATTCGGTCATGCCGTCGAGCGAACCTACCAATTCATCGATCGCCTCGTGGGCCAATACATGCAGAACATCGATGACCACACGACGCTCGTCGTGCTCTCCGATCATGGGTTCATGCTGGGCGCGTTGCCCGAGGACCCGTCGCATTTGCGCGATCTCAGGCGGGTCAGCGCTGCCAATCATCGCCTCGATGGTGTGCTCATCATGTACGGCCGCGCCGTGCGCCAGGGCAGCGAGGTAGTCAATGCCGGCATCCTCGACGTGGCACCGACGATCCTGGCGCTGGCCGCACTGCCCGCATCCGCGGAGATGCCCGGACGCGTCCTCACGGAGGCCCTTTCGATCGCAGCGCCGACTCGAACAGAGACCTACGAGAATCGGCCCGCGACGGCGCCCGACGGAGGCGCCTCCTCCGTCGACGCGCAGGTCCTCGACAAGCTGCGCAGCCTGGGCTACATCGGAGCCGACTCGCCGCGAGGCGACCTGACAAGGGCGGCCATGTTGTTCGAAGCAGGACGCTATGAGGAGGCCGCGGCGGCCTATGCCGATCTCCTGAAGGGACACCCGGACGACCCGGCCCTCTTGTCGGGACTCGGTGCCTGCCTCGGATCCCTGGGCCGCTACGAAGACGCGAGGATTCACCTCGAGCGTGCCGTGCGGATCGGGCCACTCGTCCCGGATTCCCACTACAACCTGGCCGTCGTCTACGAGCGGCTGGGAGATCTGAACGCAGCCATCGGCGAATACCGCGAGGCCCTGCGCTACGCTGCCCAACATGAGCCGTCCGTCAAGGCGCTCGAGCGGCTCTCGGCGAACGCGGAATCGTCCGGCGCGCATCCCACTCCGGGCCAACAGCTCGCGCTGCTGATGGCGGCGCGCGCCGGTGAGTCGGCGCGCCATGGTGATTTCGATGGCGCGATGCGGACCCTGGCCGAGGCGGAGCGCATCGCCCCCGACGTGGCGCTGATATACCAGTACCGGTCCAACGTCGCCTACCTGATGGGGGACCGGAAGGCCGCGATGGCGGCGTTGGAAAGGGGCCTGAAGCTCGAGCCCGACAACGCCCTGTTCAAGGAGAACCTCCGCCGGCTCCGCAATCCGC
>Ga0075429_100006397_pt1 | contig 10194 bp, 9 predicted proteins | sample RhiMetdeltSRZDD3_FD_75295 | JGI IMG/M metagenome (GOLD analysis project Ga0075429, IMG submission 75295) | Populus rhizosphere microbial communities from Tennessee, USA - Rhizosphere MetaG P. deltoides SRZDD3 | ecosystem: Host-associated > Plants > Roots > Rhizosphere > Soil | place: USA...
TTCGACTGGGACTTCGCCATCGACGAGAAGGATTACGACAATGGCCTGAAGGTCTTCGTCCCCATCGCCGTCGACAAGCCATTGCCCTTCGCCAAGGTGGTCGACACGTCCTTCCTCAAGAAGGCGCAGGCCAAGTACAAGTCCTGAGCGCCCGCCGCACCCGCATCGAGGTCCGCGACCTGCGCAAGACGTTCCGCGCCGGCAGCCGCGAGGTCGCGGCCGTCGACGGCGTCTCGTTCGACGTGCTCGAGGGTGAGTTCGTCGCTCTTGTCGGCCCCTCGGGCTGCGGCAAGTCGACGATCCTCAACATGCTCGGCGGCCTGGTGACACCGTCGGCGGGGACGGTGGAGATCGACGGCGCCCGGGTGCTCGGCGCCGCGCCCGCCAACGTGGGCTACGTGTTCCAGAAGGACACGGTGTTTCCCTGGCGCACGGTCGCGCGCAACATCGCGCTCGGGCTCGAGTACCGCGGGGTGACCGGCGGCGAGCAAGCGCGACGGGTGCGCGAGGCCATCGCGCTGGCGGGCCTCGACGGCTTCGAGGACGCGTTCCCGGCCACGCTGTCGGGCGGCATGCGGCAGCGCGTCGCCCTCATGCGCACCCTCGTCGTCGACCCCCAGATCCTGTTGATGGATGAGCCGTTCGGCGCCCTCGACACGCACACGAAGATCAATCTACACGCCGAGCTGCTCGACCTCTGGGGTGCGCGCCGCCAGACGGTGGTCTTCGTGAGCCATGATCTGTCGGAGGCCATCACGCTCGCCGATCGCGTGGTGGTGATGACGCGTCGGCCCGGCCGCATCAAGATGGTCCACCACGTGAAGCTGCCCCGGCCGCGCGACGTCATCAAGCTGCGCGAGACGGACGAGTACGCGCGTGAGTACAGCCGGGTGTGGCACGTGCTGGGCGAGGAGTTCGCGGAGCGCGGCGCGTGAGTGGCCGCCGCTCCGTCCTCGTGTGGCGGCTGGTGATCCTGGTCACGATCCTGGCCGCCTGGGAATGGCTGACCGGCGTCAAGGCCATCAGCCGCACCCCCGGGCTGTACTGGATCGATCCATTCTTCATCAGCCGTCCCTCGGCGATCGCCGCGCGATTCGTCTTCCTCGCCTCGGATCAGGTCCGGCTGTCGATCTGGCAGATGGCCCTCTCGACGGTGCAGTCGACGCTCTGGGGATTCCTGGCCGGCGTGTCGAGCGGGTTCGTGGCCGGCCTCGTCCTCGGCCGCCATGACCGCCTGGCGCGGATCTTCGAGCCCTATATCGTCGCCTTCAACTCGCTGCCGCGCATCGCCCTCGTGCCCCTCATCACCATGGTCTTCGGCTTCGGGATCCTGGCCAAGGTCGTGCTGGCGTGGACCATCGTCTTCTTCATCGTCTTCTTCAACACCTTTCAGGGCGCGCGCTCGGTGGACGCCGACCTGATCCACTCCGCGCGCTTCCTCGGCGCCGGCGAGCGGCAGATCATGCGCACCGTCATCATTCCGTCGGCGCTGGCGTGGACCTTTGCCGCCCTCACGCCGTCGATCTCGTTCGCGCTGATCGGTGTCGTCGTCGGCGAGTTCCTCGGCGGCGAGTCGGGAGGCGGCCTCGGCTATCTGATCATTCAGTCGCTCGGCACGCTGAACGCCGCCGACATGATGGTGGCGCTGGTCGCCCTCGGCGTCATCGGCATCGTCATGGCGCTGGGCATCAAGCACGTGGAGCGCCGGCTCCTGCGCTGGCGCCCGGAATACCGCGAGCACGCATGACGCGCTGGGCGCTCGCGCTGTCCGTCGTCCTCCTGCTCGGTGGCCTGCTCACCGTCGCCGTCGCCCGTCGCCTCGGCAAATCGGGCTCACGGCCGTCGGCGTTCGTCTCGGTGGTGGCGTTGTGGATCGCGGCGTGGGCGCTCTGGGGCCTGGTCGGTGGTCTCGCCGCGCAGTACGGGCTGCTGCAGCGCTATGACGGTACGCTGTTCGCCGCGCTCGCTCTCGCGGCCGGGGCGTGGCAGTACCGGACGCAGGTGCGACAGGGGCGCGACCGCGGCCTGACCGTCTTCGTGGGCGCTCAGATCTTATGGGCGGTGCTGGTGATGGCGCGCAACGGCGTGCTCGCCCCGTGACGCGTCGACGTCAGCTGCGGCTTCCCGGCTTGATGGCCTGACTGCCGGTCTGGCAAAGCGGGCACGCCTCCGGCGGCCACGTCGTGGCACTCACCGTGGCCAGCGCCGTCCGCTTGGCCTTGAACGCCGCCGCGCCGCCGCTGCGATCGATGAGCGAGCCCACGCCGATCACGAGGCCGCCATGCTCCTCCACGCACCCGACCACCTCGCGCGTGGAGCCGCCGGTGGTGATGACGTCCTCGACGACGAGACAGCGCTCGCCCGCGACGAGTGCAAACCCGCGGCGAAGCCGCATGGCGCCGCCTTCGCGCTCGGTGAAGAGCGCGCGCACGCCGAGCGCGCGGGCGACCTCGTGCGCGACCAGGATGCCGCCGATGGCCGGGGCCAGGACCGTCTGCACCCCGTCGGCGCGGAATGGCGCGGCCAGCGCGCTGCCGAGCGCGGCCGCGTGCTCAGGATACTGAAGGACGAGCGCCGACTGCAGATAGACGTCCGAGTGGAGTCCCGAGGTCAGCCGGAAGTGCCCGCGCAGCAGGGCGCCCGTCTTCTCGTAGAGCTGCAGCGTCTGGCGTTCACTCAGTGTCGTCATGACCCGATTCTATGTCAGGCGGGACGGGGACCCGCCGCCCGGGGCCCATTCGGCACGCCAGCCTGTCCTCATCCGTGACGATCTGAGCCGGCGCCGGGCGGCTGGCCGGCCGTCCTCGCCATGAAACCGCGGTTTACCGGTCGATCTCGGTCAGCCGGCCGACGGTGGCCTCTGGCAACGGCGTTGCACCTCGCGGCCGGGCACGTTCCCACCCAAGGAGGCTCCGTTCGATGGCGAAGGTGATGGTCGTCGATGACGCGTACTCGGAGCTGAAGCTCATGGAATCGATCTTGAAGTCGGCCGGGCACGAAGTGGTCTCGCTGATGGATGGCGACGCCCTCGAGGACAAGCTCTCCACCGAGCGCCCGGACGTGCTGCTGCTCGACATCGTGATGCCCAAGCGCAACGGCTACGAGATCCTCCGGGCGCTGCGCAAGGACGCCCGCACGAAGACGACACCGGTGGTGCTCGTCAGCAGCAAGAACCAGGAGAGCGACCGGGCCTGGGGCAAGCGGCAGGGGGCGGACGAGTACCTCGGCAAGCCGTTCACGTCCGACCAGCTCCTCACGATGGTGAAGCGCTTTGCACGATGAGGTGGTGGCGCCCACGCCTGCAGCAGACGCGCCCCTCCCACCGGCCGACGCCGCCGTCCCTGCTCCGCGCAACCGGGCCTGCGTGGTGACCCTCGGTGGCCGCCCCTTCGCCGTCGACGTCCGGGAGGTGCGCGAGGTCGTCATGCTGGAGCCGTTGACGGCGATGCCGGGCGCTCCTGCCCCCCTCCTCGGCGTCGCCAACCTGCGCGGGAGCATCCTCGGCGTCGCCGAGGCGCGTCCGCTGCTCGGCCTGCCCGCGCGCCCGGTGACATCCGGCGCGCCCGCCCTCGTCCTCGCCGTCGGTGATCTGCAGGCGGCGATGCCGATCGATCGCGTGGTCGGCCTCGACTGGTTCGACACGCCGCTGCCGCTCGCCGCAGATGACCGCCGGCCCGGGGCCGCGTTTGCGGCCGGGCTGGTTCCGCACGCCGGTGACTACGCCACCCTGCTCGATGCCGGCCGGCTCCTGGACGCGCTTCGCGCGCCGTGGGCCTCGGTCGCGGAGGCCTGACATGAACCGTCGCCGCTTTCTCGGAATGATGGCCGGCTCCCTGGCGCCCGGCGTTACCGGCGCCTCACGCGCGTGGGCGCAGCCGCGGCCGGGTGGCCGCGTGCCGCCGCCGGAGCCGCCGTCGGCGCGTGCGGCCGCGGGCGCGGTGGACGCCCAGCCAGGCATCACGCTGAACGATGTCCGCATCGGCATGAGCGCGGCGTTCCGCGGGACCGCCGCCGGCCTCGGCGCCGAGTTCTATCGAGGCGCCCAGGCCTACTACAACGACGTCAACGGCAAGGGCGGCGTGCACGGACGCGCCATCAGCGTGGTGGCCCTGGACGACGGCTACGAGCCGATCCCGTGCGTGAAGAACACCATTCGTCTCCTCGAGAAGGAGCCGGTGTTCCTGCTCTCCAACTACGTCGGCACGCCCACTCTCACGCGGGCGCTGCCCGTGATCAAGCGCTACGCCCACTCTGACGTCGTGCTCGTGGGCAATTTCACGGGGGCGCAGCCACAGCGCGAGGCGCCGTATGCCGAGCACGTGTTCAACATCCGCGCCTCGTACCGGCAGGAGATGATGGCGCTCGTCGACCGCTTCTGGCAGCTCGGCGCGCGCAAGTTCGGCGTCTACTATCAGATCGACGCCTACGGGCGCAGCGGCACCGACGGGGTCGCGCGCGGCCTCGCGCAGCGGGGCGTCCGCATCGTGGGCGAGGCGACCTATCCGCGAGGCGCCAAGTTCACCGATGACATGACGCCGGCCGTCAGCGCCCTTCGCCGCGCCGGCGCTGATGTGGTCCTCTGCACGGGCGCCTACCAGGGTTGCGGCGCCTTCGTGCGCTCGGCGCGGGACGCGGGCTGGACGGTGCCCATCTCCAATCTCTCCTTCGTCGGCTCCGACGCGATGCTGGCCCTGCTCGTGAAGCACGGCAAGGAGACGGGCCGCGACTACACGCGCGCGCTCGTGAACTCCCAGGTCGTACCGAGCTACGACGACCTGAGCCTGCCGGCGGTGGCCGAGTACCGCCTGCTGATGGACCGCCACAATCCGCCGGTGCCGGAAGCGCTGCGCGATCCGAGCTATGCCGTCCAGCGCTACAGCTTCATCAGCCTCGAGGGCTTCGTGAACGCGAAGGTCATCGTGGAGGCGCTGCAGCGCACCGGACCGCAGCCGACGCGGGCGGCGTTCCGGCAGGCGCTCGAGTCGCTGCGGGGTTTCGATCTCGGGATCGGCGCCGCGCTCACCTTCGGACCCGAGCGGCACCAGGGCCTGGACTCGGTCTATTTCACCCGCGTCGAGCGCGAACGCTGGATTCCCATCGCCGACTGGGCGGCGGCCATCTCGGTGTAGGGGGCCTCTGATGACACCTGTGCGCATGCGGTTCGGATTGCTGCCGAAGATGGTCGTGTTTCTGGCCGTCGTTCTCATCCCGCTCGCCGCCATCACCTGGTACGTCTCCGTGCGGACGCTGCGGCAGGAAATGACCGAGGAGTTCACGTCGAAAGGGACGGCCATTGCGAACAGCCTGGCCTCCTCCGGCGTCGACCTGATCCTCACGCGTGACGCCTCGACGGTGCAGGCCCTCATCGATCAGTTCGTCGCGATCAGCGGCGTGCATTACGTCATGGTGTACGACCCCCAGAAGCAGCTCATCGCGCACACCTTTCATCCGGTGGTGCCGCCCGACCTGATCGACAAGAACCTCGTCCCCGGCGACGCCGCGAAGCAGGTGCGGGATATCGTCTATCAGCACCCGGTCACGGGCGCGCCGCAGGAGATCATCGACGTCGGCGTTCCCATGCTCGGCGGTCAGCTCGGTACCGTGCGCGTCGGCATGAACAAGACCATCATTCATGCCACCGCCACCCGCGCCGGCTGGTATCTGTTCGCCGTCTTCGGCGGCGTTGCGCTGGTGGCCATGGTGGCCGGCGCCGTTTTCGCACGTCGGCTGACCCGGCCGATCCGCGCCATCGTGCGCGTGGCCGAGCACGTCGGCCGCGGTGACCTCACGCAGACGGTCGGCGTGCAGACGCGCGACGAGATCGGGCAGCTGGCGCGCACGTTCAACGACACCGTGGTGCGCCTGCGCGCGCACGTCACCACCGAGGCCGAGCGCGACGAGGAGCGCCGGCGGCGCGAGAGCCTGCAAGCGAACATCACCCAGTTCCTCGAGACGGTGACGGAGATTGCCCAGGGCGACCTCCGCCAGCGCGGCCAGGTCACCCCGGACGTTCTCGGCAACGTCGTCGACGCCGTCAACCTGATGGTCGAGGAGATCGGCACCTTGCTCGCGGACGTCCGCCACGCCGCCACACGCGTCGCCACCAGTGCGGCGGAGATGACGAGCGCCACCGACCAGATGGCGCGCGGCGCAGAGACGCAGGCGCGCGACGCGACGACCGTCAGCCGCGAGGTGGAGACGATGTCGCGCTCGGTGCGACAGGTCGCCTCCAACGCCGGCTCGGCGGCCACCGCCGCCCGCCAGACGCTGCAGGCAGCCGCCCGCGGTGAAGAGGCCGTGCGCAACAGCTTGTCGGGGATGCAGCGGATCCGCGGCGAGGTGCAGGTCATCTCGAAGAAGATCAAGAGTCTGGGCGACCGGTCGCTCGAGATCTCGAACATCGTCGACACCATCGAGGAGATCTCCTCGCACACGAACCTGCTTGCGCTCAACGCCGCCATCGAGGCGGCCGGCGCCGGCGAGTACGGCGCGCGCTTCGCCGTGGTCGCCGACGAGATCCGCAAGCTCGCCGAGCGCGCGGCCAGCGCTACCAAGGACATCGCCGGCCTCATCCGCACCGTGCAGACGGAGACGCAGGAGGCCGTGGTGGCCATGGAGGAAGGCACGCGTGAGGTCGAATCGGGCTATCAGGTCACCATGAACGCCGAGGAGAGCCTGAAGCAGATCGCCGGCATCTCGCGCACGTCGGCGGAGCTGGCCGAGGAGATCTCGGGCGTGACCCAGGAGCAGGTGCGCGGTGCGGACGGCGTCGCCACCGCCATGCGCTCGATCGCCCAGGTCGCGGTTCACACCGAGCAGGCGGTGCTGCAGACGCGACGCACGGTGGACGATCTCGTGAAGGTCGCCGACGAGCTCACCCGAAGCCTGTCACGGTTCAAGCTGGCGACCGCGTAGCCGGCCATGGTGGAGCCGGCCGATCGGGAGTTTCTGCGCTCCATCTTTCTGATGGAAGCGTGGGAGACGGTCGCTGCGCTCGAGGCCGGCGTCGACGACGCCGGCCGCGGTGACCGCGAGGCGCTGCACGTCGTCACCCACCGGCTGAAGGGCGCCGCCTCGCTCTACGGGTACCCTGCGGTGGCGGCGATCGCGGCGGAGCTGGAAATCCTGCTGGAGTCGACGCCGTTCGAGGCCGCCCGGCTCGCCGCGCTGCTGGCCGAGCTCAAGCGAGCCCTGGACGCGCCCGCCGACGCGACCTTCGACGCCCCCACCGTCGAGCCGGCGCCGCCGGTCGCCGGCGCGGCCGCCGACGGGATCGGGCTCGTGCTCGACGATCCGGTGCGGCGTGAGCTCGCGGCGTTCTTCGCCTCGAATGCCGACGTCGCGTCTTACTTCGTCCCCGAGGCGACGGAGCATCTGGAGGCGATGACGACGGCGCTCCTCGCGCTCGAGCGCGGTGGCGGCGACGAGGACCTCGGGCGGCTCTTTCGCTCGATGCACACCATCAAGGGCGCCGCCTACGTCGTCGGCTGCGTCCGCGTCGGCGAGCTGGCCCACCGCGCCGAGGATCTGCTCGTGGCCGTGCGCGAGGGCGACGCCACGCTGTCGCCGTCGGCGGTGGAGGCACTGTTCGTGGCCGTCGACGTGCTGAAGCTCATGCTCGGTCTCACCTCGAACCCGACCGTCTCGATCACGACGGTCGCCGCCGACGTCCGGGGCCGCCTGGAAGCGCTGCTCAACGCGCCGTCGAGCGCCAGCGCGGTCGGCGAGCCCCTACCGGCACCGGCCGCGCCCGTGGCGGCCGTCACGCCGAGCGCCACGCCCGTCAGCGCGCCGGTGCCGCCCGCGCCGCCGGCGGCAGCGCCACGCCGGCGGCCGCTGTCATCGAGCGCCGCCGCCCGGCGCGGGCCACGCCAGACGATCCGCGTCAATCTGGACCGCCTCGATGCCCTCATGGATCTGATCGGCGAGCTGGTGACCGGCCGCAGCCGCGTCGATCGCCGCCTCGACGAGCTCGACCGGCTCTCCGCGTCGCTCTTCGCCAGCCGCGCCCGCCTGGCCGAGGCGGTGACGGAGTTCGAGCGCCGACAGCTCGAGCCGCGGCGCGCCACACCGGCGCCGCACGCCATGCCCGCGAAGCCGGCCGGCATCGGGGAGAGCGGTCTGTCGGTCTCGGAGATGTTTGCGGAGCTCGAGTTCGATCGGTACGACGATGCCGGGATGTTTGCGCGGAGCATCGCGGAGATCGCCTCCGACATCGCAGAGCTGCAGGCGGAGCTGGTGTCCGTGAACCGTAGCCTCCGCGACGACATGGCGCACGTCCACCGGCTGACGTCGGCCATCCGCGGCGAGATCGGCCGTGCGCGACTCGTTCCGATCGGGAACCTCTTCACGCGGTTCGTGCGGCAAGGCAAGGAGGCCGCGCGCGCGGCCGGCAAGCACGTGCGCGTCGAGACGCTGGGCGAGACCGTCGAGCTCGACACCTCCGTCATCGAGCAGATCGTCGATCCGCTGCTGCACCTGGTGCAAAATGCCATCGGCCACGGCATCGAGTCGGCCGACGAGCGCCGCGCGCTCGGCAAGCCGCCCATCGGCGCGGTGACGCTCTCGGCGGCCCACCAGGGCGGCGCGGTCGTCCTCGAGGTCGCCGATGACGGCCGCGGCATCGATCCCGATCTCGTGCGGCGCCGCGCGGTGGCGCGCGGGTTCGTCGGCGCCGAGATGGCGGCCGCGCTGACCGATCGCGAGGCGATCGATCTCATCTTCCTCCCTGGCTTCACCACCGCGACCGCGGTGACGACCGCTTCCGGGCGCGGCGTCGGGATGGACGTCGTGCGCACGAATGTCCGCCGACTCAATGGCGAGATCGACGTCACGTCCACCATGGGCGAGGGCACGCGATTCACGCTTCGCCTGCCGCTGACGGTGCTCGTGTCGGAGGCCTTGCTGGTGCGCGTGGGACCGGAGACGTTCGCGGCGGCGCTCAACGCCGTGCATGTCGTCACCGCGCTGTCGCCGGACCGGATCAAGGCCGGCCCGCACGGCGAGGCGGTGACCGTCGGTGACGATGTGGTGGATCTGGTGAGCCTGGCGGCGGTGCTGGGGCTCCCCGAGTCGCCGCGCGGGCAGCGCCGGCCCGCCCTCGTGCTGCGCGCGGGCGGCCGCCTGCTCGCCGTGGAGGTCGACGAGGTGCTGCACAAGCAGGACATCGTGATCAAGCCACTGGGCGGCTTCCTCGAGGGTGCCGGACCGTACGCGGGCGCCACCGTCACCGCGGATGGCCGCGTCGTGCTGCTACTGGACGCCCTCGGCGTGGCGGAGCGGGTGGCCAGCAAGGTGCGTGGCGAGCGCGCGACAGGCGCCGCGGAAGCGGCCACCGCCGCGTCACCCGCGCGCAAGCGCGTGCTGCTGGTGGACGACTCGATCAGCGTGCGGCGCTTCGTCGGTCAGATGCTGGAGAAGGCCGGCTTCGACGTGATCACGGCCGCCGACGGGGCCGACGCGATCTCGCGTCTGGGCGAGTCGAGCTTCGACGCGCTGGTGACCGACCTCGAGATGCCGCGGGTGAACGGCTACGAGCTCATCGACGACGTTCGCCGCCGTACGTCGACCCGGACGCTGCCGGTCATCGTGCTCACCACCCGGGCCGGCGACAAGCACGTCGCGCTCGCCCGGCAGCTCGGCGTCGAGCACTACGTGACGAAGCCCGTGGAGGAGCAGACCTTCGTGGCCCTCGTCGGCTCGGTGGTCCACGCGTGAAAGTGCTCATCGTCGACCCGGACGGCGCGCGCGCGGCCACCGTGGCCGATGCGCTCACCGGCACCGGCGCGGAGCCCGCCGTCGCCCCGTGCGCGTCGTTCGCCCTGACGATGCTCGAGTGGAACCGACAGGACGTCATCATCAGTCGCGCGCACGTCGGCGACATGGAAGGGCACGAGCTGTGCGCGATCGTCCGCTCCGATCCGTCGACGGTGGGCGTCCGATTCGTGCTGATTGCCGGCGGTGTGCGGCCGTCGCAGATGGCGCAGATCGGGATCGATCTCGTCATCCCCGATGGGCTCATCGGTCCGGCCATCGTGACCCGCGTGATGCACCTGATGCGCCGCAAGTCGGAGTCGGCCGCGCCGCCCCGCGTGTCAGCGGCGCCGCCGGCGGAGATCCTGCCGTCGCCGGTACCGGCGCCGCCGCTCGTGGCGCCGGTCGCGGCGCCACCGGCGCCGCCGCTAGCGATCGTCC
>Ga0075429_100006404_pt1 | contig 10190 bp, 9 predicted proteins | sample RhiMetdeltSRZDD3_FD_75295 | JGI IMG/M metagenome (GOLD analysis project Ga0075429, IMG submission 75295) | Populus rhizosphere microbial communities from Tennessee, USA - Rhizosphere MetaG P. deltoides SRZDD3 | ecosystem: Host-associated > Plants > Roots > Rhizosphere > Soil | place: USA...
CCAGAGATCTCAGCGACACAGATCTTGGGGGAGCCGGAACAGCTCCCCCAAGACCCCCATCCGGGAACCGAATATCCGCGACCAGCGTGACTCATGAGTGCCTCCGACTGGCTGATCCTCCAGCTCGCCGACTCGGCGTTCCCGACCGGCGGCTTCGCCCACTCCGGGGGCCTCGAAGCCGCGGTGCAGCTCGGCGAGGTCGCCAGCGCCGCCGAGCTCGAGCGCTTCGTCGCGGCGGCGCTGTGGCAGGCCGGGACCGGCGCGCTGCCGCTGGTGCGCGCTGCCCACGCCGCGCCGGCGCGCCTCGGCGAGCTCGACGCGCGCTGCCACGCCTTCCTCACCGGCCACGTCGCGAACCGGGCCAGCCGGACCCAGGGCCGCGCCTTCGCCGCGACCTGCGCGCGCAGCTTCGACGCCGCCGAGGTGGCGGCGATCGACGACGCGGTGCGCACCGGCGCCCTGCGCGGCCACCTGGCGCCGACCTTCGGCGCGGTGCTGGCGGCGCTGGCGGTGCCGGCGCCGCGCGCGCTGGCGCTGCACCTGCACCTCGTGCTGCGCACCGTCCTGTCGGCGGCGGTGCGCCTGGGCCGGATCGGTCCCCACGAGGCGCAGCGGCTGCAGCGCGGCGCCGCGCCGCTGTGCGACGAGGTGCTGGCGGCGTGCGGGGCGCTCGAGGTCGACGACCTGGCGCAGAGCGCGCCGGTGTGGGAGGTCGCCGGGACGCTGCACGACACGCTGTACTCGAGGCTGTTCCAATCCTGAGGCACGCATGGGCCACGACCACGATCATCCTCACGATCACGATCACGCGCACGATCACCCGCACGACCACGTCCACGAGCGCTGGGATCACCCCGGCCGTTTCTCCGACCGCGAGCCGGCGCAGCCGCGCGACTACGCGCGGCGCGCGTTCACCGTCGGCATCGGCGGCCCGGTTGGCAGCGGCAAGACCGCCCTCGTGCTCGCGGCGTGCCGGGCGCTGCGCGACGGCTATCGCCTCGGCGTCGTCACCAACGACATCTTCACGCAGGAGGACGCCGAGTTCCTGCACCGCCACCAGGCGCTGCCGCCCGCCGCGATCCGCGCCGTCGAGACCGGCGGCTGCCCGCACGCCGCCATCCGCGAGGACATCAGCCACAACCTGCTGGCCCTCGAGGATCTCATGACCGCGGTCCGGCCCGAGCTGCTCATCGTCGAGAGCGGCGGCGACAACCTGGCCGCCCAGTACAGCCGCGAGCTGGTCGACTACACGATCTACGTCATCGACGTCGCCGGCGGCGACAAGGTGCCGCGCAAGGGCGGCCCCGGCATCACGCAGTCGGATCTGCTGGTCATCAACAAGACCGACCTGGCGCCGCACGTCGGCGCCAGCCTCGAGGTGATGGCGCGCGACGCCGCTCGCATGCGCGGCGACGGCCCGGTCGTCTTCACCCAGTGCACGCACGGCGTCGGCGTCGCCGACGTGATCGCCCACGTGCTGGCGGCGTGGACCGACCGCACGGGAGGGCGCTAGCTCGACATCGCAACCCCAAGGTTGCCGACCGGTCACGCGTGAAACGCGCGACCTCTCTAGGGTGCTCTCTGTTCATCGAACAGGAGCGCATCCCATGTCGTTCACCGAGAGATGCTCTGCTCGCGCGGCCGCCGCGCTCGCCCTGGCGGCGGCGCTCGCCGGCTGCTACGCCGACGAGTCCGACCTCACGCTCGCGTCGTCCGCGGCCGCGGTGGAGTCCGGCCGGCCCACGCTCGTCGCCCGCGCCATCCTCCCCGCGGAGACCTACGCGCCCGGCCCGACCTCCGGCGCCCGCCTCGGCGCCGCGCCGATCAACGGCGTCGCCGTCCCGTTCGTCGACAAGCAGCCGGTCCAGGGCGTGTCCGCCCTGCACGACGCCGGCGACGGCACCTACTGGGCGATGGCCGACAACGGCTTCGGCCGGATGGAGAACTCCGCCGACTTCCGCCTCCGCGTCTACCGCCTGCGCGCCGACTGGAAGACCGCCGCTGGCGGGCGCGGCGAGGTCCGCGTCGTCGACTGGATCGAGCTCAGCGATCCATGGCGCAGGGTCCCGTTCGCGATCGCGAACCAGTTCCTGCCCGGACGCCCGCTCACCGGCGCCGACTTCGACATCGAGTCGCTGCAGATCGGCGACGACGGCAGCCTCTGGTTCGGCGACGAGCTCGGCCCGTTCCTGATCCACACCGACGGTCGCGGCCGCGTCCTCGAGGCACCGTACCGGGTCCGGCTGCCCGGCGCCGCCGGCGCGCCGGAGATCGAGGTCCGGTCGCCGCAGAACCCGTTCTACGAGGAGGCCAGCGCGGTCCGGATCATGAACGCGATCGCCGCCGACGCCCGTCAGCACGGCGGCACCCGGGCCCCGGTCTTCTCGCCATGGGAGGTCCTCCTCGACGACCACGACCCGGCCACCTTCGTCGACCACCGCGCCGCGCCGCCCGCCGGCTCCGGCCTCACCGCCGCCTCGAGCGAGCTCTTCGACGTCGCCTCGCTCCACGCCGCCGGCTACCCGGTCGTGGTGTGGACGGTCAACGACGCCGCCCGCATGCAGGCGCTCCTCCGCCTCGGCGTCGACGGCGTCATCAGCGATCGCCCCGACCTCCTCTACCAGGCGGTCGCCTCCTACGACGCCAACGGCGACGGCGCCGCCGGCGACCTCCTCGACGCCGACGGTCTGATCGATGCGGCCAAGGTCGACGCCCAGGGCCACCGCGGCGGCCGCAACCTGCGGCCCGAGAACACGCTGCCCGCCTTCGAGGTCGCCCTCGACCACCTGATGACCACCCTCGAGCTCGACGTCGGCCTCACCCGCGACCTGGTCCCGGTGATCGATCACGACCCGCACGTGCAGGCGCAGAAGTGCCGCCGGGCCGACGGCGCGCCCTACGAGCCGACCGCCGAGACCCTGGTCAAGGACCTGACCTGGCGCCAGCTGCGCGCCGGCTTCGTCTGCGATCGCACCTTCCGCGGGCCCGATCAGCGCAACGAGCTCGCGCTGTCGCCGGTCGCGGTCGCCTTCGCCGCGTCGCGCCGCGACCTGCCCCACCCGTACGCGATGCCGAGCCTCGACCAGCTGTTCGACTTCGTCGACTTCTACGTCGCCTACTACCGGACCGGCCCCGGCAAGGCCCAGCCCGACGCCGCGCGCCGCGCCAGGAACGCGGCGCGCGTCCGCTTCAACATCGAGACCAAGATCAACCCGCGCAGCGACCGCGCCGCCTTCACCTACGGGCCGGCGGTGTTCGCGCTGACCGTCGCCCTCCACATCGCCGGCCATGATCTCGTCGACCGCGCCGACGTCCAGAGCTTCGACCTGCGCAGCCTGGTCTGGCTGCACCGCTGGGCGCCGCAGATCCGCACGGTCTGCCTGTTCGGCGACTTCCCGGCGTTCGCCGACCCGGCGATCGAGGGCTCCGACGACGGCACGAATCTCCAGCCCGAGGGCACGAACACGCCCTGGCTGGCCGGCATGCCGTGGCCGTACCGCGACACCCACCTGACCACGCCGGTGCGCGCCCAGCGCAGCGGCGGCTTCGAGGGCATGGCGCGCACCCCGTCGGGCGTGCTGCTCCCGCTGTTCGAGCTGCCGATCACCGGCGATGCACCGAACGACCGCGAGCTCCTCGCCTTCGATCCGCGCACCGGCCGCTTCTCGCTGCGGGCGATCTACACGCTCGATCCCGGCGCGGTGTCGATCGGCGACTTCGTCGCCATCGACGAGCAGCGCGGCCTGATCATCGAGCGCGACGGCAGCCAGGGCACCCTCGACGGGATCAAGCGGATCTACGAGGTCGCGTTCGGCGCCCGCGGCGCGCGCGCCACCAAGCAGCTGGCGGTCGACCTGCTCGACATCGCCGATCCGGCCGGCATCTCGCTGCCCGGCCAGCCGGGCGACGTCGGCCTCGGCGAGCGCTTCGCGTTCCCGTTCCAGACCATCGAGGGCGTCTTCCTCCTCGACGACCGCCGCGTCGTGGTCAGCAACGACAACAACTTCCCGTTCGACGTCGGCCGCCACCAGGGCACCGGCCGCCCGGCGGACGACGAGCTGATCGTGGTCGACCTCGGGCGCAGCCTGGCGGCCGGAGCGGAGTGACAGCGACTGTGAGCTGAAACGGCCAGAGCCGGATGCGCGCCGGTCGACGCCGGCGCCGACGCGGCCACCGGCGATGGCGATCCCGACGAGGTCGCCGACCCGGAGCTCGTCCTACGGATCTCGCCACCGGCGTCACGGTCGCGGTGACGCGCGCGGGCGATGTCGTGACCCTCGACGCGCGCACCGGCCACACGTATCGCTTCGCGGTGCCCTGAGGATGAGCCTGCGCTTGCCGCTCTGTGCCGCGGAAGACGGCGCCCCGCCCGCGTTCCGCGGGCGAGGAGGTCTTCATGCGCACCCATTTCTCCCTGCTTGCAACCGCCGGACTCGTCCTTGCCGCCACCCCGGCCCACGCCAATGACGCCAAGATGCACCCTGGCACCGCCTGCGACGCCAACAACCTGGCCATCAAACATGCGCTCGGCTCGGTGGTCAACGAGTCGACGACCGCCATCGGGGTCGTGGAGTGTCCGGTGATCAAGGACTCGAGCGGAGCACCCATCGTCTCGGCGACCGCCCGCGTCCACAACGGCCATCCCACCGACCAGCTCTGGTGCGGGCTCTACACCCGCAACGTCGGCCAGGTGGTGGTCGGCTTCACCGATGACACCACGCCGGGTGGTGGCGGGTTCGATACGCTCACCTTCGCGCCCATCGCCGGCGGCGCCGTGACCGACTACGCCTACATGCTCTGTGTCCTGCCGAAGGCCAGCAATGCGGGTCTGTCGAAGGTGATCTCGTATCGCACGGTCGAGGCCAATGCGTCGGAGTGACGCCGCGCTCCGCGTCCTCGCCGGCGCGGCGGCGGCCGCCGCGGTCGCCGCCATCTTCGTCGGGCGCGGCGACCGGCGTGCCGACGGGGGAACGGCGTCATCGGCGGCGGCCGTCGCCAGGGACGATCGCGTCGGCGCTCTGCGCGCCGAGGTCGAGGATCTCCGGCGGCGGGTCGCCGGGCTCACCCACCGGGTGACCGCCACCGCGCCGGCCGCCGCGCCCGCGCCAGCGCCAGCGGCGGTCCGGACCGACGAGCTCGCCCCCGAGGAGCTCGCCGCCGCCAGCGACGTCGCGGCGCGGTCGCTCATCGCCCGGTTCGACGGTGCCTTCGCCCGCGACGCCGTCGATCCGGACTGGAGCGCCGACGCCGAGCAGCGGATCCGCGGCCGCCTCGCGGACGCGACCCTGCAGCTCCAGGTCGACGAGGTCGCCTGCCGCGCCACCCTGTGCCGGGTGTCGGTGCGGTACGCGTCGGCGGAGGCGCGCGAGCAAGGCCAGGACCTGTTGCCATCGCTGGTGCCCTGGACGAGCGGCGGCATCATCCGCCTCGACGAGGCGGACCCGACCCGGGCCGTGCTGTACAAGGCCCGCTCGGTCGAGCTCCTGCCGGCGCCCTGAGGTTGCAGGCGACGCCGCTACGCGAACGCCACGTCGTCGGCGTTCGTCGACGACGTGCTCGCCCTCGAGGACGTCATGGACCAGCGACCAGCCGGGCGCGCCCGGAGCATCAGGATCGTCGCCGGAGCCATTGTTGCGAACGTGCACGATGATCGCACCACCGGCGCGAGCGGCGCCGAGCAGCCTTGCGATCACGGCAGCGACGCGCGCCGCCGCGGGCACCGGCGTCGGAGGTTCGAGCATGTTCTTCTGGACATCGACGAGCAGGAGCGCGGACGCCATCGGTCGCGAGGATATCGTGAGCGAGCAGTGAGGCTGCTACTCTCGGCGCATGTTCGACGAGTGGATCCTGCGCAGCCGGCGGGTCGTCACCGGCGGCGCGATCAACCCCGCCGACGTCGTGATCCGTCGCGGCGTGATCGCTGCGGTCGCGCCGCACGGCGGCGGGCCCGCGGGGCCGCCGGTGATCGACGTCGGTGAGCTCGCGGTCCTGCCCGGGGTGGTCGACACCCACGTGCACGTCAACGAGCCGGGGCGCACCGAGTGGGAGGGCTTCGCGACGGCGACGCGGGCCGCGGCGGCGGGCGGCGTGACCAGCCTGGTCGACATGCCGCTCAACAGCGTGCCGGCGACCACGACGGTGCGCGCGCTCGAGGCCAAGCGGGCGGCGATGGACGGCAAGCTCACGATCGACGTCGGGCTGTGGGGCGGCGCGGTCCCCGGCAACGCCGGCGAGCTGGTGCCGCTGCTCCGCGCCGGCGCGCTCGGCTTCAAGTGCTTCCTGGTCGACAGCGGCGTCGACGAGTTCCCGCGGCTCGACGCCGACGGGCTGGCGCAGGCGCTGGCGGCGATCGCCGGCACCGCCGCGCCGCTCCTCGTCCACGCCGAGCTGCCGGGGCCGCTGGCCGCCGCCGACGCCGCGCTCGCCGCCAGCGCCCTCCGCGATCCGCGCAGCTACCTGCGCTACCTGCGGTCGCGGCCGCCCGAGGCCGAGGACGAGGCGGTGGCGCTGGTCGCGACCACCGCCGCCGCCACCGGAGGCCGCGCCCACATCGTGCACCTGTCGTCGGCCGGCTCGCTCGACACGCTCCGCCGCGCGCGCGACCAGGGTGTCCGGCTGTCGGCCGAGACGACGCCGCACTACCTGGTCTTCGCCGCCGAGGGGGTCCCCGACGGCGCGACGCCGTACAAGTGCGCGCCGCCGATCCGCGAGGAAGCGAACCGCGACCGGCTGTGGGGCGGCCTCGCCGACGGCACGGTCGAGATGGTCGTCACCGACCACTCGCCGTGCACCCCCGAGCTGAAGCGCCTGGCCGAGGGCGACTTCGCCGCGGCCTGGGGCGGCATCGCTTCCCTCGAGCTCGGCCTCGCCGCGGTGTGGACCGCCGCCAGCGCGCGCGGCTTCGACCTGGCGCAGGTCGTCGACTGGCTGTGCCGGCGCCCGGCCGCCCTCGCCGGCCTCACCGCCAAGGGCGAGCTCGCGCCCGGCCGCGACGCCGATCTGATCGTCCTCGATCCCGACGCGACCTTCGTCGTCGATCCCGCCCGCCTGCACCACCGCCACCCGGTGACGCCCTACGCCGGCGCCGCGCTGCGCGGCGTGGTCGCCGCGACGATCCTGGGCGGCCAACCGATCTACGCCGGCGCCGCCGCGCCGTGGGCGGGACCGCCCGGCTTCGTGGGCGCGCCGCGCGGCCGCTGGCTGCGCGGCACCGCCGCCTGATACCGTGGGCGGCCGATGTCCGCGCCCGACTTCACCGATCTGATCGACCTCGCCGCCGAGCGGCTCGGCGCGGCCGCCATCGCCTGCAACGACGAATTCTTCGCGCCGATGGAGAACCTCGTGCGGCAGGAGCCCGCGGTCTGGAAGGATCACCTCTACACCGATCGCGGCAAGTGGATGGACGGCTGGGAGAGCCGCCGGCGTCGCCCCGCCGACGGGCTCGGCCCCGACGATCACGACTGGTGCATCGTCCGCCTCGGCGCGCCCGGCATCGTCCGCGGCGCGGTCATCGACACCGCCTTCTTCCGCGGCAACTACCCGGCGTCGGCCGCCCTCGACGGCTGCCTCGCGCCGTCGCACGCGACCCCGGCCGAGCTCGCCGCCGCCGAGTGGATCGAGCTGATCCCGCGCGGCGCCCTCGCCGGCGACACCGCCAACGCCCGCGCCGCCGCGAGGTCCGAGCACGTCTCCCACGTCCGGCTGCGCATCTACCCGGACGGCGGCGTCGCGCGCCTGCGCGTCTTCGGCGAGGTCGTGCCGGATCTGGCCCGGCTCGGCGGCCTCGGCGGCGAGCTCGACCTCGCCGCGGTCGAGAACGGCGGGCTCGCCCTCGCCTGCAGCGACATGTTCTTCGGCGTCCGCCACAACCTCCTCCTGCCCGGCCGCGCCACCAGCATGAGCGACGGCTGGGAGACCCGGCGCCGCCGCGGCCCCGGCCACGACTGGGTCGTGATCCGGCTGGTCGGCGAGGGCGAGGTGCGCCGGGTCGAGATCGACACCAACCACTTCAAGGGCAACGCGCCGGCGTCGTGCACCCTCGAGGGGACCCACGCCCCGGCGTCGGCCACCGTCGACGAGCTGACCGCCTGGCGCCCGCTCCTCGCCGAGACCGCGCTGACGCCGCACGCCCGCCACTTCCTGGCGGCGCTCCCCGCCGGCGCGATCAGCCACGTCCGTCTCAACGTCTTCCCCGACGGCGGCGTGTCGCGGCTGCGCGTCCACGGCGCGCTCACCGACGCCGGCCGCCGCGCCGTCGGCCTGCGCCGCCTCGAGAGCCTGCCGGCCGGCGCCCTGCGCCGCGAGCTGGCGCAGTGCCTCGGCGCCGCGCACTGGGTCGACGCGGTGGCGGCGGCCCGGCCATGGGGCTCGTCGGCGGCGCTCGCCGACGCCGCCGACGCCGCCTGCGCCGACCTCGCCGAGACCGACTGGCTCGAGGCGTTCCGTGCCCACCCGCGCATCGGCGAGCGCCACGCCGCCCGCTCCCAGACCGCGACCGAGGCCCGCTGGTCGGCGAGCGAGCAGGCCGGCACCACCACCGCCGGCGACGCCACCCGCGCCGCCCTCGCCGCCGGCAACGCCGCCTACGAGGCGCGCTTCGGCTTCCTCTATCTCGTCTGCGCCGCCGGCAAGAGCGCCGACGAGCTGCGCGCGCGCCTCGAGGCCCGCCTGCACAACGACCGCGCCACCGAGCTCGCGGTCGCCGCCGACGAGCAGCGCCAGATCATGCGCCTGCGCCTGGATCGCCTGCTGCTCGGGTAGCGCCGACGACGAGCCGCGCCGGCGTCCACGCCCGCGCCCGCCGCGCCGTGCGAGCGGCGGTGTCCTCGGCGTCGTAGTCCATCGTCGTCGGCGCCGCCACGAAGGCGCCCGGCTCGTCGAGCACGTTGATGTTGAAGACCGCGCGCCCCGGCTCGCCCGGCTCGTAGGCGCCGACGTAGACGCCGCAGCGCCGGCAGAAGAGGAAGTCGGCGAGGCCGAGGCCGAAGCGGTAGCGCCCGAGCAGCGCCTCGTCGGCGATCGCGATCTCGGCGGTGCCGGCCGCGTCCGAGGTGTAGCGGCCGCCGTGGCGGGTGCAGAACGTGCACGCGCAGATCCGCACCGGCAGCTCCGCCGGCGGGCGGGACATCGTCAGCGTCAGCTGCAGCGCGCCGCAGTGGCACTGGCCGTGGAGGTCGTGGCCGCTCATGGATGGATCGTAGCGCGCCCGCCCGCGACCTGGGCTATAGCAGGGCGGTGAGCAAGCTCACCACCCACGTCCTCGACACCAGCCGCGGCGCGCCGGCCGCCGGCGTGCTCGTCACCCTCGAGGTCCGCGACCCCGACGGCGCGTGGTCGTCACGGGGCGGAGGCGTCACCGACGCCGACGGCCGCCTGCGCACGCTCCTGCCGGGCGACGCCGCCCTGCCGGCCGGCGTCTACCGCCTCACCTTCGACGTCGCCGCCTACTTCGGCGCCGCCGGCGTCGCCAGCTTCTTCCCGTCGGTGGCGATCACCTTCGAGGTCCGCGACGCCGACCAGCACCATCACGTGCCGCTGCTGCTCTCCCCCTTCAGCTACACGACCTACCGCGGCTCTTGAGCCGCTTTGCGTCCGTCGAGGATCTTCACGAACGACCGCGTCCGCAGCTCCTCCAGCGTCAAGGACGTCAGCTCGCGGGTCTCGTCCTCGGTCAGGGCGCCGGCGTTGATCGCCCGCAGGAAGAAGTTGAGCAGCCCCTGCCCGGTGGCGGCGTCGTCGAAGACGTCGCCGACCAGGGTCGCCTGCGCCGCCTTGGCGACGAAGGCGCGCAGCCGCTCGGCCGCCGCCTCGATGCCGCCCAGGAAGAACGCGAACACCGCGGCGTAGCGCACCGGCAGCTGGCCCGGGTGCAGGTCCCAGCCCTGGTAGATGCCGCGGACCAGGCTGTCCTGGACGTTGTCGTGGGCGAGCCGCCACGCGCCGTGGACGACCGTCCGGTTCTCGGCCACCTGCTGGGCGCCGAGCGGCGCGGCGCCGGCCCCGGCTCCGGGTTTATGCGGGCCGATCGGCATCACCGTGGTGGCGCCGTCGCTGACGAAGATGCCGGTGCGGGCGAAGCTGACCTGCATCATGTGGCGGGCGAAGTCGCACGCCGGATGGGTCATCTGCTGGTGGGCCGCCGTGATGTTGCAGTTGGCGGTGTAGTCGTAGGTCCCGAAGTGGGCGCCGGT
>Ga0075429_100006407_pt1 | contig 10189 bp, 7 predicted proteins | sample RhiMetdeltSRZDD3_FD_75295 | JGI IMG/M metagenome (GOLD analysis project Ga0075429, IMG submission 75295) | Populus rhizosphere microbial communities from Tennessee, USA - Rhizosphere MetaG P. deltoides SRZDD3 | ecosystem: Host-associated > Plants > Roots > Rhizosphere > Soil | place: USA...
TCCCCCGGTTCGACATCGATGGCGGCGGCTACTCCCTGGCCGCCTCGTTCGACACACGGGACCGCCCGTCGATCCCGCGCCGCGGGACCGCCCTGAGCCTCCAGGCGGTCCTTTCCCGCCGAGGGCTCGGCGCGGCCGATTCCTACGATCGGATCGAGTCCGCCGCCTCGCATTTCCTCGGGAAGGGCCGGCACACGCTCTTCGGGGCGCTCACCTACGGCACCAACCTCGGAAGCGAGATCCCGGTCTACGACGAGTTCCTCGTCGGCGGCCTCTTCTCCCTCGGAGGGTACTCGGAAGGCGAGCTGCGGGGCCAGGTGACCGCGGGCGTCACGGCAGGCTACCATTACAGGCTGCTGTCGCTCCCGTCGGGTCTGGGCGAAGGGATCTACGTCGGCGGGCTCGTGGATGCGCGCAATGTCTGGGCGGACACGAGCGAGATCTCTCTGGACGACCTGCGATACGGCTTCACGGTCGTGGTCGGAGCCGACACGGTGGCTGGCCCGCTTTTCCTGGCCTACGGGAGAGCCGAAGGCGGCCGCGACCGCATCTACGTGACACTGGGCCGGACATTCTGAAGTCGATGCTCCGGCATCAAGGCCGGCGCGGTCACCGTGATACACTCCGCAGCATGCTGGCCCCGAGCGCCTGTAGGAGCTGCTCGAGCCCCCTCCCCGCGGGAACCCGCTTCTGTGGTTCCTGCGGTCAGCCCGTCTCGAGCTTCTCTGCACTGCCGACGGAGAACCTCCCGCAGGGTGTCGACCCGGCGGCGCGGCGCCCAGGCCATCCCCGTTCCGCACCGTCCGAGGCGCGCTTTCTGCCGGGCGTCGTGCTCGCCGGCCGCTACCGGATCGTGGGGCTGCTCGGAAAAGGCGGAATGGGAGAAGTCTACCGGGCCGACGACTTGAAGCTCGGCCAGCCGGTCGCCCTCAAGTTCCTGCCACCGGGATTCGACGCGAAACCTGACCGTCTACAGCGGCTCCTCGATGAAGTGCGCACCGCGCGCCAGGTCTCGCACACGAATGTCTGTCGCATCTACGACGTCGGCGAGTCCGACGGACAGCACTTCCTGTCGATGGAGTATGTCGATGGGGAGGATCTGGCCTCTCTCCTGCGCCGGATTGGTCACCTCCCGAAGGACAAAGCGATCCAGATCGCGCGGCAGCTCTGCGCCGGCCTCGCGGCCTCGCACGAGATCGGCGTGCTGCACCGCGACTTGAAGCCTGCCAACGTCATGATCGACGGCCGAGGCCGGGTGCGCATCACCGACTTCGGCCTCGCCGCGGTTGCTTCGGAGGTCGAAGGCGCCGAGGTCCTCTCCGGCACACCGGGCTACATGGCGCCGGAGCAGCTGGCGGGGCGTGCTGTCTCCGTCCGCAGCGACATCTACTCTCTCGGCCTGGTGCTGTACGAGCTGTTCACTGGCAAGCCAGCCTTCAAGGCGGCGTCGCTGGACGAACAGCGGCGCCTGCAGTCCGAAACGACGCCGTCCTCGCCCTCGAGCTTCATGGAGGGGTTCGACCCGATGGTGGAGCGGGTCATCCTTCGCTGCCTGGAGGCGGATCCGGCGCGCCGGCCATCCTCGGCACTATCTGTCGCCGCCGCGCTCCCCGGCGGCGACCCGCTCGCGGCCGCCCTCGCCGCGGGAGAGACGCCGTCACCGGAGATGGTGGCCGAGGCGGGTGCCAAGGGCGCGACGACGCCGGCGCTCGCCTGGAGCGCGCTCGCCCTGTTCTTCGCGGCCCTTGTCGCCTGCATCGCGCTGTCGCCGCGCACGACGCTGGTCGGGATGGTCCCACTCGACAAGCCGCCTCAGTTCCTCCAGGAGCGCGCCCGGGAAATCCTGGCGCTGGCCGGACACGACCGAAAGCCAGCCGACAGCCTCTTCGCGTTCGAGGCCGATCGCGCCTATCTCGAAGACGTGAGGAAGCGTGAGGGAGCGGGCGCGAGCCGGTGGGACATCCTCAAGTCATCGCCCCCAGCCGGGATTGTTTTTTGGTATCGCCAGAGTCCGCGGGCTCTCACGCGAATCAACCGGGCGGGCCTCGGAGACTGGATGATCGACCCGCCCGACTCGGAGCAGGGCATGGCACGTGTCGGGCTCGATCCCGACGGACACCTCCTCTTGCTGCTGGTCGTGCCAGGCGAGCGCACACAGCCAGGATCGAATTCCACGGAGCCTGACTGGGATCCTCTCTTGAGCGCCGCGGGTCTCGATGTGAAAACGCTGGCGCCGGCGCAACCCGAATGGGCGCCGCCCGTCTACGCGGATCACCGAGCAGCATGGACGGGGTCGTGGTCCGGCAAACCGGAAGTGCCCCTTAGGATCGAGGCGGCCTCTGCGGGTGGCCGGCTGGTCTCGTTCCGGATCGTCGAGCCATGGACCCAGCCAGCGGAAGAAGCATCGTCGTCGGAGGGCGTCGGACGCCGGGCCGCGCAGCTGGTGAGTGTTCTCGCGTATGTCTTCGTCATCGGGGCCGCAGGGTTCGTGGCGCTGAGGAATGTCCGCCGGGGCCGCGGAGACCGCCGCGGTGCTTTCCGGTTCGCCCTCTATCTCGGCGCTGCTCGAATGGTCTGGTACCTGGGAGCGCACCACGTAGCATCGCTGGAGGAGCTGGCACTCTTGATCGGACACCTCTCGTTTGCTATGCAGCGCGTCGGGCTGGCCTACGTCTTCTACCTGGCGATCGAGCCGTACGCCCGGCGGCTGTGGCCGCGGATGCTGATCTCCTGGGTGCGAGTGCTGGAGGGGCGCCTTCGCGATCCGGTGGTGGGCCGCGACTTGCTGATCGGTTGCGCGGCCGCCACGCTGGGAACGCTCTTGGGGCACCTTTCGTTCCTGGTTTCCGGGTCACTGGGTGGGAATTCAATGCTCCCCAGCTGGAGCCTATGGAATCTGGAAGCGCTCCGGGGGCCCGGAGGGACATTTGTGGCCATCATGGGGGTCCATACGACACAGCTCTTCGACATAATCTTCCCCATCACACTGCTGCTGATCTTCCGGCTGCTGCTGCGGCGCACCGCTCTGGCGGTCGTCGCCGTCACGCTGGTCGGGATGATGATCTACTACCCGGATTCAGGCAGTATCGTGGCTTATGTGATCAGCTTCCTCTTTCTCTGTGCGATCGCGTGGCTCGTCTTGTTCAGATTCGGCCTCCTGGCCTTTGCGACGATGACCACGGTCACCGCGCTTCTGGAGCAGATGCCGCTCACGCTGCACCCGGCCGGCTGGTACCTGGGGTCCATGCTTCTCGCGCTCGGCTTCATCGTGGCGCCGGCGCTGTGGGGATTCTGGACTTCGCAGGCAGGCCGACCGCTGTTCAGGGACGAGTTCCTGGAACCGGCAGCGCGGCGCTGAGAGGCGACCGTACAATATCCGCACCCCCTCATTCGTCTACGACAGTAGATGAAGGAAGCGGCGAGCCTGGAGCGGATGGCCTTCGAACAGGACCAGCGGATTTCCGAAGTGGTCGAGCGGGAGCAGTCCCGGCTGCGCAGTTTCATTCGCCGGCGCGTGACCGACTCGAGGGACGCCGACGACATCCTGCAGGACGTCTTCTGCAAGCTGGTGGAGGCGAATCGCCTGCTGATGCCGATCGAGCACGTCACGGGCTGGCTCTATCGCGTGGCGCGCAATCGGATCACAGATCTCTTCCGCAAGAAGAAGCCGGAGAGCTTCGGCGACGCCGCCGGCCCGGACGAGGGCGACGAAGTCATCCCGTGGCAGGACCTGCTGCCGTCGCCCGATGCCGCGCCGGAGGCTCTTCATTCCGATCTTGGCGTTGAAGACAGGAATCGGCCTGGGCACCATCTTCAATGGCCGCGTTTCGGCGCAAATGGCCGACGGCATCCCCCTCGACAGCTTTGGTGCCGACGGCGCCCAGGCCGTACTGGCGCTCTTCGCGATCTGGGGACTCTCGCAGCTCGTGCTCAGCGTGCTCGGAGTCCTGGCGCTCATTCGATACCGCGCCATGATCCCGTTCATGTTCTTTCTGTATCTGGTCGAGCACCTCGCAAGGAGGTGGATTCTGCTGGTGAAGCCCATCGTCAGGACCGGGACGCCGACAGGCATGGACATCAACCTCGCGCTTCTGGCGGGAATGGTCGTCGGCATGGCGCTGTCCCTACGGAGCCGGGCCGTCGTGCCAGTGCAGCAGTGAGGCGACCAGGATCAGAGCGACGGAGGGTTGAAGGTGTCGCAGGAGCCGACCTCGCCGCTCTCCATCCCGCGGCGGAGCCACCGCACACGCTGCGCGGAGCTTCCGTGCGTGAACGACTCGGGAACCACATGACCTCGGCTCTGCATCTGAATCCGGTCATCCCCGATGGAAGCCGCCGCACGCATGGCTTCGTCGACGTCGCCGGCCTCGAGAAGATCGCGTGCGTTGGCCACGTCGTGGGCCCAGACGCCCGCAAGGCAGTCCGCCTGGAGCTCGAGCCGCACGGAAAGATCATTCACCTCATCGGTCCCGGCCGCCTCGAGTTTGGCGGAGATCCCCAGGAGGTTCTGGACGTGATGGCCCACTTCGTGGGCGATGACGTACGCCTGTGCGAAGTCGCCCGGCGCTCCGAAGCGGTCCTGTAGATCGCGATAGAAGGACAGATCGATGTACACCTTCCGGTTGCGCGGGCAATAGAACGGCCCGACCGCCGCCTGGGCGAACCCGCACCCAGAGTCGATGGCCTCGGTGAAGAGGACAAGCTTCGGTTCTGAATAGCTCCGCCCCATTTCACGGAAGATCCTCTGCCAGGTGTCTTCGGTCCTCGCAAGGACTACCGACACGAACTGGCGGAGCGTCTCATCCTCGGGCGAGCCCACGTACCGGCCGTCAGTTTCGCTGCCCGGAATCTCCTCCTCCGCGGTGCGCTCCGAATTCACCTGCAGGAGCTGAGATGGGTCACCACCCAGAAACAGGTAGAGGGCGATCAGGACCAGCCCGCCCACGCCCCCTCCTATGCCGAGGCGACGGACGGGCGAGCCGCGCCTGTCCTCGACATTGTCACTCTCCCTCTGCCCTCGCCATCGCAACGTTCGATCTCCGATTCGTCGCCACCAAGGCCTACTTCTGAGTCGCCTCCTGGAGCTTCTGGATGACCTCGTCGTAGTAAGGCCGGTCCTTGAGGCTCGCGTACTCGCCCGGAAAGCAGACCGTGGTCAAGTCGGCCATGGCCGAGGAGAAGTTGCTCAACGTGACCGCGCACCGAAGGCCGTTGGCGAGCCGCGTGTTGTCGATCATGGGAAAGTCGTACCACCCGAGGTAGAACTCGGCCCGGGTGTCGGCGGGATCCTGCGCGTTCTCCGGCGCCTTCACCTCCAGGCGCACCCTGAGCTGCTGCGCTTCCGGGTCGGAATCCAGGACGTAGAGGTTCACCTCGCATTGCTTGCCACCCACGGCGACGGATTCGCCCTCCAGCGCAACGCCCGATCTTCCCTGGCGCCGGACCTCCTCGAGGTCCACGGTCCTCCGGAAGCTCTTGCCGTGACCCTCGAGGGCGAACAGCTGCTTGGCCGTGATCTCCCGGGCGACACGGTTCAGACGGGCGCGGAATGCCTGGCGGTCCTTGGCCTCGGGGCGGTCGAGGCGCCTCGCGATGTCCAGGAAGAGAGGCTTGAGGTTGAGCGACTCGTGGAAGTTGTAGGCCAGCAGCTCCAGGTTCAGCACCTTCGTATCGAGGTCGCCGGCGCCTGGCTGCAGGAAGGTCTGGATGATCGACACGAACATGTCTTTTCTCAAGCTGCTCTCCGACTCCTCCCGCCGGCTCATCAGCTCGGAGTAGAGCCGCGCATTGGTGTCCAGGGCCTGGCGCTCGTTCAGCACCTGGGAGCCCATGATCCCCACCGACGTCACTGCGACGGCCGTCAGGAGGCCTCCCATCGGGTGGAGGACGATCATCAGCTTGTCCCAGCGATCCTTCGGCTTGCCCAGCGTATCTGCCATGCGGCCACGCGCCCCGCGTCTACCTGCGCCGTACCGAGAGCTTCCCGTCTTTCATCGCGATCACGAGGTCGACCTGAACAGCATCGTCGTACGACGCGATCTCCAGGCTCGTGGATTGCTGCTTGTACTTGACTGTCATGGTGCATTTGCCCGTTTCCGCGAGAACCACGCGATACGAGCCGCTCTTGTCGGTACTGACCGCGGGGTAGGTCTTGGCGCCGCATTTCGCCTCGACAGCGGCCGCGTCTCCTACCGAAGAAGCGCCTTCGACGATCTTCCCATAGACCTCTCCCGAGGATGCGAGGGACCATCCGGACAGGAGCACGGCGAGCACCGGTGCGAATCTCTTGGGGTTCATGGAGACTCCGTCTGTTCTTCCCGTCTCGCGCTGGCGCGTCGCCAAGCTCGTAACGATACGGAACGCTCGAAGCCTACAGCAAATGGTGTCGGCGGGCCAACGCGAGGGCGCACCTTGTCGTCCCGGCTCGAGGCCAGGGTCGCGGCCGAGGCTCAGAAGGACGGCTTGCTGTGAAAGACATAGACGCGTCCTTCATCGCTCTGCGCGCCGTCGAAACGGGGAGCAGCCACGATGAAATCGGCGAAGCCGTCGCCGTTGACGTCTCCTGCGCGCCCCACCGCCGACCAGAAGGGAAACTGATCTCCAGCCTGCTCAGGTCCGATGATCACCCTGGGCGCATCGCTGGCTCCACGGGGGCCGCCCGTGTAGATGAGAACGGCGCGAAACGAGGGGCCGATGAGCGGCTCGAAGCTCTCGGCCACGAAGACGTCTGCGTATCCGTCACCGTTGAGGTCGCCGGCGGTGCCCGCCTGCACGAGGCTCCTGCTGGGCACGCCTTCGAGCAAAGCGCGGGGACGCGGTCGCAGGATCGAGTTCGAGCCGTTGTAGATTACCACGCTCTCCGGCTTGCCAAGACCGGGCTCCGAGGGACTGAGAAGCGAGTAGTAGATTACGGCAACGTCGTTCAGGCCGTCCCCATCCGTGTCGCCCGCTGGTGCGGCCACCGCCAGGAGGCTCCCCTTCTGGAGATCGAGATCGATCACCCGCGGTTCCCCCAGGCCTTGTTTCGAGCCCTTGTAGACGAAAAGGCGGGCGGCGTAGGAGTTCTTGCGCGTCTCCAACGTCGTGAACGCGAGATCGACATACCCGTCTCCGTTCATGTCCCCGATGGCCAGGTCGCTCGCGTTGTTGCCGAGGAAGAACACCGATGTGTCGGAAGAAAGGATCATCCATGAAGGCGTCGTCGCCAGGCCGGCGCTCGTGCCGTTGAACACCACGACCCTGTCCGCGGCGACGACGATCACGTCGCTCAGGCCGTCGCCGTTGACGTCTCCGCCGCCCAAGCTCCATCCGAGAGTGAGACCTGGCCGGTCTCCCAGGAAAACCCATGAAGGGCCGCCGGGAAGTCCCGCGGCCGAACCCATGAAGAGCAAGGCCCTACCCTCATCGTGCACCGGGTCGTCATTGCCGGGGTCTCCTATCAGGACGTCGTCGAAGCCGTCCCCGTTGACGTCTCCGGCACGGAAGCCAAGGTAGAAGGATCCCTGGACTGCCGGCCCGAACGACCAGGAGGGAACCTTCGCGAGGCCCTGCGCCGACCCTTCATAGAGATGGATGCTGCCCGATGCGGTGATCAGGACGTCGTCGAAGCCATCGCCATTGACGTCTCCAGCGGGCGCCGATTCGCTGCCGAGAATCGCGTTGGCCGAGCCCCCATCGAGGATCCAATCGGCGCTCGAAGCGGGGATCGTGGTCTGGGCCCCGACCGGGACAGCGGTCACCATCACGCAGGTTGCGCACAAGATACGCGGCCAGGACATGGGTTCCCCCCTCTTGGTGCAGGGACCTGTCCTTCTAATTACGCTGCGCCGCCGGGCCTGTCAAGACAGGAACGCGGTGAGCCCCCATCCCCGTGCGCCGCGCGCCAGGAACGAGGGCCACCGGTTCAACGGTTACTTCATGGCCTGCTGATCGACGCAGAGGCCAGCGGGCGTCAAATCAACGATTGCCCCAGAGCCATCGGGCGCCGACCGTGCCGGTCAGGAACGAGTCCGGCTCGCGGGCGTCGGCGGCGTGCAGGAGGGCTTCGACCTTGATCGCGAAGTTGTCGGAGGTGTAGAAGTTCAGGCCGCCCCCTGCGTTCAGCCCGGGCTCGAGGTCGCTGCCACCGAGGTCAGAATCGTAATTGTAGACGCCGACTCCGCCCGTCACGAACGGGTGCACGGTGCCCCCCTCCCACTGGTAGAGCACGTTTGCGTTCAGGGAGGTGATGTCCAGGTCGTCGTTTCCGAGTCCGGGCACGTCCGGTCCGTCGAATGCGGTGAACGCGAGCATGCCCCGCCAGGACACGTGCGGCGTGGAAAAGTACTCCAGGTAGGCGTCGAAGGTCGGCTCCGCATCGAAGTCGTCATCCCCCAGGGGATTCGCGAAGCCAGCGTCGAATCCGCCGGCCCAGGTTCCAGCCGGAGGCGTCGTGCGTCTGGGCGCGCTCGACGTGCCGCTTTGCGCGCTGACTGCGCCGACCATCGCGGCCAGGACGAAACACATGGTCAATGGCAATTTGATTGTCTTCATGGCGTCGTATCCTCCAATGATGACTTCGTGGATTCGCCGGCCTGCGAGCAGGCTGGGTGATGCTGTGTTCCAGGAACAGGTTGAAAGGCAAGACGCGTGCCACCTGTTGCAAACAGACAACAGATCCGCCCAAATTCCACTGAGCACGGGCATTTCGTGGATCGCGCGCGCGCAATCGAGGCCTGCGGCGCGTGTCCAGAATGCGTGGACAGAATCCTCGACTCCACTTGACACTCTGAACGCGCCCCCTCGCCCGCGGTCATCCTCGGTCATCGCCGTTGACCCGGCCTGTGGACCCGCGTAGGATGGGTTATCGTCAGGACTTGGCCTCCGATTCGACGACTTTGGCCGCTCGCCCGCGGCGCGGAAGTCAGCATGTCGGCTCTGTCTCGATCTCGCTCGTTCCTCGCGCGCGGGCAGGATGTCCCGTGCGGCGCTGTTCGGTTGGCCCTCCTTCATGCGTTGAAGAGGTCAGCGGGCGCTGTGCGCAGAGGGACCACGTGACGGCCATGACGTCGCTCATCATCGCCTTGATCCTGATGTCTGACATCGTGAGCTCCATCTCGCGGAACGCCGTGGCCGCGAGCCAGGAGCGCCTCGAGCAGGTGCGAGTGCTCGTGCGGGATGGCCAGTATCCGGCCGCTGCGGTCATGGCGCGCGAGCTGCTTCCGCTTGTCGAAGCGAAGCATGGCGCGGCTTCGGCGCAGACAGCGGACCTTCTCGATCTCCTCTCGGAAGCGTTGCGGCGCGACGGCCACACCAACGACAGGGAACCGCACGACCTCGCGCAGAGGGCCCTGGAGATCAAGGAGCGGCTGTTCGGGCGCGACGACCCCGCCGTCGCCGTGAGCCTGTTCAACATCGCGAGCGCGCTGTACTTGTCAGGCGAGCTGGAGCGGGCTCGCCCGGTCTTCGCGCGCACCCTCGAGGTGCGGCAGAAAACGCTTGGCGCAGAACACCCCCTCGTCGCCGAGACAATGGACTACCTCGGCAACCTTCTCCTGGACCTCGGAGACGAGCGCGAGGCGGAGTCGCTCTTCCAGCGCGCGCTGGAGATACGGCAGAAGGCCTTTGGTCCCGACGGACTGGATGTCGCCTGGAGCCTGAGCAGCCTGGCCAAGCTTCGTTTCAACACGGGCGACTACGACGAAGCCTTGCCGCTGTACAGACGGGCTCTGGGCATTCGGGAGAAAGCGCTCCGACCGGATCATCCCCTGGTGGCGGCCAGCGTGAACAATGTCGCGACGATTCTCGAGGCCAGGGACGATTACGCCGGCGCGGCGCCTCTCTGGGAGCGCGCTCTGGCTCTGCGGCGGGCGACGCTGCGTCCTGGCCACCCCTTGATCGCCGCCGCGATGGAACGGATGGGGTCGTTGTATCTATCCACAGGCGACTTCGCGGCGGCGGGCCCGCTCTTCGAAGAAGCTCTCGCGATGAGGGAGAAGACCCTCGGCCCCGATCACCCCGACTTGGTCTGGAGCATGGAGAACCTCGCCGAACTGCGCTCCAGGACGGGTGAGCTCGATGCGGCGCAGAAGCTGCTGGAGCGGGGTCTGCGAATCCGGGAGAAGGCGCTCAAGCCTGACGACTCCTTCGTCGCGCTGAGCCTCGTCGGTCTGGCCAACCTGCACGTTCGGCGGGGGGATTATGCATCGGC
>Ga0075429_100006413_pt1 | contig 10183 bp, 9 predicted proteins | sample RhiMetdeltSRZDD3_FD_75295 | JGI IMG/M metagenome (GOLD analysis project Ga0075429, IMG submission 75295) | Populus rhizosphere microbial communities from Tennessee, USA - Rhizosphere MetaG P. deltoides SRZDD3 | ecosystem: Host-associated > Plants > Roots > Rhizosphere > Soil | place: USA...
ACCCGGCGCCCCGACCCACTACCGTGAGCACCCGGCCGCCCGCCGTCACGAACTCGCGGTCGCGCCGGCTGGTCGCGGCATGAAAGACCAGCGCACCCGGGACGCCCGACGCCTTGTCGAGTCCGTTGATGACCTGGCCTGTGTTCGCCGCTTCCGGATAACCGGCCGTGGCCAGGACCACGCCGACGTGCGGCTCGTCACGAAACCGCGCCGGTCGCGACGGCAGCGCGCCGGTCGCCGCGGACCCGAGCAGCCACGAGAGATCTTCGTCAAGGCGTGGCATGACGACTTGCGCTTCCGGGTCGCCGAAGCGCACGTTGAACTCGACGACCTTGGGACCGTCCGCGGTGAGCATCAACCCAACATAGAGAAATCCGCGAAATCGATGGCCCTCTCGCTCCATGCCCTCGAGCACCGGCCGGACAATGTCGTTGAGCACGCGGCGCTCGACGTCGGCCGTCATGCGCGGGCTGGGCGAGAACGCGCCCATGCCGCCGGTATTCGGTCCGCGGTCGTGATCGAAGATCCGTTTGTGATCCTGCGCGGACGAGAGCGGGACGCACGCTTCGCCGTCGGCCAGCACGAAGTACGACACCTCTTCGCCGACGAGGAACTCCTCGAGCACGATGCGCTCACCCGCCGCCCCGAACCGCCGATCGATCATCGCGGCGCGGACGGTGTCGTCGGCGGTGGCGCGGTCATCGGCGATGACGACCCCCTTGCCCGCAGCGAGGCCGTCCGCCTTCAACACCACCGGGTAGCCGAACTCCCCGGATGCGATGGCGTCGTGCGCCGCGCTCGCGGAATCGCAGACGCGGAAGCGCGCCGTCGGCACGTGATGCCGCGCCATGAAGTCCTTCGCGAACGCCTTGCTCCATTCGAGCGCGGCGGCGGCCCTGGTCGGACCGACGATCGGACGCCCTTCCGCCGCAAACAGGTCGACGACGCCGACGCTGAGCGGCAGTTCCGGTCCGACAACCGTGAAGTCCACCGCTTCGCGCTGCGCGACCTCCAGAACCGCGCGCGGCGTGGCGATGTCGGCAGGAACACATCGCGCGTGCGCGGCGATTCCGGGGTTGCCTGGAGCACAGATCACGGCCGTCACACCGCGCTCGCGAGCCAATTTCCACGCGATCGCGTGCTCGCGCGCGCCGCCGCCGACGACCAGGATCTTCATCGATGTGAGGTTAATCCCCTGCCGGACAAGGGTTTGGAGTGTTTCGAAATGTGGTGGAAATCACGGTGCAGGGAGCGTGCAACGAACCGACGATCTTTCCCGCTTATTTCGTTGACGTAGCTGGGCGTTGCGCCCTAGAATCCGCGCCTGCCTGTGATAGCCTAGCATATTCGGCACTTTTCAAAGGGCCTTCACAGGGAGACCCTGTGTCGGGCAAAACGGCTTAACGCCGTTTCGCGATGGCAGACGGGTGAGGGGGTGTTTCGGGCGTGGCTGAAGTCAAGATTCAGGAAGGCGAGTCCATTGAGAGCGCGCTTCGCCGCTTCAAGCGCAAGGTGCAGCAGGAAGACATCATCAAGGACATCAAGAAGCATTCCTTCTATCTGAAGCCGGGCGACAAGCGGCGGGCCAAGCAGGCACTGGCGAGGAAGCGGAATCGAAAGAAGCTCCGGCGCGAATCGGAGTAACGCGCCGGCTCGAGACGAGCACGAGGTGGCGACCGATGGAATTCCAAGACAAGAGCCTCAGGTGCGTGGACTGCGGAGACGAGTTCATCTGGACGGCCGGCGAACAGCTGTTCTTCGCCGACAAGCAGTTCAAGAACGAACCCAAGCGGTGCAAGATGTGCAAGGCGAAGCGCGCCAATCGCGCGGCCGCCGGGCCGTCGATGCGTGAGCGCGTGGAGACCCAGACCAACTGCTCGGCGTGCGGCAAGGACACCACGGTGCCGTTCCGTCCAACGCAGGGGCGTCCGGTGTTCTGCAAGGAGTGCTTCCAGCAGCGGAAGTTTGCAGGCGCCGGCGGCGTCTAGCGGACGGTTCAGCTTCCCTCGATCGCTCCTGATAATCCAATCGCAGGGCCAGGCGTCGGCGTCTGGCCCCTTGTTTTTGTGTGCTTTAATTAGGGGGCCTATGGAGATCGCGGAACGAGCAGCAGGGGACGTCACCATTCTCGACGTGACCGGGAAGATGACCCTGGGTGAAGGCGACGAGATTCTGAAAGACAAGGTCCACAGCCTCGCTCTCCAGGGGCGCAAAAAGATCCTCCTGAACCTGGCCGGGGTTCCGTACATCGACAGCGCCGGTCTTGGCGAGATCGTCCGCACCTATACCACTGTCAGCCGCCAGGGGGGCAACCTGAAGCTGCTCGGACTCACCAAACGGATCACCGACCTGCTGTCCATCACGAAACTGCTGACCGTCTTCGAGACCTACGACAACGAAGCCGACGCCGTCCGGAGCTTCGCTTCTTCCGCCAACGTCTGACGGACGCGCTGTGACAGCGCGTCGCTCGTCGACGTGGGCTCTTGTCTGGAGCTCACTGCGTCCCGAGCAGTGGACCAAGAACCTGCTGCTCTTCGCGGGACTGATCTTCGGCGGCCGCCTGCTCGACCCGGCCGCCGCCGCCGCCGCGGTTGCGGCGTTCGCGGTCTTCTGCGCGTTGTCCGGCGCCGGCTACCTTTTCAACGACGTGTGGGATCGCGACGCGGACCGGCGTCATCCTCTCAAGCAGGCGCGCCCGATCGCGTCCGGTGAGCTGTCACCCGCTGCGGCGACCGTCGCCGCGGCGATCCTCGCGGGTGCAGGACTCGCTGCTGCTGCTCTGATCGCGCCGACGCTTGCGCTGGTCGCCGCCGCATACGCGCTGCTGCTCGTCCTCTACTCTGTTCTGCTCAAGCACGTCGTCATCATCGACGTCCTGACGATTGCCGGCGGGTTCGTGCTGCGGGCGATCGCCGGGGCGGTGGCGGTGAGCGTGCCGTTCAGCGCATGGCTGCTGGTGTGCACCACGCTCCTGGCGTTATTCCTCGCCCTCAGCAAACGGCGGCACGAGCTCGTGCTGCTGGGCGACTCGGCAGTCGGCCATCGGCGAATCCTCGACGAATACAGTCCCTACCTGCTGGACCAGATGATCGCCGTGGTTACCGCGTCAACCCTCATCGCCTACACGTTTTACGCGATCAGCGTTGAGACGGCGGCGCGCCTGGGGACGCCGCGCCTGGGGGTGACGATCCCGTTTGTGCTGTACGGGATCTTCCGATATCTCTATCTGGTGCACCAGAAACGGGGCGGCGGGAGCCCGGCCGCCATGCTGTTGACCGACCGGCCGCTGCTGGCCTGCGTGGGACTGTGGATTGCGACGGTCGCTGTGCTTCTGTATTCACCACTCGGAAAGTAGTCAATGCCGCTCGTCACCGTCGCGCCCGAACCAGACGTTCCCTCGATTGGCAGCCGGACGGCCCGGGTGGCAGTGGTCCGTACGCGTCCCGAAACGGTCATCGAAGACTACGGGCGAGTCATGGATCTCGCGGGATACCGCGACGTGCTGTCGCGCGACCGCGACACCCTGCTCAAGCTCAACCTGTCGTGGACAAAATACTTTCCAGCGTGCTCGTCGCAGCCGTGGCAGGTGGACGGCGTCGTCCGGAAAATGCTCGGCGACGGGTTTGAGCGCCAACGTCTGATTCCGGTCGAGAACAAGACCGTCGTCACCAACCCGGTTGAAGGGTGCCGCAACAATCGGTGGGAAAAAGTCCTCACACGCGCCGGACTGACATTCATCGCCCTGCCCGACGTGGAGTGGCGGATCTACGAGTTCAAGAGTCCGCTGCTGAAACTGAACGACATCTTCCCGGACGGCATCCAGATCCCGTCGATCTACCCTGGCAAACAGATCGTGCACTTGCCGACGGTAAAGACGCATGGGCACGCTGTGATGACCGGCTCGGTCAAGAACTCGTTCGGCGGGCTGCTGCGTGAAGTACGGCACTATGCGCACAAATACATGCACGAGGTGCTGGTTGATCTCCTTTACATGCAGCGCGAATTGCACCCGGCTGTCTTCACGGTGATGGACGGCACCGTGGCAGGCGACGGGGCCGGACCGCGGACGATGATCCCGCGGACGAAGAACCTGCTGCTGGCCGCGGCCGACTCGGTGGCAATCGACGCGACCGCCGCGCGGCTGATGGGTTTCGATCCCCTCTCTATTCCGTTTCTCCGGATGGCCCACGAACGCGGCCTCGGCATCGCCGATCCCAGGCAGATAGAGCTCGTGGGCGACGATGTGTCGCGGGAGAATTTCGGGTTCCAGACTCGCCGTTCGCTGGTGATCTGGGGCGACCAGATGATCCGCAGGGGCTTCCTGCGGCCACTCGAACGCCTGCTGCTCCACTCGCCGCTGATGGTGTGGGCGCCCGTCGCGTCCAACGTGTACCACGATTTGTTCTGGTATCCGACCATCGGTCAGTCCCGCATTCGTGCGTTCATGCGGACCGAGTGGGGCCAGCTGTTCAGAAAGTATTGAGACGAATGGTGGACCAGAATCAGGGACAGCGGCGGGGCCATTTTCATCGAGGCCGGCGCGGATCCGATCGGCGTGGCATCGATCGCCGGTCGCAGCAGCCGCCGCCGCAGGAGCGCGGCGGAGGCAACCAGGTCGACGTCGAGCAGATCATGAGGGAGATCCGCGGCCGGATCGCCCAGCGCCAGGGCATCGATCTCTCCAACCAGCAGATCCAGGACCTGGCGGCACGGCGGCTGGAATCGATCCTCGATCCACGCGCGATCAAGCCGTCGCTGCTTGACGCGCTCAGGCGAAGCGCGGGCGCCCAGGCGCAGCGAGCGGCCGAGAAGATCCCCAACGAACCGGCCTTCTCGTTCGAGGACACGACGATCTATGACTCGCATCGCGGGCTGATGCGCTTCATCAGGCGGATGCTGAATCCCCTGCTGAAGCTTTTCTTCAACCCGAACCCGCTGATCCGCGCGCTGCACATTCAGGCGAAGCTCAACGTCGAAGCGGCGGAACGCGACGCCGAGCGCGACCGCCGCCAGACGGAGTGGAACGCGCTGCACTATGAAATCGTCCAGCGGCTCGTGACCGAGGTGTCGCGCGCGACGCTCGAGCTGCAGGCCCAGTCGCTGCGGGTTGAGTCGCTCGATGCGAAGGTGGAGTTCAACGAACGCAGGGTGCGCGGCATCGAGGGATCCGTGCATCGCGCTCGTCCGCAAGTTGTGCCCGGCCGACCGGAGCCTTCAGCTGTCAGCGCGCCGGCGCCAGAGGCCGAACCTGCGTCAGCGGAAGCCCCTGTGGCAGCCCCGGCCGAGGGTGGACAGACCTCGGAGAGCGCACGCCGCCGACGCCGCCGCCGGCGCGGCCGACGCTCGGGGATGGGATCGGGCGAGGGCCAGCAGATGGCCGCGCCGCCTCGGCCCGACGTGGCCTCGACGGTCGAGAGAAGGCCGGAGGAATCAAAGGGATCGGTCGAACACGTACCGGATACGGGTATCAACGAGGCGCCGCCCGTGCCATTTGAGCGGGCGTCTGCGCCGACCCCGTTCGAACACCCGGTGCCGACACCCTTCGACCATACGCCGCTGGAGCATACGCTGAGCGAGTCGCCTATCGTGCAGATTGAGCCTCCGCCGATCGAGCTCCCGCCGATCGAGCACCCGCCGATGGCAGCTGCTGTTCCCGAGCCGCCGCCGGCGCCGGAACCACCCGCTGCGGCGGAAGCGCCTCCATCCGCGCCTGATCCGGACCGCCACGAATACTGACGTCAAATGAACGTTGCCATCGTCGTGCAGCGGTACGGCGCTGACATCAGCGGCGGCGCCGAACTGCACGCCCGGTATATTGCGGAGCGTCTGTCATCGCGGATCCAGATCCGCGTGTTGACGACGTGCGCGCGCGACCATCTCACGTGGCGCAACGAGTTCCCGCCCGGCGCGGATGAGGTCAACGGGATCCCGATCGAACGTTTTCGCGTGGCACGGGAGCGAAGTCTCCGCGACTTCGGCATCCGATCGCGCCGGGTCTTCACGCGGTACCATTCGCTGCAGGAGGAACTCGACTGGCTGCAGAGCGAGGGACCGGTAAGCCCTGATCTCCTTGCGCGCCTGCAGCGATCCGCTGGCGAATTCGATTTCGTGGTGCTGTTCAGCGTGCGGTATCACCAGGCATACTACGGAGCACGCGCGATCCCGGGTCGCGCGGTTCTCGTGCCGACGGCTGAGCGCGAGCCGGCGCTCGCTCTCGCGATTTTCCAGCCGATCTTCCGCGGCGTCCGGGCGATCATGTACAACTCGCTCGAGGAGCGCGCGGCGATTCAGGGCCTGGCGCACAACGAGGACGTACCCGGTGTGGTTGTGGGCGTCGGCTCGATGATTCCCGCGGCCACTGACCCTCAACGCGCCAGACAGGTCTTCAGCCTGTCGCGTCCATTCGTGCTTTACGTCGGCCGGGTCGAAGAAAACAAGGGATGTGCCGAGCTTTTCGACTACTTCCAGCGATACCTGGAATCGTCGCGGCGCGATCTGGATCTGGTGCTGATCGGCACGCCCGCAATGCCGATACCGTCGCATCCGCGGATCCGCCATCTTGGCTTCGTGTCGGACCAGGACAAGTTCGACGTGCTGGCCGCCGCGGCTGCGCTGGTGATGCCCTCGTATTTCGAGAGCCTGTCGATGGTCGCGCTCGAAGCCTGGGCGCTCGGCCGCCCGGTGCTCGCCAACGGGAGATGTGACGTGTTGCAGGGACAGTGCATCCGCAGCAACGCGGGGCTGTACTACGAGAGCGCCGGCGACTTTGCGGCAGCGCTCGACCGACTGCTCGACGACGCCGGAATGGCCGACGCGATGGGGCGCAATGGTCGCCAGTATTTTGCGCAGCACTACAGCTGGCCGGTGATCGAGCGGAAGTATCTCGATATGTTCGACCGGCTGGCGGCGGCTTCTCCGGGGCGCCCGTTGGAACCTCTGCCCGGCTGGTTCGCCCGTCGTCGTCCCACGGTACCCGCGGCGCTCGACGTGCTGGCGAGTTTGCCGTCCGGCCCGGCCCGTGAGTACCAGTCCGCCTCTGAGGTGCCTGCGTGAAGCTCGCGTTCGTGACACCCCGCTACGGGGCTGACATCTCGTGCGGACCCGAGCACGCGTGCCGCCTGCTTGCAGAACAGGTATGTGAACGGCACGACGTCGACGTGCTGACGACCTGCGCGCGCGACCCGCTGACGTGGAAGAACGAGTCGACGGAAGGCGCGGATCGCGTTCGTGGCGTGCTTGTGCGGCGGTTTGCCGTGAACCAGCCGCACGATCCTGATGCCCTCGACGAGCTCACGGCGCGGCTGACCGCCGAACCGCATAGCCGCGCCGACGAGCAGGAATGGGTCCGGCGCCTCGGCCCTTCGTCTCCGGGCCTGGTTGATTACCTGAAGCGGCACAATCGGAACTACGACGCGGTCGTGTTCTTCTCGCTCTACCACGCGACCACCGTCCAGGGAGTCGCCGCGGCGCCGGAGCGAGCCGTGCTGTTTCCGCACCTGCAGATTGAGCCCGTGCTCCGGTTCGGCCTCTGGAACGAGGTGCTGGCCACGGTAAGGGCGATCGGCTACGCGTCAGCTGCCGAACGTCGCCTGGCCCGCGGTTTCCTTCGCATCTTTCACAGCGCCGACGAAGTCGTCGGCATCGGCGTCGAAACGCCCGCGCAGCAGACGTATCCGCGCCACCAGCAGGATCCGGCCGACAACATCGAGGAGGACGAAGAAGGCGCCGGCCCCGACCAGCCGGAAGCGCCCGAGTACCTGGCCGGGCGGGGCATCCCTTTCCGCCGCCGCCATCGCCTCTACGAATCGTTTGCGCTGTATGGCGGCCGCGTCGAGCCTGACAACGGCTGCGAGGAAATGCTTTCGTACTTCGACAGCTATGCTGCGACCGACGGCGATACGGCCCTCCTTCTCATGGGCGTCAAGATGATGAAGGTGCCCGACGAACCGTACATCCGGATGCCGGGCGTTCTGGCCGACCGCGAGCGGATGATTGCGTACGAAGCGGCGGAGGTGACATTGGCGCCCGATCCGGGCGATCTGCTCGGCCTCTGCGTGCTCGAGAGCCTGGCGGTGGGCACGCCCGTGCTCGCCAGCGCGCGCAACGAAGCGGCGGTGGAACACTGCCGCCGCGCGAACGCCGGGCTGTACTATGCCAACCGCGACGAGTTCGTCGAAGGCTTGAAGATGTTGATGACGAACTCGAGGCTGCGCGAGCGCCTGGGCCAGAACGGCCGCCAGTACGTCCGCCAGAACCACCGCTGGGACGCGGTGCTCGGCCGCTTCGAGCGCTTAATCATGCGCGTGAGGAAATCTTAACTTACCGTCCTGACCTCTGGTCTCCCCTTTGCTTTGAACAGCCGGCGGTACAACCACCGGATCGACCATGCTACAAATAGCGCGAGGTTTCGGCGCTACCTGTGTCGTGCTCGCCACCGCATGTGGCGACAATGCACCAACCTCTCCCAGTTCAGCCGTAACCCCAACACAGCCCGGTGTCGTCGAAGGCGTCGTCTACACCCGCCAGATCCCGATACCACGAACACTACCTGCGGGTAGCGATGCGCAACGGATGCGTCTGAGAGACGTCGAGGTGGTCACGACCGAAGGGCCCGGATCCGGTGCGACCGTCACCACGGATGCGACGGGAAAGTACCGTCTCGAGCTTCCTGCCGGACCGTTCCGCCTCCGATGGTCGAAACCTGGGTATGTCGCCCGCGACAGCGCGCCGTCGATGGTGAATAGTGGTTCAACGACCGCAATGCCCGACGTCATGCTCGACGGACCGGAATGGACCATCACTGGCGTCGTCACAGACGGACTCGGTCGGCCTGCTCCTGGAGCAGCACTGCTCGTCTTCGGGGCCAGCCTCTTTCCGCTGGCAACCGGTACATCCGATAACGCCGGAAGGTTCACCCTGACCTCCAACTGGATTGTTCCGCTCTTCACAGATGTGAGGGCTTCGAAGGAAGGCTACAAGGAGGCACGCGCGCCGTTCACGTGTTGTGCTGGAAATACCGAGCGGGTTGCGATCGACCTGCGGATTGTGCGAATCCTGCGCGTCGCGCTCACTGGTCCGACCGTCTTGCGCGTCGGTCAATCGGCGGCGCTCGGGTTCGAAGCGGAATTCGAGGATGGCTCGCGCGAAACGGGCTCGGGCGGGGAGTGCGGTGTCCAGCGATTCGACGGTCGTCCGCGTGGGCGAGAGAACGGACAACGGCATCTTCGGGTACGCCGTGGTCGAAGGGGTTGCGCGTGGGACGGCGACCATCACCCGGCCCGACTATCGGCCGGGCGTTCCTGTGATCCCGCTGCAGATTCGGGTGATTCCGTAACTACTCGCGCGGCAGCTCTGTCGCCGGAAACGTCTGCCGGCGCTGAGAGCCGGACCGGCGCTCTTCGCGGTCCTCGACTTCTCCTTCTTTCTTGCGCCGGGGACCGATCTCGTAGCGCTTGATCATCTCGTTCAGCGTGGTGGGTTTGATCTTCAGGAGCTCCGCCGCCTTCTTCTGCACGCCGCCGGCCGCTTCCAGCGTTTCCTCGATCAGCCGCTTTTCGACGTTCGTGATGACTTCCTTGAAGGAGATGCCTTCGGGCGGCACGACGAACCGCGGGATGTGGAACCGTGGCGACGAGCGCACGTTCTCGGGAATCAGGTCGGTATCGATCCGGGACCCGGTGGCGAGCACGACGGCGCGCTCAATGACGTTCTCCAGCTCGCGGACGTTGCCGGGCCAGTCGTATTCCATCAGCAGATCGAGCGCGGCCGCGGTCAGCTCGAGTCCAGGCTTGCGGTTTTCCTCGCTGTACTTCGCGAGGAAATGGTGCGCGATCACCGGGATGTCTTCCTTCCGCTCCCGGAGCGGCGGCAGGTAGATGCTGATGACGTGCAGCCGGTAGAACAGGTCCTCGCGGAACCGGCCGTCCTCCACCATCTCCTTGAGATCGCAGTTGGTGGCGGCGATGATGCGAACGTCCACCTTGATCGTCTCCATGCCGCCAAGCCGCATGAACTCGCGTTCCTGCATCACGCGCAGCAGCTTGGCCTGCGTCTCGACCGGGATGTTGCCAATCTCGTCGAAGAAGATGCTCCCCTTGTCCGCGAGGTCGCAGAGCCCTTTCTTCGGGTAGACGGCGCCGGTAAACGCGCCCTTGACGTGGCCGAACAGCGTCGATTCCAGGAG
>Ga0075429_100006416_pt1 | contig 10183 bp, 3 predicted proteins | sample RhiMetdeltSRZDD3_FD_75295 | JGI IMG/M metagenome (GOLD analysis project Ga0075429, IMG submission 75295) | Populus rhizosphere microbial communities from Tennessee, USA - Rhizosphere MetaG P. deltoides SRZDD3 | ecosystem: Host-associated > Plants > Roots > Rhizosphere > Soil | place: USA...
AGTGGTACCCTGCGCCGCATGGCACGAGTGACCGGCATCGGCGGAGTGTTCTTCAAGGCGCGCGGAGACCAGAAGGCGCTCGCATCCTGGTATGCGAAGCACCTCGGCATCCCCCTCGAGGCGTGGGGGGGCGCGGTCCTCAGGTGGCCCGACGACAAGGCCGAGGACAAGGGCGTCACGGCGTGGCATGTGGCCGCCGGCGACTCGACCTGGTTCGCGCCCAGCGAGGCGTCGTTCATGATCAACTACCGCGTCGACGATCTCGACGCGCTGGTCGCGCAGCTGCGGGCCGACGGCGTCGCGATCCACAAGGGGCCCGAGGCGGACGAGAACGGCAAGTTCGCCTGGATCATCGATCCCGACGGCAACAAGGTCGAGCTCTGGGAGCCGGTGCGGCGGGCCGACGCGGGCAAGCCGTAGGCTGAGCCGTAAGCTAACGGTCGTCGCCGAAGACCGTCTGGAACACCTTCCGGTGCAGCCAGTGCGGGCCGGTCTCCTCGCTCGGCGCGAACCGGCCGCGCGGCGCGAAGCCGGAGCGCAGGCCGCGGCTGACCTGGGCCAGCGCGTCGACGTCCTCGGCGTCGACCTGCGCGCTCAGCCAGCGGCGATCGCGCTGGTCGTACTTCGCGCGATCCATCGCGTAGTGGTACCAGAGGAAGCGGGTCGAGTCGGGGCGGCCCGGGATCGGCTGGTAGACGTTCACCGACAGGCCCCACGGGTAGAAGTTCAAGGCCAGGTTCGGGAACACGAACCACCAGAGCGCGAAGACCCGGCGGCCCTTCGGGTCGGCGAAGCGCGCCGGCAGGTGCGCCGGATCGAAGCCGTCGTCGGCGTTCTCGGCGTACGCCCACTGCAAGACCGCGTCCGGGTAGAGCTCGGTCTTGTAGGTCGACAGGTCGATGGCGTCGGCGAGGCCGCCCGGGGCCCGGTGCACGAAGGCGATGTGGAAGCGATCGAGGTAGTTCCACGCGTGCTGCTTCCAGTTGCCGGCGACGTCGCGGATCTCGCCGGGGGCGCCGGTGCGATCGGTGATGTCCGGCATCCGGACGAGCGACTCATTGACGTCGGCGAGCGTGGTCGCCAGCGGCGGCGCCGCCGGATCGAGCGAGGTGAAGGCGAAGCCGCGCCACTCGGCGACCGGCAGCGACGTCAGGTGATCGCAGTCGCGCGGGAAGTCGGGCAGGTCCTTGCCGAAGCCGGGCTGCGACACGAAGCGGCCGGTGCAGTCGAAGCGGCGGCCGTGCTGGCCGCAGACCAGGGTCGGGCCGCGGCTCGGGCCCGGCACCAGCGGGAACCAGGCGTGGGTACAGGTGTTGGGGAAGCAGCGCAGCTGGTCGTCGTCCCAGCCGCGCTGCAGGAACAGCGGCCGGCCCAGGAGCTGGAACGGCAGGCGTGCGCCGCGCGGCCCGAGCTGGTCGAGCACCGTCCGCTCGTCGCCGCCGCCCTCCGGGACCATCAGCCACGCCCGGCGGTACACCGTGTCGAGCTCGCGAGCGAGGAAGTCGGCGTCGGTGAAGGCGGCGGGCGGCAGGGTCTCGGCGCGGCGGATGTCCTCGTCCACCGTGCAGTCGCGGGCGGCAAGCTTCATGTCCCGAGCTTATACATGGCGCGTCGCGCACAGGCGACGGCCGCGGGCGGGCAGCCGCCTGACGGCACCTATCTCAGGTCGTCGGCCACGGGCAGAGCATGCGCGCGATCGCGTCAGTATCGACCACCGCCTGCTCCGCCATCGTGCGCCGCGCCGCCTCGATGGGGCCGCCGCCCCGGCGCTGGAGCTGGCCGCGCCGCAGGCACGCCACCGCCGCGTACAGCCGCATGTCGGTCGCCTCGAACAGGCGCACCGCGTCATCGAGGTGTGCCGCCGCCGCGCGCGGCTGCCCGTCGGCCGCGGCGACCATCGCGCGCACCTGGGCCGCCATCGCGCGCCCCCACCCGGCACCTTCGCCGTCGAGCTCGACGGCGATCGCGCGCGCCTGGGCCAGGAGCGGCGACCGCCGCGGCTCCGGCACCGCCAGCGCACGGCCGACCAGCGCCCGCGCGCGCAGGTGTCCGGCCTCGATCCGGACCGACTGGATGCGCAGGAGGTTGCCGGCGTCGAGTCGCGGCCACGCCCGCTCGAGGCGCTGCCAGGCGTCGCTGGCGTCGCCGATGTAGAGGTCGATGTTGGCGTGGGTCGCCAGCTCGTAGTAGTCGCGCAGCTCGACGGTGTCGCTGGGCGGCCGCTCCGCCTCGACCGCGGTCACGTGGGCGCGCGCCTCGTCGGGCCGGCCCAGAATGAGCCAGGCCAGGTTGGGCCGCCACGCCCGCAGCGCCTGCAGCGCGTAGACGTCACCGCGCTCGAAGGCGTCGCGGAGCAGGAGCGGCACCTGGTGCGCCAGCTCGCGGGTGGCGCCGCGGTAGAAGAGCGCGCCCATGCGGAACATCTGGCCGACGTTGATCTCCCAGCGGCTGCCGGTGCCGTGGTCGGCGAGCGCGGCGATGCCGGTGGCGAGGTCGCGGCTGGCGCGCCGCCAGTTGCCGAGGAGGAAGCTGACCAGGCCGTTCATCGCGGTCGCCAGCGCGGTCAGGTACGGATCGCCGACGCGGTCGGTCAGCTGGCGCACCTGGTCGGCGACGCGCGCGACGCGGCGCCGGTTCTTGACGCCGCCGAGGCCGAGGTAGCCCAGCTCGACGGCGAGCACGATGCCGACCCGGCGCGGCTCGCCGGCGGCGAGCGCGGCCTTGAGCGCGTGGTTCTGGACCAGGAGGCCGGTCAGCGGATCGCCCACCGACAGCGCCATCGACATCGCGTGCAGGAGATCGATCCGGCGCAGCTGGTCGGCCGAGACCGCGACCTCCGGCGTCTCCTCGAAGCGATAGCCGCGGAACCAGAGCCGGACCCGCTGCCCCATGAGCTCGCGCACCGCCGCGCTGCGCTGCGCCGGCAGCGCGACCCCGATCCGGCCCAGGAGCTGGGTGGCCAGCCCCATGCCGTCGCGCAGCCGGCCGAGGCGCAGGAGCTGCTCGAGGCGGCGCTGCTCGAGCTCCATCGCCTCGTCGCCGGTGGCGCTGCGCGCGGCCTCGGCGAACACCGCCGCCGCCTCGTCGAGCCGGCCGGCGCTGGCCAGCGCCTCGGCGCGCCGGCGCAGGAGCCGGCGCCGCTCGACTGGATCGCCGCCGTCGTGGAGGAGCGCGATCGCGTACAGCTCGGCGGCGCGGTGGAAGGCGAGCGACGCCTCGGCGTTCTCGGCGGCGTGGACGGCGTAGCCGGCCGCCCGCCGCGGATCGCCGGCGGCCAGGCTGTGCGCGGCGAGGGCTTCGAGGTCGACCGCCGGGCTGATCGCCTCGTAGACGCGGACGAGCCCCTCGTGGCCGAGGCGCAGGTCGGCCGGGCTCGACGCGGCGAGCACCGCGTCGCGGATGCGATCGTGGAACAGCTCGAGGTGGGTGACGCCGGGCTCGCCGAGGCGGCGCACCCGGATCAGCCGCTCGGCGAGCAGCAGCGCCACCGCCGCGTCGATGTCGATGATGCCGGCGGCGGCGCTCGCCTCGTCGCGCGGCAGCGGCCGCGCCGCCACCGCGAGGGTGCGGACCAGCGCGGCGGCGGGGCCGGGCAGGGCGGCGATCCGGCGCCCGATCAGGCTCTCCAGGGTCGGCGGCGGGCCGCCGGCCTCGACGACCGAGGTGGCCAGCTCGAACAGGAACAGCGGGTGGCCGTGCGCCTCACGGACCAGGTGGTCGCTGGCCGGGTCGGGGCCGAGCATGGCGTGGATCAGGGCGCGGGCGTCGTCGTCGTCGAGCGGGCCGACCTCGAGGGTGCGCACGTCGCCGCCGCGCATCCCCGGCCCGGGCGCGCGCACCGCCGCCACCACGCCGGTGTCGTCCTCGAGCCGGTGGACCAGGATGAGCAGGAGCGGCAGCGGGTCCGGGTGGTGGATCAGATCGTTCAGGAAGACCGCGCTGTCGTGGTCACCCCATGGCAGATCGTCGATGGCGATGCAGAGCGGACGGCGCCGGGCCAGCCAGCCCAGCAAGGCGCGCAGGGCCGCCAGCGCGCGTCGGCGCAGCTCCTGCGGCGCCGCCGGCAGCGACGCCGCCACCGCGCGCTCGGCGATCGCCGGCACCCGGCGCAGCACCGGGAAGAGCCGGGCCAGCGCCGCGGTGTCGGGCGGCAGGCCGGGGCGGAGCTCGTCGTGGCGGAATTCGAGCAGCGCGCCGGTCAGGACGTCGATGACGCTGTCGAGCGCCTTGAACGGCACCGATTCGCGCTCGTAGCAGCGGCCCTCGAGGACGAGGGCGTCGTCGGTGATGCCGTCGAGGAAGTGGCGGACGAGCTGGGTCTTGCCGATGCCCGACTCGCCGCGCACGAAGACCGCGACCGCGTGGCGGCGCGAGTCGGCGAGCGCCTGGTGCAGCTCGGCCAGCTCGGCGGCGCGCCCGACGAACGGCCGCTCCATCGCCATCCGCTCGAGCTGCAGGGTCGCCGACGACGGCGCGCGGCCGAGCGCGGCCAGGAGGGCGCGGCCGTCGGGCCGCGCCCTGGGATCGATGGCGAGCAGCGAGCGGCACAGCTGGTCGAGATCGGCCGGCGCGTCGGGGGCGAGCTCGCGCGCCGGCGGCGGCACCTCGCGCTGCTTGCGGCCCATGATCTCCTCGGGGCTGCCCTCGAACGGGCGGCGCCCGGTCAGCGCCTCGTACAGGACCGCGCCGACCGCGTAGCAGTCGCTGGCCGGCGTCAGCGGCTGGTCGGCGGCCTGCTCGGGCGACATGTACGCCGGCGTGCCGACTGCGGTCTGCTCGTGGGTGTGCTCGGCGCCGAGGCTGGCGTCGGCGACCAGGCCGAAGTCGAGCAGCACGACCCGGCCCTGCGGCGTGACCAGCACGTTGGATGGCTTGAGGTCGCGGTGCAGCTTGCCGGAGACGTGGAGGGCGAGGACGCCGTCGACCAGCTGCGGCAGCGCCTCGCGCAGGCGCGGCAGGTCGAGCGCGGCGGCGACGATGGCGTCGCGCGGCCGCAGCCGCTGCGGCCCGGTGACGTCGCTCGTGCCGTCGCGGAAGTCCTGGTCCGGCGGCGGCGCGGCGCCGACCCGGACCCAGTCGATGAACGACACGCCATCGACGAGCTCCATCGTGAAGAACCAGGCGTCGCCGGTGGTGTGCAGCTCGTAGAGCGCGACCAGGTTGGGATGGACCATGTCGGCCAGGGCCCGGAACTCGCGCTTGAAGCGGTACAGGTCGCGGCCGGTCGGCAGGCGCAGCTTCTTCATCGCCACCTCGCGGCCGAGCTGGCGATCGAAGGCGCGGTAGACCACGCCCATTCCGCCGGAGCCGAGGACGGCACGGATGACGAACCGCTCGTCCCCGGCCGTATCGGCGCGGGCGGCCTTCATGGGGCGAGGATAAGCGGGAGCGAGGACGGGCACACGCGCGGCGCGCGCCTTGCGTCCGACCATGGGTGGTCATGCCGGCCACGGGCAGAGCAGGCGCGCGATCGCGTCAGGATCCGCGATCGCCTGGTCGACCATGGCGCGGCGGGCGGCCTCGACGTACGCCGCGCCGGCAGGTCCCGCCACGAGCTGGCCGCGCCGCAGCTGGACCACCGCGGCGTGCAGCTCCATGCTCGACGCCGCGTAGATCTGCGCCGCGTCGTCGAGGCGGGCCAGCGCGTCGCGCGGCGCGCCGCTCGCCGCCGCGATCATGGCGCGCACCTGCATCGCATGGCCGCTCGCCCACCAGACGTGCTCGGCCTCGAGGTCGCGGACCAGACGGCCGGCCTCGCCGAGCAGGAACGTGCGGCGGCCGGGTGACACGCCCAGCGCGTGCGCGACGATCGCGCGCGCCCGCAGGAACGTCGCCTCGACCCGGACCGACTGGATCCGCAGGAGGTGAGCGGCGTCGATGGTCGGCCACGCCCGCTCGAGGCGCTGCCAGCCGGCGCTGGCGTCGCCCACGTACAGATCGATGTTCACGTGCGTCGCCAGCTCGTAGTAGTGGCGGAGCTGCAGGATCTCGGGCGCCGGCCGCTCCGCCTCGACGGCGAGGACATGGGCGCGCGCCTCGTCGGGCTGGCCGATCACCAGCCAGGTCAGGTTGGGCCGCCACGCTCGCAGCGCGTGCTGCGCGTAGACGTCGCCGCGCTCGACCGCGTCGCGCAGGAGGAGCGGGACCTGGTGCACCAGCTGCCGGGTCTGCCCGGCGTAGAACAGCGTGCTCATGTGGAAGTGCTGACCGACGTTGATCTCCCACCGGCTGCCGGTGCCGTGGCTGGCCAGCGCGGCGACGCCGGCCTCGAGATCGGCCCGCGCGCGGCGCCAGCGGCCGAGCTGGAAGCTGACCAGGCCGTGCATCGCGGTCGCCAGCGCGGTCACGTACGGATCGCCGACGCGATCCGCGAGCTGGCGCACCCGGCCGGCGAGGCGGTCGATGCGGTCCTGGTTGCGGCCGCCGGCCAGGCCGAGATAGCCGAGCTCGGTGGCGAGCGCGATGCACACCCGGCGCGGCTCGCCGGCCTCGAGCGCGGCGCGCAGGAAGTGGCCCTGCACGCACAGGCCGGTCAGCGGATCGCCGACCGAGAGCGCCATCGCCACCGTCTGGAGCAGATCGATCCGGCGCAGCTGCTCGGCCGACAGCGCCGACGCCGGCTGCTCGCGGAAGTGATAGCCGCGGAACCAGCGCCGGACCCGCTGCGACACCAGCTCGCGCACCAGGCCCGAGCGCTGCGCCGGCAGCGCCACGCCGACCCGGGCCAGGAGCTGGCGCGCCTGCTCCATCCCGTCGGGGAGCCGGCCCCGGCGCAGCAGCTGCTCGAGGCGGAGGCGCTCGAGCTCGAGCGCGTCGTCGCCGCTGGCGGTGCGCGCCGCCTCGGCGAACACGGCGGCCGCCTCGTCGAGGCGGCCGCCGTTGGCGAGCGCGACGCCGCGGCGGCGGAGGAGCCGGCGCCGCTCGGTCGGATCGGTGCCGTCGTGGGCGAGCGCGACCGCGTACAGCTCGGCGGCGCGGTGAAAGGCGAGGGCGGCCTCGGCGTTCTCGGCGCCGCGCGCGGCGTAGCGGGCGGCGCGGACGCGATCCCCCGCGCCGACGCTGTGGGCGGCCAGGGCGTCGAAGTCGCCGACCGCCTCGGCGCGCTCGTAGACGCGGACGAGCCCCTCGTGCGCGGCGCGGAGGTCGGCCGCGCTCGCCGTGGAGAGCACCGCGTCGCGGACACGGTCGTGGTACAGCTCGACGAGGACGGCGTCGCCGCCGAGGTGCCGGATCCGGACCAGGCGCTCGGCGAGCAGGCGCGACAGCGCGGCGTCGACCTCGGCCACGCCGGCGGCGTCGGCGGCGTCGTCGCGCCGGAGCGGCCGCGCCGCGACCGCGAGCGTCCGCAAGAGCGCCGCGGTCGCCGCGGGCAGGGCGGCGACCCGGCGCGCGATCAGGCCATCGAGCGTGGCGGTCGGCCCCTCCGGGGCGATCGCGGTGCGCGCCAGCTCGAGCAGGAACAGCGGGTGGCCGCCGGCCTCGCGCAGGAGGGTGTCGCTGGCGAGCGCGGGACCGGCCTCGAGCTCGACCAGCCGACGAGCGTCGTCGTCGCCGAGCGGGCCGAGATCGACGGTGCGGACGTCCCCGCCGCGCAGGCCGGGGCCGGGCGTGCGCACGGCGGCGATCACGCCGGCGTCGTCCTCGAGCCGGTGGATCAGGACGAGCAGGAGCGGCAGCGGGTCGGGGTGATGGACGAGATCGGCGAGGAAGACGGCGCTGTCGTGGTCGCCCCACTGCAGGTCGTCGATCGCGATCGCGAGCCGCCGGCGGGCGGCGAGCCAGGCGAGCAGCGCGCGCAGCGCACCGAGACCGCGCCGGCGCAGCTCCTGTGGCGCCGCCGGCAGCGGCGCCGCGACCGTGCGCTCGGCGATCACCGGCACCCGCCGCAGCACCGGGAACAGCCGGGCCAGCGCGGCGATCTCGGAGGGCAGGCCGGCGCGCAGCGCGTCGCGCGGCTGGGCGAGCAGCTCGTCGGTGAGCGCGTCGACGACGCCGTCGAGCGCCTTGAACGGCACCGACTCGCGCTGGTAGCAGCGGCCCTCGAGCGCGGTGACCCGGCCGGCGATCTCGTCGAGGAACTGGCTGACCAGGCGGCTCTTGCCGATGCCGGACTCGCCGCGCAAGAAGACCGCGACCGTGTGGTCGCCGGCGTCCTCGAGCGCCTGGTGCAGCGCGGCCCGCTCGGCGGCGCGGCCGACGAAGGGCCGGGCGGTGGCGGTGCGCTGGAGCTGGAGGGTCGCCTCCGACGGGGCGCGACCCAGCTCGGTCAGGATGGCCCGGCCGTCGGGGCGCGCCGCCGGGTCGCGGGCGAGGAGCCGCATGCACAGCGCATCGAGCGCGGGCGGCACCTCCGGGTTGCGCTCGCGCGGCGGCACCGGCGCCTCGGTCTGCTTCGCGCGCATGATCTCGACGCTCGATCCCTCGAACGGCCTGCGACCGGTGAGCGCCTCGTACAGGATGGCGCCGACCGCGTACCAGTCGCTGGCCGGGGTCGGCGCGGCCTCGGTCGCCTGCTCGGGCGCCATGTACGCCGGCGTGCCGGCGCCGGCGTGCTCGTCGGTTCGCTCCGCCCGGGCGGCGCCGTCGACGTCGGCGACCAGCCCGAAATCGAGCAGCACGACCCGGCCGTCGCGCGTGACCAGCACGTTCGACGGCTTGAGATCGCGGTGCAGCTTGCCGGCGACGTGCAGGGCGAGGACGCCGTCGACCAGCTGCGCCAGCGCGGTGTCGAGGCGCGCGAGGTTCAGCCACGCCGCGATGATGTCGCTGCGCGAGCGCACCGAGGCCGGCCGCGTGATGTCGGCGCTCGACTCGTCGACATCATGGGACGGCGCGATCCGGACCCAGTCGATGAAGGTGACGCCCTCGATCAGGTCCATCGTGAAGAACCAGTCGTCGTCGACGGTGTGCAGCTCGTGCAGCGCGACCAGGTTGGGATGGACGATGTCGGCGAGGGCGCGGAACTCGCGCTTGAAGCGATAGAGCGCGCGCCCGCTCGGCAGGCGCAGCTTCTTGAGCGCCACCTCGTGGCCGAGCTGGCGGTCGAACGCGCGGTACACGACGCCCATGCCGCCCGCGCCCAGGGTGGCGCGGATGACGAAGCGGTCGTCCCCGACCGACTCGGCGCGGACCGCCTTCATGTAGGTGAGGATAGTCGAACGTGCGATATCTGGAAGGCGTAAGTCGAACCGAGGTCTCGGACAAACACCGAGGCCCGGCGATCCGGGCAAGAAGGGACCCCGATCGCCCGAAGCCATGCTCGAGGTGCGCCTCGGCGTGGGCTTCGTCCGGTTCTCGGACACTGGCCCGGATGCCGGCCCTGCCCGAGTGGCCCAGCAGGGTACCGCGGATGGGCTCGCGGTAGACGAAATCGAGCTGGCATCATCTGACTGAACCGGCGACGGCGATGCGCACGGCGGACCCGGCCACGATCTCGAGAGACTGGCTGAATTCGCCTCTTTGCAACGCCCAGACCGATCGCTATCATCGGTCCGAGGGGTGACTGTTCAGAAGCGCAGTCTGAAGGTCGAAAAACTGGCCCGGATCTACGACGACGAGATCGCGCCGGTCTGGGGCACCCGTTTCGGCAAGATGCTCCTGCGCAACCTGTGCGTGCCGCCGCGGGGCCAGGTTCTCGACGTATCGTGCGGTACAGGTTATCCGCTCGTCGAGATCCTGCGCCGCATGAGCGAGGGCAGCCGGGTCATCGCCATCGACGCCTCGAGCGCCATGCTCGACGTCGCGCGCAAGAAGGTCGCCGACCTCGGTCCGCTCGGCAAGAAGGGCGTCTTCTTCCGGACCGAGAGCCCGCTGCCGAAGCTGTCGTTCGCCGACGACGTCTACGACCTCGTCGTGTGCAACCTCGGCCTCGCCGAGATGCCCGAGATGGATGGCGCGCTGCGCGACTTCGCGCGGGTCGCCAAGAAGGGCGGCGAGGTCCGCTGCACCCTGCCGCTGACCGGCTCGTTCCAGGAGTTCCACGACATCTACCGCGAGGTGCTGGTCAAGCACGACAAGCACGACTCGCTGAACCGGCTCGAGGCGTACATCGCGCGCTACCCGACCGCCGAGCAGTGCGCGCGCTGGATGGAGCAGGCCGGCCTCGAGCCCGACATCGAGGTCGAGGAGTTCTCGCTCCTCTTCAAGTCGTCGCGCGAGTTCTTCTTCGCGCCGGTCATCGAGT
>Ga0075429_100006418_pt1 | contig 10182 bp, 9 predicted proteins | sample RhiMetdeltSRZDD3_FD_75295 | JGI IMG/M metagenome (GOLD analysis project Ga0075429, IMG submission 75295) | Populus rhizosphere microbial communities from Tennessee, USA - Rhizosphere MetaG P. deltoides SRZDD3 | ecosystem: Host-associated > Plants > Roots > Rhizosphere > Soil | place: USA...
TTCCGCTTCGGATCCTCGGCCATCTTGCGCTTCGGGTCCTGCTCCAGGAACTGCTTGAGCTCCTTGAGCTGCGGGTTGTCGGGGGCGATCTTCTCGATCTTGGCCGCCACCTTGCTCGCGAGCTCGTGATCCCCCTCGCGGGCGTACGTGACGGCGACAGTCATCAGCTGCTCGACCTCTTTCGCCTTGATCTCGGCGTCGATCTCGAGAGCGGCGTGACGGACCGTCTCGTCGCCGGGCTTGGCCTCGAGGATGCGGCGACACAGCGACAGCGCCTTCTGCAGCTGGCCGTCGCTGCGAGCCTGCAGCATCTCCGCCGTCAGGTCGTCGACCACGTTCTTCTTCTCCGGGGCCTTGTCCGGCGCCTTCTCCGCCGCCGGCGGCGCGCCTGCCTCTCGAGAGAGAGCGAGCGCGGCCGCGTCGCCTGGATTGATGGAGAGGGCCTCTCGTGCGCATTCTAGCGCCGTCTGGCGGTCTCCGGCAGCAAGACGCTTGCGCCCCTTCTCCACCAGCCGCGACGCCCGCGCCGGATCCCCCTTGCCGAGCAGCCGCGGGGCCGTCTCCGCGACGAGCACGGTGAGATCCTCGTGCATGAAGTCGAGGCTCTGATAGCGGTCCTCGGGCCGGCGCGCGAGGGCCTTCACGATGATCTTCTCGAGGCCGGGCGAGTAGGGCGTCTTCGGCAGGAGGGCGGGATCGGCGCGGTCGTGCGTGATCTTGTACATGAGGGCGCTGATACTGTCCGCCTCGAACGGCTTGCGCCCGGCGATCATCTCGTACGCGATCGCCCCCACCGAGAAGATGTCGGCGCGATGGTCGGGCTTCTTGCTGTCGATCTGCTCCGGCGCCTGGTAGTGCAGCGTGCCCATCACGAGCCCGCTCTTGGTCATCGTCGACGTGTGCAGGTGGGCGATGCCGAAGTCCATGATCTTGACCTCGCCCTCGGTGGTGACACGGATGTTCGCGGGCTTCACGTCGCGGTGGATGACACCGGCGCGATGCGCGTGGGCGAGGCCTTCGCAGAGCTGGCGCAGCACGTCGAGCTTCCACTCGACGGTGACGGGCTCGTGGTTCTGGATGATCTTCTCGAGGTCGGTGCCCTCGATGAACTCCATGGCGATGAACGGCTGCCCGTGGTCCTCGCCGAGATCGTAGACGGTGACGATGTTCCGGTGCCGCAGGCCGCCGGCCGCCTGGGCCTCCCGGAGGAACCGCGCCCGCAGGTCGGCCTGGCCGGCCAGGTGCGGGATCATGGTCTTGAGGGCGACCTTGCGGTTGATGAGCGGGTCGATCGCTTCGTAGACCGTGCCCATGCCGCCCCGGCCGAGGACGCGCTGGACCTGATACTTGCCGAAGTTTTCGACAGCCTTAGCCATCAAATTTTTCTTAAAGTCGGGGCGGTAGTGCTATTTGGCCCGGTGCATTCTATGCCCGAAAGTGCGACATTCCAAGGTGGTTGGAGCCGATCGACGCCTCACAGTGACGTCCCTCACTCTGGCGTCCTCGGCAGGCGTTTGTTATCGTCAACCGCTTGAGCGCCATCGTCGGGATCGGGCTGGACCTCGTCGAAATCAGCCGGGTGACCCGCTCGCTCGACCGCTGGGGGGCCCGCCTCGTGGACAAGCTGATGGATCCCGAAGAGGCGAGCCGGCTTCCCGCGGGGGGCGAAGATCGTGCGCGGGCGGTAGCGGCGGCCATCGCCCTGAAGGAAGCGGCGAGCAAGGCGCTGGGCACCGGGTGGTCGCGCGGGGTCCACTGGCGGCAGGTGATCGCCAGGACGGGACCGCCCGCCACCGTCCTGCTCACGGCACGGGCCGCCCACGTGGCTCGCGCCCGCGGCTCGTCGGGCGCCACCGTCACCTCGATGGAGGCGCGCGGCGATCTCCTGCTCGCCGAGGTCTGGCTGCTCGAGTGAAAGGCGCCGGGCGCCGCAACCTGCGGGTGATGGCCACCGTCGTGTTCGTGGTCTTCGCCGCCTTTGCCTTCGTCATCCCGTTCCTGCCGCTCTACGTCCGCGCGCTGGGCGTCGAGGAAGAGAACGTGGCCTCGTGGGCGGGTTTGCTCATCGCGGTGGCGCCGCTCTTCGCCGGCCTGCTGGCCCCGGTCTGGGGCCGCCTGGCCGATCGATACGGCCACAAGGCGATGGCCACCCGCGTGCTGGCGTCGTACGTCGTGATCCTCGCGCTGTCGGCGGCGGTGCAGAACATCGGCCAGCTCCTCGCGCTCCGAATCGCCGTCGGTCTGTTCGGCGGGCTCGGGCCGCTCAGCATCGTCATGGCGAGCTCCTCGGCGCCTCCGGGCGAGACGGGCCGCGCCATCGGGATCATGCAGGCGGCTCAGATCCTGGCCGCGGCGGTCGGCCCGTTCACCGGCGGGTTGTTGGCGGCGACGATCGGCATCCGGCCGACGTTCGTGGTCACCGCCGCCCTGTGCGGAGTGGCCTTCGTCCTCGTGCAGTACTGCTACGTCGCCGGCTCGTCGGCCCCGGCTCCGACCCACACGCCGGCCTCCGCGGCGGCGGTCCCCGCGGGCATCCCCCGGGTCCAGCTCTTCGGGCTCATGGCCGTGCTGTTCCTCGTCAACTTCGTGTCGCGCTCGTTCACGCCGGTTCTGCCCCAGCAGATCGAGCGTCTCGGCATCGGCACCGCCCGCGTCGCTTTCGCCACCGGCGTGCTCGTGTCCTTCTATTCGATCGCCGCCGCCGTCTCGGCGATGCTCGTGGGACGGGCGCCGGAGCGATGGGGGGCGCGGCGGCTGATGATGGTGAGCGTGCTCCTGGCGGCGGTGCTGCTGGCCCCGATCCCGCAGCTGACCTCGTTCCGGATGCTGCTCACGCTGGCGACGCTGCTGGGCCTCGTGTTCGGCGGCTCCCTGACCCTCGGGTATACCGTCGGCGATCGACTGGCCCCCGGCGAACGCCGCGGGACGGTGTTCGGCTACTTCACGGGCGCCGCTCTCTTCGGAGGCGCGATCGCCCCTCTCGTCGCCGGCGTTCTGGCGCGATGGGACCTCGCCGGCATCTACTACGTCGACACCGCCATCTGCCTCTTCCTGGCCGCGGTGCTGGCCTTGCCGGGGCCCTTGCGGCCCGGCGCCGCTGCGGTAGCATCACGGCCATGAAGGTCTGCCATCGCTGCGGCAAGGAGGTCAACCTCGGGGACGGCCTCCAGCGCACCGACGGCTGCCCCGTCTGCCATTCCGATCTGAAGTGCTGCCTGAACTGCCGCTTCTTCGATCCCGCCGCCGCGAACCAGTGCCGCGAGCCGCAGGTCGACCCCGTCCTCGAGAAGGACCGCGCGAACTTCTGCGAGCTGTTCCAGTATCGCGAGACGTCCGCGCTCAGCGCGCCGGGCATGGGCGGAGCCCAGTCCGAGAAGGACCGCGCCAAGGCGGCCTTCGACAGCCTGTTCAAGAAGAAGTAACCGCGTCACCGGACGCTAGGGAGCGGGCGTCTCCGCCGCTTCCTGCAGCGCCTCCACCGGGCGCGGCAGCTTGAGCGCGAAGTCGGCGACGAGCGGGAGATGGTCGGAGGCCATGAGGGCGGTGCGGCTGCGGTGCAGCGTGAGCTTCTCGAGGTCGAGCGACGGATCGAAGTAGATGTGGTCCAGGCTCAGCAGCGGCATGATGCCGGGATACGTTCGCGCCCATCTCAGGTGGCGGCGGAGGTTCACCGACTTCAGGTGCCGCCCCAGCAGGCGCGTGGTGAGGCCGCGCGTCCACTCGTTGAAATCGCCCAGCATGACGCGCGGGCCCCGGAGGACGGGGTCGCCCAGCACTTCGTCCACGAGCTGCCGCGCCTGCCGGCGGCGCTCGAGGAGGGCGAGGCCGAGATGGACGTTGAACACGTGGAGCAGCTCGCCGTCGGGCAGACGGACGTCGGTGTGGAGACAGCCGCGGCGCTCGCAGCCGCTCACGCTGATGTCGTAGTTGCGGACGGTGTGCAGCGGGAAGCGGCTGAGCACGACGTTTCCGTAGGCACCGCCGCGCATGCGGCGGTTCTCGCCCAGCGCATAGTGGAACCCGAGTCGCCCGGCGATGTACTCCGCCTGGTTCTTCTCCGCCCCTTCGCCCTCGATGCTGAGGACCTCCTGGAGGGCGATCACGTCCGGTGCGATCTCTTCCAGTACGGCGGCGATGCGGTCCGGGCGCACGCGCCCGTCCAGGCCCCGTGACCGGTGGATGTTGTAGGTCGCGATTCTCATCAGACGCCTGTCATATGTTCAATTCCCGTGCCATCGCCTTCGGGGCACAGACCACGCGGTTCCGACCGGCGGCCTTGGCGGCATAGAGAGCGCGGTCGGCGGCTGTCATCAGCTCGTCGGCGTGCGTGCCGTTGTCGGGCCACACCGCGAGGCCGACGCTGGCCGTGACGTGGAGGGTGGCGCCGGCATACTCGATGGCCGCCGTCTCGAGGGTGGCGCGCAGGCGCTCGGCGATCTGCTGCGCCACCACCTCGCTGGCCCCCGGCAGCATCACCACGAACTCCTCGCCCCCGTACCGCGCGGGGACATCGCCCTTGCGAACCACGCGGCGCAGGACCTCGGCCGTCGCGCGGAGCGCGGCGTCGCCGGCGGGATGACCGTGGGTGTCGTTGAGCTTCTTGAAGTGATCGAGGTCGAGCATCAGCAGGCAGAGGGTGCCGCCCTGACGCTCGCGGCGCGCGATCGACTGCGCGAGGCTCTCGGAGAAGGCGCGGCGGTTGTACAGGTCCGTGAGTGGATCCTTCATCGCCCGCAGCTTCTCGGACTCCGCGCGCTGCTTCTCGCGCTCGGCGAGCTGGATCTTGGCGACGATGGCCGAGGCCTGGTTCACGAGGATCTCGAGGACGGACGTGGCCGAGGCCTTGAGGGCGCCGCGCCGCGCGGTGAGCACGAGGGCGCCGATGGCCGGCGCCTCCTCGCTGAGAGGCAGGACGAGGACCGAGTCCTCGGCACGGTTGTCCTCGTCGAGGACGAGCACCGGCATGTCCTTGCCTTCGCGCCCGGCTTCGTTGAGCCGGACCGTCGTGGCCTGGTTCACCGCCCACGTCACGAGGGTGCGCTCCTCGAGGGCGACCTCTCGCCCGTTGAACGGCTCGGCCCATCCGAAGGCGAGGTCGACCGAGTAGCGCGTCTTGGCCTCGTCGACGCGGACGACGGCGCCGCCCTCGAGCGGCATCCAGGCCTGGGCGAAGTTGCGCAGGCGCTCGCACAGCGGATTGACAGCCGTCATCTGCGCGAGCTCCTTCGACACGTGATGCACGATGCCGAGCTCCGTCCCGCGGTCCTCGCGGTCGGCCAGCTCGCGGGCGCGGACGAAGATCTCCGACACCATCTCCGCGAACGACTCGAGCATCTCGTGCTGGGGGCCGCCCAGCGCCTGCAGCTCGAGGTGGTCGGCCACCAGCACGCCGCGCACGAGCCCCATCTCCAGCACCGGCGCGGCCAGGAGCGACCCGATCTTGACCTCGCCGTCGTAATACGGCAGCGACCACAGCAGCGGTTTGAAGTCGGTGACGTAGAACGTCTGGCCGCGGCCCACCGCGAACGCGAACGGATCGTGGCGCACGGGGATCAGGCCCTTGCGCAACGCGGAAGGGCCGTCCGCGGCGCGCAGGCAGGCGTGCTCCTGGTCGCGATCGACGGCGAAGAGGATGACGGCGTGGGCGGAGAGGGCCTGCCGCGCCAGGCGCACCAGGCGCTCGAGCGAGCCGTCGAGCTCGGTGACGCGCTCCATCTGGCGTGTGCGGCGCTCCTCCTCGGAGACCTGGCGCACGCCGAGCGAGCCCGGCGCGCCGTCGATGCTCAGCGTGTCCTCGAGATGGCCGATCCCGTGGCGCAGGCGCGCCAGCTCGGCGAGGGTGGTGCTCAGCCGCTGCTTCTCCGCGGCCAGCGCGCGGTTCACGGTGAACACGAGCCCGCCGTAGCCCGCCACCGCGAGCAGTGCCGGCTTCCACGCCGCGAAACCGCCGCGCGCGGCCTGCGCCGCTTCGAGCGTCGCCGCCAGCGCGGCGACGCCGAGCGCCGTCGTCATCGGCTCGGCGATGGACACCCCCGCCACCAGCAAGACCATCGCCGGCCACACCGGCCAGCCGTGCGGCGCCAGCCACTGAGCGAACGCATCGACGCCCAGCACCAGGAACGCGTACAGGGCGAGCGGGTCGGCGGCGCCGCGGCCGCGCAGGCTGGTGAAGATCGCCGAAAGCGCAGCCCCCGCGGCCAGCAGCAGGAGGACGCCGGCCCGTAGCCATACTGGACGATCCTCGGCCAACGGCCGCGCCAGCGCGGTGACGGCCAGCACGGCGGCGAAGCCGAGGAGTATCTGGCCGGCCCGCAAGCGGTTCGGCAGGTCCAGGATCGGCCGGCCGCCGTGCGGGGCGGGAGGGGGAAGCGCGGGGGGCGCGCTCACCCGCGCTCCGGCCGTCCCAGCACGCGTGCGTAGGAGAGGAGGTCGTGCTCGCCGAGACCGAGCCGGTCGAGATGCGCGTAGTAGTCGCGGATCCCGTCTGCGTGGTGCGAAACGAGCGCGCGGTCCTCGCGCAGCTCCTTCACCACGCGCACGAGGAGCTGCACCAGGCGCGGCGTGATCAGGACGCCGTCTTGGGCGAGCTCGTCCTTGTGCCGCGCGAGGATCGCCTCGATCGCCACCGCCCCCGAGTGTTTGCCGAACAGGAATCGCAGCTCGCCGCCGACCGCCTCCGGCTCGACCACCTGGTAGATGGCGGGATGGATGGTGATCCCCGCGGTGTGGATCCCGGTTTCGTGGGTGAAGACGTTGTGTCCGATGATCGGCTCCGTGGCGCCGACGGGCAGGCCCGAGAGCTCCTCGACCTTGCGGCGCAGCGCCCACAGCATGTCATAGCGGAAGCCGGGGATGGTGATGCCGTAGAGCTCCTTCAGGATCATCACCGTGGTGTGCAGCGGCGCGTTGCCGGCGCGCTCGCCGATGCCGTTCACCGTGCAGGTCGGGATGGTGGCGCCGTGATGCAGCGCGCGCACGGTGTTGTAGGCACCGAGGCCGAAGTCGTTGTGGAAGTGGATGACGAGCGGCTTGTCGGGAAAGGCGGCGACGATCTTCGGGATGTAGTAGTCGACCCCTTCGGGTGCGAAGAAGCCGACGGTGTCGGGGAACGCGTAGCGCGAGCCGCCGGCCCCATAACACGCCCCCGCCAGATCGATCAGGTATTGCACGTCGGCACGCGAGCCGTCCTCGCCCCCGAACTCGATCGTCTCCACGCCGCGGCTCCGCGCGTGCGCGATGGCGTCGCACGACATGCGGATGTTCGCGTCGCGGTAGAAGGAGACGGGCAGGTCGAGCCATTCCTCGGGCTTGCGGCCCTCCCGCTGGAGCAGCGTCTTGCCGAGCTTGTACTTGAGATGGAGGTCGGAGCCGGAGGTGAACAGGAAGAAGCTGCAGTCGTTCGGCCGCGCGCCGAGGTCGCGGAGGATGTCGACGGTCGCATCGATGTCGTGATGGCTGGAGCGGCACATCACCACGATCTCGACGTCGGGGCGGATCGTGCCCTTGCGCTTGCCCTCCAGGATGAGGCCGAGCGAGCGCCGCTCGGACAGCGCCGCGCTCGGGAAGCCGACGTCCAGCATGTGCAGGCCGGCCTCGGACAACATCACCGCCAGCTCGTACTTCTGCTCGGGGGTGAAGGCGACCCCGGGGGTCTGCTCGCCGTCGCGCAGCGTGGTGTCGTACAGACGGATCTCAGCCGCCCGCGGGAAACGTGTCTGCGAGGTAAAACGCGCAGGGAGCGCGATCAACGAATCGAGCGGCTCGCGAAGGTCCACCATCGGTGCGGCGGGACCGGCAGAGATGATCTTAGCACGCGGGTGTCGGCGGTCATTCGTACCGCAGCGCTTCGATCGGATCCAGCTCGGCGGCGCGCCGCGCCGGGTAGTAGCCGAAGAAGACGCCGACGGCGGCGGCGAAGAGGAAGGCGATCAGGACCGACATCGGCGAGATGAGGGTCGGCCAGCCGAGGACCTGCGTGAGACCCTGGGACACGCCTATACCAAAGAGTATACCTATCACCCCGCCCGCCAGGGATAACACGACAGCCTCCGCCAGGAACTGCCGCAGGATGTCCCGCGTGCGCGCCCCCACCGCCATGCGCAGGCCGATCTCGCGCGTCCTTTCCGTCACCGACACCAGCATGATGTTCATGATGCCGATGCCGCCGACGAGAAGGCTGACGGAAGCCACGCTCATGAGCAGGCCCGTCATCGTCTGCGCCATCTGCACGCGCGTGGAGGCCAGCTCCTCGATCGTGCGGACGCGGAAGTCGTCCTCCTCGGGGTTGCCGATGCGGTGCCGCTCGCGCATCAGGCGCGTGATGGCCACCGCCGCCCCTTCCACCGCGTCCTCGCTGGCGGCGGAGATCACGACCTGGTGGATGTAGGTGATGCCGAGGAGCTTCTTCTGCACGGTCGTGTACGGCGCGAGGATCATGTCGTCCTGGTCCTGCCCGAACTGCCCCTGTCCCTTGGGGGCGAGCACGCCCGCCACGCGGAACGGCATGTTGCGGACGCGGAGCATCTGGCCCGTCGGGTCCTCGTCTCCGTAGAGCGTTTCCGCCACCGTCGAGCCCAGCAGACACACCTTCTCCGCCTGCTGGACGTCGCGCCCGGTGAACGGCTCTCCGCGCGTCAGCGGCCAGTTGCGCACGGTGAGGTAGTCCTCGCCGCCGCCTTCCACCGACGTCTGCCAGTTCTGCGCGCCGGCAATGACCTGTGTCCGCGTGCGCACCACCGGGCTCCAACGGGCGACGGTGGACACCTGGGCGGCGATCGCCTGGGCGTCCTCCATCGTCAGCGTGGTCGTGGAGCCGCTGCCGCCGCGGGCGGTGCCACGGCCGCCGGCGCTGCCGGAGGAGACGTAGATGACGTTGGTCCCCTGGCTCTGCATCTGCTCGTCGATGGACGCGCGGGCCCCCGAGCCGAGGGCGATCATGGCGATGACGGACGCCACGCCGATGATCACGCCCAGGGCCGTCAGGGCCGAGCGGACCATGTTGCGCCGGATGGCGCGCAGGGCGAGGCGGAGGATGTTCGCGATCTCCATGTCAGCTCCGGACCGCCGCCGCGAAGCGGCCGCGCCTCTTCACCACCGCCCGATCCTCCACCACCTGGCCGTCGCGGAAGGCGATCACACGCTCGGCGTAGTCGGCGATGTCGTGCTCGTGGGTGATGACGAGAACGGTGACGCCGCGCTCGGTGTTCAGCTTCTGCAGCAGGTCCATGATCTCGTCACTGGTCTTGCTGTCGAGGTTGCCGGTGGGCTCGTCGGCCAGCACGACCTCGGGATCGTTCACGAGAGCACGGGCCGCCGCCACGCGCTGCTGCTGGCCGCCCGAGAGCTGATGCGGCCGGTGGTCGAGGCGCTCGCCGAGCCCGACCGCCTCGAGCAGCGCGCGCGCGCGGCGATGACGCTCCTCGACCCCCATCCCGCCGCGGTACATGAGCGGCAGCTCGACGTTCTCGAGGGCGGACGTGCGCGAGAGCAGGTTGAAACTCTGGAAGACGAAGCCGATCTTGCGATTGCGCAGCACCGCGCGTTCGTCGCGATCCAGGGACGACACGTCGTGCTCGTCGAGGAAGTACTGGCCTTCCGTCGGCCGGTCGAGCAGGCCGAGGATGTTCATGAGCGTCGATTTGCCGCTGCCGGAGGTCCCGGTCACGGCGACGAACGCGCCCTTCTCGATGGTCAGCGAGACGCCGCGCAGCGCCTCGACTGTCACGTCGCCCAAGTGGTAGATCTTGCGAAGGCCGACGACGCGAATGACGGGCGGCACGGCGCGTTATCTCTGCCGGCGCTGGAACTGAGGGTTGAACGGATTGGAGCCGCCCGGCTGCGGCTGGCCGGCGCGCGCGGCCGCCCCGGCCTCGCCCTCGACGCCGGTGACCACGGTGTCGCCTTCGGCGAGGCCGTCCTTCACCTCGACGAACTGGCCGTCGGTCACACCGACGATGACCTTCTTCGGATCCGGGCCCTTGGGGCCGAGAACGTGGAGAGTGGCGTTGCGCCCGCCGGCCTCGCGAGCGGCCGCGCGCTCACCGCGCTCGCGGCCTCCGCCTCCGCCGCCTCCACCTCCACCGTTACCCGCGGGTGAACGGCCGGACGGAAGCGCAACGCCGACGCCGGTACGCGCAGCACGTCCTCGCGCTTCTCGACGATGATGGAGACGCTGGCCGTCAT
>Ga0075429_100006419_pt1 | contig 10181 bp, 8 predicted proteins | sample RhiMetdeltSRZDD3_FD_75295 | JGI IMG/M metagenome (GOLD analysis project Ga0075429, IMG submission 75295) | Populus rhizosphere microbial communities from Tennessee, USA - Rhizosphere MetaG P. deltoides SRZDD3 | ecosystem: Host-associated > Plants > Roots > Rhizosphere > Soil | place: USA...
GAGAGGAACCAGCCGAACAGGAAATAGATCACGACGAAGATCACGATGCGAAGCCACGCACCCGAGAAAAGGGGCAAACCCGCCAACTGTTGCGCCACGCCGAGCGTGTACGGATTGGAGATCGCCGCCGAGAAGCCCATGTTCGTCGCCAGGATGGACATCCCCAGCCCGACCAGCGCATCCCACCCCAGGCTATACGAGAGGGCGATCATCACGGGCACAAGCAGGACCACTTCCTCAAAGGTGCCGAGGGTCGCGCCCAGGAACATGAACGCCAGCGATACGACCCAGAGCAGCAGGTACTTCCGGTCACGGAAGCGGCGCACGATGCGTCCGATAAAGGCGCGCAGGGTACCGGTCTTGTCGAGCACGGCGAAGGCGCCGCCCGCGAAGAACAGCACGACGATGATCACGATGACCGTCAGGCCGCTGGAGCTGCCAAGGACCTCCAGCGGTGCAATCAACCAGCGCCAGAAGGGGTACTCCGGTTTTTCCACGAACTGAAAGGAGTTGGGGTCGATGGTCTCCCGCCCGTCGACTTCGATCCTGGTGTATTGCCCGGCAGGAAGCAGGACGGTCAGGATGCCTGCGATCATCATCAACACAAACAAAATCACCAGCGACTGGACAAAGGCTCGCTGGCTGATCTGTGCACCTGCTTTTTGCTCCATGGAAGGCTCCTAGAAGTGGGATGGGAATCACACTTTATCACAGATTCAATGGATTAGAGTCGTAGTGGCCCCCAGACCATTTGACAAAAGGGAGGTGTTTGTAAAGAAGCAAACCTTTGTTCAAAGTACAATAGGACCATGTTACGTAACCACCCTCTCTTCCAAAGCCTGCGCGAGTTGAAAGGTAATCCGCGCATCACCGTACTGACCGAGGTCATGTTCGGGATTCCGTATAACATGTTCGCGCCGTTCTTTTCCGTGTACATGCTGGCGCTTGGACTCAACGACCAGCAGATCGGGAGCATTGCCAGCCTCGGGCTAGTTCTGCAGATCTTCTCCGCTCTGCTCAGCGGCGTCATCGTGGACAAGTTCGGGCGGCGCCTGACGCTACTGATCTTCGACGTGTTGTGCTGGAGCGTGCCGTGCCTGATCTGGGCGGTCGCACAGGATGTCCGCTATTTTGTCGTGGCGGCGTCGATGAACAGTCTATGGCGCGTTTCGCACACCGCCTGGACCTGTTTGATGGTGGAGGATGCCGAGGAACGCCACCTGGTGCACATCTGGACCTGGATCATGATCTTTGCATTCTGTTCCGCGTTTTTCACCCCGCTGGGCGGCTGGGTGGTGGCACGCTTTGGCCTGATCCCTGCCGTACGCGGTTTGTTCATCTTCGGTTTTGTCGTGCTGACCGCGAAATTTGTCGTGCTCTATGTATACTCTCATGAAACTGTGCGTGGTGTGCAGCGTATTCAGGAGACCCGTCATCGCTCCATCCCGAGTCTGTTGGGCGAATACCGGAGCGTTTTCAATCAACTGTTGCACTCACGTCCTATTCTTGCAGCCCTGTCGCTGATGGTGATCACCAACATTTACACGACGGTCAGCAATAACTTCTGGGGTGTGCTGTTCACCGAGAAATTGGGCTTCTCCAGTGCGCAGATCTCGACCTTTGTGGCGGTCCGGTCGATCGTCATGACGGTCTGCTTCTTCCTGATCGGTCCGCGGCTGACGAACCTGCGCCGCTTCCGCTTACCCCTCTGGGCAGGGTTTGCAGCCTTCCTGCTCAGCCAGCTCCTGCTCGTGGTGATGCCGCCGCAGGCGGTGACTCTGCTCGTGATCAGTGTGGTGCTGGAGGGGACCGCCGCGGCCCTCGTCAGCCCGATGACCGAGTCGCTGCTGGCGCTCTCGATGGAGTCGAACGAACGGGCACGCGTCAGTGCCATGGTCTACGTGACCCTGATCGTGCTGATCTCACCTTTCGGCTGGATCGCCGGTCAGCTCTCGGCGCTGGATCGTTCCCTGCCGTTCGCCTTGAATATGGGATTGTTTGCGATTGGACTCGTGCTGGTCTGGGTGATCGGGCGGCCGGGATTCCTCAGCTCCACCAGTCAGCCCACCGAACCAGGTACGGTTCTTGCCCCGTCAGATTCCTAAAGCTAGGATTGCACTCTCAGGAAGGTAAATGCCTCTTGCTGGATAACAACAAGAGGCATTTTATGATGCGAGTAGAAACTATAAACCTCTGTTCAATTGATAATAGAGATCGTTCCAGCGCAGTTTTTCCTTGAATTCATCCACACGCGTGTTCTCGTCGATCAACAGGAACTCGGTCCCAGCCATCTCGGCGAAGTCACGCAGATGGTCGGCAGTGACTGCATAGCTGAAGCTGGTATGATGCGCGCCGCCGGCGTGGATCCAGGCCGCCGCGGCAACTTTGAGGTTCGGGCGCGGCAGCCATAAGGCGCGCGCCACGGGGAGATGGGGCAGAGGCTCATCGGTCGGGACCACGTCGACAACGTTCGCCACAACACGGAAACGGTCGCCCATATCCATGATCGACGCGCCAATGGCGGGACCAAGGTTGGCATCGAAGATCAGGCGAACCGGATCCGCTTTGCCGCCAATCGACAGCGGAAGGATGTCCAGTTTTGGCTTGCTCGCCGCGATCGATTCGCAGATCTCGAGCATATGCGCGCCCAGCACTTTGTCGCCCGAACCACCATTAAAGTGATAGGTGTAGTCCTCCATGAAGCTGACGCCACCTGGCATGCCCGCGCTCATTACCTTCATCGCGCGTACCAGGGCAGATGTCTTCCAATCTCCCTCCGCGCCGAAGCCATATCCATCGCGCATCAGGCGCTGCACTGCCAGCCCGGGTAGTTGCGTCAATCCATGCAGGTCTTCGAATGTGGTTGTAAAGGCTTTGAAGTTCCCGGCTTTGAGGAAATTGCGCATGCCCGCTTCGATGCGCGCGCCCTCGAGCAGGGAAGCGTGCCGGTCGCCATCGGGCTGGAGCGCCGGGACAACGTCATATTCGTCGAGATAGGCCTGCGTGGTTTCCTTGATCTCCGCCTCCGAGGCGTCTTTCACCGCCTTGACCAGATCGCCCACACCATACCCATACACATCATAGCCGAGCCGGATCTGCGCTTCGACCTTGTCGCCTTCCGTTACTGCCACGTCGCGCATGTTGTCGCCAAAGCGCGCGATCTTAGCCCCCTGCCAGTCCGCCCAGGCGCAGGCAGCACGCACCCAAACCCCGATCTCCTGCTGGACATCCTCTGCCTGCCAGTGCCCCACCACCACTTTGCGATTGAGACGCAGGCGGCTGCCGATGAAACCGAACTCGCGGTCTCCATGGGCAGCCTGATTCAGATTCATGAAATCCATGTCGATCGTAGACCAGGGGATTTCGCGGTTGTACTGCGTGTGCAAATGCAGGAAGGGCTTTTTGAGCAGGCTCAAGCCGGCGATCCACATCTTGGCGGGGGAGAAGGTGTGCATCCATGTGATCAACCCGATGCAGTTCTTTGCCGAGTTGGCTGCCAGGCACAACTCACGAATTACTTCGGGTGTTGTCAGCACCGGCTTGAAGACAACCTTCACCGGCACATGCGCGGACGCGCCTAACGCCGCCGCGATCTCTATCGAATGTTCGGCAACGGTCTCCAATGTCTTCGGACCATACAAATGCTGACTCCCCGTCACAAACCAGACTTCATATCCTTGTAGATCAATCATGACTGCCTCTCCTTTTTACGACTTTTTTGTCTGTCCATAGTAGGCGTTTGCGCCGTGCTTTCTCAGATAGTGCTTATCTAACAGTTCCTGCTGCATGAGTGGAATGCCTGGCTCAAGCCCCACGGCGTGGAAGTTCATGAACGCAACCTCCTCCAGCACCACGGCATTGTGGACGGCGTCCATGGGATCGGTACCCCATGTAAACGGGCCGTGACTGTGTACAAGAACTGCCGGGATGGCATCCGGATCTTTTCCCTGGAAAGTCTCCCTGATCACCAACCCGGTTTCCTTTTCATATTCGCCTTCGATCTCGGCGTTTGTCATTTTTCGAGTGCAGGGGATCTCACCATAGAAATAGTCGGCATGCGTTGTGCCGAGCGCCATGACGCCGCGACCTGCCTGTGCAAAGATGGTGGCCCAGCGGCTGTGCGTGTGTACAATGCCGCCGATATTGGAAAACGCCTTATAGAGCTCAAGGTGCGTCGGCGTATCGGAAGAAGGTTTTAGACTTCCCTCCACAGTCTTTCCCGTCTCGGCATCCACAACCACCATGTCCTCCGCCTTCATCACATCATAGGAAACGCCCGAGGGTTTGATCACCATAAGTCCTTGTCCCCTGTCGATGCCCGACACATTCCCCCAGGTGAAGACGACAAGACCATGCCTGGGCAGCAGAAGATTTGCCTGAAATACCTGTTCTTTTAACTGTTCCAACATGGCTTCTACCTCAGCCCATCCACGGCGGCTCTCTCGATGACCAGTCCCTTTTTGTAGCGGTCCATGAAAGCGGCAAAGCCATCGACATCCACTGGATCAGGTGCTATCGTCGTGCCATTTTCACCTGCAAAGACCTTGTCCGAAAGATAGGCTTCCAGAGGTTCATTCTCTGCCTTGTGGAGCATATAGGATGCAAGCAAGGCAATTCCCCACGCGCCGCCTTCACCTGCAGTCTCCATCACAGAAACGGGGACATTCATCGCTGCCGCCATCAACCGCTGCCCCACTTCCTTTGTCTTGAAGAAACCGCCGTGACCAAGGATCTGATCGATCTTCACTTTTTCCTGCTCAAAGAGGATGTCCAGCCCGATCTTCAATGCGCCGAGCGCCGAGAACAGATTCACGCGCATGAAGTTTGAAAGCGTGAAGCGGCTTTCGGGTGTACGCACGAACAACGGGCGCCCCTCTTCCATGTGCGTAATGTGCTCCCCCGAAAGATAACTATAGGCCAGGAGACCGCCAGCATCCGCATCGCCCGTGAGGGCTTTTTGGTATAGCATCTCATACAACCTGGATTCACTGATCTCCACCCCGAGCGCGTTCGTGAATTCCTGAAACAGATCGACCCATGCATTGAGATCAGATGTGCAGTTGTTGCTATGGACCATGGCGACAGGCTTGCCGGTGGGTGTGGTCACCATGTCGATCTCCGGGTACAGCTTCGACAGAGCCTGTTCCAGAACGATCATGGCAAAGACGGATGTCCCTGCGGAAACATTGCCGGTCCGCTCCGCAACGCTGTTGGTTGCGACCATGCCCGTGCCGGCGTCCCCTTCCGGTGGGCAGAGTGGAATCCCGGCTTGTAGTCCTCCGTTGGGATCGAGCAGCCTGGCGCCTTCCTGGGTCAGCGTACCGGCAGCATCTCCTGCTACAAGCACCCTGGGCAGGATGTCCTGGAGTTTCCAGGCGATGCCTTCCGCGCTGAGACATTCATTGAAAAGCGCAAGCTTGCGTTCGTCGTATTCGTTGGTCTTGCTGTCGATCGGGAACATGCCTGATGCTTCGCCAACCCCCAGCACCTTTTGTCCCGTCAGTTTCCAATGGACATAGCCCGCCAGTGTGGTCAGATGGCTGATATCCTTTACATGGGTTTCCCTGTTCAAAATTGCCTGGTAGAGATGCGCAATGCTCCAGCGCTGGGGGATGTTGAACTGGAACAGATCCGTGAGTCTCTCAGCTGCCTGTGCGGTGATGGTGTTTCGCCATGTGCGAAACGGGACAAGCTGGTTCCCGTCCTTATCGAACGCCATATAACCATGCATCATGGCGCTGAATCCGATGGCGCCAACGGTCAGGAGCTGAGCGTTGTATTTCTCAGTCACTTCGTGGCTGAGTTTACGGTAGCTATCCTGCAAGCCTGCCCAGACATCTTCAAGGCGGTATGTCCAGACGCCGTTTTCATGCCTGTTTTCCCACTCATGGCTTCCGGAGGCAATCGGCGTATGATCCTCTCCAATCAATACCGCCTTGATGCGAGTCGAGCCGAACTCAATACCAAGAGCGGTCTTTCCGCTTTCAATCGCGTTTCGGATATCCTTTTGATTCATGTTCATCTCCCATGCTTTGAGGTCGTTCTTTCACATTTCGATGACGATTTTCAATCCCTCGCGCCGCTCCGCCACACGAAACGCTTCCTGGGCGTCTTCGAGCGAAAACCGGTGCGTTACCAGCGACCGCACATCGACCAATCCCTTTGACACCAGCTCGATCGCCCGCGGATAGGTATGTTTCATCCGTCGCACGAGCTTGATGGTGAGACCCTTTCGTCGTGCTGTGGATGCGGAGAAGGAAGTTCTGTCATCGTTCGGGATTCCGGCCAGCACAACCTTTCCACCAGATGCAACGGCATCGAAGCACGTATCAACGGCATCCTGCGCCCCGGCCGCTTCGAACGCCACATCGACGCCGCGTCCGTTCGTCGCAGCCTCGATCTGCGCAAGTTCGCTGCCTCCCTCCGCGGAAAAGGCATGGGTCGCCCCGAAGCTTTTTGCGGCTTCCAGACGATGCGCGAGTTTGTCGGTGGCAATGATATTTGCGGCGCCTGCAAGCTTCGCCATCTGAAGGATCAGCAAGCCGATCGGTCCGCAGCCAAAGACGCCGACCGTCATCCCTGCCTTGAGTTTTCCCAGGTCAACGGTATGGATGGCAACACCGAGCGGTTCCAGCATGGCGCCGTCGTCATCTGAAATTGAATCCGGGATGGGGAATAAACTCTTTTCATGCCACGCTATCCACTCGCGCAGCCCACCGTCTGTTTTCCCGTGACCGGCAAAAATGAGTTCCGCGCAAAGGTTGGGATGCCCATGCTCGCAGAATTCACAATGCCCGCAGGGGATGGCAGGATCGATCGCCACACGCTGACCATCTTTGGTGACACCTGCAAACTCATGTCCCAGCACCAGCGGGTGCTCGAGCTTTGAATCGCCGATGGAGCCTTCCGCGAACCAGTGCAGGTCCGAGCCGCAGACCCCCACCGATTTGACGCGCACCAGTTTTTCTCCTGGACCTGTCACCGGGACGGGTTCCTCATGGATTTGTAAGTCGCCAGTTCCATGCAAGCGTATGGATTTCATATAGGGGCTACCTTTGTGGGGCGGGTTAATAACCCGCCAGGCCTTCTTTCGAAATGCGATAATTGTTCAAGAGGACGCTTCGACTTCGTTCGAGCAACGAGCATGTCCTCACTGCGCTCACTGTAGTCTCGATGCTCTTTCGGGAGCGAGCATACGTTAGCCTGGATACCAGACTTTTCGAGGATCCTCTTCTGTGCGCGTATATTCCCAGGCGGAATCGATCAGTTTCTTCATGTCGTATTCCGGGCGCCAGCCGAGCAATAGCTTTGCCTTTGTATTATCAAGCCATGTGGAGTAATACTCAGATTTGATCTCGACAGGGGGAAGACCGCGCGTTTCTGTGAGATATTTGCCCATCTCACGGTAATCGACGGGTTCATCCATACTGATGTTGAACAACTGCTGACGCGCTTTTGGGTGATCGATGGCGAGCAACAACGCGTTCACCAGATCATCCACGTGAACAAAATTCCGTTTCACAGGCTGACCGTCGGAATCGAGCATGACCGGAACGGTCTGGGTCCGCACGTATTCATCCGCCAGCGCGGCGCCGACCAGATCTCGCCAGCGCGGTCCGCCGAAGACATCCTCGCCGAAGGAGAGCTGGTACTTGAAATCATCCTTCTCCATGATCCAGGGGGCGCGCAGGCAGCAGCCATTCAGGTCATATTGGATGTAATACTGCTCGAGCATCACTTCTTCGAGCACCTTGGAAAGCGCATAACAGCCCGGATACGCGGAATGCTTTTGTGTTTCGGTCACCGGGATGGGGTGCGGGTAAACGAAGTGTCCAACACCCGCGTCCCCACCGACCAAAATGAATTGCTGAAATGTGGGACTGGTGCGGCAGGTTTCCAGCAGCCAGAACAAGCCTTTGACTGCCACATCCATGATCTGGTCTGGCGTCTCCTTGCAGGTTGCCAGGTGGAGAACGTGGGTGACACCTTCCATCGCTTTTTCGACAACTTCGCGATGCTCGATGGAGCCATACACATTCTGGATCCGTTCGTGAGGTTCCAGTGTGCGGTGATGGCAAAGCGCCCGGATTGTGAATGAGTCAAATTCAGCATCTGCCAACAGACGCGAAATGAATGTCCTTCCCACCTTGCCTGTTGCGCCTGTGACCAAAACGACTCCGGAGTTGGACATTTTCATTCCTTAAGCATTTGATGTAAAAAGACCTGCCATGAGAAAGCCGCTTCCCAGAGGGACGCTTTGCAGTCGACTTCGTTCCTCGAAAAGTACTCGTCACTCCGCGCAGCGCGAGATACTTGTTAGCACTTGACCCATTTGCCGTTGGCGCTGCTTGATTCGATCACGCTGTTCACGAAGCGCACACCCAGCAGACCGTCCCAGGAATTTGGGAAGTGCAGCGCCAGCGGGTCTGCCGGTTTGCCTGCCCGGCGCGCGGCGATGGCTTCGGCCGCATCCGAATAGAGGTTTGCAAAGGCGTCCGGGAAGCCCTCGGGGTGACCGGCGACAAGCCGTGTGGAACGCGCCGAGAGGGGGAGGGTGCCGGGTCCGTTGGGCGTGCGATTTTGCGAAGGTCCGTGGAGAGGCTTGAAGGTCAATGCCTGGGGGAATTCCTGCATCCATTCCAGTGTACCCTGGCTGCCGCTGACGCGAATGCGAAGACAGTTTTCCACACCCGCCGCGGCTTGCGTGACCCAGAAGCTTCCGCGTGCACCGTTATCAAACCGGAGCAGAGCCCCGGCATAGTCATGAATGATGCGCTTTGGGACAATGTTCCCAATTTCGGCGGCGACTTCTTCCACTTCCAGGCCCGTGATGAAGCGGGTCAGGTTGTGCGCGTGCGTTCCGATGTCGCCCATCACGCGTGACGGTCCACCGCGGACCGGATCATATTTCCAGGTCATCACTTCGGGCATGGGTTTCGACTCGTCGGCTTTTCCACCCTGCACGTATTCCACCTGTACGAGGCGTATCGTTCCCAGCTGTCCATCCTGTACCATCGCCTTTGCCTGGCGGACCATTGGATAGCCTGTGTAATTGTGAGTCAGGCAAAATATAAGCCCCGTTTCCTGGACTTTTTGATGCAGGGCTTCGGCTTCCTCCAGCGTGTTTGTCATCGGCTTGTCGCAAATGACGTCGATACCGCACTCCAATGCTGCAGCCGAATATTCGAAGTGGCTGTCGTTGGGCGTCATGATGGCAACCGCGTCGATGCCATCCTCGCGGGACGATTCCACCTCCAGCATCTCTTGAACACTGGAATATAAGCGACCTGGATTCATGCCAAGGTCCCGTCCTGCCTGCTTCGATTTTTCAGAGTCAGAGGAAAAGACACCCGTAACGATCTCATAGCGGTCATCGAGCCGTGCCGCCTGCCGGTGCATGCCGCCGATGAAGGAGCCGGGACCGCCACCAACAACCGCCAGACGGAGCCTGCGTCCAAGGGTGGATATTACGGGATTCAACGCCATATCACTGCTCCTGTGCCAGATAGTCTCGAATTGCCTGAACGACCAGCTTGTGGTCCTCTTCCTGCGGAAGACCGGAGACGGTGATCGTACCGACCATCCCGGTATTCTTTACAATCACAGGAAAGCAACCGCCATGAGGCGCATAGTCATTCTCAGAGATCAGGTAAGCTTCCTCAAGACGTTTGCCTTTGCTTTTTAGAAGCTGCCCGATATAGAACGAGCTATGTCCAAACCTGTAGACCAGGCGGATCTTTCGTTTGATCCACTCATCGTTATCCACAGAGGTTCCGGGCAGGCTGGCATGGAAAAGCTGATGGCTTCCCCGCATAATATCGATCGTAACGGGAAGGCTCCTGCGTAGTGCCTGTTCGACGAGCTGGCTGCCCAGCTTCCAGGCAACATCTTCGTTGAACATCGTGAATTGGAGTTCCTGCTCTTCCTGCAGCAACTGTTCTAACACTTCAGCCATGAAGACATCCTATAATAATATTGGGAGTTCCATGCCACCGGAGCCTGGTCTCCCAATATTGATTCACACGTCAATCGCTTATAAAAGGAGCTGTGTTCTTATACGCTCTTGTTCTTGTTATAAACATCAAAGAACACGGCGGCAAGAAGCACCAGACCTTTGACCACTTTCTGCCAGTCGATGCCTACGCCAAGGATCGACATACCATTGTTCAGAACACCGATTA
>Ga0075429_100006420_pt1 | contig 10180 bp, 8 predicted proteins | sample RhiMetdeltSRZDD3_FD_75295 | JGI IMG/M metagenome (GOLD analysis project Ga0075429, IMG submission 75295) | Populus rhizosphere microbial communities from Tennessee, USA - Rhizosphere MetaG P. deltoides SRZDD3 | ecosystem: Host-associated > Plants > Roots > Rhizosphere > Soil | place: USA...
AGGAGGACCGGACGCTCCGGGCGGTGCTCGTCGGGATGCTGCGGGACATGGAGCGAGGGTAGCCCGCGCCGCAGGAGGGTAGCCCGCGCCGCAGGGAGAAGAGCCCTCTTCCGGTGAACCTCTAGCTCTTTCGCCCCAATCAACGAGCGAGGGTTCGTGGACGAGAGTGGACGGGTAGGGACTCCTTGACCGCGGAACGTGGTCAAAGGAGGAATCATGACCGACGGTCATAGCCACAGTCCGGACCGGAGTCTTCTAGTCCCGCCGGATTCGCGGCGATCAAGTACACGGCGATCGTGATCATCGTTCTAGCGATCCTGGCCTTCATTGCTTGGTACATCATCCCGGCCTTTAACTGAGCGCCCAGATGGACACCAGTAAGCATCCCGCGCCGAACGATGACCGAGATCACCCCTCTTGAAAGAACTCGCCTGGTCTGTCGCTCTCATCGGCGGCGTGGCTCTGTACTTGGTTCTGGCAGTTCAGTTCGCCTCTTAGACGGCGCGGGGACTCCTTCCCGAGACAGGACACCTGGGCGGAGCGGCTCCCGCGATCAGACTTGAGAAGTGCTAGGCGTTTGCCGCTCCACTCTGATGCCCGCGAACTGTTCGATTTCAACGATGTCGAGCACCCGAAGCACGTTGTCTCGGGGTGCCTGGATCACGACGCCGAGGGGACATGCCTCGACGGCCAGCCTCATGATGGCCTTGAGCCCTCCTGAGTCGATGAACGTCAGACCGGAGAGATCGAGGACCACCTCCTTTGTGGGGTCGGCCATCGAGACCGCGGCCGTCAGGGAAGTCGTCTGCTGCGGTCAGGTCGATCTCGCTGCTGACGAGCAAGGCACCATCAGGCGAGACGGTGTGTGAGAACGCTTTCGAGGATGCCGCCAAGTCAGACCCCCTGCCGTCGCGTCGCGTGGGCGGACGGTCAGGCGTGCGCCGAGGGTCCAGCCGACTCTTGAATACTGAACCCAGGGGGTCGGATCAGCAAGAGGCACAGGAAACCCGCCGTCCAGGAGCCGACCGAGACCCGCGAAGCGGGACCGGCGGAGAGGGGAGGCAGGTGATGGCGTCCGGCATCTGCTCCAGGGGCAAGAACTCTTGGCGCATCGTCTTCAGCACGGGCCGGGACCCGGCGACGGGGAAGCCAACGATGATCCGAGAAACCGTGAGGGCACCAAGAGGGACACCTGAACCGACGCGCCGCCATCACCACCGACCCGAACCGGGGAACGTACGTTCCGTCCGGGCCAGAATCCGTTGCGGCATTCCTCGAACGATGAATCGCCCATCGGGAACACGTCGGGAAGGTCCGCCCGAAGACCGCGAAGACCTACCGGATGTACGTTGCTCGGCACGTCACGCAGGCCATCGGCCATCTGCGTCTCAGCGAGGTTCGACCCAGGCACCTGCAGAAGGTCATTGACGACGCCCTAGAGGCAGGGCTGGCGATCCATAGCTGTCCTGCAGGTGTATCGCATCCTGCACGCCGCCAGGGGGCAGGCCGTCCGTTGGGCAGATCTGGCCGTCAACCCGGCCGACGGTGTAACGCCATCCGAACTCAAGGCACCGAAACTCCGTAGGTTGTGGGTTCGAGTCCCACCCCCCGGAGCGAGCAGAAACAGGCCCGGGCGATCTTGGCCGGGGCCCTGCTGTCCTCCGGACTCAGCGCGTCTTCGGTCGGCTGATGAGGAAGACGATCGCGAGCGCCGCCAGGACGACCGCGACCAGGATCACGATCCCGAGGCCCCCGATGTCGGCCAGCATCAGGCCTCCTTCCTGCCCTTCAGACCTGGCATACCCGGGACCCCCACCGGCCAACCTCGCGCCGATCGTCCTGCGAGCCAGGACGCTCGCACCGTGTCATGCTGCACGCCGCATCGGGAGGGAGACGGGATGTCTGGATCGATGGTGGGGGCGATCCCGGGGACGTTCATCGTCGTCGGGATCGTGGTCCTGGGCGTGATCCTGCTGGGGTACGCCATCTATTTCCTGTTCTTCAAGAAGAACATCGGCTCGGACGAATAGCTACGGGTTCTGCCAGCCTGACCAGCTCGAGAAGAAGGCGGCGACCGTGGGCAGGGCCGCCACGACGTTGAGGGAGCAGGTCTCGAGGCCCAGGCCTTGTAGACGTTCACCGTGTCGGTCGGGGCGGTGCCCCGCACGTCGATCGTGCGGAGAGAAGCAGACGCCCGGGAACCGTCCTTCAGCCGGCCGCGAGGCAGGCTGATCGCAGCAGGCACGGAAGGCTCGACCACGAGGGAGGCCGACGCGTACAGTGGCTCGGCCGATGCCACCTCTCCGCCGCCCACCGAGCGGACGTCCCGTCGCATTCGTCCCGGCGGTCCTCGGCGGAAGCGTCGCGCTCGTGGGGGTGTCTGTGGCTCTATCGGCCACGGAGCCGTCGCCGTTCACCTCCCGCGGTGTTCCCGGGGCTCTCGGCGTGATGGTCTCGGTGATCGTCGCGCTGCTCGCCGGGCCCCTCGCGGGCGTCGTGGTCGCGCTGGTCGGCGGCCTCGCGTTCGCGATCCTGGTCGCCGACACCGAGCTGGGGGGCTTCGTGGCGGCCGGCGTCTGGGCGCTCTCGGCGCTGCTGTCGGGGATGATCGCCGACCGGTTCCGCGCGGCGGGGCGTGAGCGCGATGTCGCCCATGCCGCCGAGCGCCACGCCCGCCAGGCAGCGGAGTCCGAGTCCCAGCGACTCTCCAACCTGCAGGCGCTCACCGCGAGGCTCGCCACCGCGTCGACGGTTCCCGAGGTGGGGGATGCGCTCGTCGACTCGGTCACCAGCGCCCTCGGCGCGACCGCGGCGGGGATCGCGCGGCTGTCCGCCGACGGTCGCGAGTTCGTGACGATCGTCGCTCGCGGATTCGCCCCCGGGTTGATCGAGCGCTGGTCGCGGTTCCCCGTCGATACGCCGGTGATCCTCGCGGACGCGCTGTCGCGCCGGTCCGTCGTCACCGTTTCGGACGCGGCCGAGGCGCTCGAGCGCTATCCGATGCTCGCGACCCTCGGCCCCGAATACCCGCTGGGCGCCCAGGCCGCCGCGCCGCTGCTCGCCGGGGAGACGATCCTCGGGGTGATCGGGATCAACTTCGATCGCGCGAGGCGCTTCACCCCGGAGGACGAGGCACTCCTGCTCGCGATCGGGCGTCAGTGCGGTCAGGCGATCGAACGGGCGCGCCTGTTCGAGGCCGAGCGCCGCGGTCGGGAGCGAGCGCTCCGGCTTCGCGAGCTCGCCTCCGCGCTCGCCGCCGCGTCGACGCCGGGCGAGATCGCCGACATCGCGTCCGATCGGGTCTACCCGCTGCTCGGCGGGCGGACGGGCATCGTCGGCGCGGTGTCCATGGACGGGGAGGCGATCGAGCTCGTGAGCGAGGAGGGGTTCGGGTCCGAGGGGGCGGAGTCGATCGAGCGGATCCCGCTCTCGTCCGGACGACCCGAGGCCGAGGTGGTCCGGACGGACGGTCCGTTGTTCCTCGGTTCGCCCGAGGCGATGCGGTCGCGCTATCCCGACGTCGGGCAGCCCGAGGGCGGAGACCAGGCGTGGGCCGGGGTTCCCCTTCGGGCCTCCGGAGGGACGATCGGGGTCCTCTCGGTCAGCTACGCGGAAGCGCAGACGTTCGAGGACCGGGAGATCGGGGAGCTGGAAACCGTCGCGGATCAGCTCGCACTGGCGCTCGAGCGCTCGATGCTCCAGCGGTCGAGAGATGAGGCCGTCCGGCTCGAGGCGCGGGTCGAACGCGTGAAGGCGGTCTCCGAAGCGATGAACCCCAAGCTCGGCGTCTACGAGGTTGCGACGGCGATCCTGGCCGAGGCCGCCGAGGCGCTCGGAGCGGCGGCCGGCGGCCTCGGCACCGTGACGGCCGACGGGCGGAACTTCGAGTTCATGTCCACGGTCGGCGTCGTCGAGGGCACCGCGGCACGGGTGCCCGTCGAGACCCGCGGGCCGAACACCGACGCCTTCCGGACCGGCAAGGTGGTGAGGATCGAGCACGCCGAGGACTGGCGCCGTGAGTATCCGAAGGGGAGCCCGCTGCTCGGCGCGGACGCGGAGGCGGTGCTCGGCGTTCCGATCTCGGCCGCGGGCCGTAGGATCGGGGCGATCGGTCTTCGGTTCGACCGGGAGCGGTCGTTCTCGCCGGACGAGCTTCGATTCGTCGGCGCGCTCGCCGAGGAGGCGGGGGAGGCCCTCGAACGCGCGCGGCTGTTCGAGGCCGAGCAGCGGGCGCTCAAGCGGGCGGCGCGGTTGCAGGACGTCACGGCTCGGCTCTCGAGGGCGGTGACGACCGAGGACGCGGCGCGGGCGATCCTCCGCGCCGCCACCGGCGGCGGAGGCGGCGAGGCCGCGGCGATCGCGCTCGCGGACGACGAGGGCCGCTCGCTCCGGGTGATCCCCGGGCAGATGTCGCGCGGGACCCTGAGGCTTCGACCGCCGTTCGACCTTCCGGTGACCGACCACGGTGCCCTCGCCCACGTGTACCGGAGCGGCCGGGCACAGTGGGTCGAGTCGGAGGCGGCCTGGACCGACCGGTTTGCGGAGGACCTGGAAACGCTCCGCGTGCTCGGGACCTGCATGTACGCCGTGCCGATCGTCGCGCGCGGCGAGCCGATCGGCGCGCTCGCGGTCTTCTTCGGCGAGGGCAGCCCCGAGCCCTCGAGCCAGGACGCGGAGCTGATCCGGTCGTTCGCCCAGCAGGCCGGCGTCGCCCTCGAGCGCGCGCGTACCTACGAGGTCGAGCACGAGGCCGCCGTGACCCTCCAGCGGAACCTCATGCCGGAGCATCTCGCACCCGAACCCCGGGTCGAGGTGGTGAGCCGCTATCTCCCGGCAACGCGCGGCGTCCACGTCGGCGGCGACTGGTACGACCTCGTCGACCGCCCCGACGGCGCTGTGGCGCTCGCCGTCGGCGACATCGCCGGCCACGGCCTGCCGGCAGCGGCCGCGATGGGGCAGGTGCGGAGCGCGTGGCGGGCTCTCGCATTGTCGTCCAGCGATCCCGCGGCGATCCTCGGGTCGCTCGACCGCTTCGCGGCGGGCGTCGAGGGGGCGTTCTTCTCGACGATCCTCACGATGCTGTTCGATCCCTCGACGAACGAGCTTCGGTATGCCTCGGCGGGACACCCGCCAGCGCTGGTGATCGACGCCGATCGAACGTCGCATCTGCTCGAGGGTGGCCGGTCGGTCCCACTCGGGTTGACGTTCGACCTGCCGAGGCCGCAGGCGCTCGAGGTCCTCATGCCGGGCGCGGTGCTCGTCCTGTACACCGACGGGCTGATCGAACGGCGCGACGAGTCGCTCGACGAGGGGCTCCGCCGGCTCGGCGATGCCGGCGTGCGGGTCGCCGGCGCGCCGCTCGCCGAGGTGGCCGACGCGCTGCTCGGTCTGGTGGCCGAGGACCGCCACGACGATGTGGCCCTGCTCGCGGTCGGACCGAAGCTGCCGGCCGAGGTGTTCCGCAGGATCTTCCCCGCCGACGCGGAACAGCTCGCGGCGATGCGTTCAGAACTCCGGGCGTGGCTCGACCGCTCCGGCCTGTCGCCCGAGACGAAGGAGGACGTCGTCCTCGCGTGCACCGAGGCGGCTGCGAACGCGATCGAGCACGCCTACATCGGCCGAGACGGCGACATCCGCGTCGTGGGGGAGAGCGAGAACGGCTGGCTGAAGATCGAGGTGTCCGACGACGGACGGTGGCGCGACCCGCGCCCGGACGATTCCCGGGGACGCGGGCTCGATCTCGTTCGGACGCTGATCGGCGACATCGACGTCGAGCGGGGCGAGCGTGGGACGACGGTCCGGATGCGGGTGGGTGTGACGTGACGGGCCGCGAGCTCGCGACGTTCGAGTTCGAGCCGAGGGAGCGCGCCACCGTCGTGCGGATCCGGGGAGAGGTAGACCTGTCCAACGCCGAGCGCCTCCACGACGAGCTCTCCTCGCGAGTCGGCGAGGCGCCGTGGCTCGTCCTCGATCTCTCCGGGTGCGACTACCTCGACAGCGCCGGCCTCAGCGTGATCGTGATGATCCATGCGCGGAGTCGCGCACGGGGTGTGCGGCTGCGGATCGTCGTGCCCACGTCGGCGGCCACGGTGGATCGCGTGCTGGCGATCACGGGGATGGACGGGGTCCTGCAGGTGGATCGTTCGATCGACGAGGCGCTCGCGCTGGTCGACGCCGCCGGCTGATCCTCAGTCGGGGCGTTCGAGCCCTTCGCGGATCCGTTCGGAGGAACCGGCGAGCGCCGTCGAAAGCGCGTTCGCGTCGCCGGCGGAGCCGACGAACGTGAAGCCACGGTGCGCCATCGCCAGGGCGGCCTCTTCCGACGGCGCGTGGATCCCCGGCACGACCCCATGCTGGCGTGCCACCCCTAGGATCGCGTCCAGCGCCTCGAGGAGCTTCGGATCCCCGAAGTCGGCGAACGACGACAGGCCGAGCGACAGGCTGAGGTCCGCGGGGCCGACGTACAAGCCGTCGAGCCCGTCGACGGCGCAGATGCCGGCCGCCGCGGCGAGCCCCTCCACGGTCTCGATCTGCGCGAACACGAGGACCTCGTCGTTCGCGCGTTCGGTCTGCTCGCGCCCGGTGCCGAACGCCGACCTCACGACCCCATAGCTGCGGATCCCGCGGGGCGGGTAGCGGCACGCGCGGACGAGCGCGTCCGCCTCCTCGGCGGAGTTCATCATCGGCGCGATCACGCCGCGGACGCCGAGATCCAGGGCGCGCATCGCCGCCGCCGGGTCGTTCCAGGGCAGCCGGGCGAATGGCACCGCCCCCGTGGGTTCGATCGCGGCGACGACGGTCCCGAGCGCGTCGAACGTCACCGCCCCGTGCTGCAGGTCGACCGTCACCGCGTCGAAGCCCGCGCCGGCGACCGCCTCCGCCGCCAAGGAGCCCTCGAACGTGAGCCACGCGTTCAGGGCGACCTGGCCCCGCTCCCAGCGTTCGCGCACGCGGTCCGGCATGCGGCGCATCCTAGACCGCAAGGGCCCGCAAGGTCAGGTCCGCAAGGTCAGGGACCCGAAAGGTGGGGGCAGTGCGCCGCAAGCGTTCCCACGCGACCGGGCGTAGGTTGAGGATAGAAGGTCCGGAGCTCAGATCCTGATCCCTCTCTCCGATCTGAGCGCCGGACCTTCCGCCGTGTTCGCCCCTTCCGTTACTGCTCCTGCGCGATCGCGACCCGGTCGAGCGCCGGCAGCCCGGCGAACTGGTCGAAGCTCCAGGCCACGACCTGATCGGACGTCACGACCACGTTGTTGTCGAACAGGTACGGGATCCAGGGCACGACGTCTTCCATCAGGTAGCGGTCGAGGTCGGCCCAGCAGTCAAGCCGCGCCTGATCCGTCAGCGGGAGGCAGGCGTCGATCTCGTCCTCGGCCGACGGCATCGATGTGTCGGGGTCGTATCCGCGCTCGTCGAGCATCTCGGGCGTGATCCCGAGCATCGTGTCGTTGCAGCACGACTCCGGGCCGATCGCGCTGCGGCTGAACAGCGGCGGCCCGAACGTCACGCCGTCGGGGAAGTCCTTGCCCCAGGAGACGCTCGGGCACAGCTGCCACTGCGTGTTCGGGTCCTCGCACCGCGCGTACATCGTGGCGCGGTCGAACGACTTCACGGAGAGCGTGATGCCGAGGGGCTCCAGCGACTGCTGGAGGAGCGCGGTCTGCTCGGGGTACGGGTCCGCCTCGTCCGTCACCGTGAGGATGCCCTGACAGGCGGAGTCGTCGCAGACGCCGTCGCCGTCCGAGTCGTACTGGGATTGCGCCATCATCTGTTTCGCCGCGTCGATGTCGCCGGCGCCGTTCGGCGTCGCGTACGGGTCGTAGTCCTGCAGGGCGTTGCCCTGGAGGCTGTCGACGAAGATGTGCCCAGCGAGCTCACCGAACAACGGACCGCCGCGCAGCTGACGGTACCCCTCCTTGTCGAGCGCGAGGTTCAGCGCCTTACGCACGTTCACGTCGTCGAACGGCGGTAGGGCGAGGTTCATCTCGATGTAGCGAACCGCGTCCGACGGGTTCGAGTGGATCTGGTCCTGCAGGTTGGGGTCGGTCGAGTAGCGTGCCACCTGTGTCTCGGGCGGCACGCCGTCGAGCATGAAGTGCGTCTCGCCCGCGTCCACGCGCAACGCGATGTCGTCCTCCTGGGCGCCGATCGGGATCTCGAACCGGTCGACGTAGCCCTCGCGCAGGTCGTCGCTGTCCGGGTCGTACGACGGGTTCCGAACCAGGACGATGGAACGGCCGGGGTCATACCCCGAGACCGACGCCTGGTCCTCGCCGGGGACCGAGAAATCCAGCTGGTCGGTCCCCTCGAACATATAGGGCCCGGTGCCGATCAGGAACCGACCGTAGTTGTCGTCGTGGCCCTCGGCCACGCCGAACCGCGCGTCGGGGTCGTCCGGGTTCGGCGGGATGGGCGCGGTCGCCGGCATCGCCATCCGATAGGGGAGGTCGCCGGTCGGCGCCGTCGTGCGGACCAGCAGTGTGGTGTCGTCGATCGCATCGAGGCCGCTGATCGAATCCGCCTCTCCCGCGGCGAATCCGTCGAACCCCTCGATCACCGAGTAGTAGAACGAGTACCCGCCGGTGGCGCACTCGCCACAGGCCTCGCGTTCCAGCGCGCGGATGAAGTCCTGGGCGGTGACGGTCACGTCGTCGAGCGGGGGCGCGTACGCGATCCCCGGCTTGATCGTGAACGTCCACTCGAGGCCGTCCGCCGACACCTCGGGGTGCGCCGAGGCGAGATCGGGGAGCACCTCGTTGCCGCCCTCCTCGGTTGTCTGCCCGTTGAAAGACATCAGCGTCCGGAGCAGGCAACAGCGGTAGAACTCCCACGCGACGCTGTAGTACTCCTTCTGCGGATCGAACGCCGCCGTCACGTCGGACACGAGCGCCAGCCGCAACGTGCCGCCCACCGGCGCCTCGCCTTCTTGCCCGGTCGCGCCGGTCGGTTGCTGCTCGTCACCGTCTCCTCCTCCGCACGCGGTCGCGACGAGCGTGAGCGCGAGGACGAGCGCGACGAGCCATGAAGATCTCCGGCTCATGCCGCCTCCTTCTGATCGGGGGGACACGCCGCGGCCCACGCCGCGACCCCCTCTCAGATGTCCCTACGGCGGCCCTGCTTCATGAGCGCTTCGGTCTCCTGCCCATACCTCCCGGCATCCTGCTGCCAGTCCACCATCCGCCGGTACTGCGACGGGCTCATCCCGATGTGGTGCCGGAACGTGGTGATGAAGTGGGACAGGGAGTTGAATCCCGAGCGGTGACAGACCTGCGTGACCGAGAGCGACGAGTCGCGCAGGAGCTCGGATGCGTGACGGATCCGGAGGCCGATCAGGTACCGGTACGGCGGCACGCCGTACCGCTGTTTGAAGATGCGGGTGAGGTAGAACGGCGAGAGCGCCGCGGCACGCGCGACGGCATTCATGTCAAGATCCTGGTGGAAGTTCTGGTCGAGATAGGCGCGCACCTGGTCGGCGCGCTCACGCACGTGGCGGCTCTGACGGCCCTCCGAACCGAATGCTCCGAGCAGGGCGGACCCCCTCTCTCCCAAGGAATCTACGTCCGCGGGCCCCTTCTAGTCTTGCGGATTCCTGCCTCGGGGCGTGCCCCACGCACGCCGCCTAGACTCCCTGGGCGGGGCGGTAGCTCAGTCGGTCAGAGCAGCGGACTCATAATCCGTCGGTCGCAGGTTCAAGTCCTGCCCGCCCCACCGATCTACCTGCGGTTCTACGGAGGCGAGTCGAGACGTTGGGGCGAATCTGGGGCGAATGAGTTTGGGTCTGTGGGAATGGTGGGCGCGGCGACGTGAGCGGCGTGAGGACGAAGCGCTACTATAGGAATTGGCGGGGGAGAAGCGCTCCTGGTGGAGAGGTAAGTGGGACAGATTGAGGCGACGTCGTTGGTAGATCGCATGGTCGGGGTCGCCGGTCGTACTAGCCTCCCACCCGTGACCTTCGAGAGATGGAAGCCGCGCTCCGAGAGCGCCTCGAGGCCCTCCCGCCGGCGGCTCGCGCCGAGCTGATCCTCGTCCTACGGCTCCCGGACTTCGAGCGAGCCGACGCGATCGGCTCTTCCCATCGTTCGCCCATAGGGGAAGGCGAATGGCCCAGAAGGGAAGACATTGGTGTCATAGGGGCAGATCAGACTGCCCCGATTACCCGTCCGCATGCTGGTGTGCCAAT
>Ga0075429_100006429_pt1 | contig 10174 bp, 8 predicted proteins | sample RhiMetdeltSRZDD3_FD_75295 | JGI IMG/M metagenome (GOLD analysis project Ga0075429, IMG submission 75295) | Populus rhizosphere microbial communities from Tennessee, USA - Rhizosphere MetaG P. deltoides SRZDD3 | ecosystem: Host-associated > Plants > Roots > Rhizosphere > Soil | place: USA...
AGCAGGATGATCATGTAGTAGCCGGTCGACTTCCAGATGTCGACGACGATGACGCTTGGGAGGGCGAGGAGCGGGCTCGTCAGCCAGGGCACGCCCTGAGGGAACCAGGGCGCAACCAGCTGGTCGAGCAGGCCGCGTGGGTAGAACAGCGTGAGCCAGATCAGCGCAGCGACCACGGTCGTCATGACGACCGGGAAGTAGAAGGTCAGCTCAAAGAGGTGGCGGAAGCGGGGCAGTGAGAAAAGGACGATCGCCAGGACGAGCGCGACCAGGACGAGCGGGATGGTCTGCCCGACGATGAAGATCGCCGTGACCTTGAACGAGTTGAGCACCCGCTCGTTGGAGAACATGAAGACGTAGTTGTCCAGGCCGACCCACCTGGGAGGAGAGAGCAGGTCGTACCTCTGAAACGAGATCTCGACCGCCCGGAGCATCGGGTACAGCCGGAAACCGAGAAAGAGCAGCAAGACCGGCAGGACGAAGGCGACGCCCCAGAGCTTCTGCGCCGTGATGTACGTGATTCGTGGCCGTCGGACGGAGGACACAGGGGAGGAGCGAGCTGTCGCAGGAAATCCACCCGCCATGGCTGTCCTCCGCAATCACGTCGTCGCGTCGGCGCCCACGACCTCCCTGGCAGCATACTCCGGGCGGAGTGGAGGGATCAAAAGGAGCATTCGTGGGCTACGACTTCTTGCGGACCTCGACGCTGGCCCGCTCCTCTTGAAGCTGGAATGTTGCTGACGTGTCGCGCCGGCCCCAGCCGCGATTCATTCCCTCGATCATGTTCTGCTCGGCGACGTTCGACATCGGCATCGGCACGTTGTACTCGCGAGCCAGCTCGGTGGCGAGGCCGATGTCCTTCCGGGCCAGCGCGAATGCGAAGCGCGGGGTGTCGAAGTCACCTTTGAAGATGACCTCTGGGATGGTGTAGCGCAGCCCGATCTGCTTACCGTACGCCCCTCCCCGCAGCACTTCGAGGAACAGCTCGGGATCGAGGCCGGCCTTGACCGCCAGTGTGAACCCCTCGGCCAGGACGTGGTTCGCCGCGAGGCCGATCAGGTTGTGGCAGAGCTTCGCGACCGCCCCGTTACCGGGACCGCCGCAATACTGGATGTTGCTGCCGATCGCCTGAAACGCCGGTCTGGCGCGCTGGAAGATCGGCTCATCGCCGCCGACCATGATGATCAGGCTGCCGTCCTGGGCGCCCTGCGGTCCGCCGCTGACCGGCGCGTCGAGCGCGTGGACACCCTTCGCCTTGAACTCCTCGTACATCCGTCGGGCCAGGCTGACCGAGCTGGTGGAGAGGTCGGCGTAGATCGTGTCCGGGGCGAGGCCGTTGAGGACGCCGTCCTCACCCAGCGCGACCGATTCGACGTCTCTCGGGGCGGGGAGCGACGTGAGCGCAAGCTCGGCGTCGGCGACCGCCGCGCGTGGCGTGTCGGCCCAGACCGCGCCCTGCTCGAGAGCGGGGCCGGCGGCGGCGCGATTCACGTCGTTGACGATGAGCTCGTGGCCGTGCTCCTGGAGGTTGGCAACCATCCGACTGCCCATGGTGCCCAGGCCGATGAAGGCAACGCGCATCCTTGCACTCCCTTCCGTGGGCGGACCGCCGGGCCGGCCGGTTGGCCGGGCACAGCGGGTGCCGCGACGTGCGTCCGTGGCAGAGCTTGGCGCAAGAGGCCCCGCCGGGAGTATAGCCACGGCCGGTCACGGACGGTCCGCTACCTCGGGCAGGCATTTTGAGTTGACGAGGCCGGCTGGTCGGGGCTAGGCTCAGGGTAACTGAATAGGCGGCTGGCGGAGCCGTTGCAGCGTCGCAGTGGTTGGGAAAGACAGGAGTGCTCATGGATGCGCGTATCCGGTCGACCTCGCCGATGTCCTCACGCTCACCGCTCGGAGTCAGCCGACGGCGGTTCCTCGCCGTTGGTCTGGGGCTGAGCGCGCTCTCGCTGCTGGCGGCCTGCGCTCCAGCGGCGCCCTCTTCGCCGGCCAAACCGGCCGAGCCAGCGAAGCCGGCCGAGTCGAAGCCGGCGGCTCCGGCCGCCACCACCGCGCCGGCCGCCGCGAAGCCGGCCGAGAGCAAGCCGGCGGAATCGAAGCCGGCAGCGCCGGCCGCCGCGCCGAGCGCTGAGCTGGTCAAGGCCCCTGAGCCGAACCCGAAGCGTGGCGGCACGATCAAGATCGCCGGCTTCGGCGACCCGGCCCATTTCGACCTGGATCAGTCGCCGACGATCGTCAACCTCTGGCCGCAGTCGCCGATGTACGACAACCTGGTCCGCTTCAACCCGATCGACGGCGGCCGAACGATCATCCCGGACCTGGCCGAGAAGTGGGAGATCGCCCCCGACGGCTCGAGCTACACGTTCCACCTGCGCAAGGGCGTCAAGTTCCACGACGGCGCCGAGCTGACTGCCCAGGACGTCATCGCGACCTACCAGCGGCGCCAGAACCCGCCCGAGGGTGTCGTCAGCATCCGCCAGGAGCTCTACCGGGCCGTCAAGTCGATCGAGGCGCCCGACCCGTACACCGTCAAGTTTGTCATGAGCGAGCCGCGAGGCTACTTCCTCGAGGCGCTGGCGACCGGCTGGAGCGTGATCCTCTCCAAGAAGACCCTCGACGACAACAAGGGCGATCTCCGCCGCGTCCAGAACTATCCCGGCACAGGCCCATACAAGTACGTCGCGTTCAACCCTAGAGACAAATGGATCGTCGAGAAGAACCCGGACTACTGGAACAAGGAGGTGCCGTACGTCGACCGGATCGAGCGGATCTCGATCCAGGAGGCGAAGGACCGGGGCACGGCCGTCCTGACCGGCCAGGTCGACTTCGCCGACGCCGTCTCGGTCGACACGTATCGGGAGGCGCTCCAGCGGCCGAACGAGGTCGAGGCCCGAACGATCCCCGTCACCTGGGCAATTACCGTCACCTTTAACACCCAGCGCCCGCCGTTCGACGACGCGCGGGTGCGGCGGGCGGTCCACCTGGCGATCAGTCGCCAGGATCTCGCCAAGGTGTACGAGCTGTCCGATGACATCACCATGGGCACCCGCTGGATCCACCGCGCCAGCCCACTCGCAAGCAACATCGAGGAGAACCTCAAGCTGCCGGGCTACCGCGCTGACAAGTCGGAGGACCTGGCCGAGGCGAAGAAGCTGATGGCCGCCGCCGGCTTCGAGAACGGCTTCAAGGAGCAGCTGATCTTCCTCCAGCGCGGCCTGACCGGCCCCGGCATCGAGATCTACGCGCCGGCCTTCCAGGACATGCTGAAGCGCCACCTCGGGCTGGAGTCGGTGATCAAGCCAGTCGAGACGTCGGTCTACTGGGACCAGGTTCGCGTCGGCGAGTACCACATGACCTGGGGCGCCCCGGCCGGGGCGATCAACGATCCGTCCGATTACTGGGGACAGTGGTTCAAAACCAATGGTCCTCAAAATTACGCCAAGTGGTCGAACCCGAAGTTCGACGAGATCCTGGCAAAGATGGACAAGGAGTTAGACCTGGAAAAGCGAAAGGCTTTGGCTAAGGAAGGTGAGGATCTGCTCGACCAGGAGGCACCGATGTTCATGCACGGCTGGCCGACTGTGCCGAGAATCTGGCGCAAGCACGTCAAGGGGATCAATCAAGACATCGTTGGCAGCTACATCTGCCTCCGCTACGACACGATCTGGCTGGACAAGTAAGTCCCTTCCGAATGAACTTCTACCTGTTGCGGCGGCTCCTGGTCAGCGTCCCCACGATCATCGGGATCACGATCCTGATCTTCCTGGTGATGCGTGTCCTGCCGGGTGACCCGGTGTCGGTGGTGTTTGGCCAGGAGTCGTTCACGGCCATGAGCGCGGCCGACCAGGCCCGGTTCCGCGCCGATCTCGGCCTGGATCAGCCGCTCCACGTCCAGTACCTGGAGTGGATGGCGGCCGTTGCGCGGGGTGACCTCGGACGCTCGTTCTGGCGCAACGACACCGTCGCCGACCTGCTGATTCGGCGCGGGCCGATCACGATCCAGATCGCGGTAATGGCGATTACGTTCTCCTGGCTCATCGGGATCCCGATCGGCCTGCTGAGCGCGACCCGTCGGGGCTCCTGGCAGGATCACGTTGCTCGGGTCTTCTCGACACTGTTCCTGGCGATCCCGAGCTTCTGGCTCGGCGTGGCCGTGGTGCTGGTCGGCGTCATCTACTTCTCGTGGCGCCCGCCGATCGAGGTCGACTACCTCTGGACCAATCCCGCCCGGAACCTCCAGATGACGATCGGCCCCGCGCTCGCGCTCGGCGCGGGGGCGGGCGCCTACGTGGCCCGAATCACCCGTTCGTCGATCCTGGAGCTGCTGCACGCCGACTTCGTGCGTACAGCGCGCTCGAAGGGGCTGGTCGAGAAACGGGTGATCTGGCGCCACGTCTTCATCAACGCCGTCCTGCCGGTCGTCACCCTCTCCGGTCTGATCCTGGCCGGCCTCCTGGGCGGCTCGGTGGCCGTCGAGACGGCGTTCGGCGTGCCGGGGCTCGGGACGGCGCTGGTCCGGGCGCTCGCCGATCGCGACTACATGGTGGTCCAGAACCTGGTACTGGTGTACGCGGTGATCTTCACGACGGTGAACCTGTGCGTCGACCTGGCGTACGGCTGGCTCGACCCTCAGATCCGGTACGAGTAGGGGGCAGACGCGTTGAGAGCGGACGAGTTCGGAGCAGACGAGCTCGGAGCAGTTCTCCCTACTCGTCTGCTCGGGAGCGAACGATGATCGGCGAGCCGAACGCCGTGATCGAGCGCACGCACCAGCAGGCGCCGCGACGTGTTGAGCAGGGCGCTGGCGGTCTCTGGTCGTGGCTCCGGATCCGGCGCGTCTCGGCGATGCCGGTCCTGGCGGTCGGGATCGTCCTCACGATCATCGTGGTGGCGATCTTCGCCGACCGCGTGGCGCCGTACGATCCCCTGGAGGGCAACTACAGCGTGGTGCGCCAGCCGCCCACGGCCCAGCACCTGCTTGGCACCGACGACATCGGGCGTGACGTGCTCTCGCGGCTGATCTACGGGGCTCGGACCTCGCTCCTGGTCGGCTTCGGCTCGGTGCTGGTGGGAGACCTGGTCGGGCTGATCTGGGGCGTCTCCAGCGGCTACATCGGCCGCCGCTTCGACCTGCTCAGCCAGCGCCTGCTCGAGGTCGTGCTGGCGTTCCCCGGGCTGATCCTGGCGACGATGCTGCTGCTGGTCATGGGCGCAGGGGTTACGACGGTGATCGTCGCCATCGCCGTCACCCGCGTACCGGCCAGTACCCGCGTGATCCGCTCGGTGGCCCTCGCGACCAAGGAGATGGTCTACGTCGACGCGGCTCGGGTCGCCGGTGCCACGACGCCGCGGATCATGATTCGGCACATCGCGCCGGCCTGCATCGCGCCGTTCCTGGTGATCTTCAGCGCCTCGCTGGGGATCGCAATCACAACCGAGGCGGCGCTCAGCTTCGTAGGAGTCGGGGTGCCGCCTCCGGCCCCGAGCTGGGGCACGATGCTCAGCGGCGCGGCGGTGGGCAAGTTCAACCCGCTCTGGTGGCTGGCCGTGTTCCCCGGCCTGGCGATCACGATCACGGTGCTGGCGATCAACCTGGCCGGCGACAGCCTGCGCGACTTCCTCGATCCGCAGCTCCGCCGCCGCGTCGACTGAGCCGTGACCTGGTCATGCCCATCCCGCGTGTGACGATGGTAGGTCCAGATCGCCGACGCTCGCGGTACAGAGCGTCAGGCAGGGGACGCCGCCTGGACGAAGACTTTGCTCAGCTCCTCGCCCCCGATGACCGGCGCCTCACGGTTCAGGTAACAGGCGACGACGCGATCGGGATCGGTCTGGAAGAGGGGTGGATGCTGCTCGATGCAGATCGGCATCGTTTTGGGACAGCGATCGGCGAAGGCGCAGCTTCGGGCGTTCGCCCTGGCCGCCTCGCCCGAGGCGTCCCGCTCGCCCTGCCAGGGATGGCGTGGATCGGCGCGCGGGACCGAGCCGACCAGCAGCTGGGTGTACGGGTGGCGCGGCTCGCGGACGACCTGCTCGACGCTGCCGGCCTCCGCGACGGTCCCCCGGTACAGCACCACGATGTTCTCGCCGACCTGATACGCCGTGGTCAGGTCGTGGGTGATATAGACCAGTGAGATGCCGAACTCGCGGTTGAGCTTCACCAGGCTTGCAAGGATCGTGGCGCGCAGCGAGGCGTCCACCATCGAGACCGGCTCGTCGGCAATGATGATGCGCGGCCGTACGATCAAGGCACGGGCCACCATCACCCGCTGGCGCTGGCCCCCGCTCAGCTGGTGCGGGTACCGTCCCAGCGTCTCCTCCGGACGCAGGCCGACCGCCTGGAGCGTCTCCTCGATCAAGTCCCGCTCCCGCGCTCGCGACGGCGCCAGCTTGAACTTGCGGACCGGCGTCTCGAGCACCTGATCGACCTTGTAGAACGGGTTGTAGACCTCGTACGGGTCCTGGAAGATGACCTGAACCTGTCGGAGGTACTCTTTCCAGCCCTGACGGTTGAGCTTCTGCACGTCGACGCCGTCGAATAGCACCTCGCCGCTGGTGGGCTCGACCAGGCCGAGCAGCAGTCGGGCAAGCGTCGTCTTGCCGCTGCCGCTCTCGCCGACGATGGCGGTGATCGAGGGGGGCGCATCCGCGATGGTCAGCGAGAAGTCCGCGAGCGCCACGACCTGGGCTCGGTCGAACAGGCCGCCGCCGAACGCCTTGGTGACGTGGCGCATTTCGAGGATGGGCGGCGCGGCGTTGCTAGCCATCAGGTCTCAGCCCGAAGCCGCGGGTTGATATCCACCGACGGCCTGCTGGTCTTGCCATTCCGCTCCTGTCTCCTGTCTCCTGTCTCCTGACTCCTCGTAGAGATGGCACGACACCCAGCGAAGGGGTCGCACCTCGCGCAGCGTCGGCGCGACCGTCGTGCAGACCGACATTGCGCTCGGGCAGCGCGAGCGGAACGGGCAGCCAGTCGGCTTGGCGAGTAGCGAGGGCGGCAGACCGGGGATGCCCTGGAAGACGCCTTTTCGCTCGAGCGAGGGCAGACTGGCGATCAGCAGCTGGGTGTACGGGTGGAGCGGCTCGTCGAAGATGGCGAGGACGTCGCTCAGCTCGATGAGCTCGCCGGCGTACATCACGCCGAGCCGGTGGACGAACTGGGCCATCAGCCCCATGTCGTGGCCGATCAAGATCACTGCTGCGCCGATCTCCTCCTGGACCGCCCGCAGCGTCTCCATGATCTGGCGCTGCACCACCACGTCCAGCGCGCTGGTCGGCTCGTCCGCGACGATCACCTTCGGCTGGAGGCTGATCGTGATCGCGATCACGACCCGCTGCTTCATACCACCGCTCAACTGGTGCGGGAACATCCCGGCGACCGATGGGCGGAGGCCGACCCGCTGCAGCAGGTCGGGCACGACGTCGCGAGGATCCCTGGCGCGGACGCGCCCGTTCTGCGACGCGGTAACCCCGCCATGGGACGCCAGCGCATCGGCTATCTGGTCTCGCACACGCTTCACCGGGTTGAGCGAGTTCATGGCTCCCTGGGCGACCAGCGCGATGTCGGCGAGGCGGGTCCGCCGCATCTGCTCCTCGGAGAGCGCCAGCAGATCGACGCCGTCCAGGATGACGCGACCGCCTTCGATCCGGCCCGGCGGCTTGATCATCCGCATCAGCGACAGCGCGATCGTCGATTTGCCGGAGCCGGACTCGCCCACCAGCCCGAGGCGCTCGCCGGGCGGCATGCTGAAACTGACGCCGTCGACTGCGCGGACCGGCCCGCGCAAGGTGTGATAGTAGACACGCAGGTCTTCGACCTGTAGCACCGGTGGCACATATGGCCGGTCCGGGCCTGCCTCGGGGCGCGGCGTCACACGACCCTCCGGCGCCTCGGATTGGCGATCTCGTCCATGCCGGACGAGATCAGAAACAGGCCGACGAACATCAGCACCACGGCGATGATCGGCGGCAGCCACCACCACCACATCCCGCGCAGCAGGGCGTTGTAGTTGATCGCCCAGTAGATCGTCATGCCGAGAGTCGGATCGTTCTGGGGTCCGAGGCCGAGCACCTCCAGGCCGATCGAGGCCAGGATGGTGGCCGAGACCGCCGCGACGAAGGTGGCGGCCAGGTACGGCAGGAGGTTCGGCAGCAACTGGAACAGGATGATCTCCGGTGTCGAGACGCCGGAGCGCCGAGCGACCTGGATGTAGCCGCGCTCGCGGAGGGTCAGGACCTGGGAGCGGATCGTGCGGGTCGGTCGGGGCCAGGCCAATGAGGCGACGACCAGCGCCAGCACCTCGACGCTGATGAACGTCTTGATCGAGGCCGCGATCGTGATCAGGATCAGCAGGCCCGGCACGGTCAGGACGATGTCGACGATCATCGAGATGATCGTGTCCGTGATCCCGCCCAGGTACCCGGCTGAGAGCCCGAGGATCGCCCCAATGCTCAACCCGACCGCGCCGGCCAGGAACCCGATCTTCAGCGTCAGCGGCAGCCCCACCACCATCACGGCGAGCAGGTTGCGCCCCTGGTCGTCCGTGCCGAGCGGGTACCGCGCCGAGGGCGGCTGTCCGGGCACAGCACGCATCGGCTGCGCCTGGCGGACGTCGACGAAGAACGGCCCGATCAAGCTGACCAGCAGGAGCGCGACGACGATGATCAGGCCCACCACCATATCCGGGTTACGGCGGGTGTAGTCGCGGACGGCAGCCCAGCGTCCGGGCTCCCTGAGGCGCAGCAGAACCGGCGGCTCGAGTGTGACGGAGGTGTCCGCCATGTCAGGCCCCCCGGTACGAGATACGCGGATCGACGAGCGGGTACGTCAGGTCGAGTGCGAGCGTCGCGATGGCGATGGCGAGCACGGTCATGAACACCACGCCGTAGATCACGAAGTAGTCGAGCGACCTGATCGCCTGGAACAGGAGCGAGCCGACGCCTGGATAGCCGAACACGATCTCGACGACGACGGCGCCCGAGACGACCGTGCCGAGCGACAGCGCCAGCGAGGTCAACTGCGGCAGGATCGCATTCCGGAGGGCGTAGTGCAGAAAGATGCCGCGCTCGGGGATACCCTTCGCCTCGGCGTAGACGACGTAGTCCTCGCCTTCGGTGGTCACCATCATCCCGCGCATGCCGATCGCCCAGAAGCCGGCCGCCGAGAGGACGATCGAGAGGGCCGGCAAGATCGAGTGGTAGATGGCGTCCTGGATGAACGCCCAGCTCAGATTGGGCAGCGATCCGATGGCGTACCCACCGGAGATCGGGAACATCGGCACGAGGATCCCCAGGCTGTACACCAGCACGAGTCCGAGCAGGTAGTAGGGGATCGCGGACAGCGCCATCATCGGTAGCACCAGGTGCCGTACGAACCTCGGCGAGCGCGGCCAGGCCATCAGCGCCCCGAGCAGCGTGCCCAGCACGAACGATATCAGGGTGGAGACCAGCAAGAGGCTGATCGTCCAGGGCAGCGCGGCCATGATCAGGTTCAGCACTTTGGCCGGGTAACTGGCGATCGAATAGCCGAAGTCCAGCTGGAGGGCGGCCTGGAGGTAGAGCAGGTACTGGACGTAGAGCGGCTTGTCCAGCCCGAATTGCTCGTTGTAGGCCCGGACCATCTCCTCGATGCCGGCTTGCTGATAGCCGCCGGTCGCCAGCGCGCTGAGCAGGCGTTCGCGGACGGGATTGCCGGGCGCCAGCCTGGGCAGGATAAAGTTGAGCGTTGCCGCGCCCCACAGCACGATCACGAACTGGATGAGTCGTCGGACGAGATAGTCTACTCGCATCTTCGGCGCTGATCCCTGTTGTGGTGCCCCGGGAGCGCGGCCGTCCGGTTGCCCCTGACACGTCTCATCGGACGACCGGACGGTCGCGCTCTCACGCCAACGACTCAGGCGGGCTGGAGCGAGTTGATCACGAGGCCGGCCGATCCGCGGTGCCAGAGCGATGGTGCGCAATACGGGTTCTTGGAGTCCGGCCAGCCCTTCCAGTCGGTCGTGCTGACCGGCAGGATCAGGTACCACTGGATCGTCGGGATGTCCGGCAAGTTCTTGAGCCAGATCTCGAGCGCCTGGCGGTACGTCTCCATGAAGCGCGAGTCGGTCCAGTGCATCGCGCCCATCTTGTCCACCAGGTCCGAGAATTCCTGGTTGGTCCAGCGGTACGGGCGCTC
>Ga0075429_100006434_pt1 | contig 10172 bp, 8 predicted proteins | sample RhiMetdeltSRZDD3_FD_75295 | JGI IMG/M metagenome (GOLD analysis project Ga0075429, IMG submission 75295) | Populus rhizosphere microbial communities from Tennessee, USA - Rhizosphere MetaG P. deltoides SRZDD3 | ecosystem: Host-associated > Plants > Roots > Rhizosphere > Soil | place: USA...
ACGCCTACGCCGCCGAAGTGAACGACGGCGAAGGCCGGGTCGAATGCCTGCGCCACTGTCTGGACGGTCTATCGATCGACAACCGCCAGTTGATTCTTGAGTACTACCAGGGCGAAAAAGGCGACAAGATCCGCAACCGCAAAAAATTGCTCGAACGTCTCGGGATTCCGGTTAACACGTTGAGAATGAGAGCTTTACGCCTCCGAGAACGCCTTCAGGTGTGCGTTGAAGACTGCCTGAGCCGCGCCTGAAAAAATTTTGTGTGATGAAAACGGTTTTTCCGCCACTCATAAACGGAAGGGGGCATCTCCCATGGCATCCCGTTTCCGCTACCCCGCAGTGAAAAAGAGCAAATCGAATAATTCGGAAGGTGAGCATGGCTGCCGACATTAGCGAAAAACTGATAACCCAGTACTTACTCGGCGAACTGCCCGAAGAGCAGCAGATCGAGATTGAGGACCGCGCGTTCAGCGACAAGGAGTTTTTGGCGAGCATCACCGCCGTCGAGAACGATCTGATCGACGAATACGTCCGTGAGGAGTTGCCGGAATCGACGCGCCAACGGTTTGAGACGCGGTTCCTCGCGTCAGAGGGACGGCGGAAGCGAATCGAATTTGCGCGCGCGCTGGTCCAATTAGCGGACGAATCGCGCGTTAGAGAAAGAGGGCCCGCCACGGTCCCTGCCGTCCCTGTTTCCTGGCGCGATGCGCTGGCGGCTTTCATCCGCGGACTCAATCCTGTCGCCAACATAGCGCTGGCGGCCGCAACCTTAGTCGTTCTGGTGGGAGGCGCCTGGTTGATCATCCAAACACTCACATTGCGTAATCAATTGACGCAGCTTCAGGCGCAGCAGCAGTCTCAGCAAAACGATCGCCAGACGCTCGAGCGGCAAGTGGACGCGGAACGCCGCCGCAGTGAAGAGCTCGCCGCCCAACTCAATCAGGAAAAACAACAGCGAGCACAGTCAGACGAATCGCTGCGCCGCCTCAGTGAAACAGTCAACCAACAAACTCCTGAAGCGCCGCGGCCCATAATCGCCTCGTTGACATTACTGCCCGGCATGGCGCGCGGAGCAACGACACAGCCGAAACTGGTCCTGCCCGCCAACGCCACCGTCGCGCAATTGCAAATCGGGATCGAACCGGAAGAAACGTACAAGACCTTCGGCGTCGATCTACGCACCCTCGCCGGCCGTCCAGTTTGGACACGTGACAGCTTACCCGCCCGCAGCGCGCGCGGCGGCCGATCCATCCGACTTACTCTCCCCGCCAGCGCTCTTATACCAGGTGAATACGAACTCAGATTGAAAGGGAAGACGGACACAGGCGCCACGGAGGACGTCGGGTTCTACTATTTCGAAGTGATGAAACGATAGAGCGAGGTAGCCATCATGAAACGAATCTTATTGCCGGTAGTTTTATTCACTCTTACGGCAGCGATTACGGCCCGCCCTCAGTCCCAAACCCAGCCTTCAACCCAAGCAGATACAACAACGCTCGAAATCGGTAAGACGATCGAACGCGACATCAGCGGCGGCGAAACGCAGGCTTACAGCCTGACACTGCCGGCGGGCGCGTTTGCTCCCGTCAATGTCGATCAGGGCGGGATCAGTGTGGCGATCTCGGTTTTTGTCGATGGACAGCGCATCAGAGTTGTAGACAACATCGGCGTTGGCGCCGCGGAGCAGTTTTCGCTGATCGCGGAGCGCGCCACGACCTATCGTTTCGAAGTGTTCGCACCCGACAAACTGTCGCGGCGCGCGAAGTACGCCATCACCGTTAAAGAATCGCGTCCAGTCGCCGAGCCGGACAAGGCCCGAGTCGAAGGCGAAAAGCTCGTCGAAGAGGGCATGCAGCTTTTCTACCAACAGACGAAGACCGCGCGACGCGAAGCGGCGGCGAAGTTTGAAAAGTCGTTCGCTTTCTGGCAGGCAGCAAACGATAAGCTTCAGGAAGCACGCGCCTATCACCTCGCAGGTCACACTTACAACCAAATCGGCGAGACCCAGAAAGGACAGGAGATCGCGACGAAGGGACTGCCAATCGCGGAGGCGTCCGGCGATCCGGTGGCCCAGGCTTATCTGCTCGACACTATCGGTTCGAGTTACAGCGACCGCGGCGACAGAAGCTCGGCGCTTCCGTATTTCTACAAAGCGCTGAGTCTCAGACCGGCAACCGATCTCGCGGGCCGCTCGAACACGATGAACAACATCGGGATCTCGCTCGCGTGGATCGGCGAACGTCCCAAGGCGCTTGAATACCTCAGCCAGGTAACGGCGATCCTGGGCCAAATGAACGATCGTTCGCGGCGTGCCTCGGTGCTCGGCAATCAGTGCGTCATCAATAACGATTTGAGCGATTACAAGAAAGCGTTTGACCTGTGTAAAGAGGCGCTCCAAATCAAGCGTGAAGTCGGCGACAAGTCAGGCGAAGCGACACAGCTCAATAACCTCGGCAGCGTTTACGCCTCGTCGGGCCAGTATCAGAAAGCGCTCGACGCCTACATGCAAGCGAACGCCATGCACAAGAGCCTGGGAGAACGCGGCGGTGAGGGCGTCACGCTCAATAACGTCGGCTGGGTCTATGCCACGATCGGCGAATATGAAAAAGCGATCGACATTTACAACCAGGCGCTCGTGCCGATGAAGGAGATTGGGTACACGTACGGCCAGGCGAAGATACTCAGCAACATCGCCGTCAATTACGCCGACCTGAAAGACTTTCGCAAAGCGCTCGAGATCAATCTCCAGGTCCTGCCGCTGCGTCCGGAAACCAACGACCGCGAAGGACGGGCGATCACTTTCAACAACATAGCCGGCTGCTACCAAAACCTGGGCGACAAGGACAAGGCGCGCGATTATTACGCGCAAGCCATCGCTTTGCATCGGAAGGTGGGGAATCAGCGACAACTCGCGGCTGCGCTCCGCAACGTCGGGACTTTTCATCGAGACATCGGCGAGACTATGAAAGCGGTCGAGTATCTCGCGGAGGCGCGTGAAACGAGCGGGAGAATTGGCGATCGACACGGCGAAGCACAGGCTTTGTCTCATCTCGCTAAGCTCGAACGCGAGCGGGGAAATCTTGCCGAAGCACACAAGCTGATCCAGGAAGCAATCAGCGCGACTGAGTCGTTGCGCGTCAACCTGAAGAGCCAGCAATTGCGCGCTGCGTTTCTGGCTTCGGCGCGTAATTATTACGAGCTCGATATCGACATCTTGATGCGCATGCACAAGCAGCAGCCTGACCAGGGATTTGCTGCCGCTGCGTTTCACGTCAGCGAAAAAGGGCGCGCGAGATCGTTGCTCGAGATGTTGCGCGAGTCGCGTGCGGAGATTCGTCACGGAATCGATCCGTCGCTAATCGAACGCGAGCGGGAGTTACGCCGGTTGATCGCCGATCGTTCGGAACGTCAGACGCGTTTGTTGAGCGGCAAGTACACGGATGCTGAGTTGTCTGTTGTTGCGCAGGAGATCGACACGCTTACGACTGAATACGAACAGTTTCAGGCGCGTATTCGCGACACCAGTCCTCGTTACACGGCGCTGACGCAGCCGGTGCCGTTGGACCTGAACCAGATACAGAAGCAGGTGCTCGATGAAGACACGCTGCTGCTCGAGTATTCGTTGGGAGAAGAGCAGAGTTTTGTTTGGGCGGTAACGTCGGGCTCGATGAAGAGTTTTGAGCTGCCGCAGCGCGCGAAAGTCGAAGAGGCGGCGCGACGCTTCTATCAACTCGCAACCGAGCGCGGCAGAAACGTTCCGAACGAGACGTTGGCCCAGCGGAAGTCGCGGTTGGATCAGGCGGAAGTTGAATACGCGAAGGCTGCGGCGAACCTTAGTCAGATGCTGCTCGGTCCTGTTGCCGGTGAGTTGAAACAGAAGCGGTTGCTGGTTGTCGGCGAAGGTGTTTTGCAGTACGTGCCGTTTGCTGCGCTGCCGTCGCCGGGTGACGCTGGTAATTCGCCGTTGATCGCGCAGCACGAGATCGTGAATCTGCCGTCGGCGTCGGTGTTGGCGGTGCTGCGGAACGACACCGCGAACCGAAAGCCGGCGACTCGCACCGTTGCCGTGCTCGCCGATCCGGTGTTCTCGGATAACGATCCGCGTCTTGCGTCGGCGGGCAAGGGACAGCATGCGTCAGCGGATGCTGACTCATTGGTTGACGCGCAACGTTCGGCGTCCGAATCGGGTGTCGGCGATCTGACGAGATTGCGGTTCAGCAGGCAGGAGGCTGAGGAGATCGCGCGTCTCGCGGGAGAAAAGCGCAATTTGAAGGCGCTCGACTTTGCCGCGAGCCGTGCGGTTGCGACGGACGATCAGTTACGCGATTACCGCATCGTGCACTTCGCAACGCATGGGTTGATAAATAATCAGCATCCGGATCTTTCGGGCATCGTCCTTTCGCTTGTGGATGAGAAGGGACGTCCGCAGAACGGGTTCTTGAGGTTGTACGACATTTACAACCTGAAGCTCGACGCCGATCTCGTGGTGCTGAGCGCGTGCCAGACGGCGCTCGGTAAAGACATCAAGGGCGAAGGGCTCGTCGGCTTGACGCGCGGGTTCATGTACGCCGGTGCGCCGCGCGTCGTCGCCAGCTTCTGGCGCATCGACGATCGCGCGACCGCCGATTTCATGAAGCGGTTTTACTCGGCGATGTTGAAGGACGGTCTCAAGCCGGCGGCTGCGCTACGCGCGGCGCAGGTTTCGATGTCGCAGGACAAGCGTTGGCAATCGCCGCACTACTGGGCGGCGTTCACGATCCAGGGCGAGTGGAGATAGATCACGCTTCAACTTCGTCGAACGTTTGGATGATGCGGAAGGCGTCGGCGCCGGGTTGTGGTTGATTGCCCGGGCGGATTGAGAGGAGCGTTTTCATGCCCGCGCTGTTTGCGGCTGCGAGCTCGGCGACGACGTCTGAGATGAAGAGCATTTCGTTTGGTTGGAGCCCGACCGCGTTGGCGATCCGGAGGTAACTTTCGCGATCGCCTTTCGCGCCCACGTTTGTGTCGAAGTAACCGTCGATGAACGTCGTAAGGTCGCCCGCGTCGGTGTGCGCGAAGAGAAGTTGTTGCGCCAGTGCGCTGCCGGAAGAAAAGATACTGATCCGCAGGCCCGCTTCACGCCAACGCTCGAACGCCGGACGCACGTCGCTGAACACCTGCGCCTTCAGACTGCCTTCGCGATAACCTTCACGCCAGATCTTTCCTTGCAGCGACTTCAAACCCGTCGATTTCCGATCGCGATCGATCAGCCAGTTGACGTAAGCGACGATCGATTCTGTTGTGTCGTTTATTGGCGGCGGTCGTTCGCCGTCGTTTACGTCGCGCTCGTGCTCCGCACGAAGTTGCGCAACGTCGGCGGCCGCTTCATTCGGATGTTGGGCCAGGTAGTTGCGGGCGTGTGCTCGCGCATACGAGAACAGCACATCGTGCACGAAAGCAATCGGTGTGGTGGTGCCTTCGATGTCGAGCAGGATGCCTTTGGTCGAAGTGCTGTCTGTCACGGCTGTTGCTGTGGAACGTGACTGACGCCGAAACACACGGGCAGGAAACCTTCGTCGACCTGGCTTTCCGTGTAGTGCGGCGTCCAGCCGGCAGTATCCTGAAACAGCCTGATAGCGCGGATGCGGCGATCGCCGCAGAGGTTGAACCAGTGAAGAGTTCCGCGCGGCACGCGGATCAGATCGCCGGCTTCGACTTCGATTGCCAGCACTGGTCCGGCTTTGGCGTGAATGTGAAACAGGCCGTGGCCGGCGATGATGAATCGGACCTCGTCTTCGTCGTGCCAGTGTTCGCGACTGAACTTGGCCAGCATCCCGTCGAGGCCTGGTGTCAACGGATTGACGTCGATGACGTCGGCGGTCACGTAGCCGCCCCGTGTTTTCAGTTCGTCGATCTCTTTGGCGTAAGCGTTGAGGATCTCGTCGGCGGGTGCGTCGTCGGCGACTGGATGTGCGGGCTGCCAGCGTTCGTAGTCGATGCCGTATTCCGCGAGACCCGGACCGATCTCTGCGAGGGTTTGCAGAGTATCGCCTTCGTTTCGGCTTGGGTGGAATATCGTAACTAAAGCCATACGATCAACTCCTGCGGCTTTTCAGCGTTGCCGTTTGTCCCAGTGTTTCCAGCAGGAACTCGATAATCTCGATGTGCCGTTTCGCGTGTGCGAGGTCTTTGCCCCATGAATAGAGGCCGTGACGTTTGATCAGAAAACCGTGTGCTTGCGGGTGGCGTTCGAGGACGCTGCTGACTGTGTCCGCCAGCGCGGGCATGTCTTGTGAGTTTTCGATGATCGGCACCCACTCGGAATGTTGATGAGTGCGGACGCCTTCGAGTCCTTTCAACATTTCGTAGCCTTCGATCTGTATGCCGCGTTCGCCGGCGTGAACTTCGGAGAGGATCGTGTTCCATAGCGAATGCGTGTGAAGCACCGCGCCCGCGCCGCGCTCCTTTACGATGCGAATGTGGAGTAACGTTTCGTCGGAAGGTTTATAGACGGTATGGTTCTTGTCAGACGATCTGATGAAACCCGGACTGTCGCCCGCCGCATGTTCGCTTAACACGCGCGTGTTCTCGTCGATCATCAGGATCTGTTTGGGAATGAGTTGGCCCTTGTCGACGCCGCTTGCGGTAATCGCCAGCTCCAACGGATCGCGCCGCACGACGGCGCTCAAGTTTCCACTGGTCCCCAACAACCAGCCGCGCGCATAAAACCCCCTGGCAATCACTGCCAGGTCAGTGACGATTTCTTCAACGCTCTCCGTCATGGCAAAAGATTGCTCCCAAACCCACTCTTTATGCAAGTGTTGGTGCTCGATCGAAGTGAATGTCAGATCCTGACATTCGCTCACGCGATGTTGTTGGTCTAACTACGCAAGAACTACGACTTGCGGCGGGAGGGTTTGTGACGGAGGCCCTGGTAGATGACGTTGCCGGGGAGTTTTGAGGGGAGATCGAGATCGTCGCTGACGATGTCTTCGAGATGGACGCCGGCGACGTGCGCGTAGGCGAGCAATGTCATCAGTGTAGGCTCACGTTCGTCGTTCTCGTATTGCGAGATGCGCCCGTAGTGCATCGTCTCCTGTAGACCGAGCTTCGCCAGCATCTGGCTTTGCGAGAGACCGAGCCGCTGTCGAATCTCGAGCAGCTTGCTTCCCAATCGTCGCGGTCTCGGACGCGGATTTCCCATCAGGAGTCACCTCCTGAAGTCCGCGCAGGTTCACGATCGAGACCACTCGAAAAGCCAGCCACCGATCGTAAATCATATAAAGAAAATTTTCGCTTGCTTAAACTCCCCGTTGGGAGTAGGATGCGTTCGCTTACGATTTCCGCCGCGAGTATGACTCTTACGTTCTCGCCGGCGATGCTCATCACTCGTTACTGTGGGAGCTGGAGCTGCGCATAGCCCGTGGTCTGATTTATCAAAGACGAGTGCATCGTAAAGCGTTATTGCAAAATCGTAAATAGAAAAAACTCGACGCGAGTGGCCTGGTGGGGGGCCAGGTGGGTCCGCGGAAGCTAAACCGAGGCGCTTCTGCGGACTCGGGGGAACTCGACTGTGCGATGAACATTGACGACCTCATCGAACGCGATCAGGACCGAACCGGCGGTGTGCCTGTCTTTACCGGAACGCGTATACCGATCGAGTTTCTCTTTGAATTCTTAGGCGATAACCAAACAATGGAGACTTTCCTGGACCACTATCCGGCCGTCAGCCGCGATCAGGCCCGGCGTGTGCTGGGCGCGTCCAGAGATCTCCTGCTGATTTTGCGAATTTGATCAAGTAGTGGCCTTGGGTGAGGGGGCCACACTGAGTCCGCGGAAGCAGGCGGGCGCCCAGAGCGCTTCCGCGGACTCGCGGAACCAGGAGCTCAGTGTTGGTTCTTACTGCTTTGTCGTGTAAGCACAAAGCACAGTACAAAATATCCACCGTCATTCGTATCTTTCCTAACAAAACTGATAATTTGCCTTCGAAACGCGGCAAGGTAGTGGCCGGAATCGTCTCCGCCGGAAACATCCCGCCTGACCGTTTCGCTAAACTAATTTAGTTGACTTGCCGCCGCGCCAACGGTAAAAGATAACCCTCGCAATCGGTCACTAACCAGCTGGAACATCCCCGCCGCCGCTAAAGGATCCGCTGACAGTTAGCGACATCAGTGAAATAACTTTGTTCAAAGGAGATGTAACTCGTGAGAATTAGAACGTGGCTAATTGTCCTAACTGTCCTCGCATTCGTAATTAGTGGGTCTCTTCTAGTACCAGCGCTTGCCGACAACGGCCCTAATCATAGAGTCCGTAATCAGCACTTCGGCGTATCGGGCGGCAACGTCAACGACCGCACCAGCAGGTTCTGCTGCAGCGGTACACTCGGAGCACTCGTTACCAACGGTTCAAACGCCTACATTCTCAGCAACAATCACGTTCTTGGACGCAGCGGCCAGGCGGCCGGCGGCGAAGACGTTTCTCAGCCGGGTATGATTGATGCCAACTGCGCCGTCACGACAGTAGTCGGCGATTTCACGACCTCGGCGCCTTTGGCGGCAGGCTCGAACGTCGATGCAGCCATCGCGCAACTCAGACCGGGCACCATGGACGCAAGCGGATTTATCGAAGACATCGGCGTCCCGAGTGCAGCCGTCGCAGCGCCGCTCGTTGGCATGTCAGTGGCAAAGAGCGGACGCACCACCGGCTTTACCACCGGCACCATCTCTTCGATCAACACGAGCGTTAGCGTTCAGTATCAGGCAAGCTGTGGCAGCGGCAAGAAGTTCACGGTCACCTTTACCGGCCAGATCGTGATCGGCCCGGGTTCCTTCAGTGCGGGCGGCGATTCAGGATCGCTGATCGTTACCAACAACTCCGCTCATAATCCCGTCGGCTTGCTGTTCGCGGGCAGCAGCAGCGCAACGATCGCCAACCCGGCCGGGCTGGTGTTGACGAGACTGAGCGCGGCTCTCGGCAGCACGCTCACGTTTGTTGGCTCAGGGCCTGCCAGCTCGACGACGTCGTCCTCGGGCGAGATTGCACCTTTCATTCGCGGACCAAGAGGACCGATGCACCAACTACCTGAAAGAGCTGCTGATCGCGCGTCGGCAGTGCTGGAACTCTACCGCGCGAGCTTGATGGGTACACCGGGCGTGATTGGCGCCGGCGTCGGCGCGACCGCTGAAGACGAAGTCGAACCGGCGATCGTCGTCTACGTCGATCGCACGGCTCCGGGACGGCCGCAGTTTGCGCCGTCGTTGGATGGCGTCGCGGTCAGAGTCGTCGTGACCGATCCGTTCGTTGCTTTCTAACAAAAAAAGCAGAACGACTTAACGGGATCCGTGTTTCTCTGTACTGAGAGACACGGATCTCGCTGTTTTTTCATGTAGTTCGGCATAGAATGGGCCTCATGCAGCTTCCTGTGAATCCACCCGTTTTGCCGATGCTTGCCAAGCGAGTCAGCGAGTTACCCGCGTCAGGTGAATGGATTTTTGAGCCCAAGTGGGATGGGTTTCGCGCGTTGATCTTTCGCGACGGCAAGGAGATCCTGATTCAGAGCCGCGACGGTAAGCCGCTGGACCGCTACTTTCCCGAACTGCACGCGCCTTTGCAGGCGCAACTGCCGAACCGTTGCGTGCTCGACGGCGAGATCGTCATAGCGCAGGGCCACGCGCTCGACTTCGATTCGCTTCAACTGCGTCTGCATCCGGCGGCGTCGCGAGTAAAACTCCTTTCGGAACAGATTCCGGCGTCTGTCGTGTTTTTCGATCTGCTTGCCAATGGCGCGCGCGATTTGAGGAAGTTGCCGTTTTCGGAACGCCGGCGGATGTTGGAGTCAATGTTGGCGAAGGCGAATGCGCCGATCCATTTGACGCCGGCGACGACCGATTTTGCGACTGCGTCCGACTGGTTTCGCCGCTTTGAAGGTGCTGGATTGGACGGCGTCGTCGCCAAGCCCGTTTCGGGGACTTACGAGCCGAACAAGCGCGTCATGCTCAAGGTGAAACACGAGCGCGATTGTGACTGCGTCGTTGCCGGGTTTCGTTGGCACAAGAAAGGTGACGGGACGGCGGTTGGGTCGCTGCTGTTGGGATTGTTTGACGATCGTGGCGCGTTGCAGCATGTGGGTGTGTGTGCGAGTTTTACAGATCAGAAGCGGCTGGAGCTGGTGAAGTTTCTCGCGCCGTATCGCA
>Ga0075429_100006435_pt1 | contig 10172 bp, 10 predicted proteins | sample RhiMetdeltSRZDD3_FD_75295 | JGI IMG/M metagenome (GOLD analysis project Ga0075429, IMG submission 75295) | Populus rhizosphere microbial communities from Tennessee, USA - Rhizosphere MetaG P. deltoides SRZDD3 | ecosystem: Host-associated > Plants > Roots > Rhizosphere > Soil | place: USA...
CGGGATCAGCATCGCGAGGTTGGTCTTGCCGCACGCGCTCGGGAACGCGCCCGTGACGTACTTCACGGCGCCCTCGGGCGAGGTCAGCTTGAGGATCAGCATGTGCTCGGCCATCCAGCCCTCGTCGCGCGCCATCACCGACGCGATCCGCAGCGCGAAGCACTTCTTCCCGAGCAGCGCGTTGCCGCCGTAGCCGGACCCGTAGGACCAAATCTCGCGCGTCTCGGGGTAGTGGACGATGTACTTCGTCTCGCTGCACGGCCAGGGGACGTCCTCCTGCCCCTCATCGAGCGGCATGCCGACGCTGTGCACGCACGGCACGAAGTGGCCGTCCTCACCCAGCACCTCAAGCGCGCCGGCGCCCATGCGGGTCATGATCCGCATCGAGACCGCCACGTACGGGGAGTCGGTGAGCTCGACGCCAATGTGTGCGATCGAGGAGCCGAGCGGCCCCATCGAGAACGGCACGACGTACATCGTGCGCCCACGCATGCAGCCTTCGAACAGCCCCGCGAGCGTCTCCCGCATCTCGGCCGGATCGCACCAGTTGTTCGTTGGGCCGGCGTCGCCCTCGCTCTGCGAGCAGATGAAGGTGCGGTCCTCGACGCGCGCGACGTCGGTCGGGTCGGACAGCGCGAGATAGGAGTTCGGCCGCTTCGCGTCGGAGAGGCGCTCGAACGTGCCGGCGTCGACGAGCTCCTGGCAGAGCCGGTCATACTCCTCGGCCGAGCCGTCGCACCAGTGGATGCGGTCCGGCTGGGTCAGCGCGGCGATCTCTTCGACCCAGGCGCGCAGCTTCGCATGGCTCGTGGGCGGGGCGGTGTCGGTAATGCTCACGTGATCTCCCTCGTGGCGGTCGCGGGACATCCGGGGGATTCTATGCGCCCGGGTTTTTCCGGGGCACGAGCACAAGCCGCTTGAACTCCGCCACAAGCACCCCGTCCTGGTTCAGCACGCGGGTGTGGACCTTCACGATGCCGCGGTCGGGCTTCGAGGAGGAGGGCTTGACGTCGAGCACCTCGGTCTCGCAGAAGAGCGTGTCGCCGTGGAAGACCGGGTTCGGGTGGCTGAGCTCCTCGGTCGCGAGGTTCGCGATCGCCTTGCCGGAGATGTCGGAGACGGACATGCCGAGCGCGAGCGAGTAGACGAGCGGGCCGACGACGACGTTTCTGCCCTGCTGCGACTGCGACGCGTAGACGTCGTTGATGTGCAGCGGGTGGTGGTTCATCGTCAGCAGGCAGAAGAGGTGGTCGTCCGCCTCGGTGACCGTCTTCGCGGGCCAATGCTTGTAGACGGCGCCGACCTCGAACTCCTCGAGGTAGCGGCCGTAGGTATGGGCGCCGGAGGCCTCGCGGGCCGCCTGCTCGGTCTCGACGCCGTTGATCGTGTCGCTCATGTGTTCAGGACCATCCTGGTGGGTCGAAATGCGTAGGGCTGACCGCGAAGTGTGCCGTCTTCGCGACGACCGTGCGTCGTGTTGACTCGCGGGTCAATACGATTTGCGCGACCGTCCACCTACTCAGCAACCGAATCCGAGAGACCCAGTGCGCAACCCACGAGACTTCGCGAAGCCGCTCGCGGTCGGCGCGCCCGACCCGATCCTGGACATCCCGTTCAAGCCCTCGCGGATGATCCACTTCTTCGACGCCAGCAACGAGAAGATGGCGGCGAAGGTGCCCGACATGACCAAGCAGGCCGACATCCTGCTGGGCAACCTCGAGGACGCCGTCCCAGTCGACCGCAAGGAGGCCGCGCGCGAGGGGCTCGTGCGGGTGGGCAGGGAGGTCGACTTCGGCGAGACGCAGTTGTGGACGCGCGTCAACTCGCTCGACTCGCCGTGGGTGCTGGACGACCTGCTGCGCCTCGTCGGCGAGATCGGTAACAAGCTCGACGTGATCATGATCCCGAAGGTCGAGGGCGCGTGGGACATCCACTACGTCGACCGCCTGCTCGCGCAGCTGGAGGCGAGATTCGGCGTCACGAGACCGCTGCTCGTGCACGCGATCCTCGAGACGGCGCTCGGCGTCGCGAACCTCGAGCAGATCGCTGCCGCCTCGCCGCGCATGCAGGGCATGAGCTTCGGCCCGGCCGACCTCGCCGCCTCGCGCCGCATGAAGACGACGCGCGTCGGCGGCGGCCACCCCGGCTACCGCGTGATCGAGGACCCGCATCCCGACGACCCGGAAGCGCCGCGCGCGAGTGCCCAGCAGGACCTGTGGCACTACTCGATTGCCCGCATGGTCGACGCCTGCACGGCAACCGGGATCCTCCCCTTCTACGGCCCGTTCGGCGACATCTCCGACGACGCCGGCTGCGAGGCGCAGTTCCGCGCCGCGTTCCTGATGGGCTGCGTCGGCGCCTGGTCGCTGCACCCGCGCCAGATCGCGATCGCGAAGAAGGTCTTCTCGCCGGACCCGGAGGAGGTCAGATTCGCCAAGCGCGTGATCGAGGCGATACCGGACGGCCGCGGCGTCCACATGCTCGACGGCAAGATGCAGGACGACGCGACCTGGAAGCAGTGCCAGGTGATGGTGAGACTCGCCGAGATGCTGGCCGCGAAGGATCCCGAGCTGGCCGAGGCGTACGGGTTCGCCGCGGCGACGACGGGCGCGGGGGTCTAACCGATGCGCTTCTTCGAGTACGAGTCCCGCCAGATCGTCAAGGCGGCGGGCATCCCCGTCAGCGCCCACGGCTTCGCGAGAACGCCGGAGGAGGCGCGCAGAATCGCCGAGGAGATCGCGGCGCCTGTCGTGATCAAGTCGCAGGTGCTCACGGGCGGGCGCATGAAGGCCGGCGGCGTCAGATTCGCCGACACGCCCGACGAGGCGGCCAAAGAGGCTGAGTTCGTGCTTGGCCTGGAGATCAACGGCCACATGCCGCGCGGTGTGCTGGTCGACTCCAAGGTCAGTGTCAAGCAGGAGTTCTACGCCGGCGTCGTGTGGGACGGCATTCGCAAGCAGCCGGTGATGCTGTTCTCCGACATGGGTGGGATCGACATCGAGGAGGTTGCCGAGACGCACCCCGACAGAGTCGGGCGCGAGCACTTCTCGAACTTGATGGAGGTGTCGGACTACCAGGCGAAGCAGGTGATCGCCTCGATTGGTGTCACGGGACCCGCTTTGACCCGCGCCACGCCCATCCTGGCTCGCCTCGCCCGCCTCTTCGTCAGACACGACATGACGCTGGCGGAGATCAACCCGCTCGCGATGCTCGAGGACGGCAGCTTCGTCGCCGTCGACGCGCACATGGACATGGAGAACGAGGCGCGCCCGCGGCAGAAGGCGCTCCTGCAAGGGCTCGGCGTCGGCGACGAGGAGACCCGCCAAGCACGCGAGGCGACGCCGTTCGAGCTCGCCGGCGAGGAGGTCGATGCGCAGGACCACCGCGGCGTCGCGGGCAACGTGACCGAGTTCGACGGCAACCTCGGGCTCGTGATCGGCGCCGGTGGCGGCTCGCTGACGCTGTTCGACGCGGTCCGCGCGCACGGCGGCAGACCGGCGAACTACTGCGAGATCGGCGGCAACCCGTCGGTCGCGAAGGCGTGCGGGCTGGCGAAGCTCGTGCTGCAAAAGCCGGGCGTCGAGAAGATCGCGGTGATGATGTCGATCGTCTCGAACACGCGCGTCGACATCGTCGCGCGCGGCGTGATCAAGGCCTGCCTGGAGCTGGGCTACGACCCGGCCGAGAAGATCGCGATCTTCCGCATCCCAGGCGCGTGGGAGGACGAGGGCTTCAAGATCTTGGAGAAGTACGGGGTCGAGTACTGCGACCGCTCGGTGTCCATGCACGAGGCCGCGCGGCGCGCGGTCGAGAAGATCCAGGGGGAGTCAGCGCGAAGCGCTGACGTTCAAGAGCGACCGGAGGTCGATCGGCCTCATCAGGACGCGGGGCAGGATGCCCCGTCGGAGGTGACCCGATGAGCATCCTGATCGACGAGACCACGACGTTCATCGTCCAGGGGATCACCGGCCGCGAGGCCGTGAACCTGACGCGCGAGTGCCTCGACTACGGCGCCGGCGCGCAGATCGTCGGCGGCGTGACGCCGGGCCGCAAGGGCCGTGAGGTCCACGGCGTACCGGTCTTCGACACGGTCGCGCAGGCGGTCGAGCACCACGGCGGGCCGATCGACGGCTCGGTCGTGACCGTCCCCCCCGCCTTCACGAAGGATGCCGTGCTGGAGGCGATCGCGAATGGCATCAAGCTGGTCGTGATCGTGACCGAGCGCATCCCGCGCCGCGACGTCGCGCAGATGGTCGAGTTCGCCAAGCAGCACGACGCGCGCATCATCGGGCCGAACTGCCTCGGGATCATCGTGCCCGACGTGATCAAGATGGGCGGCATCGGCGGGCCGGCGAAGGACGCCGCGAAGGCGTACACGCCCGGCCCCGTCGGCGTCATCTCGCGCTCGGGCGGCATGACGACTGAGATGTCCTCGACTCTCACCGCCGCCGGCCTCGGCCAGTCGACCGCTGTATCGATTGGGGGCGACGCGATCATCGGCTCCTCCTATGCCGAGCTGATGCCGCTGTTCGAGGCCGACGAGCAGACCGAGGCGATCGTCATCTACACCGAGCCGGGCGGGCGCATGGAGGCCCAGCTGGCCGAGTGGGTAAAGACCCACGACTCGCGACTGCCGATCGTCGCCTTCATGGCCGGCCGCTTCATGGACGAGATGCCGGGGATGTCGTTCGGCCACGCCGGCACGATCGTCGAGGGCAAGGCCGACACCGCCGCCGAGAAGATCCAGCGCCTCGCCGAGGCCGGCATCGTCGTCGCCGAGGAGATCTCGCAGATCCCCGACATCGTCAAGAGCAAGATCGCCGAGAGGAGCGCCGTCTGATGCCGGGCACGTTCATCGATGTCGACGTCGATCCTGCGGTCGCAGCCAACCCGGCGATCGCCGCGAAGCTGGCCGAGGTCTGCCCCGTCGACATCTTCGCCACCGGCGGCGAGGACGGCACGCTCTCGATCAACGAGGGCAACCTCGACGAGTGCGTCCTCTGCGGCCTCTGCATCGACGCCGCGCCGGCGGGCACCGTGCGCGTGATCAAGCTCTACGACGAGGGTGCGGTCCTGCAGTCCTGACGAGGCTCGGGGCGCGCCAGGCAAGGACGCAGCCGGTGTGGCGTACTTCGTACGCGAACCGGCGAGGACGCCGCCTGGCGGGTTCCGAGGCCGTCAGGCGCGTCTGACGATGTTGTGGATCTCGAACACGTCGGGGTCGCCTGGCTCGATCCCGGCGTCGGCGAGCACCGGCATGAGCCGCTCGCCGAACGCCTGCCATTGCTCGCGCGAGTCCCAGATCTCGCTGACGCGCAGGCGCCCCTCCTCGCCGAAGCAGACGTGGTAGTCCATCCCCTCCGGGGGGAAGGTTCCCTCCTCTTGCATCCGACGCACGGTCTCGTCGTACTGCTCCCGCGTCAACGACGCCGGCGTGAAGCGCACCACGATACTCATCGCCATTCCTCCTGTGACCGGTGTGCTGCCGTTCTACCCAAGATCGGCGAGCGACCCGCGCTACGACGAGCCCGCGATGCTAAGGGGCTGACCGGCGCGCAGCAGGGCCTCCATGTCGGCGGCGGGCTGCGGCCGCGCGAAGTGGTAGCCCTGGCCCAGGTCGCAGCTCAGCTCGCGCAGCACAGCGAGCTGCCCCGCGGTCTCGATGCCCTCAGCGATCGGCGTCAGGTCGAGCGCGTGTGCCAGCTCGATCATCGCCATGACGATCGCGCGCGTGCGGGGATCGTCCAACGTCGTGATGAATGAGCGATCGATCTTCAGGGCGGAGGCGGGAAACCGCCGCAGGTAGGAGAGCGAGGCGTAGCCGGTGCCGAAGTCGTCGATCGCGATCTCCGTGCCAAGCTGCTTGAGCTGGGTGAGCACGGTGAGTCCGGCCTCGACGTCGTCGAGGATGACGCTCTCGGTCACCTCGAGCAGCAGCTTCGCGGGATCCGAGTCGTAGCGCGCGAGCGTGTCGGCGACGCGGGTCATGATCTCCGGGTCGGCCAGCTGGCGGACGGACAGGTTCACCGACATCCACAGCTCATCGTCGATCGACGGGTCTGCCCGCCACACCTGCGCCTGGCGCAGTGCCTCGTCAAGCACCCAGGCCCCGATCGGCACGATCAAGCCGGTTTCCTCGGCGAGTGGGATGAACTCGGCTGGCATCACCGTGACGTCATCGCGCTGCCAGCGCAGCAGCGCCTCGACGCCCACCACTCGGCCGCTGCACAGATCGACCTCCGGTTGGTAGTGGAGGCGCAGTTCGCCGCGGTCAGCCGCGTGGCGCAGCGCGCGCTCGAGCTCGGTTCGCCGCCGCAGCCGCGCGCCCAGCTCCTCGGAGTACATCTCCCAGCGAGCGCGGCCGAGCTGCTTCGCACGGTACATCGCGGCGTCGGCCTCAGCGATCAGCGCCTCCGGCTCCTTGCCGGGCGCCGCGGTCGTCACGCCGATGCTCGCGGTGATCTGGAACAGCTCGCCGTCCAGCGAGAACGGCAGGTGCAGCACGTCACCGATCCGCTGCGCGATCGTCGCCATCGGATAGTCGGCCGTAAGCCCCTCACAGACGATCAAGAACTCGTCGCCGCTGAGGCGGCCGAGGAGGTCATGCGGACGCACGATCGAACCCAGCCGGGTAGCAACATCGCGCAGGATGCGATCGCCGGCCGCATGTCCGAGCGTGTCGTTGACGGCCTTGAAGCCGTCGAGATCGACGAAGAAGACCGCCGTGTGGCCGTCGGGCGAGCGGTCGAGGCGCGACAACGCACGCTGCAGCTGCGCGCGGATCAGGACGCGGTTCGGCAGGCCCGTCAGCGCGTCATGCGTCGCCTGGTGACGCAACCGCTCGGCTGCCTGCTGACGCTCGACGACACGGCCGAGCTCGGTGCCCACCTGCGCCATCAGGTCGATCAGCTCGGCCTCGGGCTCGAGCACGCGCTCGGTGAGGAACTCGAGTACGCCGACAACCTCGCGGCCGACGAGGATGGGAAAGCCGATCGCCGTGTGCAGGCCGACGGCAGCGGCCGCCTGCGCGCGTGGCAGCTCGCTGACTCTGGCGAAGTCGAGCAGCCAGACTGCGTGGCGCTGCGCGAGCACGCGGCCCGGGAGGCCCAAGCCCGGCGTTAATCGAAGCTGCTCCGTGGCCGCGCGGAAGGCGGCGAAGCGTTCGTCGACGCCGTGCCACAGTCCACTCGACTCGAGCACACCGTCCGGCGCGAGCAGCCATGCGTGACCGATCGGCCACGAGCAGTGATGGCAGACCGCCGCAAGCGCAGTGGCGAGCGCGCCGTCCATGGCACTCGCCTCGTTCGCAGCCGTGACGACCTCACCGAGCAGCAGCAGGCGCTGCTGCTTGTCGTAGAGCTCGCGCGTCGCGCGCTCGGAGATCGTCTCGGCCTCGTGGCGCGCAGCGCGCTCGCGCGCGAGGCGGCGCTCGAGGCGCGCGAGCTTGGCGTCCGGGTTCGCGTCGCCTATCGGCAGAAGTCGATCGCGATCAGGCACCGATCGTCTCCCCGCTCCATGCACTCGGGCTGCTCGATCGCGATCGTCTGACCGTAGTGGTCAGCGGCGCCGAGCAGCAATCCCTCGGCGAACGCACAGAGGCGCCGGGAGGAGCGATAGTCCATCACGAGGCGATCCGGCTGCGAGGCGTCGAACGAGAAGGCGGGCGTCTCGGCACCGGGGTAGAGCTTGCGTACTTCCGGGTGGATGATCTCGTTGAGCGTGAGCACAAACGAGCGCGCGTCGGTGTGCGGCTCGAACAGTGCGGGATAGCGCGCCGCGAGCAACGGCAGCGCGTGGCGGCCGAACCAGCGCACGACGTCGTCGGCCGGCAAGTCGAGCGCCTCCGCGGCCGCGCCGACGAGCGCCGTTAGATCGGCGTCGGGGTAGTTCCCGAGCGAGGTGTAGACGCCCGCAACGCCGGCGCGGTCGAGCAGCAGCTCCCACGTCTCCTCGCCGTGCTCGCGTACGACGATCTCTTCCAGCAGGTTGAAGACGATGCCCTTCATGACGGACTCGACCGTTATCGGCAGCCGGAATCCGGCGCATAAACGCTGATTGGTCAGTGAAGCTCGCGACTCACGAGCGGCCCGTACGCGTCGGGCCGACGCGTCGCGAGGAACGGGAAGAGGCCGAGCCAGTCCCGCCGCTGGTCGAGATCGAGGTCGGCGACGAGCACGGCCGGCCGGTCGCGCGGGGCCTGCGCGAGGATGCGGCCGTACGGATCGGCGATGAAGCTCGAGCCGTAGAAGGTCAGCGGCGGCCCGCCGTCCATCCGCTCCTCCGTGCCGATGCGGTTGATAGCGACCATGAAGGTGCCGTTCGCGATCCCGTTCGCGACGATCACCCGCTCCCACAGCGGCTCGGTGTCGAACTCCGGGTGGTCGGGCTCGGAGCCGATTGCCGTCGGGTAGACGATCACGTCGGCGCCGGCGAGCGCATACGCGCGCGCGAGCTCGGGGAACCACTGGTCCCAGCAGGTCGGGAACGCGAGCCGCGCCTCGCCGAGCCCGACGACCGGAAAGCTGTCTTCGCCCGCCGGCCCTGGCCGAAACCAGCGGTCCTCGTGGTAGCCGGCCGTGACGGGGATGTGCAGCTTGCGCGTGCGCGCAACAAGCGTCCCGTCGGGCGCGACGCAGATCGCCGTGTTGAAGCCACGCGGGTCCCGCGCATGTGGCTCGTCCGCCCGCTCGTACAGCGAGGCGTGCACGAACGCGCCCGTCTCCGCCGCCATCCGCCGCGCGAAGTCGGTCGTTGGACCGTCGGGAATTGCCTCCGCGCGCGCGAGCGCCTCCGGCGACGGCTCGGCGTCGACCGCGAAGTACGGCGACAGCGTCAGCTCCTGCAGGCACACAAGGCGCGCGGCTCGATCCGCGGCGAGGCGGATCCCTTCCGCCAGCGCCGCCTCGTGCGTCGGCGGGTTCGGGTGCCACCGCTGCTGGACGGCGGCGATGCGGAACGGCGGTCGCTCGGGCTGCTCGACGCGCGCTGGCGATGGCGGCGTCCCGAGTGCGACGATGACCTCGATCTGGCTCGTGGTCATGCCGCGGGCACCTGCTGCGTGATGCAGTGCACGCCTCCTCCACCAAGCGCGAGGACTCTGCCGGGGACGCCGACGAGCTCGCGGCCGGGCAGCAGCGCGCCGAGCCGGCGCAGCGCCTCCGCGTCCAGGTCGGGGTCCTGCTCGCCGAGCGCCACGATCGCCGCGCCGTTGCAGAGGTAGAGGTTGAGGTAAGGGATCGCGACGACGCTGCCGTCGGCACGGGTGGCGCGCGGCAGCGGCTCCCAGCGCTCGACGGCGACGCCGGCGGCGTCCAGTCGCCGCGCGTTCTCCTCCATCGCGGCCGCGTTCGGGTCCTTGGCCGAGGCAGTGGCCTGCAGCAGCACGCGCCCGGGCGCGACGAACGCGCACACGTTGTCGACGTGCCCGTCCGTGTCGGCGTCCTCGACAAGTCCCCGCCCGAGCCACACGATCCGCTCGACGTCGAGCTGCAGGCGCAACTCGGTCTCGATGTCCTCGCGATTCAGCAGCGGGTTGCGGTTCGGGTTGAGCAGGCACTGCTCGGTCGTCACGAGCGTCCCATCGCCGTCGACGGCGATCGCGCCGCCCTCCAGCACGAGTGGGGAGGCGAAGCGCTCGATCCCGAGGTGCTCGAGCAGGCGCGCGGCGATCGCGGCGTCCTTGTCGTAGGGCGTGAACGCCTCGCCCCACGCGTTGAAGCGGAAGTCGATGCCAGCGCGACGGCCCTCCGGTCCGCTGACGATCAGCGGGCCGGAGTCGCGCAACCACGAGTCGTCGATCGGCGCCTCCAACAGCTCGACGTTCTCGGCCGTGACGCGTCTGCGCGCCTCGGCTGCGTGCGCGGGGTCGACGACGAGCGTGACCGGCTCGAACGCCGCGACAGCCGCCACGACCTGCGCGTGGACGTCGCGCGCTTGCTCGATCGTCGTGCCGCGCCACGCCTCCTCCCGCGCGGGCCAGGCGATCAGCGTGCGCTCGTGCGGCGCCCACTCGGCCGGCATCCGCAGCCCGACCGGCCGCTCGCCGCCGTCCGCCGCTCCTGCGCTTGCACCCACGCAGCGAGCGTACCCGGGCTAGCCCCGCGCCTTGCGCGTGCGCGAGCGCTCCTCGTGGCGCTCGACGACCTGGCGGATCAGTCTGAGGATCTGGTCGA
>Ga0075429_100006438_pt1 | contig 10170 bp, 8 predicted proteins | sample RhiMetdeltSRZDD3_FD_75295 | JGI IMG/M metagenome (GOLD analysis project Ga0075429, IMG submission 75295) | Populus rhizosphere microbial communities from Tennessee, USA - Rhizosphere MetaG P. deltoides SRZDD3 | ecosystem: Host-associated > Plants > Roots > Rhizosphere > Soil | place: USA...
GACTCGGTATCCACCCCGACCTCGCGCTGCGTCATGGAGGAGGACAAATCCCGGTGCAGGAACTCGATGGGATTCTCGATGGTGACGATGTGGCGCTGCTGGGTTTGATTCATGTGGTTGAGCAGCGCGGCAATCGTCGAGGTCTTGCCGCTCCCGGTGATGCCGGTGACCAGGATGAGGCCGGCGGTGTGCTCGGTGAGCTGTCCCAGCACCGACGGCAGCGCCAGATCCGCGAGGGTCGGAACCGCGAATGGAATCACCCGCATGACGACCATGAACGAGGAGCGCTGCCGCAGGATGTTCACCCGGAACCGGCCCACGCCCGGCATGCCCCAGGAGCAGTCGTAATCCTTGAGACTGTCGATGCGATTGCGGTCCTGGTCCGTGGTCATCAGCTTGAGCGCAATGGCGCGGGTCTGCTCCGGGGTGAGCCGCTGCTTGGTGAGCGGCACCAGCTTGCCGTCGATGCGCGCGCGAAAGAGGTCGCCGGCCTTGATGTGCAGGTCGGAGGCGCCGCGCTCGACCGCGGCCTTGATGATGCGTTCGATGGGAGCACTGGCCATCAGGTCGCTCCGAAGAAGCCCATACGGCGCTTGGTTTCATGCAACGTGTCGGCCGCGATTGTTCGCGCCCGGTCCGCTCCCCGTGCCAGGAGCGCATCCACCGACGCAGGATCCTGCTTCAGCGCTTCGGCGCGGGTCCGGATCGGAGCGAGGGTCTCGATCATCGCATCGGCGAGACGCCGCTTGCAGTCGAGGCATCCCCACCCCGCCGTCCGGCACTTGAGATCCACTTCGGCGATGGTGTCCGCCGAGGAGAATTCCTTGTGGTACGAAAAGATATTGCAGAGCGTGGGGGTGCCGGGATCCTTCCGGGTCACCCGCGCCGGATCGGTGGGCGCCGGCCGGAGCTTTTCCCAGATCTCCTCCGGCGTGTCGAGCATCCCGATCGTGTTACCCAGGCTCTTCGACATCTTGGTGTGACCGTCGAGCCCCATGATCCGCTTGGCGGTGGTAAGGAGTGCCTGCGGCTCCGGAAACCATGGCGCATCGGACGCGTACAAGGCGTTCCAGCGCCGGGCAATCTCCCGAGTCAGCTCGAGGTGCTGCACCTGGTCCTCGCCCACCGGCACCGTGGTGGCATGGTATAACAGGATGTCCGCCGCCTGGAGGACCGGATAACAGAGCAGGCCGGCCGGAATGCTCTCCAGTTGTTCGGTCTTATCTTTGAACTGCGTCATCCGCTCGAGCTCACCCAGCGGCGCCACCGTGGTCAGGAGCCAGTTGAGCTCCGCGTGCTGGTGCACCGCCGACTGGACGAACAGAATCGAGCGGTCCGGGTCGATGCCGGCGGCGAGCAGCCCGATCGCTACATCCCGGGTTCGCTCCGCCAGGGTGAAGACGTCGTACGGAATGGTCACGGCGTGAAGATCCACCACGCAGTACAGGCAATCGAACTGATCCTGCAGGGCGACCCAATTGCGGACCGCGCCGAGCCAGTTACCAATGTGGAGGTCGCCGGTCGGCTGCACTCCCGAAAAAATCCGGTCCATCCCGGCAAGGTAGCACATTGTCACCACGGCTCGCAAGATGAATTCTTCCTTGGACTTAGTGCATTTGGCGGCAAGGGCGGCGCAAGGGGCGGGGGGGTATATCAGGACGGCTGGGCTGCTGGACGGCTCGACGGCTGCGAAGGGCCTTCCGCCAGCCGTCCAGCCGTCTAGCCGCCAAGTCACCTGGGTATCCAAGGGCCACCACGACTGGGTGACCGAAGTCGATCGCCGGGCCGAGGAGATTATCCGTGACGTGCTGGAGCGCGGGGCACCGGGCTCCACGGTCGTCGGAGAAGAGCTGAATCCCGGGGAAATCGGAGACGGACTGGTCTGGGTCGTCGATCCGCTGGACGGCACCACCAACTTCCTCCATGGCTATCCCCAGTACGCCGTCTCGATCGCCGCCGCGGTGGACCGGGTCCTCGAGGCCGCCGTGATTCTCGACCTCCCCCGGGAGTGCCTCTACGGCGCGGTGCGAGGCAAGGGAGCCTGGCTCGGCGATACCCGGCTGTCGGTTTCGGCCATCACCGAGCCTTCGCGTGCGCTGCTGGGCACCGGGTACCCCTTCAAGCGACTCGACGAGCTGGAGCGCTACCTTGACCAGTTCCGGCGCGTGCTCCCTGCGACCAGTGGAGTGCGGCGAGCCGGATCGGCCGCGCTCGACCTGGCCGACGTGGCCGCGGGGCGGCTCGACGGATTCTGGGAGCTGATGCTGGCGCCCTGGGACATCGCCGCGGGGGTGCTGCTGGTCCGGGAAGCCGGGGGCGTGGTGACCGACCTCTCAGGAGGTGAGGCCGGCCTCGGGCCCAGTGCAATCGTGGCGGGAAACCCCGCAATTCATCAGTGGCTGCTGGAGACGGTGAACGGTGAACGGTGAACGGTGAACGGTGAACGGTGAATGGTGAATGGTGCACGGCAACAACAAAACGCGGAGGACGCGGAAACTGGCGGATTATGCGGAGTCTCTCCGCGGCCTTCCGCCTTTCTCCGCGAAATCTGCGTCTGCTGTTGTTGTTTGTATTCTTAGCCCGTAAGTAGTTTCCCAGCATCAGGCACACAGGAGTTCCATGCTCGCACTCGCACTGGTCCTCGCAGCATTCCAAGCGGATCCCAACGATCTCTCCGCCCGCGTCGAAATCGTCCGGACCGCCTACGGCGTCCCCCATATCCGTGCCGAGGATCTCAAGGCCTTCGGCTACGGCCTCGCCTGGATACAGCTGGAGGACTACGGACCCCGGGTGGCCCACGGCATCCTCCGCACCCGGGGCACCGTGGCGCGGGTATTCGGGCGCGACAGCATCGAGATCGATTTCTTTGCCCGGCCCGACCGTCAGGCCGCCGAAGCGATGTACCCCCGGCTCGACCAGGCAACCCGCGACGTCTATGACGGCTTTGCGGCGGGGGTCAACCGGTTCGTCACCCTGCACCGCGATCAGTTCGCCCCCGACTTCCCTGCCGATTTCACCGGATACGACGTCGCAGCCCAGGATGTATCCGGGCCCAATTTCGCGCTGGCCGCCCGGTTCGTGCGACGACTGATGCCTCCCTCACCCCGGCCGGGGGCACCAGGCAACCCCGGCGAAGCGGAGGAACCCAACCCGAATGAAGGCTCCAACGCCTGGGCCCTGGCGCCCTCGCGGACCCGGTCGAAGCGGGCGATCCTGCTGCGTAACCCGCACCTCGCCTGGGACGCCGGGTACTACGAAGCCCATGCCACCGTGCCGGGGCTGCTCGACTTTTACGGCGACTTCCGGATCGGCGGCCCCTTCATCGTGATCGGCGGGTTCAACCGGGATTTGGGCTTTGCCACCACCAACAACAACTCGATTCAGGACGCGATCTACGCCCTCGACGTGGCGCCCGGATTGACCGACCACGTGCTGCTCGACGGGAAGCCGGTGCCCCTGATCCGGGAGCAGGTGACGGTGGAGTACCGCAATGGCAGCGGTTACAGCAGCGAGAGCCGGGAGCGGTGGCGGTCTCCCCTCGGGCCGGTGATCGCCCGCACCGGCGGGAAAGCGTACGTGCTCCGGACCGCCACCGATGGCGAATACCGCGCCGGCGAGCAGTTCCTCCGGATGATGCGGGCCCGCTCGCTCGACGAATGGAAAGCGGCAATGCGGGTTAATGCCCGGGCGACCTCGAACTTCACCTACGCCGACCGGGCCGGGAACATCTTCTACGTCTGGAACGCCACGCTGCCCGCCTTCCCCCATCCTCATCCGGGCGACAGCATCGCCACACCGGTCTCCCGCTCCGACCAGGTCTGGACCCGCCTGGTTCCCTGGGATTCCCTGCCCCAGCTGCTCAATCCGAAAGGCGGCTTCATTCACCAGGAGAATGATCCCCCGCACTTTACCTCTCTGCTGCAGCCGATGGACTCGGCGCGCCTTCCCGCAACGGTGCCCGGCCCCGCGTTGAGTCTCCGGAGTCAGCTCGCGCTCGACCTGCTCACCAAGGCGGGCAACAAGCTCAGCCTCGAAGACGTGATCCGGCTCAAGCACAGCTACCGGATGCTGCTGGCCGACCGGGTCAAGCCCGATCTCCTCGCCGCGATCAAGGCGTCCGGCGACACCAGCCTCGCAGAGGCGGAGCGGATCCTGGCCGCGTGGGACAACACCGCGGCGCACCAGTCGCGCGGCGGGGTGCTGTTCGAGACCTGGTGGAGACGGTACCGGCCCCCGGGGACCACCAACGAGCGAACCTACGCCGTGGTCTGGTCGAAGGATGCGCCGGCCGCGACACCGAGAGGTCTTGCCGACACCGCACGGGCCCTCGAGGCGCTGCGGACCGTCATTCCCCAGGTGCGGCAGCGGTACGGCCGGCTCGATGTGGCCTGGGGCGAAGTGAATCGGGTGCGGGTCGGCGGCAAGGACGTGCCGGTGGGAGGCTGCGGCGGAGACCTCGGCTGTTTCCGGGTGCTTCAGTTCCAGAACCAGCCCGACGGCAAACGTGCCGTGAGCGGGGGCGACGGATGGGTCCTCGCGGTGGAATTCGGCGATACCCCCAAGGCGTACTCGGTACTGGCCTACGGCGAGAGCAACCTTCCGGGCTCGCCCTACAACGGCGATCAGGGAGAGCTGTTCGCGAGAGGGGAGCTCAAAAGGGTGGCGTTCAGCGCCGCGGATGTCGACGCCCAGGCGGTCAAGCGATATCGGCCGGGGCAGCCGTGATTCTCTAGCCAATCGAGGGCACATGTCTCCCACGTTCCGTTTCCTGCCGGTGGCGCTCGTGCTGGGCGCCTCTGCGTGCAGGAAAGACGCGCCGCCCGCCGAGCCCGCGCCGGCGACGGTACCGGCGGTGGCCCGCACGATCATGGAAGCCGCCGACCAGTACCTCATCCGGGATAGCGCGCGGCTCCGTTACCGCGAGGCTGGGCAGGGGGAAGCGGTGGTCATCCTGCACGGCTATACCCAGCGGATCGAGGCGGTGAAGGACCTGGCCGATTCGTTGAGCGGCTCCTACCGCGTCATCGTGCTGGACGAACGCGGGTTCGGGGAGAGCACCAAGTTCGGCGACCCGGCGCGGTATGGTGACGCCTTCGGGGACGACGTGGTGGCGCTGCTGGACCAGCTCCAGATACCGAAGGCCCACCTGGTGGGGCACTCCATGGGGGCGGCGATCGCGGCCGACGTCGCACTGCGCTACCCGACCCGGGTCTCGTCCATCTCGCTCCTGGCGGGCCCGTTCTATCCCGACTCGGCGGCATTCGCCCGGAAGGCCGCTCCCTACGTGGCCTCCCTCAGAAAGGGCACCGGGCTCACAAGTTTCGTGAAATGGCTGGTGCCGGGAATTCCCGACTCGGCCGCCACCGACATCAACCGGCAGCTCCTCGCCGCCAACGACTCCACCGTCCTCGTGGCGGTGTTGAGCGGGATGGGCGGGTTAACGGTTCCCGCCGGTGCCAAGCCCGACAGCACGATCCGGGTGCTGATCGCGGTGGGCGACACCGATCCCCTGTTGCCACAGTCGCGGGCGCTCAAGGCGCTGTGGCCGAAGGCGACGCTGATCGAGGCCAAGGGCTCGAACCACTTCGACGTGATCACCCGCGGCGAGGTGGTGGCGGGGATCCGGACGACGATTCGGGGAACCTAGGCGGCCAGACCGACGCCGCCGGGTTACGCCTCCGCCGCCGCGAAGCGCCGTCGCCGCTCCAGCTCGACCTGCGGCGGATTGTGATTCAGGAATGACCCGTAGCTCGGCTTGCCGGCCGGCCGATAACGCTGGAGCGTCACGCCGGTGCCGAAGCGCCGGGATTCCTCCAGCGTGAGCCCCGCCGCTGCCATTCCCTCGTCGAATACTCGCTTCCCCTTGCCCAGCAGCAGAGGGAAGGTCCAGAGCCGCAGCTCGTCGATCAGGTTGTACCCGAGCAGGCCCCGGACCAGCTCGCCGCTGCCGAAGATCAGCATCATCCCGTTCCCCTCCTGCTTGAGCCTCGCCACTCCATGCTGCACCGGCTTCTCGACCAGGGAGGAGTTGTTCCAGTCGAGCTGCTTCAGCGTGCTCGAGACCACAAACTTCGGCATGGCGTTGAGCTTGGGAGCGATGGGATCGTCCTTCGGGGCATAAGGCCAGTGCGCCGAGAATATTTCGTACGTCTTACGGCCGAGCAGCAGGCTCTCGGCTTCCTTATTCCAGCCGCCGAGCAGCTCGCGCATGTCGTCGTCCCAGTAGTTGACCATCCAGCCGCCACGATCGAACCCGCCGCTCCGGTCTTCCTCCGGGCCGCCGGGGCCCTGCATGACGCCATCCACGCTCAGGAAATTCGATACCACGAGTGTTCGCATTTGCCGCACCTCCGTTGGAGAGGGCCTATCTGAGTGACGACGGGCGGAGGCGGGGAGGACACGGACGGGAGCGGTGAGCGGCGAGCGGTGAGCGGTGAGCGGTTAGCGGTTAGCGGTTAGCGGTTAGCGGGACACGATGACGGTCGAGGCCAGGTATTTGCGCAAGGCGGAGCAAGAGGTACGTTAGCTCCGCCCTCGACCCGGGGATTCCCATGTCCCGCCCGCTCGTCTTCGCCGCCGCCGCCCTGCTGGCTGCCGCCCCTCTGGCCGGCCAGGCCACCAATCCGCCCTACATGGCCCAGTTCCCCAGCGTCGAGAAGGTGGTCAAGGCCATGGAGATGCCCGACCCCCGGGAGAGCGCCCTCCGAAAGATGGGTGCCCTCTGGCAGCTCCAGGAGGTGATCAGGCAGCTCTCCGGCCGCCGGGAGTTTCGCGGCCTCCTCCCCGATGAGGCGAAGGTGCTGGGCCAGTACCAGGTTGCCGAGTACTACATCGGCACGGCGATCGACAGCGCTTTTCCCGGTCCCTACGGCAACTCGGGCAAGGTCAGCCTGAACACGCCCTACCGATACATGCGGACCGACGTACGCTTCGGGATCGAAGGCGTCGAGCTGGCGAAGCTGCTCCCGATCTCCGTGCTGGAGGCCTTCTCCCAGAGCGTCGGCCAGGACAAGGCCCGCTTTGCCGCCCGGGCCCGGGCCGACAGCGTGGCCCGGGTTCAGGGAGAGGAACGGATGAACGCCCCCGCCGGGACCAAGCTCGATCAAGAGCAGGCCGCGATGCGGCGTTGTGCCGAGTCGGGCCGCAGCCAGTCGCAATGCATGATGGAGGGCATCGGCAAGAGCTTCACCGATATGGTCAGCTCGGCCGTGCCCGGTCTCGGGGACCTCCTCAAAAAGGACCCCATTAACGGCATCCGGATGGGTGGAGTGTATCCTGGCGCCAACAAGCTCTCCTTCACGTTCTTTGCCGAAAACGTCACGGTGGGCTGCGCCGATCTGGAGGCGTCCACCAGGGAATACTCCACGGCGATCGTGCCCGACGGCGTCCGAATCACGATTTCCAGCGAACCCCGCCCCATTGTCCTCACCATGCGTTCCGACGGCCAGCTGGCCGGCGCCGGCCCCACTGACATCACTGGACAGGTCGTGGTGGGATATGAGAGATGGACCCGGACCTGGTCGGATGGGCGGGTTGAGCCCTACACCGTGCCGATCTACAAGACCTTCACCAGGAGCTGCAATATCGGGAGCCTAGCCGCGGCGGGACCGTCGCCTGTGGAAGGCCTCGCGGCCAACGCAATTGCCTCGGTGGTGTCGCTGACGGGCGGCTCCGACCAGAGCACACCCAAGCCGACTCCGGCGGGACTCCGCATGGGGGGCGAGTACGGCACCCAGTCCGCCCTCGACATTGAATTCCGCCCCGAAGGCGCGGTGTTGGGGTGCGGCCCGGTAACGGCCCTCAAGCCGTACACGGTCGCTCTTCAGGGCGGCAGGGTGATGGTGAACATCGCCAACGGGGCGAGCCCGCTCGCTCTCGCGGTGGGGACCGACGGCAAACTGAGTGGATCGGGAACGGTAAAGGTCGATGGCCGCCAGGCGACCGGGGTCAACTCCGACGGTAACCTCGCATATGTCCCCCGCTCGGCAAGCTGCCCGGTAGGGGTGATCGCTCCGGCGCATGCCCAACGCTCGGAGGCCGGACAGGGGAACGCCGCGGCCGCTGCGACCAGCGCTGCACCCTCCGGGAACGGGCCCGCGTTTCAAGTCGTGGGGGGATTACCGGCGCCGGCCTCCGGCGGCAACGCGCTCACCGGCGCCGCGCTACTCCTGATGGATGTGTCGCTCGACAATGTCCTGAAGGAGGCCGGGGTCGCGGTGCCCGCCGGCGCCTCTGCCCCAAGGGTCCTGGATCGGACCTGCAACGGTATCGCCGGCGAGGCGAGCTGCGCCAAGATCGTTCAGTCGCTGGGCAAGCACACCGTCGCGCAGCTCAAGCCGGATGGGAACGGGGTCGCCAATACTCCCGACCTCGTGGCGGGAAAGACCTACTACCTCTTTGGCTCGGCGGTCTCGCAGGCGAGGAAGGTCACCTGGCACCTGCCGCTCAGGGCAACAGCCGGTTGGACCAAGGTCGTGCTGTCGGCGGGGAATGCGGTGCCCTGATGAGCGAATAGCGAAGAGCGAAGAGCGAAGGGGTGGTTCCTCCTCGCTCTTCGCGACTCGCGACTCGCGACTCCCTAGCCTACGCAGCCTTCGTCAAGATCCGCGGCCCGTCTTTCGTGATCGCGACCGTGTGCTCGAAGTGCGCCGCGATGGAGCCGTCGGCCGTCACCACGGTCCACTTGTCGTCGAGGGTCCTGGTGCTGTAGTCGCCCAGGGTGATCATCGGCTCGATGGCGAGGGTCATGCCCTCCTGGAGCCGGGGGCCGCGATGAGGCTGCCCGTGGTTGGGCACCTGAGGATCCTCGTGCATCCGCTGCCCGACCCCGTGGCCCACCAGCTCCCGCACCACGCCGAAACCCGCCGCTTCCGCCACCAGTTGCACCGCATGTCCGATGTCGCCGACGTGATTACCGAGGCGGGCCTGATCCACGCCGGCGGCCAGCGCCGCCTGGGTCACTTCCAGCAGCCGGCGCGCTTCGGGGGCGATCTCGCCCACCGGCACGGTGATCGCGGCGTCGGCGTGAAATCCCTGCAGATGCACCCCGACGTCCACGCTCACGATGCTGCCCTCGTGGAGGATCCGCCGGGTCGAGGGAATCCCGTGCACGATCTCTTCATTGATCGACACGCAGAGCGTCTTGGGAAAACCGTAGAGTCCCTTGAACGACGGAGTGGCCCCCGCATGGCTCCGGATGAACTTCTCCGCCGCGGAATCGAGCGCTTCGGTCGAGACGCCGGGCCGCACGGCGTCGCGCACCAGCGTGAGCGTGGCCGCGACGATGCTGCCGGCGCGGGCCATGGTTTCGATTTCTTTTGCAGATTTGAGTGTGATCATATGTCCCTGCTCAGCGAAGAGCGAGTTGCGAAGAGCGAAGAGGAACAGCCGCTTCGCACTTCGCGCTTCGCTATTCCCTAGACTCCCAAAGCCGCCTTAACGCGATCAGCTATTTCTTCCACACTACCAACCGCCGGAATCGTCTTCACCCCGCCATTCCCCGCATACCATGCCAGCACCGGCGCCGTCTGGCTGCGATAGGCCGCCAGCCGCCGCTGGACGGCGACGGGATCGTCGTCGGTTCGGCCTTCGATCCCCCGGCGTTTGGCAATCCGGGCAAGAATCTCGTCGTCGGCCACGTCGAAAAACAGCACGGCGTCGATCTTCCGGCCGTGCTCTGCCAGCAGCCGGGCCACCCCTTCGGCCTGGGGAATCGTCCGCACGACGCCGTCGAGAATCGCGCCCCTGCTCGCCACCGGCTTCGCCAGCTCCTCGCGCACGATCCCCATAATCAGGTCATCACCCACCAGGGCCCCGCTGTCGTAGATCGCCTTGGCCTCTTTCCCCAGGGGGGTGCCGGCGGCGATGGCATCCCGGATCAAATCGCCGGTCGCGAACTTCGGGAGGCCCAGACGCCGGGACAGAATGGCGCCCTGGGTGCCTTTGCCGGCGCCGGGAGGACCGAGCAGCAGGATGTTCATCGAACTCCTTCAGGGAGTGGCGAAGAGCGAAGAGCGAAGAGGGATTCCCCCCTTCGCTCTTCGCTACTCGCTACTCGCGGTTACATGAAACGTTGCTGCCTGCCCCTGAACTTGACCCGCCCCGTCTTCATGAAGCTGTCGTACTTCCGCAGCGTGCGGTGCTGCTCGACCTGGGCGATGGTATCGAGCA
>Ga0075429_100006444_pt1 | contig 10165 bp, 7 predicted proteins | sample RhiMetdeltSRZDD3_FD_75295 | JGI IMG/M metagenome (GOLD analysis project Ga0075429, IMG submission 75295) | Populus rhizosphere microbial communities from Tennessee, USA - Rhizosphere MetaG P. deltoides SRZDD3 | ecosystem: Host-associated > Plants > Roots > Rhizosphere > Soil | place: USA...
GAGCTGTCGGCCGTCACGCTCGACAACTGGGTGGCGAAGACCGCCAACCTGCTGGTGGACGGGCACGGGCTCGGCCCGGGGGATACGGCCACGGTGCGCCTCCCGCCGCACTGGCAGACGGCGGCCGTACTCCTCGGCTGCTGGTCGGCCGGCGTCGACGTACAACCCGACGGGCAGGCCGAAGTGGAGTTCGTCACGCCGGATCGGCTTGACGACACCGAGGCTCCCGACGTGTACGTCCTCGGGCTGGCGCCGCTCGCCGCCCCGATGCGTCCCGCGCCGCCGGGCGGGTTCCTCGACTACGTGGTGGCGGTGCGCGGGTACGGCGACCGGTTCACGCCCCGGGACCTCCCCGACCAGTCCGCCCTCGTCGACCGCGCGGGCGCCCGGGCGGCGGCGTACGGCCTCGTCTCGGGCGACCGTGTCCTGATCGACGCCGCGCGCAGCGACGACCCGGTCGACTGGCTGCTGGCCCCGCTCGTCGCCGGCGCCTCGATCGTCCTCTGTGGACAGTTGAACCCGGACGCGATCCCCGGGCGGGTCACGGCCGAGCGGATCACGCGCGACCTGACGCGCTGACCCGGTGCGCGGCGAGGTCGGCGAAGGCGTCCAGCGACTCCGGGTTGGCCAGCGCGCCGGTGGCGGCGGCGGAGTCCACCGGCGTACCGGTGAGGATCCGTTTGACCGGCACCTCCAGCTTCTTGCCGGACAGCGTGCGGGGGACGGCGCGCACCTGGTGGATCCCGTCGGGTACGTGCCGGGGCGACAGCGCCGTACGCAGTTCCCGCGCGATCCGCCCGCGCAGCGCGTCGTCCAGCTCCACCCCGTCGGCCAGCACGACGAACAGCAGCAGCTCGCCGGCGCCGCCCTCGGCGTCCTCGAGGTGGACCACGACCGAGTCCACGACCTCGTCCAACCCCTCGACGACCGAGTAGAACTCGGCCGTGCCGAGGCGTACGCCGCCCCGGTTCAGGGTCGCGTCGGACCGGCCCGTGATCACGCACGTGCCCCGCTCGGTGATGGTGATCCAGTCGCCGTGCCGCCAGACGCCCGGGTACACGTCGAAGTACGCGGCCAAATACCGCTCGCCGTCCGGGTCGTTCCAGAACCCGACCGGCATGCTCGGCATCGGCGCCGTGATCACCAGCTCGCCCAGCTCGCCGATGACGGGCCGGCCGCCGCTGTCGTACGCCTCCACCTTCGCACCCAGGCAACGGCAGGAGATCTCCCCGGCGTACACGGGCAGCAGGGCACTGCCGCCGACAAACCCGGTGCACACGTCCGTACCCCCGGAAAGGCTCTGCAGTTGAAGGGTCTGGCTGACGGCCTCGTAGACCCAGCGGAACCCCTCGGGCGGGAGCGGTGCCCCCGTCGAGCCCAGCCCCCGCAGCCGCGACAGGTCCACAGTGGACCGTGGCACGATGCCCGCCTTGCGGGAGGCGAGCAGGAACGGGGCCGACGTACCCAGATAGGTCATCCCGGCCTCGTGGGCCAGCCGCCAGACGGTGGTCAGGTCAGGCGCGCCCGGATCGCCGTCGAAGAGCACGATCGCGGCGCCGACCGCGGGCGCGGACACCAGGAAGTTCCACATCATCCAGCCGGTGGTGGTGAACCAGAAGAACCGGTCCCCCGGGCCGAGTTCGTGGTGCAGCGCGAGCATCTTCAGGTGCTCCAGCAGGATCCCGCCGTGCCCGTGCACGATCGGCTTCGGCAGCCCGGTCGTGCCGGACGAGTAGAGCACGTAGAGCGGATGCTCGAACGGCACCGGCGTGAACTCCAGCGGCGCGTCCGTCCCGGCCGCCAGCTCCGTCCAGGGCCGGGCGCCGTCGGGCGGCGCGGCGCCGGCATCCAAATAGGACAGTCCAATGTGGTGTACGACGGACGGCAGCGCCTCCCGGATCGCGGCGACCTCGGCCCGGCGGTCGATGTCCTTGGTGCCGTAGCGGTACCCGTCGACGGTCAGCAGCACCGTCGGCTCGATCTGCCGCCACCGGTCGACGACGCTCCGCGTGCCGAACTCGGGCGCGCACGAGGAGAACACCGCACCGAGGCTGGCCGCGGCCAGCATCAGCACGTAGGTCTCGGGAATGTTGGGCGCGTACGCGGCGACCCGGTCACCCGCGGTGACCCCGAGCCGCACGAGGCCGGCCCGTACCCGGCGGACCTCGTCGCGCAGCTGCGCGACCGTGAGCGTGAGCGGCGCCCGGGTCTGCGAGTGGGCCACCACCACCGGGTCGGCGTCCGACAGGCCGGGCGCGCGCAGCACGTGCTCGGCGTAGTTCAGCTCGGCGCCCGGGAACCAGTGCGCGCCGGGCATGCGCTCGCCCGCCAGCGTCGCGGTGGGCGGGGTGTGCGCGATCACCTCGAAGTAGTCCCAGACCGACCGCCAGAACGCGGACAGGTCGTCGACGGACCACCGCCACAACGCGTCGTAGCCGGCGAACTCGAGGCCACGCTCGTCGGCCAGCCAGCGCAGGTACGCGCCGATCCGGGACGTGTCGCGTACGTCGGCCGGGGGCGACCAGAGGGCATCGGGCATGGGGTGACCCTACTGTGGAGGTGGAGGAGGTTCTGCGATGCCTATTACCCGGCTCAACCATGCGGTTCTGTACGTGCGCGACCTGTCCCGCAGCGTCGCTTTCTATACCGAGGTGCTCGGCTTCGAAGCGGTGGGGATGACGCCCGACGGGTTCGCCGGCGCGGCGTTCCTGCGCGCCTCCGGCTCGACCAACGATCACGATCTCGGCCTGTTCGAGATCGGGGCCGTCGGCCCGTCCCAGGCGGGCCGGGCGACCGTCGGCCTGTACCACCTGGCCTGGGAGGTCGACACCCTGACCACGCTGTCCTCGGTCGCGGAGCGGCTGGCGGCGGCCGGCGCGCTCGTCGGCTCGTCCGACCACGGGACCACCAAGAGCCTCTACGGGAAGGATCCGGACGGGCTGGAGTTCGAGGTGGTCTGGCTGATCCCGGCCGACCAGCTCGACACCGACGCGCTGGACAACCGCAAACGCATCCGCCCGCTGGATCTGGACAAGGAGAAGGCGCGGTACGGGGCCGACACGCGGGGTGGCGTCGGGATCTCTATCCCGGCATAAACGATCGCGGGATGCCCAGCTCAGCCGGAGACGGTACGGTGCGCGCATGCGACATCTGTGGAGCTTGATAGCCGGCATCGTGGTGGCACCGCTGGCGTGGGGCTTGCTGGCCGTGGGTCAGGTCGGCGCGACGTCGACGGCCGAGGCGTGGGCGAAGGCCAACGCCTTCGACACCGGCGATCTGATCAAGCCGGCCATCTACCTGGCCGCGGCGGGCATCCTCCTCGGCCTCATCGCCACGCTGCGGATCTCGCCGCTCGGCTCGATGGTCGCCGCGGTGCTGTACCTCGGCGTGAACGTCGGTCTGTTCATCGACCCGTTCGCCACGCGGGACGCGATCCCGGACGACCTCAAGATCAATGGGCAGCTGATCCCGCTGCAGGCACCGGTCTTCAACGGGACCCTCCTCACGGCCGGCGTGCTGCTCGTCATCGCGATCGCCAGCGTGGGCCGGTGGCGTGCCTGGCCGGCCGCCGTCGGGGCGGGTGCGGTCGCCGGTGACGTGGTCACCGAGCCGGCCGACGAGTCGGCGACCGCGCCGGCGTACGTGCCGGAGGGCAGTTACGCGCCTGCCGGGTACGCGGCTCCGGACGCACCCGGGTATGCCGCGCCGGAGGCGCCGGCGTACGCCGCCGAGCCGGAGGCCCCGCGCGACACGCCCACCGAGCCGGTGGCCGCGGCGCCCGCCGCCGAGCCGCCGCGCGCGGAACAGCCGCACGCCGCCGAGGCGGCCCGCCTGGCCGCGCCGCAGCCGCCGGGCGAGGGCCGCTGGCCCCCGCCGGCGAGCGGGTTCGGCAGCCCGGACGACGAGGCCACGAGCGGGTTCGGGAGCCGGCCGGACGCGCCCGTGCCCCAGCCCCGGCACGCGGCGCACGACCAGAACGGCACCCCGATCGACCCGTGGAACCAGCCCGGCGACGACCCGCGTACGCGGGACCGCGCCGAGCGGGTGGCCGACCACGACCGCGCCATGCGCGCGGCCGACGAGGAACGCACCCGGGCCGACGGCACGCCGCCGGAGCCTGGTGACTCGCCCTGGGCCGCGCCACCGCGGAGCCCCGAGTAGGACGCGGCGGGCGGCGCGGCCGGCTGAACCGACCGTGCCGCCCGCGGGCGTGCGGCGGTCCCGACCGGCGCCGCCCATCGACCCGTCGGGTCCGTTCGGCGGACCCGGGCGGTTGCCGGCGCACGGTACCGTCCCGGGGACTGCGTCCGCCGGGGAGGGTTCATGCGGCACCTGGGCAGCTTCGCGCTCGCCATCGTCCTGGCGCCCCTGATCTGGGCGCTGTCCGGCGTCGGGATCGCCAAGCTGCTGGTCGGGCTCACCGAGGACTCGTCGGGCCCGAAGCTGATCGGTCTCGCCACGCTGGTCGGGGCCGGGGGCCTGTACTGCATCCTCGTCCTCGTCCGGCTCTCGCCCGTGGGTCCCGGACTCGTCGGGATCGCGTACCTGGGCGTGACGCTGTGGATGGCCGTCGCGCCCGCCACCGCCACGGACACGATCCCGCGCGACATCCTGGACGTACGGGGTGCGGGCATGGCGCCCGCCGTGTACGGGATGGCCGCCGTACTCGCCATCCCGCTGCTCGCCACGATCGGGAGCCCGCGGCGGTGGCGCCGGTACGCCGAGCCGCCGCTGTACGGGGCAACGGTGGCGCCGGCCGCATACTCGTACCCGGCCTCGGGGTACCTGTCGTACACGCCGCCGTCCTACCCGACGGCCGAGACGGAGACCACCCGGCCGCTGCCGCCGTCGGGCTGAGCCGCAGCCGCGGGCGGCGGATCAGGCGGCGACGCCCTTGAGGAGCTGGCGGGCCATGACGATGCGCTGCACCTGGTTCGTACCCTCGTAAATCTGAGTGATCTTCGCGTCGCGCATCATGCGCTCGACCGGGAAGTCCTTCGTGTAGCCGTACCCGCCGAGCAGCTGCACCGCGTCCGTCGTGATCGCCATCGCGGTGTCGGACGCGAAGCACTTGGCCGCGGCACCGTAGAACGGCAGGTCGGCCTCGTCGCGCTCGGACCTGGCCGCGGCCGCGTACGTGAGCTGGCGGGCCGCGGCCAGCTTCATGCCCATGTCGGCGAGCATGAACTGGATGCCCTGGAAGTCGGCGACCGGGCGGCCGAACTGCCGGCGCTCCTGGATGTACCGGGTGGCGAAGTCGAGGGCGCCGCTCGCGATGCCGATCGCCTGCGCGGCGATCGTGACCCGGGTGTGGTCGAGCGTCCGCATCGCGGTGGCGAACCCGGAGCCGGGCGGGCCGACGAGCCGGTCGGCGCCGAGCCGTACGCCGTCGAAGTACACCTCGCGCGTCGGCGAGCCCTTGATGCCGAGCTTCTTCTCCGGGGCACCGAAGCTGACGCCCGGGTCGGTCCTCTCCACCACGAACGCGGAGATGCCCCGGCTGCCCGCGGCGGGGTCGGTGACGGCGAAGACCGTGTAGAAGTCGGAGACGCCCGCGTTGGTGATCCACCGCTTCGCGCCCGTCAGCACGTACCCGTCGCCATCCGACACCGCGCGGGTACGCATCGCGGCCGCGTCGCTCCCCGCCTCCGGCTCGGACAGGCAGTAGGAGAACATCCCGTCGCCCCGTGCCACCGCCGGCAGGTACCGCCGCCGCACCTCGTCCGAGCCGGCCAGCAGCAACGGCAGCGTGCCGAGCTTGTTCACGGCCGGGATCAGCGAGGACGACGCGCACGCCCGGGCGATCTCCTCGATCACGATCGCCGTCGCCAGCGCGTCGGCCCCGGCGCCTCCGTACTCGGCGGGAATGTGCGGTGCGTGGAAATCGGAGGCCCGGAGTGCGTCGTACGAGGCCTGCGGGAACTGGCCCGTCTCGTCCGCGTCCGCGGCATTCGGTGCCACCTTGCCGTCACAGACCGCACGTACCGCCTCACGGATCGCCTCGTGCTCCTCCGGTAGGCGGTACACGTCGAACTGGGTACCCATGGCCGCGCAGCCTCCGTCCAATCGCCGACTGGCTAAGCTACCTGCGCATACGCATGCGCCATACTCGCGCGGATGTGACACTAGCGACCTGGGCTGGCGGACGGCTCGAGGCACGTACCGCGTAGGCTCGGCGACTACCGCGATGAGGCGGCGCAACGTGAGTGGAGACAAGGCGTGACGATCCCGTATCCGAGCCACCAGAACCTGCAGGCCATCGCCGCGGTCACCCCACCGTCCGGGGCAGCGAGACCACGACTGACCTTCCTGGGTACGGGCTACCTCGGCGCGACGTACGCGATCTGCTTCGCCGAGCTGGGCTATGACGTGCTCGGCGTGGACATCGACGCGCCGAAGATCGAGAAGCTGGCCGCCGGCGCGGTGCCGTTCCACGAGCCCGGGCTCGACGAGCTGCTCACGAAGAACCTGGCCGCCGGCCGGCTGCGGTTCACGACCGACTACACCGAGGCCGCCGCGTTCGCCGACGTGCACTTCATCTGCGTGGGTACGCCGCAGCGGCCGGACGGGCTCGCGGCCGACCTCGCGTACGTCGAGTCGGCCATCGTCGCCCTCGCCCCGCACCTGCACCGCAAGGCGCTGATTGTCGGCAAGTCGACGGTGCCGGTGGGTACCGCCGAATGGGTCGAGCAGTTGGTGGACAAGCACGCGCCGGAGACCGCGGAGATCGAGGTGGCGTGGAGCCCGGAGTTTCTGCAGGAGGGCTTCGCCGTCGAGGACGTGCTCCGCCCCAACCGGGTGATCTTCGGGGTGAAGAGCGAGTGGGCGCTCGGCATGCTGCACTCTGCGCACAAGGGCATCTTCGACCTCGCCTCGACCGAGGACCGCGACGTGCCGGTGGTCATCACCGACTTCGCCACGGCCGAGCTGGTGAAGGTCGCCGCGAACGCGTTCCTGGCCACGAAGATCTCGTTCATCAACGCGATGGCCGAGGTGTGCGAGGCATCCGGCGCGGACGTGACGCAGCTCGCCCGCGCGATCGGCTACGACCCGCGGATCGGCAACAAGTTCCTCCGCGCGGGCCTCGGCTTCGGCGGGGCCTGCCTGCCGAAGGACATCCGGGCGTTCCAGGCGCGCGCCCAGGAGCTGGGGGTCGGCGAGGCGCTGCGGTTCCTGCACGAGGTCGACCTGATCAACAACCGGCGGCGCAACCGGGTGATCCAGCTGACGGCCGAGTTGATGGGGCGCAGCTACGGCCCCAACGGGCCCGACCTCGCGGGCGTCGCGGTCGCCGTGCTGGGCGCGACGTTCAAGCCCCACTCCGACGACGTACGGGACTCGCCCGCGCTGTCGGTCGTCCGCAAGCTGCACCGGGCCGGGGCGCAGGTCACCGTGTACGACCCCGAGGGCATGGCGAACGCGGCCCGTGAGGTGTCCGAGGTCACGTACGCCACGTCGCTCGTGGACGCGGCGCGGGGCGCGGACCTCATCTGCGTACTCACCGAATGGGACGAGTTCCGCAACGCCGACCCGGCCGCGCTGGGTGACCTGGTCGCGGGCCGCCGCGTGATCGACGGACGCAACTGCCTCGACCCGGTCGTGTGGGCCCGCGCCGGCTGGGAGTACCGCGGGATGGGTCGGCCGGTCAGCCGGTAGTGCGCCTGACGACGTATGGTCGCCAGGTGACTTCCGCCGGTATCTGACAGGATCGGATGTATGCCGAGTCCATCCGTTGACCCCGTCGAGCTGCCCGCGCCGTGGCGGGACGCCGCCGTGACGGTGGTGCTGCCGACCTACAACGAGTCGGCGAACCTGCCGACCCTCGTCGAGGCGCTGCTCGCGCTGCCCCTGCCGAACCTGTCGATCCTCGTCGTCGACGACAACTCGCCGGACGGTACGGGCAAGGTGGCCGACGAGCTCTCCGCGACCCACGGGCGGATCACGGTGGCCCACCGTTCGCGCAAGGAGGGCCTCGGCCGCGCCTACGTGGACGGGATGACCCGCGCGCTCGACGCCGGGGCCGAGTACGTGGTGCAGATGGACGCCGACCTGTCGCACCCGCCGGAGTTCGTCCCGCAGATGCTCGGCACGCTGCTGTCGACCCGGGCCGGTGTGGTGATCGGCAGCCGGTACGTGCCGGGCGGCTCGCTCGCGTCCGAGTGGGGCATGGACCGGCGGCTGCTGTCGGGCTGGGCGAACTTCTACGTGGAGACTTTGCTGCGCATGCGTATCCGCGACGTGACGGCCGGATACAAGCTGTGGGCGCGCGAGACCCTGCTCGACATCGGGCTGCATCGTATCCACAGCAACGGGTACAGCTTCCAGGTCGAGATGAACTTCCTCGCCGTCCGGCGCGGGCACAAGGTCGTGGAGATTCCGATCCATTTCGAGGAACGGCAGCTCGGCTCCAGCAAGATGACGCTCGGCGTGAAGCTCGAGTCCGTGAAGGTGCCGTTCCAGCTGCGGTGGCGGCACCGCCGGGTGTAGCGGCGCGGCCGCCCGCTTGCTCTGCTTACCGATACGCAACGGTGCTCGCCGGCCTCGCGGCGGAGGGTGGCTCAGCCCCTTTGCTCTGCTTACCGATACGCATCGGCCGTTGCGTATCGGTAAGCAGAGCAAAGCGGCCAGCGGGGTCTCCCGCGGCCGGCCGGCGGTGCGTGTTGCGTATTGGTAAGCAGAGCAAGGGCGACACCCCGCCCATCCGTCCACTATTGACTCTCCACTAGGGACTGTTCATATTCGTCCCAAGTAGGCATGCTTCGGTAATACGGTCGCGTGGAGAGGTGGACCGGGCAATGTACACGTGCACATACTGCGGCAGCCCTGCCGACCCCGTGCACGGCTGCCCCGGCTGCGGCCGGCCCGCACCGCCGCTCGCCGCCGAGATCGAGCGCCTCGACCGCGACATCTCCGAGATGACGTCCCGCGATCTCGCGATCCAGCGCGAGCGCGCCAACCTCTCCTCGCGCATGCAGGCGGCACTCCACCAGCGCGCTCTCCTCCAAGGGGCGCAGACCTCGCGGGTACGCCGTACGCCCCGCCAGCGCCGCGGACCCTCGCGGGTCACCGGGCTGCTGCCGACCACGCTGCCCGGGCGGCGGATCGGCACGCTGCTGCCCGATGACACACCGATACCGCCGCTGCGCAAGCCCGGACCGCCGCCGAAGCAGCGGGTACTCCCGCTCACCGACGAGCACAGCACTCCGCCGCCCGGCCGCCCGCCCGCCGCCGAGCCCGCGGAAGGGCTGCGGCCGGAGGCGTCGTCGCGATCCGTACAGAACGTGCTGCTGGGCCTCGGCGCCATGCTCGTGCTCATCGCCGCCGCCATCTTCGCGGTGTACTTCGTCACCGCCCTCGCCCCGATGGCCCGCGTGGCGATCCTCGTGGTGTCATCGGCGATCGTGCTGATGGTCCCGCCGCTGCTGAGCCGCCGCGGGCTCACGTCGACCGCCGAGTGGGTCACCACGGTCGGGCTGATCCTCGTGCCGCTCATCGGGTACGCGGTGTGGGGCATCCCGGGCGTGGCCGGCGGGGCGGGACTGACCGCGGCCATGTTCGCGGGCGTCGTGTGCCTCGCGACGGCCGCGATCGCCGCGCTGTACCACCTCGCGACCGGGCTGACCGCGCCCCGCTACGCCGCCCTCATCGCCCTCCAGCCGGCCGTCCCGCTCCTCGCCGTCGACGTCGTCCACAGCTCCACCGGGTGGGCGCTCGTGTTCGCCGCGATCGCGGCCGGGGACATGACCATCGCGCGGTGGCTCGGCCACCACCCCGACCGGCAGGCGTCCACGGGTTGGCTGCGCGAGGTCACGTGGGTGCTGCACGGGGTGGCCGTCGGGGCCTCCCTCGCGTACGCCACCGTCGCACTCGCCACCGCGCACGAGCTGCGGTCCGCCGTACCTGCCGCCGGCGCCGTCCTGCTGGGCGCCGGCATCGGGCTCGCCGGGGCGCTGTCGCTGCGCCAGTATCCGCTGCCCGACGTCGCGGCCGGCGTACTCACGCTCGCGATCATCGGCTCGGCCTCGCGCGTCGCCGCCGTCGGGCTGCCCGGCCGCGCGCTCGTCGTCATCGCCGGGGCGGTCGCGGTGACCAGCGCCGGCGTGCGGGTGCTGCCGCCGGCAAGCCGCCGGGGTCCGCAACTGGCGGCCTCCGGCGCGTTGACCGT
>Ga0075429_100006446_pt1 | contig 10160 bp, 6 predicted proteins | sample RhiMetdeltSRZDD3_FD_75295 | JGI IMG/M metagenome (GOLD analysis project Ga0075429, IMG submission 75295) | Populus rhizosphere microbial communities from Tennessee, USA - Rhizosphere MetaG P. deltoides SRZDD3 | ecosystem: Host-associated > Plants > Roots > Rhizosphere > Soil | place: USA...
GAAGCCGCCGAAGGGCGGGCTGTTGTGGAGCACCCCGTGGTTATGGGCGTACTGCCCGGTCAGGTTCGTGGCGCGCGACGGGCAGCAGAGCGGGAAGCTGTCGATCGCCTGGTTGAACGTGGTGCCCTCGCCGCCAAGCAGCGTGTTCACGTGCTGCATCGTCGCCAGCGAGGCCTGCGTCTGGTCGTCGGTCATGATCACCACGACGTTCTCGCGCGCGAGCGCGGGCGAGGCGAATGCAAGCGCGGCGGCCGCACCGGCGATGGCGGTCGCTACAGCTCGCAGCGTCCTTCGCCGCGGTAGGTGGGCACCTCGTCGGCTATAGCGCCGCCGCGTACCAGATACAGGCTGTTGAAACGCTCGCACAGCTCCCCGGCCTTCGCATGGCGCAAGTAGACATTCGCGCCGATCTGCAGGCTAGCGGCGGCGGACCCCATAACGGGAGTCTGCACCTCGCCTGTCCCTTCCAGGGGGTCAACACGGAGTCCGCGCGGGAGGTGCGGTGCGGGCAGCCGATCGCGCCCCGCCGCGCCCGAGGCGGGGTAGCCGCCGCCGAGCAGGGTTGCCACCCCGCCGCTCGGCCGGCGCACCACCGGCAGGGCGAACATCGCGGCCGGCATCAGCTGGAACGAGGAATAGCGGTCGAACAGCGTGGGCGCGTAGAACCCGGAGCCGGCCGTGATCTCGGTGATCACGTCCTCCCGGCGAGTGGTGTGGATGCTCCCGGTGCCGCCGCCGTTCACGAGCGGGAGCGGCGCCACCTCGCCCACCGCCGCCACCACGGCGGCGCGCCGCTCGGCTATCTCGGCGGCGGAGCGGCGCTTGATCTGGCGGATGACGGGCGCCTGCATCCGCTTCCCGAGCGGGCTGTCGCCGAGCCCCGCGATGTGTGCCTCGTAGCCCATCAGGCCCGCCAACTCGAACGCGGGCCGGCGAACGATCTCGCGCGCGAGCGCGCTCGCCTGCTCGGGCGTCCGGATTGGCGAGCGCTTCACACCGATCTTCAGCCGGTCGCCCAGCGCCCACCAGCTCACGTCGAGCTCGATGCACACCCGCACCGGCCGGGCGCTCGGCCCGGTGGCGGTCTCGATCAGGTCGAGGTGCTCGATCGAGTCCACCATCAGGATCGGCGGGCCCTCGCCGTCGAGTTGGCCGAGCTCTGCGAGCGCGCCGCGGTCGGCCGTCGGGTAGGCGATCAGCAGATCGTCGAAGCCGTGCCCATGCAGCCAGAGCGACTCCGACAGCGTGAACGTCATCAGCCCCCGGAAGCCGGGATCGCCGTCAAGTATCTCCGCGAGCAGCGGCCGGCAGCGGACGGACTTGCTGGCCACGCGGATCGGCTTCCCGGCCGCGCGGCCGAGCATCTCGCTCGCGTTCGACCACAGGGCGTCCATATCCACGAAGGCGAACGGCGCGTCCACGCCGGCAAAGATGCCCTCCAGCTCCTCGTAGCTGCGCTCTCGCGCCTGTGTACGGTCTCGCGCCATGGTCCGGGCCGACCGTATACCGCCGACCGTGCTGGTGTTGGCCGGGGTGGCGTCGGTCCAGTTCGGCGCGGCGCTGGCGAAATCCCTCTTCGACGAGGTGGGGCCCGGCGGCACGGTATTCATAAGGGTGCTGTTCGCCGCGGTGGTGCTGGTGGCGGTGTGGCGCCCGGCCGTGGGCGGCCGCCCGCGCGCCGACTGGCGTCTGATCGCCGCCTTCGGCCTGTGCCTCGGCGCCATGAACCTCGCCTTCTACGAGTCGCTCGAGCGCATCCCGCTCGGAATCGCCGTGACCCTGGAGTTCGTCGGGCCGCTCGGTGTGGCGATCGCCGGCTCGCGGCGGCCGCTCGACCTCGTGTGGGTGGGCCTGGCGGCCGCCGGCATCGTGCTGCTGTCGGACTTTGGAAGCGCGGACCTCGACCGCCTCGGGGTGGCGCTGGCCCTGGTGGCCGGCGCCCTGTGGGCCGCCTACATCCTCCTGAGCGTGCGCGTCGGCCGAGTCTTTCCGGACGGGAGCGGGCTGGCGCTCGCGATGGTGGCGGCCGCCGTGGCGCTGGTGCCGGTCGGGGTGGCGGACGGCGGCGCCGACCTGCTCGTGCCGGAGGTACTGGCCGTGGGGGCCGGCGTGGCCATCCTGTCCTCGGCGATTCCCTACTCGCTCGAGATGGAGGCGCTGCGGCGCATGCCGGCGGGCGTGTTCGGGGTGTTGATGAGCACCGAGCCGGCAGTGGCGGCCCTCGCCGGCTTCATATTGCTCGACGAGGGCCTCGCCACCCGCGAGCTGGTGGCAATCCTGCTCGTGGTGGCCGCCAGTGCCGGAGCGGCACGACATGGGCACGTGCCGCCGCGGGACGCGTGACTTGCCTAGGCAAGTGCGGGGGGCATGTCCTCCTGAGAATGAGCCGGGTCAGCCGTGATGGCGGGCCTGAGGGGGAGTAGGTCGTACATGCTGAGCGGCTGGCCGCACGCGTTGCACCAGGTAACGCGCGCGAGGCCGTCGAAGTCGACCACGTCTTCGCAATGTGGGCAGAGATAGTGGGCCATGTCCAGAATGTCGGCTGAATAGGCCAATCGTCCAATCGGGTCGAGACCCCATAGACGAAAGAATGGGGTCTCGACCCTAGTTGTAGGCCCGTATCGGACGCCGGATCAGGTTCCCAAGTTGCCGAGCGCGATGTTGCCGTCGCTGAGGTGAATGCCCCAGGAGGCGTTGGGGGTTGGCGTGATCGCGAACGCGCCGTGGAGCGGCTTGACCTGGAGGACGCTCGCCCCGCCGGCCGTCGAGCATCTGCCGCCGTAAGCGTCGGGGAATCTGGCCCACGGGGTGCGCGGGTGCGGCAGGTCTCCCAGCGCGAGGTTCACCGCGGGCCCGATCAGGCTGGGCGCGAACGGGGCACTCGGATAGATCGGCGTGAGCCTTCCGGAGCCTTCCGCCCTACTCAGCGCAGGTACACCGGATTCGAGAGGATCCAGGTGCGCTCGCGCCCCTTCGCGTGGCGGAAGGCCTCGGCTCGGTAGGCGCCCGGCTGCTCGACCTCGGCGTCCAGCGACGTGCCCTCGGTCGACGCGATCTCGACGCCGTCGCGCAGCAGTCGCAGGCGGGCGGCGAGCGGCGCCCGCACCCGCAGCGTCCTCCGGCCGGCCCGCGCCTCGCCGCCCATCGCCACGTCGTCGGCGTCGAAGCGGAAGCCGCGCGCCGGGGCCACCGAGTCGACCGCGATGTAGCAACGGCCCTCGCGCAGCGCGTCGAAGACGAGCTCGCGGTCGCGCTCGAGCTCGCCGGCGGGCGGCTCGCTGCAGAGGACGTGCGTGCGGATGAAGCGGAAGCTGCGGTGGTAGGCCATCACGCGCACCGGCACCACGGGACCGATCCGCTTCCCGAACTGATGCGCGTCGAGGCCGCCGATAGCCACCACGCGACGTTCGCGGCAGAGCTCGTCCCAGCGCCGCATGTTGCGCTCGGGCGGGTGGTCGAGCACCCGGCCGGGTACGGCGAGGAAGCGCAGCAGCGCCGCGATGCCGGCGATCCGCTCGCCGGTGTCGTTCGCGAAGCTCCAGAGCTCGATGCCGTGGAGCGCGTCGCAGTCGAGTCCGCCGAAAGGCATGCCGGGTCGCCTGAAGCGCACGGAGCCCTCCGAGAACGGATGCGCGGCGAACCCGAAGCCGCCCGCGTCGCGCACCGCGCGCGCGATGCCGCAGGCGTCGAGGCCGCGGTGGCGGACGTGCTCGTCGAGGCCGAAGGCCAGATAGTGGTCGCGCCCGAGCGGCGAGATCTCCTCGCCCACAAGCAGAAGCACGTCTCCGTACCAGCCCTCCTCGCCGCGCCGCTTCGCCTCGAGCGTGTCGTGATCAGTGAGCAGCACCACGTCCGCCTCCGCCCGCGCCGCAGCGCGAGCGATCTCGGGCACCGTTCCGGTGCCGTCCGAATACGTGGAGTGCAGGTGCACCACGCAGGCGAGGTCGTGCATACGCCGTAACTTCCCCGTTTGCGGCGGGTTTGCGCAACATGAGGTCGCTCGGGTTGGCGCCCGTGGTCGTGGCTTTCGGTCTCTTCACCCCGCCGGCCTCGGCCGCGGTGATCGAGTTCGACCACCACTTCTGCGGCTGCGATCCGAGCTCCGGCGACGAGGACACGCGCACCCTGGTCGTGAAGGCGGCTGTGGGCGAGCTGAACCGCATGTCCGTCCGGCGCTCGCCGCGCGGGGTGGTCATCGACGACCTGGGGGCGCCTCTCGCCGGTGAGTGCCGTCCGGCCCGCGCGGGCGGACGTTTCTGCCGAGGCGACGACTTCGACGGCGTTCAGGTGGAGCTGGGCGACGGCGACGACGAGCTCGGCGTAGTGGGCGTTGGCGGGGCGGTGGACGGAGGAGCGGGTGACGACCGGATCGCCGTGGCCGGACCGCCGCTCCAGCTCACCGGCGGCCCGGGCGCCGACCTGCTCGACTCGCGCCTCGCGCCCGGGAGCAGCGTCTCCTACCTCGCCCATACCGAGGGCGTCACCGTCTCGGTGAACGGCGTGGCGGACGACGGCGCGCCCGGCGAGGGCGACAACGTGCTCGGCGCGATCGGGACGATTCAGGGCGGCGCGGGCGACGACGTGCTGGACACCGGCGAGACCGTGACCGCGCTGCTGGGCGAGGGCGGCAACGACACCCTGGTCGGCGGGCCGCGGGCCGACTACGTGGTGGGCGGCGATGGCGACGACACGATCGCGACCGGCGACGGCGACGACCGCATCCTGGGCGGCGCGGGGGCCGACGTGCTCGGCGGTGGCCTCGGACGCGACGAGGTGAGCTACGCGAGCGCGAACGTTCCCCTGCGCCTCAGCATCGGCGACGGGCCGGACGACGGGGCGGCGGGCGAGGGCGACGCCATCCTCGCGGACGTCGAGGACCTGATCGGTGGGCCGGGAACGGACGTGATCATCGGCGACGACGACGCGAACCGGCTCGTGTCGAACGGCGGCGCTGACGTGCTCGCGGGCCGCGGCGGCGCCGACCGCCTCGAGGGCTACAACCAGGGCGCCGAGCTCGACGCCGGCCCGGGGGTGGACACGGTGCTCTCGGGCGAGCGCGACCGGCCGCTGCTCGTTGACGGCGAGCGCGACAGGACGTTCTGCGGCGGGCGGGCGCCCGTGGTCCGGGCCGACTCGTTCGACAGCTTCGACTCCTGCGCGCCGAGGGTCGACATGCGCCGCCTGCGCGTGGGGCGCCGCGGCGCGCCGATGTGGGTGGACATCCGCTGCGCCACTCCCAGCGCGGTGCCGTGCCAGGGCAGGATCGAGGTTCACCTGGTCCGTCGTCGGAAGGTCATCCGGACGGTCCGCTTCGGGCCGATCCGGCCTGGCCGGCGGGGGCGCGTGACGATCCCGCTGAGGGCGCGCCCGGGCGCGGTGAACTGCTTCATCGGCGTGGCGGTGACGCGGCGGCACGACAACGTTCGGAGCGTCACGCGCTCGCGCAGCGCGCTCGGCTGCCTGCCGCGCTGACATCCAACCGACGCCTCCTGGGTAACGTTCAAGGGGTGAACGATTCAGACAGCTTCGGCGCCCGGTCGACCCTCGACGTCGGCGGCGAGTCGTATGAGATCTTCCGGCTCGACGCGCTCCAGGAGAAGTACGACGTCGCGCGCCTGCCGTACGCGCTGAAGGTGCTGCTCGAGAACCTGCTGCGGAACGGCGAGGACGAGGGAGCGGAGGCCCTGGCCACCTGGGCGGCCAAGGACGAGCCGTCGCAGGAGATCGGCTACCGGCCCGCTCGCGTCCTGATGCAGGACTTCACGGGGGTGCCGGCGATCGTGGACCTGGCCGCCATGCGCGACGCGATGGAGGACCTCGGCGGCGACGCCACCAAGATCAACCCGCTGGTGCCGGTGGAGCTCGTGATCGACCACTCGATCCAGGTGGACGTGTTCGCGGAGCGGCTCGCCTTCCAGCGCAACGCCGAGTTCGAGTTCGAGCGCAACCGCGAGCGCTACGCCTTCCTGCGCTGGGGCCAGACGGCGTTCGACAACTTCAAGGTGGTGCCGCCCAACACCGGCATCTGCCACCAGGTGAACCTCGAGTACCTGGGCCGGGTCGTGGAGTCACGCGACGGCCAGGCGTTCCCGGACACGCTGGTCGGCACCGACTCGCACACGACGATGATCAACGGACTCGGTGTGCTCGGCTGGGGCGTGGGCGGCATCGAGGCGGAGGCGGCGATGCTGGGCCAGCCGGTCTCGATGCTGATCCCGCAGGTTGTCGGCTTCAGGCTCACGGGCGAGCTCCCGGAGGGCTCCACCGCCACGGACCTCGTCCTCACCGTGACCCAGATGCTGCGCGAGCGCGGGGTGGTGGGCAAGTTCGTGGAGTTCTACGGCGCGGGGCTGCCCAACCTGCCGCTGGCGGACCGGGCGACGATCGGGAACATGTCGCCCGAGATGGGCGCCACGTGCGCGATCTTCCCGGTCGACGCCGAGACGTTGCGCTACCTGGAATTCTCGGGCCGCCCGAAGGAGCGCATCGAGCTGGTCGAGGCGTATTGCCGCGAGCAGGGCCTGTTCCACGACGAGGACAGCGAGGAGTCCACCTACTCGGACACGCTCGAGCTCGATCTCGGCGACGTGGTGCCGTCGCTCGCGGGCCCGAAGCGCCCGCAGGACCGCGTGGCGCTCACCCACGCTGCCTCCGACTTCCGCGCCGAGCTCGAGAACTACGCGGGCCAAGAGACGCCGACCGGCTACGACGCGGCCCTCGACGAGTCGTTTCCCTCGAGCGACTCGCCCACCAACAACGGCGGCGGCCAGGAGCCCAAGGTCGGACACAGCCATCCGCACCCGGGCACGGCGGTGGCGGAGCGCGAGGAGGGCTTCGGGCACGGATCGGTGGTGATCGCGGCGATTACGAGCTGCACGAACACCTCGAATCCGTCGGTGATGATCGGCGCGGGGCTGCTGGCCAAGAAGGCGGTCGAGGCCGGGCTCGAGCGGATGCCGTGGGTGAAGACGTCGCTCGCTCCTGGCTCGAAGGTGGTTACCGAGTACCTGGAGCGCGCGGATTTGATGGAGCCGCTCTCGAGGCTGGGCTTCGACCTGGTCGGCTACGGCTGCACGACCTGCATCGGGAACTCGGGACCGCTCCCCGAGGAGGTCTCCAAGGAGATCGAGGAGCGCGATCTCGTGGTCGCGAGCGTGCTGTCGGGCAACCGCAACTTCGAGGGCCGCATCCACCCCGAGGTGAAGATGAACTACCTGGCCTCGCCGCCGCTCTGCGTCGCCTACGCGCTCGCGGGCCGGATGGACCTGGACATAATCAACGAGCCGCTCCAGAACGACGTCTATCTGCGCGACATCTGGCCGACGCAGCAGGAGGTCAACGAGACGATCGAGCGCGCGATCGAGTCGGACATGTTCCGGCGCTCCTACGGCGACGCGCTGTTCGAGGGTGACGACAACTGGAAGGCGCTCGAGATCCCGGAGGGCGACCGCTATGCCTGGGACGACGAGTCGACTTACGTCAAGCAGCCGCCCTACTTCGAGGACATGCCGGCCGAGGCGCCGGGGGGCTTCGAGCAGATCGAGGGCGCGCGCGTCATCGCCGTGCTGGGGGACAGCGTGACGACCGACCACATCTCACCGGCGGGGGCGATCAAGAAGGACTCGCCGGCCGGGGAGTACCTGATCGAGCACGGCGTCCAGGCGCGCGAGTTCAACTCATACGGGTCGCGGCGCGGCAACCACGAGGTGATGATGCGTGGCACGTTCGCGAACATCCGCCTGCGCAACCAGCTCGCGCCCGGCACCGAGGGCGGCTTTACGAACAAGGACGGCGAGGTCAAGCCGATCTACGACGCCGCCATGGAGTACCACGCGGAGGGCACACCGCTGTGCGTGATCGCGGGCAAGGAGTACGGCTCCGGTTCCTCACGCGACTGGGCCGCGAAGGGCCCGCGCCTGCTGGGCGTCAGCTTCGTGCTCGCCGAGTCGTACGAGCGCATCCACCGCTCGAACCTGGTCGGCATGGGCGTCCTGCCGCTGCAGTTCCCCGACGGCGAGTCGGCCGAGTCGCTCGGCCTGACGGGTGAGGAGACCTTCAACCTCGCGCGGCTCGAGGACGGCGCGAAGACGCTGAAGGTCAGCACCTCCGAAGGCGTCGAGTTCGACGCGCGCGTGCGCATCGACACGCCCAACGAATGGCTCTACTACCGCCACGACGGCATCCTCCACTACGTGCTGCGGGACCTGCTGCAGCGCTAGCGCCGGGTGACCGTCCTGTCTAAGTCCGACTCTGTCGGCTCTACCCAGGACCGTCGCCTCCTTTAGGGTCGCGCCCGTGCTCGACGTCGCCGCGGTCCGCTCGCAGTTTCCGGCACTCGCATCCGGCGCCGCGTACTTCGACGGACCGGGCGGTTCGCAGGTGCCCCAGTCCGTGATCGACGCGGTGGCGGGCTGCCTGCGCGATTCGAACGCGAACCTGGGCGGGGCGTTTCCGACCTCGCGCGCCGCGGACGAGATCATGGAGCGCGCCCGGGCCGCTGCCGCCGACTTCACCGGCGGCGAGCCGGAGGGGATCGCGTTCGGAGCGAACATGACGACGCTCAACTTCCAGCTCGCCCACGCGGTCGCGCGCACGCTCGAGCCAGGTGACGAGATCGTCGTGACCGCCCTCGACCACGACGCGAACGTGTCGCCCTGGCTGGTGGTGGCTGGCGACCACGAGCTCGTGGTGCGCACCGCGCCGCTGCGGCCCGACGACGTGACGCTGGACCTGGACGCCCTCGAGGAGCTCATCAACGAGCGCACCCGGGTGGTGGCGTTCACGCTGGCGTCGAATGCCGTCGGCTCGATCCCGGATGCCGCCCGCGTCGCGGCCGCCGCCCACGCCGCGGGCGCGCTCGCATGGGCCGACGGCGTCCATCTCGCGCCGCACCGGCCGCTGCGCGCGCGGGAGCTCGGGCTCGATGTGGTGCTCTGCTCGCCCTACAAGTTCTTCGGCCCCCACCTCGGCATCGCGGCGATCCGGCCCGACCTCGCGGAATCGCTGCCGGCGGATCGGGTGCGGCCCGCCTCCGAGCACCCGCCCGGGCACCGCTTCGAGGCCGGCACCCAGTCGCACGAGGCGATCGCCGGGGCGCTGGCCGCGATCGAATACCTGCGCGCGCTCGGCGACGGCGAGCTCGACGCCGCCTTCGCCCTGATCGAGCAGCACGAGACGCAACTGAGCGCGCGCTTTCTCAGCTCGCTGCCCGACGGGGTCCAGCTCTACGGCATCCGGACTCCGGAGGGCCGCACCCCGACGTTCTGCTTCAACGTGGATGGCCGCTCGCCCCGGCAGGTGGCCGAGCTGCTCGGCGAGCGCGATCTCTACGTGTGGGACGGCGACTACTACGCGCTGGAGCCGATGCGCGCCCTGGACCTCGCCGACAGCGGCGGCGCCGTCCGCGCCGGCTTCCTTCACTACACGACCGAGGACGAGGTGGACCGCCTGCTGGAGGCGCTCGCCGACCTGGCACCGTAGATCCGCAGGGTGGGCGCTTTCCCTTTCCGTTTCGCAATGGAAAGCGCCCAACCCAGCGGCGGGAGCGCGCGCCTCTGCCCTCAGTGCTGCGACGCCTCCGCCCGGCGCCGGATCGCGCGCAGCCAGGCGCGGCGGATGACCGCGCTTCCCGGGTGGATTACGCGCCAGTAGCGGCCGAAGCTGCGGCGCGCGGCGTGGTCGGTGGCCTGGATGCGGGTCTCTGTGGTGAGGAGGGTGCCGCCGCCGGGCGCCGGCTGCGCGTGCATGTTGAAGGCGGCCTTTGCGTAGCCGGGCTCGCGAAAGTCGGCGAACTCGTCGGCGCTCACCCGCCGCACCTCCGCGCTCGCGAGCCAGAAGCGCCCCACCGCGCCCACCACCAGCTCGTCGGGCCGATCGGCGAGCGTCACGAAGCCGCCGCGCAGGAAGGTCTCGAAGATCGTGCCCTCGCGCGGGCTAGGGCGGCGGCCTCGCAGCCGCGCCGGCAGGCTTCTCAGGGCCATCAGCGCCACCAGCACGGGCACCTCGCGGGCGGTCAGCGACCTGACCGCGGCCATCGCCGCGTCCGGCGGAGCCGCCACCCGGGTGGAGTGGATCTCGTTCGCGTCGTAGTCAGGGAGGAACTCGTCGAGCGGCACGGGACGGGTTCTAGACGAAAGCCGCAAGGAGGGGGAAGAATGCCG
>Ga0075429_100006447_pt1 | contig 10160 bp, 6 predicted proteins | sample RhiMetdeltSRZDD3_FD_75295 | JGI IMG/M metagenome (GOLD analysis project Ga0075429, IMG submission 75295) | Populus rhizosphere microbial communities from Tennessee, USA - Rhizosphere MetaG P. deltoides SRZDD3 | ecosystem: Host-associated > Plants > Roots > Rhizosphere > Soil | place: USA...
CTACGACGTCGCCGGCCACCCCAAGATCCAGGGCCAGGCGCTCGTCGACCTCTGCGTCGAGCAGGGCCTCCAGTTCGGGGCCGACGTCCATCTCGGCCAGGAGGTCAAGGACCTCCAGCGGGTCGGCGCCAACGGCGAGGAGATCCTCGTCCTCACGACGCACCAGGGGGAGTCGTTCCCGACCCGCGCGCTCATCGTCACCGCGGGGCACGGTGCGTTCGAGCCGCGCAAGCTCGAGATCGAGGGCATCGACTCCTGGGAGGGCAAGGGGATTCACTACTTCGTCCGGCGCAAGGAGGTCTTCCGCGACAAGACGTGCGTCATCGTCGGCGGCGGCGACTCCGCCCTCGACTGGACGCTCGGTCTCCAGGACACGGCGAACAAGCCGATCACGCTCGTCCACCGCCGCGACCGCTTTCGCGCGCTCGAGACCTCGGTGAAGGAGGCGCGTGAGCTCGAGGAACAGGGGCACGTGCGCATCTGCAATCCCGCGGAGGTGCGCGGGGTCCGCGGCGACGGCTCCATCCAGGCCGTGACCCTCGAGGACACGTCGACCGGCGAGACCTTCGAGGTCGAGTGCGACGCGCTCATCATGCTCCTTGGCTTCCACTCGCATCTGGGCTCGATCGCCGACTGGGGCCTCGACTTCCACGGCAAGCGCCAGATCCTCGTGGAGCCCTCGACGATGGAGACCTCGCTGCCTGACGTGTACGCGGCCGGCGACGTCGCCGGCTACGAGGGGAAGATCACCCTCATCTCCGTGGGCTTCGGCGAGGCGGCCATCGCCGCGAACCAGGCGATCGCCAAGATCCGCGGCGAGAAGGTTCAGCCCAAGTACTCGACCGATTAACGGTTGAGGGCCCGGCGTACCGGGCCCTCATGTCACCGCTTGGCCGCTTCGGCTAGTGCGCGAAGTCGAGCACGTAGCGCGAGTCGGCCGGCGCTCCCGCCGTGTCGAAACAGCGGATGTTGACGAGCTTGGCCGCGCCGCTCGAGTTCCAGCTCTGCACCTTGCAGCGCGTGGAGCCGGCGCCGTACGCCGTCACCTGCGCGTGGCCGCTGACCGAGCCGAGGCCGGGCAACGTCACCTGGTAGACGCCGACGCCCGAGCGCGTGATCGTGTTCACGCCGCCGGTCGAGTTGTACCGGTAGGTGGCGCTCGGCACGTACGCGGGCGAGGACTGCAGATTCGCCCAGACGTAGGCCCGCGGGCCGCCGGTGAGCGTCCCCAGCAGGCCGAACGACGCGTGGTACGTCAGCGTGTAGAGCGCGTCCACGGGCCGGCCCGCTGGGTTCTGGCAGCGGACGTTCACGAGCGCGTTGGCGCCGAGCGACGACCACGAGGAGACATGGCATGCCTCATTGCCGGGGCCGTAGGCCGTGGCCTTGATGGTTCCGCCCTGGCCGCCGAGGCCGGGGAGGGTCACCTGGTAGGTGCCGAAGTCCGAGCGCGTGATCGAGTTCGACGCGCCGGTCGAGTTGAACTGATACGTCGTGCTCGGCGTGTACGCCGCCGCACTCGGGTTGTTCGCCCACACGTATCCGAACTTGAAGCTCGAGATCGGGCGGGTGAAGGCGGCCGTGAACATCGTGTCCACGGCGTTGCCGGCCGCGTCGAAGCAGCGGACGAAGACGTTCTGGTCGGCGAGCGTCGGGTTCCAGTGCTGCACCTTGCAGGTCTCCGAGCCGGTGCCGTAGGCCGTCACGTCGACGGTGCCGCCGTAGTAGACGCCGAGGTTCTCGAAGACGACCTGGTAGTAGCCGACCCCGAGGCGCGTGATCGTGTTCAGAGCGCCGGTCGAGTTCCGCTGGTAGGTCGCGCTCGGCGTGTAGTTGACCACCGTCGGCTGGTTCGCCCACACGTAGCCCCAGACGGGCTGCTTGGGCGCGACGAGGTACTGGCTGTTCGCGCTGTTCCAGTGCGTGGCCAGGTAGCCGCCGACCGAGCCGACGCGGTAGTAGTCGTCATGCCCGCAGTCGAAAAGCCGGTTGTGGCTCGAGTCGGGGCAGAGGTAGCTCATCGTCGGGTAGTACGGGGAGTCGGAGTAGCACTCGAGGTCCCACTCGTCCGTGCAGTGCCAGCCGCCCGAGGAATGGGGGGCCGAGAGCTGGACGCCGCCGATGTTGTGCATCAGCTCGTGCGCCGGCGTGGTGCCGCCCCAGCAGCCGGCGTCGGTGCGCCCGTAGGAGGGGCCGCCGTTGTTGAGGTTCGCCGCGCCCGGCGAGTCGTCGTTCTTGATGTTGCCGATGCCGCAGTAGACGTTCGCGTCCACGAAGATCATGTACTTGCGGGACGTGGAGTTGTAGCCCTGCGCGGCCAGCTCGACCTGCGTGTTCGTGAACGTGTCGTCGCCGGTCGGGCTCATGACGACGTGCGGGACCGTGAGCACGCAGCTCGAGTTGTGCACGAAGCGGATGTGGCGCTCGCCGCCGGTCTCGGCGGCGCTGTCGCGGTAGATCTCATCGGACTCGGCCGCCCACTGGCGGATCGAGTTCAGGTACTGCGCGTACCGGTTCGGCGTGTCGGACGAGCGTGCGTAGATGACCTGCACGCGCTTGCCGGAGACGCCGTCGCCGTCGCACTGCACTTTCGGCAGCGGCGCGAGCGGCAGGAACCGGATCGCGGCGACGTCGAGCTTGACGTTGACTCCCTCCGGCGCCGCGTCCGGGCCGTGGCTACAGCGGTTGCTCGTGCCGAGCTTGTACGCGCCGACGCACGGGCCGGTCGTCGCGATCCTGAGGCCCTTGTAGATGAGCCCCTGCTCGGGCTGCGCCACGGGGATCGTGTCGATCGGAGGCACGTGCTGCACGCCGTTGTGGGCGATGCCCGGGACGGCGAACATTCCTGCGATGATCGCGGCGAGCGTTGCGACCAGCGTGACCTTGCGTAGCATGGTGTTCCCCCTGCTCCGTCGGGTTGGACTGTGCGTCCCCTTGACGGAGCAGGGACTTTTTCTCTTCCGCCCTCCGAGGCCGAGCGCGGAGCGGACCGGGCTCGGGGGGCTGGCCCGGCCCGCTCCGGGATGCTCAGGCGGTCGTGCCGGCGAGAGCCGCCGGGGTTTCCCTGACGGCGTGCTCGCCCTCGAGCACGACCTTCAAGGCGTGCGTCTCCGCGGCGGCGGCGAAGACGTCGTACGCCTCCATCGTCTCCCCGAGCGGGAAGCGATGCGTTGCGAAGACGGTCGGATCCAGCCGGCCGCCTTCGATCAGGCGAAGGAGCTGCGGTGTCGTGAACGTGTCCACGAGCCCGGTCGTCACGGTGACGTCCCGGATCCACAGCTTCTCCAGGTGGAGCGTGGCGGGGTGTCCGTGGACGCCGACGTTGGCGACACGTCCTCCGGGGCGGATGAGCTCGGTGCAGAGCTCGAACGTCTCCGGAACGCCGACCGCCTCGATGGCGACGTCCGCCCCGAGGCCGCCGGTCAGCTCCATGACGGCCTCGATCGGGTCGGCTTCGCTGTTGTTGATCGTCACGTCCGCACCGAAGGCCAGCGCCTGCTCGAGACGCGCGTCGGCGAGGTCGATCGCGATCACTTGGCCCGGCGTGAGCAGGCGGGCGGTCATGATCGCCGCAAGCCCGATCGGGCCCGCCCCGACGACGGCGATCGTGTCGCCGGGCCGGACGTTTCCGTTCAGCACGCCGACCTCGAACCCGGTCGGGAGGATGTCGGCGAGGAACAGCACCTGCTCGTCGGTCAGCGCCTCGGGGACGTGGTAGACGGAGGTGTCTCCGAAGGGCACGCGTGCGTACTCGGCCTGCAGGCCGTCGATCAGGTGGCCCAGGATCCAGCCACCGCCGCCCGAGCACAGGCCGTAGTGGCCCTCGCGGCAGAAGCGGCAGCGCCCGCATGCGGTGATGCACGAGGCGAGGACGCGGTCGCCCTCGGCCACGGTGGTCACGGCCGACCCGGCCGCGACGACGGTGCCCACGGCCTCGTGGCCGAGGATGCGCCCCGGCTCGACGGTCGGGACGTCGCCCTTGAGGATGTGCAGGTCGGTCCCGCAGATCGTCGAGGAGCCGATCTCGACGACGAGGTCGGTGGGCTCCTGGACGGTCGGGTCGGGCACGGTCTCCCACGCCCGCACACCAGGTCCGCCGTACGTGAGTGCCTTCATGTGGCACCCCCTTTCGTGACTTTGGGATCCACCCTGACGACCGCGGCGCGAGCCGGCATCGGCGGGCGCCCCGATCGGGAGTGCGTGATTCCCCGCAGCCGGGGGCTACTCCGGCTGGCCCGGCTGCACCGGGCCGATGCGATACGGCCGCATCATCTCGTTGTCCTCGTGCTCGACGATGTGGCAATGCCAGACGAACTGGCCGGGATTGGCGAACTGCAGCCGCAACCTGGTCACCTGGCCCGGGTAGGCGATGACCGTGTCCTTCCACCCGTCCTCCCAGGGCTCGGGAGGGGTGATGCTCCCAGTGAGCTGGATCGGCTGGACGACCTCGCCGTCCTCGTCCAGGACGAGACCTTCCCGGTTCACGACCTGGAACGCGGCCTCGTGGATATGCATCGGGTGGGCGTCGGCGGTCGTGTTGTAGAACTCCCAGACCTCGGTGGCGCCGACCCCGGGGTTCTCGCTCACCGGATCCATCCAAAGGCGCTCTTCCGACACACCGTTGGCCACAGTGCCGAGGAGTGCCTCGACCGGACCGTCGACCTCGTTGCCGTCTGCGTCGAACCCGATGTCCGACTTCTCGATCAGCGCCAGCGGCCGAGTTGTCCCGCCTGCGAGGGGGGTGATGGCCGGGAGGACGAGGAACTGCGGCGGCGTGGTCGGGTCGGGGGCCACAGCCGGCACGACGCGGAACTGCAGCACCTGGCCGGTGCTGTCGGGATCGGCGATATCGAATCCATCTGGGGGTTCGCCACCGGGCTCGCCGCCGCCGAACGGCTCGTCAGGGCCGAGGTTGCCGAGGACGTAGTTGCCGACCGGCACGTTGGTGAAGTCGACGATCAGGTCAGCCCGCTCCGCCAGGCCCATGAGCAGCCGGTTCCCGTTGGCGGCCGTCAGATTCACCGGTGCGGCCAGGAAGCCTCCCTCGTTCCCGATCTGCCAGACCTCGACGCCGGGGATGTTGGCGAAATCCAGGATCAGGAAGCGCGATTGGCAGCCGTTGAGGAAGCGCAGGCGGTAGCGCCGCTTCTCGACCGTCTGGAACGGCCACGTGTTGCCGTTGACCATGATCATGTTCCCGAAGAACTCGGGGTTCCAGATCGGCGAGAAGTCCCCGCTCGGGATGTAGGGGCCCACGATCTCGTCGAAGAACACTCGCGTGTCGGGGTAGAACAGCGAGCCGTCGGTGTTGAACGAGCGGTCCTGGACCGCGATCGGGATCTCGTAGTAGGTCTTGTTGCCCATGTCGCCTTCATTCGGGGCTGGGCCTGGCAGCACGGCCGTGGTCCCGAAGCGGCTGTCCAGCACCGCCTTGTCCCCTTCAGGGCCGCCACGGACCAGGAAGAAGCCCGCAGGGCCCGCATACACGTTCAGCCGCGTCATGCCCAGGACGTGGTCGTGGTACCAGAGCGTCGACTCGCGCTGGTTGTTCGGATACTGGAAGGTGGCGAAGCCCGGGCCCCACGCCACGCCGAAGTTCGCGGCCGCCTTGCCCGCGAAGAAGTTGTACCAGGTGCCCTCGGTCGCGTAACCGGCCGGGATGTTGCTGGCCGACGGCAGGTACCACGCCTCGGCGTACCCGTCGCTCTCGTCGCCGACCCCGCTGGCGCCGTGGAGGTGTGTCACGAGAGGCACTGGCCCGCTGTACCGGTCTGGAGTTGCGGTGAACGTCGGCCGTGAGTCGCGCGACCCGCTCCCATACGCCGGATCGCTTCCCTGCGGCGGGTTCGCCCAGTGCAGGGTCGGATCTACGGGAAGGAGGTGCGGCAGGTAGTTCCCGTTCGCGTCCACGAGCTCGTTGATCCACTTGACGCGCACCGGCCGGTTCCACCGCGACTCGATCGTCAGCGACGGCGCGTTGTGGAGCAGGAGCCCCTTCTTGCTCGCCGACTTGACGGCCCCGTACCCCCACACGGTCGTCGCGGGCTTGCCCGCCGGCAGGATCTGCTGAGAGAACTGCCGCACGGAGATCTCGTAGTAGTCGGCGGGCTTCCCGCCGGGCATCGTGAGCGTGCCCGCCCGCGGCATCACCGGCGGGATGAGCATGGGGGTGACGTACTTGTTCACGTCGCTGGGGTCGAGCGTGCCGCCGGGGATCTGGCCGAGCGCGACCGGCGCGCTCATGCCGGGTAGGCGTCCGAACAGGTAAAATCCCGCGCCTGCGCCGCCCACCCAGGCGACGAACACGCGCCGGGAGAATTGCGGTGTGTTTTCCATCAGCGAATCCCTTCTCTGTGATCGCATTCCTCGGCGACGTGCCGACTGCCGGCGCCGTGACCCTGGACGCTGAAACGCCAGGAGTGCCGGGCTCGGTCAGGCATTCCGGTCCATGCCGCCCGCGGCCCGTTCGTCAGAGCTCTCCCGCGGGCAGGGGACGTGCGGGGGACGACCTCGACATACCTGCCGGGCATGAACCCCGCATGCCGCAGTACCCTCCTAGGCCGCATCGTTTCTCGACGCGATTAGATAGAAGTGTCATGCAAGTGTCAAGGTATGTCACGCCGACGTAACAGCGCTGTACAGTAGGGAATGGCCGCTTCTAGACGGTCCTCGGCACGGCGAGACGAGATTCTCGAGGCCGCGGCGGGCGTTCTGGCCCGGAGCGACGGTGCCTCGATGGGAGACGTGGCCGTCGCGGCGGAGATCTCGCGCGGGACGCTCTACCGCTACTTCCCGAACCGGGAGTCGCTGCTGCTCGCCCTCGAAGCCGCCGCGAACGAGGAAGCCCGCGTCCGGCTCGCCGAGGCGGGCCTCGACCGCGTTCCCGTGGAGGAGGGGCTCGCACGCGCCACGAGGGCGCTCGTGGCGGTGGGAGAGCACTTCATCGTCCTCCTTCGCGAGCGGCGCCCGCCCGAGCCGAGCTTCGCCGCTCCCCTCGTCTCCCTGCTCAGTCGCGGGGCGAAGACCGGCGAGCTTCGCTCGGACGTCCCGGCGACCGTCCTCGCCGAGACCTTGCTCGTCATCGTCGCCGTGTGTATCCGCTCGGCAGGCGACGGGGTTCACTCGGAGGACATCAGCGCGACCGCGCTTCGGCTGTTTCTGGACGGGGCGCGGCAGTAGACTCGGAGCTGTGGGCGACGCCGTAGCGAGGGAGCTCTGGGGAGGGGAGACCAGCAAGGCCGTGGAGAACTTTCCGGTCTCGGGCGAGCCGATCCCGGTGCCCGTCGCGCGCTGGCTTGGCCGCGTCAAGGCTGCCGCTGCGCGGGCGAACGCGGAGCTCGGCCTGATCGACGCCGACAAGGCCGAGCGGATCGCGGCGGCCGCCGACCGCATCGCGGCGGGCGAGTTCGACGACCAGTTCCCGATCGACGTCTTCCAGACCGGCTCGGGCACGTCCTCGAACATGAATGCGAACGAAGTGATCGCGGCGCTCGCCGGCGAGGACGTCCATGCGAACGACGACGTCAACATGGGCCAGTCCTCGAACGACGTCTTTCCTTCGGCCGTTCACCTGGCGGCGCTGGACGGGCTGGTGAACGACCTCCTGCCCAGCCTGACCGCCCTCGCGGAGGCACTCGAGCGGAAGGCCGGCGAGTTCGCCGACCTCGTCAAGTCGGGCCGCACGCACCTGATGGACGCGGTCCCGGTGACCCTCGGCCAGGAGTTCGGCGGCTACGCGGCGCAGGTGCGCCAGGGGATCGCGCGCGTCGAGTCGACGCTCGGGCGCGTCGGCCAGATCCCGCTCGGCGGCACCGCCACCGGTACCGGCCTGAACACGCATCCCGCGTTCGCTGCGCGCGTGCGGGCCAGGCTGTCGGCCGAAACGGGCCTGGACGTCCGCCCGCCCGCCGACCCGTTCGAGGCGCAGGCCGCGCGCGACGCGCTCGTCGAGGCCTCGGGCGCCCTCAAGACCGTCGCGGTCTCGCTGACGAAGATCGCCAACGACCTCCGCCTGATGGGCTCCGGCCCTCGCGCCGGTCTCGCGGAGATCGCGCTCCCCGAGCTGCAGAAGGGAAGCTCGATCATGCCGGGCAAGGTGAACCCGGTCATCCCCGAGGTCGTGACCCAGGTCTCGGCCCAGGTGATCGGCAACGACGCGGCGATCACGGTCGGAGGCCTCCAGGGGCACTTCGAGCTGAACGTCTTCGTGCCGATGATGGCCCGCAACCTCCTCGGGTCGATCGGCCTGCTCGCGTCCGCCGTGCGCCTGCTCACCGAGAAGTGCGTCGACGGCATCGAGCCGAACCGCGAGACGCTCGAGCACTACGCGGAGCTGACGCTCTCGGCCGCCACGGCGCTCAACCCCTACATCGGCTACGACAAGGCGACCGAGATCGTCAAGGAAGCGGCCGCGAGCGGCCGCTCGCTCCGCGAGGTCGCGCGCGCCGCCGGCGTCGACGAGGAGACGCTCGACAAGGCGCTCGACTACCGCGCGATGGCCCGTCCGCACGACGCCTGAGCGAAGACTGGCCTTGACAGGCTCGCTTTAGTGTCATTAACTCTCGGAACCACGCGCTCCGGGACGCCGCGAGGGGAGAACTCTCACGAAGGGGCGATGAGATCGCCCTCCGCGACCTCCCGGTCGAAAGGTGGGGGGAGAGCCGCGTGAGAGGAGCCGCCATCGGGCGGCTCCCTCCGTCTCTGAAGGTCAGTCCCGGGTCGACGCGGCACGCATCATCGCCTCGACCGCCCCGCTGACCTGCTTGTCGTCGAGCACGCCCTTCTCCTGCAGCTGGCTCAGCGCCTCGAGCTCCGAGGCGAGCGACGGCGCGGCCGGCTCACGCTTCGCGGGGGCGTCGCCGTCGTCGGACATCTCGAGCGTCGCCGCCACCGTTCGCTCCGCCTTGCCGAGCACGACCATGGCCAGCCGCTCGCTGAAGCCCGCGAGGAACGCGATGAACGCCAGGAAGTAGAGGGAGACGTCCGTCGCGTCGGTCGACGCGTTGCTGTCGGGCACGGCGATCTGCAGGAGCCCGCTCTCGAGCGCGAAGTAGATGAGCAGCCCGAAGACCGCGCCCAGGAACGGACGGAAGCTTCCGAGCCGGAACGACTGGCTGCGCCCTACCTCGTAGTCCAGCGTGAAGCCCTCGTCCCGGCGCATGCGCATGAGGACGCTGACCACGGCGCCCAGCGCTCCGGCCGCGTAGCAGACGAAGAAGCCCCTGGCGCCCGTTGTCTGGACGTCGATCTCGAGAAAGCTGATGTGGACGAGCAGCGCAAAGAACGCCGCGAGCGCCAGCGCCACGGCGACCCCCGCGACCATGCCCCAGAAGTAGACGATGCGCGCGGCGCGGTTGCCCGCGCGGTCGTAATACTCCTCCAGCTGGACGAGGACATGGCGCGCGTGCGAGACGGCCTTGTCGTTCGGCGACCGCCCCTTGCCGTTGGGCGGCGATCCGCCGCCGTTGCGACGCGGCTTGGCACGGGATCCGTCTGTCTTGGCCTCCGCGGCCGCGCGCTCCTCGCACCGTCGACGCTCCTCGGCCGCGGCCAGGAGGAACTTCTCCTCCGTGAATGCGGACTCGAGAGCGATCTGCTTGGCCGTCCCGCGCAGGACCGCGGATGCCTTGAGCGCGATGGTGTCGCAGTGGTGCAGCAGGATCGAGAGGTCCGGGTAGGCGTTCGTGAGCCAGTCGGACTCCCGGTAGAGGCGCATCTCCGCCTCGCTCTTCCAGAGGAAGCCCCAGACTCGGTGCCGGGGCCCCTCGGTCAGCGCGACCGCTGACGGAGCCACGACGCACCAGTACGCGCTGGTGATGCGGCCGGCGCTCTCCTCGAAGCGCGTCAGCGCGGCTTCGTACTCCTTCCGCGCGTCGGCCTTGGCGGCCTTCGTCGCCGCGCTCGATCCGCCCTCGGGCGCGAAGGTGCTCGGGATCCCGCCGGACTCGCCGTAGTGCGCGTGGAACGCGAAGTACCGGTAGTGCGCGAGGACGAGCGGCGGAAAGAGCACGGCGCCGCTCTGAACAGGCCCGTTTGGCCGCCCGCCGTTCGCCTCGGGCCCCTCGGCCCGAGTCGCGCCCTCAGGGCGGGTTGGCGTTGCCGTCGATTCCTCCATCAAGCACTCCCTTCAGGAGCGCCGCAGCAAGAACAGGCTACGCCTT
>Ga0075429_100006449_pt1 | contig 10159 bp, 9 predicted proteins | sample RhiMetdeltSRZDD3_FD_75295 | JGI IMG/M metagenome (GOLD analysis project Ga0075429, IMG submission 75295) | Populus rhizosphere microbial communities from Tennessee, USA - Rhizosphere MetaG P. deltoides SRZDD3 | ecosystem: Host-associated > Plants > Roots > Rhizosphere > Soil | place: USA...
TTCTCGTATTCTTCGTGGATCGCCTCCGCCGCTTGCGCCGCCGTGCGCGGCTGTGTGCCCACGTACACGCCCAGCAGGCCGACCTGACTATGGAAATTGGTGAACGAAAAGACGGCGTAGGCCAGGCCCAGCTCCTCCCGGACGCGCTGAAACAGCCGGCTCGACATGCCGCCGCCGAACACGTTGGACAACACCATGAGCGGGTATTTGCGCGCGTCGGAGAACGGCACGCCTTCGGTCGCCATCACGATGTGCGTCTGCGCGGTGTCTTTCGGATGACGCACTTCCCGCCCGCGAACGGCGGTCACGGCGGCGGGCAGCGCCGGGGGGCGGCCATTGCCACCGGCAGCCTCGAGCCAGCCCTGTTTGGCGACCAGCTCGACCAGGGCGTCGTGCTCGATATTGCCCGCCGCCGCGATCACGCAGTTGGAGGGTTGATACGCCTGGTCGTGGAGCCGCCGCAGATCCGCGGTAGACAGCGCCGTCACCGTTTCCCGCGTGCCGAGAATCGAGTAGCCGTAGGGGTGATCGGGCCAGAGCGCTTCGGCGGTGAGATCGAAGACGAGGTCGTCGGGCGTGTCCTGGACGGTGTTGATCTCTTCCAGAATCACGTTGCGCTCGAGGTCCAGGTCCGCGTCGCGCAGCACGGGCCGTCGCACGAGATCGGTCAGCACGTCGAGCGCGCGCGGCAGATCGGCGTCGAGCACCCGCGCCTGAAACGCGGTCGTATCGCGCGAGGTGTAGGCGTCGAGCGATCCGCCGCGGGCCTCCAGCTCCAGCGCGATCTCCCGCGCGCTGCGCGACGTGGTGCCCTTGAAGACCATGTGCTCGAGCAGGTGGCTCACGCCCATCAGCTGGCGCGGCTCGTGCACGCTGGCGGTCCGGACCCAGATCCCGACCGCGGCCGACCGTACCGTGGCGACGCGTTCGGAGAGCACGGTGATCCCGCTGGGCGCCTTGGTCTGAAAGACGTTGCGGTCGAGCTGGACCGTCTCCATCAATGGGCCCGGGTCGGCTCCGCCTTGTCCATCAGGGCTTTGCGGGATAACCGCATGCGTCCACGCTCATCGACTTCCAGCAGTTTCACACGGACCTTGTCACCCTTCTTCACGACGTCTTCGGTCCGCTCGGTGCGTGCGTGCTGCAGCTCCGAGATGTGCAGCAATCCCTCGACCCCCGGGAGGATTTCGACGAACGCCCCGAACGCGGTCGTGCTCTTCACGAAGCCCTCGTAGATCTTTCCCACTTCCGGGGTCTGGATCATCCCGGCGATGATGTCGCGCGCCCGCTCGCCGCCGTCGCCCACCGAGGAAATCGTCACCATCCCCGAGTCGTCGACGTTGATTTCGGCGCCGGTCTGCTCCTGGATCGCGCGAATCGTCTTGCCCTTGGGGCCAATCAGGTCCCCGATCTTGTCGGGCGGAATCTGCACCGTGATGATGCGCGGCGCGTACTTGGACAGCTCCTGACGCGGCTGCGCCATCGTCTTGAGCATGATGTCGAGGATATGGAGACGTGCCTGCCTGGCCTTCTCCAGCGCTTCGGTGATGATCGCGAAGTCGAGTCCCTCGATCTTGATGTCCATCTGAATCGACGTCACCCCGTCCTTGGTGCCCGCCACCTTGAAGTCCATGTCGCCCAGGTGGTCCTCGCTCCCGAGGATGTCCGTGAGCACGGCGACGCGGCTCCCTTCCTTAATGAGCCCCATCGCGACGCCGGCGCAGGCGGACTTCACCGGCACGCCCGCATCGAACAAGGCCAGGGAGCCACCGCAGACCGTCGCCATCGACGACGAGCCGTTGGACTCCAGGATGTCGGAGACGACGCGGATCGTGTACGGGAACTGCTCATACGGGGGCAGAATCGCCTGGATGGCCCGCTCGGCCAGCGCCCCGTGTCCGACTTCGCGGCGCGACGTTCCGCGGATCATCTTGACTTCGCCGGTCGAAAACGGCGGGAAGTTGTAGTGCAGCATGAACGACTTGGTGGTCTCCTGCGCCACGTCGATCGAATCGATCCGCTGCTCATCCCGCGTGGTCCCCAGCGTCGCCGACACGAGCGCCTGCGTCTGGCCGCGGGTGAACAGCGCCGAGCCATGCGTCCGCGGCAGCACCCCCACCTCGCACGTGATCGGCCGGACGGTATCGAGGTCACGGCCGTCCACGCGTTCTCCGCGGGAAAGCACCTGCTCTCGCATGGTCCGGTACTCGATGTCTTCGAGCACCGTCGAGACGTCTTTGAGATTCTCCGGAAACTCCGCGGCCAGCTGCTCTTGCACCGTCGCCTTGAGGGCGGCCAGTGCCTGCGCCCGCTCGGCCTTCTCCGGCAGATTCAACGCTTCCGCGATGCGCGGCTCGGCAATTGCCTTGATCCGCTCCACGAGCGCAGCCGGCGGCTCCACCTTGGTCCATTCCATCTTCGGTTGCCGCCGCTCGGCGATCAGCTCTTCCACGCCGTCGAGCAGCTCGCCGATCCCCTTATGCGCGACTTCCAGCGCCTTGACGATCTCCGCTTCTGAGAGCTCGAGCGCGCCTCCCTCGACCATCACGATCGAATCGCGCGACCCGGTGACGATCATGTCGGTGTCAGAAAACTCGAGCTGCTGGAACGTCGGGTTGAGGATCCACGCCCCTTCGACCCGTCCCACCCGGACTGCCGCGATCGGGCCGTTCCACGGCACCTTGGACATCGCCAGCGCCGCCGAGGCTGCGGTCACACCCAGCACGTCGGCGTCGTTCTCCTGATCCGCGGAGAGGACGTAAATGAAGATCTGGATTTCGTTCTTGAATCCCTCGGGGAACAGCGGCCGGACCGAACGGTCACACACCCGTGCCGAGAGAATTTCTTCGTCGGAGGGGCGTCCCTCGCGTTTCAGAAAGCCACCCGGAATCTTGCCGGCGGCATAACTCTTTTCGCGGTATTCGACGGTGAGCGGGAAGAACGGAAAGGGGGAGACGCTGTCTGAGACGGTCACGGTGGCGAGCACCACCGTCTCTCCGTACTGAACGAGACAGGACCCAGCTGCCTGCTTGGCGAGCCTTCCGGTCTCGAATCGCAACGCGCGATTCGCAAAATCACGTTCCACGTGCTTCACATGCACCTCTGTCTCGAGCACCCGTGAATACGCCGAGCGCCCCGGTGCTCTTCCGGGGCGCCCCGCGTGACGCCTAGAACCATTAGTGGCGGAGGCCCAGCTCGTCGATGAGCTGCCGATACTTCCCGAGATCGGTCCGCTTCAGGTACTCCAACAGGCGGCGGCGTTTCGACACGAGTTTCAACAGCCCGCGCTGCCCGTGGTAATCCTTGGCGTGCGATCGGAAGTGCTCGGTGAGATGGTTGATCCGCTCGGTGAGCAGCGCTACCTGAACCCGGCTCGAACCGGTGTCCCGGTCATGCAGCCCGTACTTCGTGACCGGCGTCGTCTTCTCGTCCATGCGTCGACATTCCCTAATCGTTGTGAGCACAGTAAGTTAGACCCCTTAAGCACAGATGTAAAGGGTGGTATGACCAGCTCAGAAGTCGATTTCGTCGGCACGACATTGGGTCCCTACCGGCTGGAACGCCTGTTGGGTCAAGGCGGATTTGCCTGGGTCTATCTGGGACAGGACAAAGGAGGCACCCAGGCCGCCGTCAAAATCCTCAAACCGCGCTACGCCGGCGACGTGCAGTTCGAAACTCGCTTCCGCAACGAGAGCCAGACGGCCGGGAAGCTCGAGCATCCCAACATCATTCGCATCCGATCGGTGGGGAAAGAGGACAAGAACGTCTACTTCAGCATGGACTACTGTCCCGACAGCCTGGGCGCGCGCATCACGCGTGATGGACCCCTCGCCGAGGCCGATATTCTGCGCATCGCTCGCAATGTCGTCGCGGCACTCGGATTCGCCCACAAGCAGGGCATCATCCATCGGGACATCAAGCCGGACAACGTGCTCCTGCGGAACGACGGCAGCGCGGTGCTCACCGACTTCGGAATTGCTCGGGCCGTCTCCGGTTATGTGGCCTCCACCGGGCACAATATGACCATCGGGACTCCCCAGTATCTCTCCCCCGAGCAGGCCCAGGGTCGGGAGCTCGATCAGCGAGTGGATTTCTACGCGCTCGGGGTCACGTTGTACAAGGCGGCGACCGGCGAAGTGCCCTTCAACGCCACCGACTGGTTCGAGCTGGCCCGCATGCACGTCGAGGATCCGCCGCCCTCGCTGCGGAAGCGACGACCGGAGCTGACGAGCCGGTTCGAGCGGGTCGTCGTGAAGTGCCTCGCCAAGCACCCCGACGATCGCTACCAGAGCGCCTCCGAGCTGGAAGCCGACTTGATCGAGGTCCAGAGTGGAAAGCGGGCCACCGAGGATGTGGGGACGAAACCGTTGGCCAGCCGGGAGATTTCCGCGATTCGCCGAGGGCCCCCGGCCGAGCAGGGGCGCGGGCCCTGGATCGTCGTCCTGGTAGTCGGTGTCGCGCTGATCGCGGTGATCGCGCTCCTGATCAGGGTGATGCGCTGAACAGGCGCCGCACCGCCTGGAAGATCCGTGTCAGGAATCCCGGTGCTTCCGGCGTCCGTTGACCTTCGGGAATTCCTTCCCCTGCCGACTTACCCACCGCTGCTTTCCCGCCACCGCCCCCCCCGCCCCCTCCGCCTCCCCACGTCCCCAGTGTCGAGCTGACCGCGCGCCGCAACTCGGCTTCATCGCTCGCGGGAAACGTCCGTTCGGCCAGGCGGATGTCGAATCCGGCGCCGCCCGCCGTGCGCGCCAGCTGACCCACCCCCGGCGCCGCACGCTCGATGACGTCCATGATCGGGCGCAGGGCATCTCGCGTCCGCTGATCGCCGGTCCGATAGTACTCGGCCGCCAGTGCGGGGATCAGGCGGTCGGCAGGGACGCGACCGTCGAGATACCCGGCCAGCAGGGTCCTAACGGCGGAAGAGGCCGAAGACGTCATTGCTGATGGCGAACAACATGAGCGCCGCCACGACGATGAGACCCGCGTTGGTGATCCGCGTGCGCAGCTCGAGAGACAATGGCCGGCGTCGAACCAGCTCGGCGAGCAGGAGCAACAATCCGCCCCCATCCAGCACGGGAATCGGGAGCAGGTTCAGAATCGCCAGATTGACCGACAACACGGCCATGAGTCCGACCAGCGCGCCGATCCCGAGCCGGGCCGCTTCACCCGACACCTGACCGATGCGAATCGGACCGCCCAGCTCACGCACGGAAATCTGTCCGGTCACGAGGCCCTTGAGCGCTCCGAGGACCTGCCCGCTGACTCGACCCGTCCGTCGAGCGCCCTCGTGAACCGCTCCCCATAGACTGAAACGGACATGGATCACCGGGGAAGCCGGGACGATGCCCAGATATCCCGCGGGCGACTCCTTGCCGGTGCGCAAATCGGGCATCGGGCGCAGCTCCGGCGTTGCCGCGAAGGTCAGACTCTGACCGGCGCGCCGGACGGTCAGGGTGACCGGAATCCCGGCACTGGACCGGATAATGCCGCTGAATTGATACCAGGAGCTGACCGTCGTCGCGTTGACTGCCACCATGGTATCGCCCGCCTGCAGCCCGGCGCGCCGTGCGGGACCAGCGAGCGTTTCACGAATCACCGCGGGGAACGATGCAGCGATGGCCTCGACCAGCGCTTTCCGAGGCGCTTCCTCGAGCGGCACGGTCAGCACGAGCGGTGCGGGACGACCTTCCACCTCGACTTCGAGCGGTGAGGAAGAAGTGGCCAACCGTTCTATCATATCTTCCCAGTTCGTAACCGGCGCACCGTTCACGGACGTGATGCGCTCGCCACGATGCAGATCACCGAGCGCCTGCGCGCCCGCAGGAAGCTCGGACGTCCACACCGTGTCGATCCGGGTTACCGGCGTGCGATCGACACCGGTGGTGGCGGCGACCGTCGTGAAGATCGCGAAGGCGAACAGCGCGTTCATGGTGACGCCGGCGAGCAGGATGATCGCCCGCGCCCAGATCGGCCGCTTTTCGAACACGCGCTCGGGATCGATTTGCACACCGGTCGGCCCGCCTTCGAGCGAGCCGGCAGCTCCCTGCTCCTCCATCGTGGCCATGCTCACGTAGCCGCCGATCGGCAGCCAGGACAGCCCATACTCGGTCTCGCCCACCCGAAAACTGAGCGACTTGATCGCCGGGCCGATGCCCAGGGCGAAGCGAATCACCTGGACCTTGAGCGCCTTGGCAGCCGCGAAGTGCCCCAGCTCGTGAACGAAGATGAGCGGCCCGATGACGACGATGAACGCGAGGACACTCACGGCGGTTGGGCCGATGCTCAGCACACGGCCTCCCAGGCGGCGCGGCGCCCTACTGCGTCGGCCTCGAGCACCGCCTCGAGGGTGGTCGCCGCGGTGGGCGTGTGCTCGGCCAGCACGCGGTCGATGACCTCGGCAATGCGCCCGAACTCGATCCGGCCGTCTAGAAATGCCTGCACGGCGATCTCATTGGACGCGTTGAAGACTGCGGGGGCCGTCCCGCCGGCCACGCCGGCCGCACGACCCAGGGAGTACGCGGGGAACCGCTCCATGGAAACTGCTTCGAAGGTGAGGGAGCCGGCGGCCACGGCATCGAATCGCTTGGGACCGGTGTCCGCCACCCGCTCCGGGTGAGTCAGGGCATACAGGATTGGCAGCTCCATGTTCGGGAATCCGAGCTGGGCAAGCACAGACCCGTCCACCAGCTCGACGAACGCGTGAATCACCGACTGCGGGTGCACGACCACGTCCACTTGATCATACGCCAGGTCGAACAAGAAGTGCGCTTCGATCACCTCCAGCGCCTTATTGACGAGCGTCGCCGAATCCACGGTGATCTTGCGGCCCATCGACCAGGTGGGATGCCGCAACGCCTGTTCGACGGTTGCCTGCGCGATGCGCCCGGGGTCCCAGGTGCGGAACGGTCCGCCGGACGCCGTCAGCACGAGACGGGAGACGTCCGTCGCGGGGCGGCCGGCGAGACACTGGAGGACCGCGCTGTGCTCCGAGTCCACGGGCACGATTTCGCCCTGTCCCTCACGGGCGGTCCGCGTCACCAGCTCCCCCGCCATCACGAGCGTTTCCTTGTTGGCGAGTGCGACCCGCTTCCCCGCCCGCAGGGCGGCCAGCGTCGCCTCCAACCCCGCCGCCCCTACGATGCCGTTGACGACGATACCGGCTTCCGGATGTGTCGCCGCCTCGACGAGGCAGGCAGTCCCCTTCCCCTTTCCCGCTTCCCCCTTCGCCCCGTTCACCAATCCGACATAGGCCGGCCGCCATTCGTCCGCCTGCGCGCGCAGCAGATCCGCGTTGCGGTACGCGGTGAGCGCCACGACCCGGAAGCGCTCGCGGTGGCGTGCCAACACACCGAGCGTCGACTGCCCGATGGAGCCGGTCGACCCCAGGATCGCGATGCCGATCGTCATATGATGCCGAACACGCGAAACAGGCCTGCTGAAACCGGGATGACGAAGTACAGGGAATCGAGCCGATCCAGCACACCGCCGTGTCCGGGGATCAGCGACGAAGAATCCTTGACGCCGGCTTCACGCTTGAAGAGTGATTCCGCCACATCCCCGATCTGAGCCACCACACCGAGCACCGCGCCCAGCAGGGCGAGCTGCAGCAGCTCGAGCCGGAGGCCGAGCCGCGGCAGGATCCACGAGCCCAGGCCGACGGCGGCGATCACCGCCCCGGCGAAGCCGCCGATCGCTCCGGCCCACGTCTTGTGGGGCGACAACACCGGGGCCAGTTTCGCCCCGCCGATCAGTGAACCGGCGGCCATGGCCGCGGTGTCGCAGATCCACGTCAGGACCAGTGGCAAGAGCGCCAATACGGCCAGCGGCCAGCTGCGCAGACCGGCATTGGCCGCGTGTCGAATCGCGATCAGAAAAGCGGGCAGCGCGGACGCGTACAGGGCGCCGAACACGGTGATCGCCACCGCCGGGAGCGGGCGCCGGCCGGGGCCCCGCAGCGGCATGGCCACCGACAACACCACCAGCATCCACAAGGCGCCGATGAAGATCGCCGGCTCCGCCCATCGCGTCTCCGACCCTTTCGCCCAGTACGTGGCGAGCGGGATGGCCGCGGCGGCGATGAGTCCGACCCCGTCCAGCGCGTCGATCTGCTGACGACGCGCCAGATCGTACACCTCCCGCGCCCCGAGCACGCCGAGTAAGGCCAGGACCCCTGCCAGCGGCCAGCCTCCCCACCAGATGAGTCCCACGACGGCGGGAATCGCCACGACGGCAAACGCGATCCGTTGTACCAGGTTGCGTGACATCAGGCCGTCACGGTCCCGAACCGCCGCTCGCGCCGTTGATAGTCGAGGATCGCTTCGAACAACGTCGCGCGCGTGAAGTCGGGCCACAGGACGGGGGTGAGATGCAGCTCGGCGTAGGCGAGCTGCCACAGCAGAAAGTTCGAGATGCGCTGCTCGCCCGAAGTCCGGATCAGGAGATCGGGGTCGCCCCATGGCGCCGTGTACAGCCGGGACGCGATCGCCTGCTCGTCCACGTCCTCGAGCCGCCGCGTTCCGCGCAGCACTTCCTCGGCGACGAGCCGTGCGGCCCGCGCGATCTCGGCCCTGGAGGAATACGAGATGCAGAGATTCACCGCCAGGCGGGTCCCGGATCGGGTTTCCATTTCGACGCGTTCCACCGCCGAGCGGCCGCCGTCAGTGAGCCGGGTGCGATCGCCCAGCACGCTCACCTTCACCCCCTGGGACACCAGCTCCCCGATTTCCTGGGCGATGTATTCCTCGAGCAGATTCATCAGGGCCGAGATCTCCAGGGCCGGGCGCTTCCAGTTCTCCTCCGAAAACGCGAACAGGGTGAGCACCTGAACGCCCGCCTCGATCGCGCCTTCGAGGGCTTCGCGCACGGCTTTCATCCCCGCGCGGTGCCCCAGCGGGCGCGGCAGCTGACGCTCGCGCGCCCACCGTCCATTGCCGTCCATGATGATCGCCACGTGACGCGGCACCGCGCCGCTCAACCGGATCTGCGCGAGAAGGTCGTCGGACATCAGACTTCCATGATCTCCGCCTCTTTAGCCTTGACGGTGTCCTCGACCATCTTGAGGTGATCGTCGTGCAGTTTCTGCACGTCCTTCTCGGCGTGCTTCTTGTCGTCATCGGAAACGTGCTCGGTCTTCTTGATCCGGCTGATCGCCTCGGTGCGCGCGTGGCGGACGGCCACCCGCCCTTCCTCGGCGAACTTGTGGATCACCTTCACCAGCTCCCGGCGCCGCTCTTCGGTGAGCGCGGGCAGCGGGATGCGGATGACGTTGCCGTCGTTGGAGGGAGTGAGCCCGAGATCGGAAGCGAGGATCGACTTTTCGACGGCCTTGAGCAGGCTTTTGTCCCAGGGCTGCACCGTCAGCAGCTTGGGTTCGGGGGCGGCGACGCTCGCCACCTGGTTGAGCGGCACCTCGCTCCCATACGCCTCGACACGTACCAGATCGAGCAACGCTGTCGTGGCCTTGCCGGTCCGGACGGTGGAGAATTCCCGTCGCACCGCTTCCACGGCCTTGTCCATGGCCTGCCGCGCCTGCTTGTGGTGATCCGCGAGAGTCATCGAACGATGGTGCCGACGCGCTCCCCGGCCAGCACCCTGGCCGTCGCGCCGGGCTGGTTGATGTTGAACACGACGATCGGCAACCGGTTTTCCTTGCAGAGGCCGAAGGCGTTGGCGTCCATTACCGCATACCCGTTGACCAGCGCTTCCTGGAACGTCAGCTCGGCGAGGAAGGTCGCCTTCGGGTCCTTCTTCGGATCGGCCGTGTAGATCCCGTCCACATTAGTCGCTTTGAGGATGACCTGGGCCTCGATTTCCAGGGCGCGCAACACGGCCGCCGTGTCGGTGGAAAAGTAGGGGTTCCCGGTACCACCCGCGAAGATGACGACGCGCCCCTTCTCCAGATGCCGGACCGCCCGGCGCCGGATATAGGGCTCGGCCAACTCCTCCATCCGGATCGCCGACATGACCCGGGTATCGAGTCCCTTCTTCTCCAGGATGTCCTGCAGCGCCAGGGCGTTGATGACGGTCGCCAGCATCCCCATATAGTCCGCGGAGACGCGATCCATCCCCTGACCGGACGCCTGCGCCCCACGAACGATGTTGCCCCCACCCACCACCAGCCCGAGCTGCACCCCGCTGGCCGCAACCTGTTTCAGCT